>Ga0209343_10000132_pt1 | contig 92974 bp, 97 predicted proteins | sample RifCSPlowO2_02_FD_184026 | JGI IMG/M metagenome (GOLD analysis project Ga0209343, IMG submission 184026) | Groundwater microbial communities from Rifle, Colorado - Rifle CSP2_plank lowO2_0.2 (SPAdes) (version 2) | ecosystem: Environmental > Aquatic > Deep subsurface > Groundwater | place...
CTATAATTGCTATTCGTGAGATTAACAAGTACGAGACAAAAAGTAACATTCATGACGATAAACGCATTGTAATAGATGAACTAGCCGGAATGTGGTTTGCGCTTAGCGTGGCACCTGCTATAAGCATAAGTATAGGCGAAGTAACCGATTTGCAAAACGGATTTTTAGTTCAAAGCTTGCTCTCTTTCGTATTATTTAGATACTTTGATATAACAAAACCATCAATTATAGGCAGACTTGACCGTGAAGCAAAAGGCGGAGTCGGCGTTGTAGCAGACGATATTGTTGCCGGCTTTGTAGCAGGAGTTTTGAGCGCCGTTATCTGGCAGGGATGGCTGCAGCTTCAAAATATGATGTAAAGCTATTTTTAAACAATATTTTTAAACTTATAAGCAAAAACTTTTAAATGAATTAAAAGAGTGATGCAGTTTCAAGGCGTGAGTGAGGAAGGATACTGTAGTATCTGACGAACGCAACAACGCAGAAAATGCGTTGCTATTTTAATTCAAACAACTCACTTAAATGAATATTGGGTCGTCCGATGGTCCTATCTCTTCAAAATCCTCTATTATCTGCTCAAACATCTTCATAGTTTTTTTAGCTTTGCTTGCATGTTCATCAAATATCGGTTTAGATGACGGAAATGCTTCACTAAGCTCTTGGTAGATTAGAACTCGCCCATTTATATGTTTGCTTATCTCATCAAAAGCGCCTTTTAAATACTCTTTGGAGTTCGTGTGCCTAAAAAGAGACCTAACCATTTTGATACGCTCTTTTATCGGAAGAGATTCATCAATAGCTTCTGCAATCCTTTTTATATCAAGTCTTGAGAGATAAACTCCGCTAAGTGCCGGAGCCAAAAGTTTAGCGGTCAATGCATCCACAAACTGCGGTACAGGCTCATCATCCTCTTTATCTCCTGCATCCGGATCTCTCTGTTGCATTTCACCGCTTGGACAGCTCTCTTGTACAAACTTGTCAAACTCTGCTCTTAAATCACTTAAATCTTCTTTATTCACATTACTTCCTTAATTTTTTTGTAAAAAATGAAGGAAACCCTCCATCTATTTGTCCGTCAAAGGAACTCGTCCCTTTGACTTCGCTAGCCGCTATGGCACTAAAGTTAAAATTTCATATCGCTTTTATCATGCTCGAGATGTTTTTTATTTTTTAAAAACTCAAAAACAGCACTGCTTATCTCATCCAACATATTATCAAAACCGATGTAAGCCGCTCCCATCTCATTTGCTCTTACTTTAAGCGCTGAAAACTCTTTTTTTTGCTTCATGTCAATGTTTATGGCACTAAGTCCGCTTATCATATCTAGAGTGTCAAAATCGGAAAAATCAACTACTGCGTCATAAGAGGAGAGGTCAATATCCATCCCCTCCGTTATACGGTTTATATCTGCATTTATAGCACCCATCTCTTTTGTAAAATTCATCAGTTTCTCTAGGTCGTCGTAAAAGTAGCTTATGTCAAAACCGTTTGCAAAAAAACTAAACGCTTTAGCTCTTGAACCAACACCTATAAGTGCCACTTTTTTAGCATTTTTATTTTCTAAAAACTCTTTGAGAACTCTCATTCCGACAATATCTCCGATAAGTTTTTGCTCATCCCTTATTAAAATATCACACATTCCGGAGAGCTTAACCGCTTCACTGGCTTCATCCAAAATCTCTAGCGCATTTTTTACATATTCATTAGATATCAGCGCGCCGTTTACATGTGACTTTTTCATGTTTGAGAGAGTGAAAAAAAAGTCATCTTCTCGTATATTCATGGGAATCATCATCGCATTTTTATTCTGTGCTTTAAACAGCTTATTCAGTGTTGCCGACATACTGCTCTGAGCGGCATATTCGCCTATAAAGCCGTAAAGTTTTGTGTGATGAGATATCTCATTACCGTTATTCATCATATTACATATCTCCTTTTATGCCCCAAAGTTCTCTTGCTTCCTCATCTTCTGCCTTGCATCTGTAGCAGAGTTTTTCGTTAGAGTTTGTACTAAAAATAACACTGCATTCGTTACATCTTCTTACACTAAAAGTAATCAAATTTTGAACTTCAGGCTCAAAGAACTCTTTTACTCTGTAAGATGGCGAAAGCGTAATGGCTTTTGGCTCACACACATCATGACAAATATGGCATTTTATACACAAAAACGGGTCAAAATCTATCTTGGAATTTTTAACATCTGAGCTAAGAGCCCCGCTTGGGCATACTCTGTAACACATCTGCCACGCTGTACAAGTATCACTGCTGAGCAGCTTCATTGAGGTGAACGACAGTTCACTCGCTTCAATAACATGATAAACAGACGGCTTTTTAACTCTTTTTAGTGCCGTAAAAAAGAGCTTTCTTCTATCTGTAATGCGTTTTTGTTTTAAAAGCGCTATATCGCTTTTTTGCAGAGTATGCGCAACCAGCTCATCTGTTGCTTTTTGTATCTCTTTTTCAAACTCTATTTTTGCTTTAACTGCATATTTGAGATTTACTTTGCTAAAAAATTCTCTTCTGTTACTAATATTTTTTTCGCCTGTCTCTGCTTTTTCATACTTAACATTTTCAAGTTTTATGACAGCTTCGCTCTCCATGGCCTCTAGCACATAAGAAGCTTCTTCATAGTTTTTCTCTATCTCAGGTTTGCATTTATGTGCTATGGCGCACCCATCGCAGTGCCCCATATCAAAAATCATCTCTTTTTTAAGCAGCGCCATTGAGATAATGTTTTCTATATTTAGAGCTGCAATGCAGGGGACATTTTTTCTGCAAGAGATTAGGTTGTCTTCATCTTCCATAAAACTAAAAAAGAAATTTGTCGAACTGAAATCATCTAAAGAAAGTGCCTCATTCGGGCATACCGCATCGCAAGCTCCACACTCGACACATGCAGAAAAGTTAATGCTCGGAAGCGGGTTATTAGCCACTACGATAGCCTCTGTCGGGCAGATGAGTTCACATTTATTACACTCACTCTCTTTTGAGAGCGAACGAACACAACGGCTAGCTTTTAGTTGTATCATCTAAATATTCAGCTCTTTAACCAGATATTCATTATCGCTAAGGATAAACTCTAAAGCCATATCCGCAACATCATAGTAAAGCGGCGTTCTAGCCTCATATTTTACATTTATCAGATAAAGCGGCGCCCACTGCAAAAGGTGTTTGTTTAAAAACTCTTTCTCTATCTCTTGAAGCACTTTTACCGCATCTTTATCGCCGTCTTCTAAAGCTTTTAACTCAGCTGCAACTAAATGATGCATAAACTCCAGCTCTATTCCAATGTGGTCAGCGGCAACAGTGCGAGCCGCTTCATAGTCAACCATAAAATTATATGCGCTATACATATCCGTTACGGGGTTAGCTCCGCCTGTCTCTATCTTTTGGTCTTCTCTTGTGTAAAATGTTTCATAAGGAATAAGATGTAAAAGAGATAAATTTACAAAATCAGGATTTAAATACTCTTCCAAAAGCTTCTTATTTTCAACCTCATTAAAAGGTGCCCATTCTTTTAGGGTTGGGAAAAAATCTAAAATATTTTCATCATTCTTGATTGTTTTAAGCATCTTCTCATCCAGCTCTTGCAGCAGTACGCGAGATAGCAGTGCGTAAATATTGGCTCTAGCTTTTGTATTTTGCATTATATTTATTCTTTGTATTGATTTTTTTAGTTTGTGATTTTATCTAAAAAGTCTAAATGTAGGGTTATGGTATTGATATAAAACAAATTTGTTTATAGCAACTTATGATAGAATTTCTACAAAAAAGGATTGGCTATTACTTACACATTCATTCATACTATTCACATTTTTTCCGTCTTTATCTATGGAGGCTTTCTGTTTGTTGATGTTCTATTTTTGTCTAAAATGAATCAAAACCTTAGTGAAGATGAACATAAAAAAGCAAGAGAAGCGATTATGGTACATGTAAGAAAAGTTGTCCCTTATGCTTTAATGGTAGCCGTTGCCAGCGGGCTATATCTAATCTCTCAGATTTTTGGCAAGATTGAAGGCGGTTCATTGTCACATTTTCAAACTCTTCTGGCTATAAAAGCATTTTTAGGCTCATGGCTTGGTCTCAGAGGAATAAATCAAAAACTTTTTAAAATAAATCCATGGGTATTCAAAAGCCACTTTTTCCCTTTTAGTTTAGTTGTCATAATTATTCTTTTATCTCAGTTTATGTATGTTTAAAAAATTGACAATTGGGACACATTTATAAAAAAATTACAAAATAATCACAAATAATATGTTATCATTCAGCCAAAATAATACTGAAGGGTTCTAATGTTTAAAAATTTAAGTATTCATAAGAAAATGAACTATTTTATTGCGATGGTGACAATTTCTGTTTTTTCTGCAGCAATATCCATATTTTTGGCGCTTGGCCACATTGAATCAAAATACAACTATTTGCACCAGAATTCAATGACGAGTGCACTGACTACACTTGATATAGAAAAAAATCTAAATTATATCAGCAGATTATCGAGAGACATTATGCTCGGCGGAGATTATGATAAAAACATAGAAAAACTCAGCGATACGATTACAAAGATTGGAAATGATTTCAGTTTATTAGAAAAGCTTATGGCTAACGATAAATCATATGAGATGGTAAAAGAAGCTAAAAATTCTACGATGTTATTTTTAGAAAATACATTAAAAATGATGAAATCTTTAAGCCCGCAAGCAATTAATGAGAGTAAGGGTGAGATATATAGCAACTACTCCAAAGAGCTGACTCCTTTTGCAAATGCATCTAGAGAATCATTTAAAAAACTTGTAGATTTAAAGTCTAGTGAACTGGATAAAGACTCTATAAACCTTGGAAACGAACTTGTGTTTTTTAAATTTCTGGCTTTAGTTGCCGGAATAGTTGTCGGTATTATTGTGCTTATATTTGCAACTTTAATTAGAAAATCTATTACAAGCGGAATAAATGATTTTACATCTCTAATCGGTTTTGTTTCAAAAGGTGATTTTAGCCATAAGGCAGCAACAACCGATACTCGTACCGAACTTGGTATTATGGGGCATGAACTGACACAACTTATCAAATGTACACAAAATCTTATAAACGAGATAAACACGACTATTACCAACGCATCAAAAGGTGTTTTTGCTCACCGTATTTCATCCGAGGGAATGAGCGGTGAATTTGTTGACGCTATTGAGAGTGTCGGAAAAAGTATAGAGTTTATGAAAACTCAACATGCCAAAGCACAAAGAGATATATTTAACTCAAAAATCAGTACAAGAAGCGTAAAGGTATCCGAGTCGTTATCGTTAATTATCTCTGACTTAGATGGAAATCTTCATGATTTAAAAGCAATTACATCTGCTACTAAAGATGCTTCAGAACTAGCTACCGACTCTCGTAACGATATCACAGATATTACCAATGAACTCAATGCACTTAATGAGCAGGTAAATATTAACAATGACAGCATCGGTGAAATTGCAAATCAAGCAAATGATATTACTTCGGTAATTCAACTAATTACCGACATTGCAGACCAGACAAATCTGCTAGCTCTAAATGCTGCTATTGAAGCTGCACGCGCAGGTGAACATGGCAGAGGATTTGCCGTTGTTGCCGATGAAGTAAGAAAACTTGCAGAGAGAACACACAAAGCAACTGGGGAAATCTCAGTTTCAATCAAATCTCTGCAACAAAATATGAGTGAAATACAAACAAGTTCTGATAATATGAAAACAACCGTGGAAGGCTCTACTCAAAAGATAAGCGGGTTTGAAAATACACTTATTGAATTAAGCGAAAACTCTTCAAAAATTGTCAACTACTCATACAGAATGGAAAATAGCATATTTATAGTACTTGCTAAACTAGACCAGATACTGTTTAAATCTCGCGCATATAACTCTATTATATCCCTAAAGAATGTCGTACCTTCAAAAGCCGGAGAAAAGTGCCGTCTTGGTGAGTGGTGCTCTGAAGAGGGCAAAGTAAGATTTGCAAATACTGAATCTTTCCCTAAACTAGATGCTCCTCGTATAATGGTCAGCAAAAAAGTTCATGAAAATCTTAGCTATCTTGAAAAAGATGCCGATGAAAGTACTCTTAAAAATGCAGATCAAATTATCAAAAACTTTGATGATATGGAAGATGTATCTTCCGAAGTGTTTGTGCTACTGGATAAAATGCTAAAAGAGTAGGCTTTGCTACTCTTTTTTACTCCCAGTCATCATATTTTAGCTGGGAGTGTTTATCTTTTTTATATCGTCTTGCATTTTTCGTTTTATCAAGCTGGTTTGAAGCGTAAAGAATCTCCTCTTTTATCTCCTCTATATCTTTATCGCTATCTTTATAACTGATTGTTTTTTTAACCAGCTTTTGCAGCTCTTGCAAGTCGCCTTTATAGAGCGCTATTTCATCAACTTTTTGCAATAGTTTCAAACTACTCTCTATCTTTTTATCATACCCCTCTTTAGAGAGATTTGCCGTGCTTGAGAGGTATGAAATAATACTTTTGTGAAATCTCTCTAATGCTCTTATATATCGAAGCCTAAGTGAGTTATCTACCGCTTTTTGAGATGCCATCTTTTACCTATTATTTATTTATTATCGGTACAATTATACCCTTAATTTAATACAGGGGGAATGTGTTGAAAAAAATAGCGTTATCACTTTTATTAGTATCGGCTTCACTTTTTGCAGCAATCACAAATGAAGAAGCGTCCCAAGGACTCATCAGCTCCAATATACCGATAGTTGATATTAGAACACCGGGCGAATGGAAAGAAACAGGTCTGCTAAAGGGGTCTATACCGATTATGCTTTTTGATGAAAAAGGCAACTACGACCTTAAAGATTTTCTTGAAAAACTAAACAAAGTAGTAGATACAAAAAAACAGTTTGCCATCATATGCAGAACAGGAAGCAGAACAAGTGTTTTAGCGCCGTTTTTATCACAAAAGCTAAACTATGATGTAATCAATATCAAAAGCGGCATAGTGTATGCAAAACAGCTAAAACTGCCTATTCTGCCATATCAAGCACACTAAGCCTCTTTTTTTATTTCAATTTTATTTACCATCGCATAGAGCGTTGGTAGATAGATTAGATTTAAAATCGTTCCCCAAATCAAACCAAAGCCAAGTGACACAGCAATCGGCTGAAGTATGACGGCTTGACCTGAAGCATAAAAGATAAGAGTAAATAGCCCTAAAAATGTAGTAAGCGTTGTTATAACAATCGGGCGAAGTCTAAGTTTTGCCCGCTGTAAAAACTCTTCTAATTTATGAGTGCCGTGTAAAAAATCAAGCATAATTATTCCATCATTTACAACAACTCCGGCAAGCCCTAAAATCCCTATAATAGAAGTCATAGATAAGTTTATACCAAGCAGTTTATGTCCAAGAAGCGCCCCTAAAACAGAGAGCGGTATTACACTCATAACCATTAACGCATATTTTGCTTTTGAGAATATCAGCAAAAGCGATATAAAAATCAAAAAGAGTGCCAACAGAACAGCTTTTTGCATATCATCTTTGAGCTGCTCTTTTTTCTCTTTTTCACCCAAAAGCATAACCTCAACACCGCTCTCTCTTATCTCATTGAGTGTAGCTTCCAGCTTGTCCAGCACCTCTCCGGAAGTTGTTTTTCTCTTATCGATGCTTGCAAAAACAGTTTTAATGATGCTTCCGTTGAGTTTATTTATCTTCTCATAATCCCTTATTTGGACAATTTGCGCAATTTCTGTCAGTTTTACATATTTTCCATCGCCAAGCGGCATGCTGAAATTCAAAAATGTATCTATGCTGTCTTTGGCGCTCTCCTCTGTTTTTATCTCCATAACACCCTGCTCGTTAAAAGTGGTTGCTTGTTTTTGCTCTAGAAAGTAAGCACTTAATGTTTTTGCAACAGATGCCTCACTAAGCCCTAAGCTCTCTCCATAGGAGTTTATCTTGACTTTATACTCCATTTTTCCAAGTTTTATATTGTCACTAAAATCTCTGACACCTTCGATTTTGGAAATCTCATGTTCTAGTTTTTTTATACTATCTTGAAGCAGTTTATCATTGGCTCCGGAGAGATTTATCTGAATATCGCTCTTTATTAGTCCGGGCTTATCCTCTAAAACGCCTAAATCTTCCATATTATATTTTTTTTCAAAAACTGCAATAATCTCTTTCGCACGAGGGGCAAGTTCATAAGTCTGTTCTTTGCGCATCTTTTGCGGGTTATTAAAATCGAAACTGAAGTTTAAAACAGGGTTTATATATTTATCTACAAAGTTGCCCTCCACCCTATCGTAAAGCTCCATTGTTATCATAAAGACACCATTGTTTCTTTGAGTCTCGCCGGATATGCTTCGTCTATACCCGACGACTGATGAGACAGCTTTAATCGAAAACTCATCTTTATGTTTTACAAGCTCTGCTTCTATCTCTTTTGAAACTCTGTATGTATCTTCAAGAGGCGTGTTTATGTCCAGCTTTCCGGAAATATAGATAAAGTTTCCGTCAAAATTCGGAAAAAATTGAAACTTCATAGATTTCGCCACAAAGACAGTTGCCAATGGAATTAAAATCAAGAAAAAGAGAAGTGATATTTTTTTGTAGTGCAAAAAGCGTAAAATCACCCTCTCATAAAAATTTTGCAAAGGCACCCAACTTACAATATTGTTACTTTTTCTCAAAAAATCATTTGCATGAAGCGGCAAAAACAAAAAGCTCTCTAAAAGTGAACCCAGCAAGATAATAATTACGGCAAGAGGGATAAGCATGATAAAAAGTGCCGTCTCGCCTTGCATCATAAAAATCGGCAAAAATGCTACCACGGTTGTTACGGTTGCCAGAGTGACTGGTAAAATCATCTCTTTTGCACCTCTTATGGTTGCACTGTAGTTATCCATACCATCATCTATATATCGCTGGATATTTTCACTGACGACTATGGCATCATCAACGACAATTCCTATAACTATAAGCGCACCGAGGAGCGAAACAACATTTATAGAGTACCCCATATAGTAGAGGCAGATGATTCCGATGAGGAATGAAAACGGAATTCCAAGTGCAACGATGATGGCAATTCTAAGATTTATAAGAACATACATCGAGATAAAAACCAAAATCAAGCCAAACATAAGATTTGAGATGATTATATCTAGCCTCTCTCTAACCGGTTTTGAATTATCTTCATGAAAAGTAAACTCTGCTCCCTTGTAGCTTTTTTCTAGTTTTTTAACATCTTCTTGAAGTTTTTTAGCCAAAACTATTGCATCGCCGCTTGCTCCCTTTGAGATATTCAAAGAGATAGCTTTTTTGCCGTTGTAAGTAGCCAAAGTGTCGGTTTGCGGATACTCTATGCTCACCTCCGCAATATCGCCGAGTTTTATATATTTGTCATTGATATTTAAGATGGCATCTTTATACTCATCTGCATCTGCTTTACCGTTTGCGGTAGAGATAAATACAAAATTTCCTCTCTGCTCAATATCTCCGATGGGAAAAACATATGAAAGATTTGAGATAGCTTTTTGAACAGTTGCATGGTCCAAACCATATGCCAAAATTGCTTCAGAGTTGAGTTTGACAATCACCTCCTCTTCAGAACCGCCACGAACCAAAACTTCACTGATACCGTCCATTTTTGATACTTTTGATTTCATATCTTGTGCGATTACCGTTAGCTCACCCACGGATAGAGTTGATGAGGAGATAGCCAATTTTATAAGCGATTTTGTTTTTTCCAAAAGCGTAGCGACAGGTTCATTCATGTCACTCGGCAGGTTTTGTTTACTAAGTGCGACGGAATCTTTTACACGGCTAAGTGTCAACTCTCTGCTTGCTCCATCGCTCAGAGTTAAAATTATGGCAAAAGCCCCCGGCGTAATGATGGTTTCGGTCTTATCTATGCCATTTATATTGCTTAATGAATCCTCTATATCGCGAACCGCCATTTTATCCATGGTCGTAGCACTTGCACCCCTATAAGAGCCAAGAACGCTTATCTGGTCAAGCTCCATATCAGGAAACATCTCTTTTGGAATATTGATATAAGAGTAAACTCCCATAAAAACAATAAAAACTAAAAGTGCATGATTTAACCTGCTGTTTTTTATAAAATACTCTATCACTTAACTTCTCTTATAAAAGTGATTTGATAACATTGCTTACGCCTTGATGTAAGTTGTAACTTGAAATCGGAAAGTCCAAAAATTCATCTTTAAGATTGACGCTATAGCGCGCCAGATAATCACCCAATATTTTTAAATCTATGCTCTTGTAATTTTCAGATGTAGATTCGTCAAGCTTTGTTCTGAGCAAAATACCGGCTTCGTTTGATTTTTGAATACTAAAAGCTAATGTTTTTAGGCTTACAAAATCACTCCACTCTAAAAAAAGCTCCGGAGTAAGCTCATTTACAGCTTCTCCTTGAGGGTTAAATAGCATTTTAGCATCTCTTAGCGGAACCAAAACGCTCAAGATTGCCTCACTAAAAGGTACAACCTTGTCTCTCCAAAAAGGGGATTCATTTCTGCTTTTTAATTCAGTTTCTAAAACTTCTAAAATTGTTTGTATATCTGCACTCTTAAAAAGGTTATAGCTCTCTTGCTTCATAAAAAATCCATTTCATATTATTTGTGCCATTATAAGTTCTTTTTTGTATAATTTTGCTTTTATTATTAATTAGGAATCCAAATTGAATCTATCTAAAACTTTTTTAACAAATGCTATCGCTCTCATACTTGTTCTCTTCTCATTTTTATTTGAAAACACTCTTAGCTCTTTAGTATTATACACAGGTCTTTTTGCACTCTCGGGCTCCGTTACAAATCAACTGGCTATTTATATGCTGTTTGAGAAAGTTCCATATCTTTACGGCTCTGGCATAATTCCCGCACAATTTGAAGCCTTTAAAGAGTCTATTAAAAATTTGATGATGAATCAGTTTTTTACACAGGAGCAGTTAGACAACTTTTTTAAAAATGAAGAAAAAAAGATAGATTTAGCGCCCATCATAGAGGAGACAGACTTCTCTCCTGCTTTTGATGCACTCAGCAAAACAGTACTGGAGTCATCTTTTGGCGGAATGCTCGGCATGTTTGGAGGGGCGAGCATACTGGAAAATCTTCGTGAGCCATTCTCTTTAAAGATAAAAAATGCAGTAATAGCAATAGCAAACAGCGACTCTTTTAACAATACTCTGCAAAAACATATGCAAAATTCGTCTCTAAGCAGTGACATGATTGGCTCAATTGAAAATGTTATTGATGCAAGGCTTGGCGAACTTACTCCGCTTATGGTTAAAGAGATGATTCACAAGCTCATTAATGAGCATCTCTCTTGGCTTGTCGTTTGGGGCGGTGTTTTTGGCGGATTGATTGGTCTTGTCAGCTCATTTTTACTTTAAATAATAACGCCAAAAGGAACAAGTTCCTATTTGGCTACGCTAACCGCTATGGCACTGAAGCTTGACACTTTCGTGTCGGAAAATTTAACGCCAAAAGGAACAAGTCCCTCTTTGGCTGCGCCGGAAATAAAAACTAAAAAACTTCTATAACCACCTCTGCAACTTCAATAATATCACCTCTTTTAATCTTGGCTCTTTTTCTCAGTTCAACTTCACCGTTTCTTATTACATGTCCATCTGCTACAATCATTTTAGCCTCAGCTCCGCTATCAACCAAATCTAAAACCTTAAGAAGCTTAAAAAGTTCTATATACTCATCTTTTAACTCATATTTCACATCCATCTCAAACCTCTTCATCTAATATAGAAAAACCTAAATCATACATTGCTTTATCAACCATCTCTATAGCTTTTGCCATAGTTTGCTGTGAAATTTCCGGAAGTTCTCCTCCCCACATCTCCTCAGCCTCTTTAAAACCCTGTATCATGCCCTCGCGTCCGGCACGAAATCTATCTTCATCTGTACCTGCTCCGTTTATAACAAAATTGGCAATTCTCTCAGATGTCTGTTTTACACCAAAAAATCCATCTTCGCTTACAAGTGCAGAAGCCTCTTCTTTTGACAAATCAGCTATTGGCTTCCCGTTATAACCTATGCCTTTGAGAAAATTTTGAAACTCCTCATACTGTAGCTTAAAATTACCATCTTTGCCTGAAACGGCACCTTGAATTGAAGCTGAGTTGAAGGCGATAGCATTTGCATTTTGCTTAATCTGCTCTTTAATCTCCAAAGCTTCATCTTTTGAAATTTTCTCACTAAAAAGAGTTTTAACAGGTAATACGCTCTTTGCAGAACTCAAAACACCCATATTCGACGATATCTGCATTACAAATCCTTTTATATAATATTATATTGATTATATCGACTTATAGCCAACTCGTCTAAAGTTTTTATTTTTTTACTCAAAAACTTAAAACTTTGGTTATAATTTTTGCGATGAAAGATTTTTGTGTGCGAGCTCATCTATAGTATATTCTGCTAGACAAACGACTCTCCCTATATTTTGACTCCACTTCCAAAAGAAGTGAATTTTTACCAAGAGGTACTACACATGGCAGAATTGCTAGACGGAACAGTTAAATGGTTCAATGAAGAAAAAGGTTATGGTTTCATTCAACAAGAAAATGGCGGTAAGGATGTATTCGTACACTTTCGCCAAGTAAACAGAACAGGACCAGGTCGTGTTTCTTTATCTGAAGGTCAAAAGGTAACTTTTGAACTAGGAGAAGGTCAAAAAGGCCCTCAAGCTGAGAATGTAACTCCTTTATAAAGTTTTACTTTGCAGGCACAAAGCCTGCAAACTTTTTTTACTTCACTCTTTTATCTTCCAAATCAACTTAACTCAAACACTCTTTAAAAAAACAAAACTTTTTTTAGCAAAACCGCTTTTTTCATAAAATCTATGGGCATCTTCTCTCTGAATTCCTGAAGATAAAACTATATTTTCACACATTCCCATCTTTGCAAAATCATTTAAATATTCGAGCATCATCGCTCCGTATTTTTTATCTCTATACTTCTCATCCGTTACCAAATCAAAAACATATAGATGTCTTTTGTGATAAAGATTCGTTTGAATTGCAACTCCTGCATATGTTATAAGTTTTTCCCCATCCATAATTCCAAACATTTTATACTCCCTGCTCCTCATCTCATATATTAAATCCTCAAATTCATCATATGTCAATGTGGTACGAAGCTGAGAAACCACCTCATAAGCCGTTAAAAGTTCCCTTAAATCCAACTCTCTAATCTGCATATATACCCACCAAAAAAAATTATAAGATATTATAATAAATTTGCTACAATACAACTAAAAAAGAGTCTAATAATATGGGGATTCATAATGGCTGCTAAAAATTTTGAGGTTATAATCGTTGGAGCCGGAGTATCCGGTACAGCATTGGCTTATGAGCTTGCAAGATATACCGATATTAAATCAATCGGAATTATTGAAAAGTATGAAGATGTTGCTACTCTAAATTCATGCGGGACAAGCAACTCTCAAACAGTGCATGTCGGGGATATTGAAACAAACTACACACTTCAAAAAGCCGCCATAACAAAACGCACGGCAAAAATGGTTGAGAAATACTGTTTGAATCATCACTATCAAAACGAAATAATATTTTCACACCAAAAAATGGCTTTGGGAGTAGGAAAAAAAGAGGTTGAGTTTTTACTTCATCGCTACGAAGAGTTTTCTGAACTCTTCCCGTATCTGGAAGTATGGAACAAAGAAAAGTTAAAAGAGCTAGAACCTCGTGTTGTTTTTGATGAAAACGGCAATGAACGAAAAGAGGATATTGTTGCAATCGGTGCAACCGGTCAGTGGACTACCGTTGATTATGGAAAACTGGCAAAATCATTTTTAGAAAATGCCAAAAAAGAGCAAGATGTTAAGCTGGAACTTTTTTTAAATACAAAAGTAGAAGAGATTAAAAAAAGTAAAAAACGCGGATATATGGTTAAAACTAAAAATGAGACATTTTATGCCGACTTTGTTGTTGTTGATGCAGGCGCTCACTCTCTATTTTTAGCACACAAAATGGGCTTTGGTCTAAACTTGGGCTGTCTGCCGGTAGCAGGAAGCTTTTACATGACAAATGAAAGAATGTTAAACGGCAAAGTTTACATGATTCAAAATCCAAAACTTCCATTTGCTGCTCTGCATGGAGACCCTGATGTTCTTGCTAATGGAAACACCCGCTTTGGTCCAACTGCACTGGTGCTGCCGAAATTAGAGCGCTACAAAAACGGCACATATATGGACTTTTGGAAAACTCTTAGGTTTGATAAACATATCGCTATTGCGTTGTGGAAACTATTAAAAGAGAGTGATATACGCAACTATATATTTAGAAACTTTCTTTTTGAGATTCCTTTTATAAACAAATATCTATTTTTAAAAGATGCAAGAAAAATTGTTCCCTCGCTTAAAGCAGACGAGTTCAGATACGCAAAAGGGTTTGGCGGTGTTCGTCCTCAAGTATTAAATAAAGATGAACAAAAACTTCTCCTTGGAGAGGCTTCAATCTATACAGGAGAGGGAGTTATTTTCAACATGACACCATCTCCGGGAGCAACTTCATGTTTGGGAAATGCGGAGAGAGATTTGAGATATATAGTTAAATATCTTGGAAAAAATTTCAATGAAGAGAAATTTAATGATGAGCTGACTGATGGCGAATATTGCGTTCTTCCAGAACCAATAGCATCACAAAAAGCCGTTGTAAACCTTATCAGAGCAGAGATACAAAGAACAGAGGAGAAGTACCTTCAAGAGTTGCATGTAGGTAAACCGGATGCCGATTTTTGGGACAAACCGCATAGTAAAATATAAGATATAAAGAGGAAAAGATGAGAGTTTTATTTTTAATAACTATTACTGTGCTAATGTTTATTGGGTGCAGCGCAAAAGAGTTTAATGATGGCGTAAACAGTATAAGCGGTGATATAGCCAATGCTTTTGAGAACTCAAAAGATAAATCGGCAGATTGACAATAATTCGTTTTTAAACAACAATTTGCTACAATCGCGAAAAATAATAGGCAGATTTAATTCTGCATAAACGAGAGCAAAACATGGTAACAGTACAAAAATTAGTTATGCGTTATGGCAACAGAGTTCTATTTCAAGATATAAATCTCAAGCTTGACCGTCATAAAAGATATGGGCTAATCGGTGCAAACGGCGCCGGAAAAACAACTTTTTTAAAGATACTTAGCGGTCAAATTAAAGAGTATGAGGGTGAAATAATCATCCCAAAAGCCAACAAAGTCGGGGTTTTAGGACAAAATCAATATGCTTATGAAGATTTTACAATTGCCGATGCCGTACTTTATGGCAACAAAAGACTTTATGATGCAATAAAAGAGAAAGAGCTTATCTATGCAACCGGTGATTTTGAAGATGAAGCGGTAAATAACCGCCTTGCCGAGCTTGAGACTATCTGTGTTGAAGAGGACCCGACTTATGAGTATGATGTAAATATTGCAAAAATTCTAGAGAATGTCGGCATTCCCGCAAGTAAGCATAACGACCTTATGAGCACACTTGACAGCGCGGATAAGTTCAAAGTTTTATTGGCGCAAGTTTTATATCCAAAGCCCGATGTACTCTTCCTCGATGAGCCTACGAACAACCTTGATATACAAACTATTAGCTGGTTGGAAGATGAGCTTCAACGCCATGAAGGCACCATGGTAGTAATTTCTCACGATAGACACTTTCTAAACTCGGTAGTTACAAATATTCTTGATGTTGATTATCAAAAAATCCGCGAGTTTACAGGAAACTATGATGACTGGTATATTGCTGCAAATGTTATCGCGAAACAAAATGAGCTTAGCAATGCAAAAAAAGAGAAAGAGAAGGATGAGCTTGAGGCTTTTGTTCGCCGATTTAGCGCAAATGCTTCAAAAGCAAAACAGGCAACTTCAAGACAGAAAAAACTTGATAAACTTGTTATAGATGACATAAAACCATCTTCTCGCCGTGACCCCAGCATTGTATTTAAGCCAAAAAGAGTTATGGGCGATGAGGCTTTAAATATTGTTAACATAAACCACTCTTACGGCGATAATGAAATTTTGAAAAATATAACTTTAAAATTTGAACCAGGTGAAAAAGTTGCACTGATTGGTCCAAACGGTGTCGGTAAAACAACGCTTTTAAAAATAATAATGGAAGAGTTAAAACCGACAAGCGGAGAGATACACTGGGGCGCTACAATCGAGAGCAGCTACTTTCCGCAAGATACAGCAGATATAATAAGCGGTGATGGAACTCTTTATGATTGGTTGAGAGGATTTGACCCAAAACGCGATATTGCCGAGATTAGAAACTGTTTAGGGCGAATGCTTTTTTCGGGTGAACAGCAGGAAAAATCGGTTGTTAGCATCTCCGGTGGTGAAAAACATAGAATGATGTTAAGCAAAATGATGCTTGAGGGCGGAAACTTTTTGGTTTTGGATGAGCCTTCAAATCACCTTGACCTTGAGGCAATCGTGGCTCTTGGTGAAGCTCTTTACAACTTTAAGGGAAATGTTATCTGTGTGTCGCATGACCGTGAACTCTTAGATGCATTTGCGAATCGTGTTATAGAGCTTCGTGCAGATGGAAGTTATGTAGACTTCAAAGGAAGTTATGAGGAATTTGCAGAGGCGAAAGAAAAAGGGCTTATATAGCCATATTTTGCCTCCAATGCTTTTAATAACCGGGTTTAAAGGGAAGCAACATGGAAAAATATAAAGATTTTTTAGGGCTGGGAATTGCGGGTAATTTTGCACTCCACCTTGCTCAGGCCGGCGAGCTTGAAGATTTTAAAGAGATTATCACAGCCGATGAGGCAGCTCCAAAGGGGATGTTTCCATTTTATCTGCCAAAGCGTGTTGAGATTGCCAAAGAGATTTTAAACACCTACCCTCTTTCAAGCTCTAAGATTAAACTGCCGAATCAACATCTCAATGTTCAAGCAGAGCCGGAAGTCGGACTTATCTGTACGCTTGAGTATACAAACAACAAACTCTCAAAAATAACTCCTACCCATTTTGGCGCATACAACGACTGTTCTATCAGGGTTGCGGGTGCTAGTAAAATCAGTGACAAAAAGAACTGGGGCGAAAACTCTAAGGGTTTAAGCGAAAACTTAATTGCCATAGATAAGTTTAGCGAGTGCGGCATAATGGACAACTACTCGATATGCTCTTTTTTAAAAAGAGATGATGAATTTCACGCTTACGGTGAAGATGTAGAGCTGATTGGGTATAGCTATTTTTATGAAAAACTTCTTGAATGGATTATTGAGCAGATAAACACCCAAAAAGATTTTGGACCGCTCGAACCTTTGAGCGAATACATCTCTATATGCCAAAATCCGACAAAAGCAATCATCAGCATCGGCGCTACAAGATATACCCACTATGGAGAAACCACATTCTTAAAAAATGGCGATGAAGTTTTTATAATACTTTATAACAACACGCTATTCTCACCAAAAAGCATCTTAGAGAGCATAAAAAACAACAATTGCGACCTATCAAATATGAGTATATTGAGGCAAAAAGTTTTCTCATGAACAGAGGCAAAAAACTAGATATTTTCATCGGTGCAGATATTGATAATGGCTGGGCAGAAGTTCAATCTCCAAGAAAAACGACAATATCAAATGAAATTTTGGAGCCTCAAAAGCACTTTTTGGTTTTTAAAAAAGAGAAAAGACGCGGAAAAACAGTAACCCTTGTAGGCGAATTTTGCCTAAAGGCAGAGAGTTGTGAAGAGATTCTAAAAAGCCTTAAAAAAAAGCTTGGCTGCGGCGGCACTTTTAAAGACGGCTGGATGGAGTTTCAAGGCGAACTCAAAGATAAACTAAGAGTTCTGCTTGTAGAGAGTAATTTTAGATTTAAACACGGACACTAATTTCTAATAGTACCGCCCGCGTCAATTAAAATCAAAGGGAAACAGATGCCGTATGTTAAAGAAGTTTTAGACTACTTAAAAAGAACAAGCCCTGCTCAAAACGAGTTTTATCAAGCTGCCGAGGAAGTATTGGAGTCGCTTAGACCTTTAATATTACAGTATCCAAAATATGCAAAACACAAAATCATAGAGAGAATTGTAGAACCTGAGAGACAGATACTTTTTCGTGTAAACTGGCTTGATGACAAGGGCGAGATTCAAGTAAACAAAGGGTATAGAATCGAGTTTAACTCTGCTCTTGGACCATACAAAGGCGGTTTGAGATTTCACCCTAGCGTAAATGCGGGGGTTATCAAGTTTTTGGGCTTTGAGCAGATTTTTAAAAACTCTCTTACAGCTCTTCAAATCGGAGGTGCAAAAGGCGGAAGCGACTTTGACCCAAAAGGCAAATCAGACAATGAAATTATGAAATTTTGCCAAGCTTTTATGAGCGAGCTTTTCCGTCACATTGGAGCAAACACTGATGTTCCTGCGGGCGATATCGGAGTAGGTGCGAGAGAAATCGGCTATATGTTCGGTATGTATAAAAAACTCTCAAACAGATATGAGGGTGTTTTAACAGGCAAGTCTTTAAAATGGGGCGGCTCACTTGTAAGAACTGAAGCTACGGGATACGGAGTCGTCTATTTTGCAAAATATATGCTTGAGGATAGAGGCGAGAGCTTAGAGGGTAAAAAGTGTGTAGTTTCAGGAAGCGGGAATGTTGCCATACATACAATCGAAAAACTCTACCATCTTGGCGCACTTCCTGTTACATGCAGCGACTCAAATGGTATGATTTACGATGAAGAGGGAGTTGATTTAGAGCTTTTAAAAGAGCTAAAAGAGGTAAGAAGAGAGAGACTTAGCGAGTATGTAAAAGCAAGACCTAATGCAAAATATACTCCGATTGAAGAGTATTCGCATGGTTGTAACGCTGTTTATAATATTCAATGTTTTGCAGCTTTTCCATGTGCAACACAAAATGAGTTAAACTTAAACGATGTAAAAAACCTTCTTAAAAACGGTTGTGTCTGTGTAAGCGAAGGCGCAAATATGCCATCAACTCTTGAGGCTGTTCATCTTTTTGTTGAGTCTAAAATCTGCTACGGACCGGGAAAAGCCGCAAATGCAGGCGGAGTTGCGACAAGCCAACTGGAGATGCAACAAAATGCTTCTATGACTAGCTGGAGTTTTGAAGAGGTAGATGCAAAACTGGCTCAAATTATGAAAAATATCTATCTAAATGCAAGCACGACTGCTGCAGAGTTCGGCGAACCTACAAACTTGGTTTTAGGCGCAAATATTGCAGGATTTAGAAAAGTAGCTGACGCCATGATTGAGCAAGGATTAGTTTAATCTTGCTTCATCTACCTTGTGTGAAGTTGCTATGCTTATATCTGTAGTTATGCTAAATCTATCTCTTCCGCTCTCTTTTGCACGATAGAGCATCTCGTCAGCACGAGTTATCAAAAGCTCTTCATTTAGCGCTTCATCTGCCACACAGCAGGCAACTCCAATAGAAACAGTCAAAAATTGATTTACTTTTGAGCCCTCATGTTTAATCTCATGCGCTCTAACCGCGTCACAAATATTGCCAGCCATTGTTGCGCTATTTGATTCTGCCGTTTCAGTAAGGAGTATTCCAAACTCTTCTCCTCCAAGCCTAAAAACAAAATCGCTTGGACGCTTTAGAATATCTTTAAAAATTTTTGCAACACTCTTGAGAGCCACATCTCCCTTTATATGCCCATATGTGTCATTGTATTGCTTAAAATAGTCGATATCAAGCATCATAAAAGTTATGTAGCTATGGTTTCTTTTTGCTCTTTTTATCTCTCTGTCATATATTAGATTAAAATATCTTCTGTTGTGAAGCCCTGTTAAAGTATCGGTGTATGAAGCGCTCTCCAACTTTTTATTTGCTATTTTTAGTTTTTTTGTAGTTATCTCAAGCGTAGTTTGGTCAATTTGGATACTTTTAAATACATAGTATGAAATCACCATAACACTAAAAATCACCATCCCCAATATAGAACCAACTTTTACTAAAATAGAGTCATATACATTTAAAAAAGTTTTTCGCTCATATTTAGCAACATCTACTTCATAATTAATCAACTTATTTATTACTTCATGGATGTGGGTGATTTTTTTCTCAACATTGTCAATTACTAAATCTTTTGCATCATAACCATCTTCAAGAGCTTTTAATATCCCTAGAAAATATTGATTTGTTGCTTTTATCTCTGCTGCCGTATACTCCACATAAATGGATTCGCCATCTCTTCTAAAATGTGCTTCGTAATTTTTCCACTCTTTATCTATTGTATTTATTGAGAGCTTGATTTGTGACTTTACTCCATATGGAGTGATTTGCATATTTTTTGCTTTATATATAGTACTTGCTAAATTTCCATGATATGTCTGAAGAATAGTATTTAGTTCAATTACAGGAACAAGTGAGCCAAAATATAGCGAATCTAGATTTTTCTTCATTGAGTTTAAGTTTATTGCACCCATGATTCCGATAAAAAAAAGACCTACGGCAATAATTATGAAAATAAATAAAAGTTTGCTTCTTAATTTTAAAGCCTCTATAAAGTTCATCCAACTCCCTGCAAAACATCTTTTAACCAAAGCAAACACCATACCAAATATGTAAACTAATTTTATAAAATAGCTATCTTTTATGATAAAATACAAAACACCTGATTTTAAACAAAGCAGTACTATAAAATATTATAAAGAAGCAAAATAACAGTTATGAATGAAAAATTAAATTTTATAAAACAGCTATCTTTTTTCAGCTCTCTTAATAGTGAAAAATTAGATATTGTCAATAGCATTTCAAAAATAACCACTTATCCAAAAAACTCAATACTCTATTATGAAAACGACTCTAGCAATAAAATCTTTTTTTTAGTTTCAGGGCTTTTAAAAGTGTACAAAATAGACAAATTTGAAAACGAAATATTTCTATACCACATACATAAAAACTCTCTTATATCTGAACTTACAACGCTAAATGACGATTTAATATATTGCTTTTCAAATGCCGAATTTATGGAAGAAAGTATTGTTTTAGAAGTTAGCTTTCAAGAGTTGAAAACAGAATTTTTATCTAAAAATATTCTAAACAATGAGTTTATAAATGAGATACTGCTAAAGACGCAACAGCTCCACTGCGTTGTTAACAGAGAACTTGTTTTTGATGCAACGGCAAAGGTTGCTTTTACTCTATACAATGATTTAGAGATGTTTAACTCACTCAAACGACATGAAGTCTCTTTTATGTTGCACATTCAACCGGAAACACTCTCTAGGGTTCTAAAAAAGTTAAAAAGAAGTTCTATTATTGATATTGAAAATTCAGATATTATAGTTTTAAACAAAGAGATGCTCAAAAGCACATACAGAGGTGAACTGCCATGATAAAACCAAATAAAATCAGTACAAAAATAAAGCTTATAGGCGCACTATTAATATTTCTTATGGCTAGTGTGATAGTAACAACAATATATTTAAATCAACAAAACATTAAAGATGCTCTTGTGATAAATATTGCCGGCAAACAGAGAATGTTAACCCAAAAAATAGCAAAAAATATCTTTTATACATACTACAACTCCACACAAGATTTTTATGAATTAAACTCTGCATGTGATGAATTTATTAACGGCTTAAATACTCTAAAACATGGAGATCATGATAAAGGAATATTGGTAGCACCTACAAATAAGATATCGAATCAACTTGTTGAAGTAAGTAAGTTGTGGGAAAAATTTTACGAAGATGTTCAAAATTTTAAACTGCTTTCAAGCTCTGATGTTAAAAAAACAGAGGAGTTGGAGAGTACTGTCGCTTCTATATATAAGCACAACACGATACTGCTTGATAATGTTGATAAACTTGTAACAATGTATACAAATCACAGTGAAGATAAAACTAACTTTATTAAAAGCTTTCAATACTCCTCAGGAGCGATACTTTTCTTGCTGTTTATATACTCTCTAATGCAGTTAAAAGCTATTGAATCACATGTTGATTCATTTATGCAATACTCTAAAATGCTCGTAGACAACGAGGATATTTCAAATCTAACTCCAATAAAACTAGAAGCTGAAAGTGAAAGCGAAATTGTTGAAGTAAGCGATACTATAAACTGTTTTATCAACAAAATAAATTCAGCCGTAGGATACTCGAATGAAGCGTTGCTTCAATCACAAAAAGCTTCGTCAAAGCTAGAAGAGTTGACTGATGAGTTTGATACTATTTTAGTAGAATTAAAAGACAAATCGCTTGCCTCAAAACACCTAAACAACAGCGAAGATATGGTTATAGAATCTACCGAAGAGCTTATTAACTCTACAAAAAAACTCACAAATTTAAAAAAAGAGCTAGATAAGCTTATTAAAAGTTGCCAAGAACTTAAGTCATAAAATAAAGAATCATAATTTTAAAAGCTTATTTTTATCTTAAGTGCTACCTATATATACATTTCTTTGTTATTAAAATCATCTTAATAATAAAAACTACTTTTATGACTTAAGTCAAAGATTTTTATTCCTCAAAAGTGATAATATCTATCTCGTTAATGGACACCTTAACAAAAAAAATGAAAATATTATGGTTTTATACTGTTCTATTTTAAAAATTATCAAATAGGAGAAAATATGTCACTTTCAAGAAGAGAATTTCTTAAAAGTTCAGCGGCAGCATCTGCAGCGGCAGCGATTGGTATGAGCGTACCAGCGGAGCTCGAAGCAGCGGCGAATCAAGCTGAAGGCGACTGGAGATGGGACAAGGCGGCTTGTCGTTTCTGCGGTACTGGTTGTGGTATTATGATGGCAACTAAAAACGGTAAAATCGTTGCTGTCAAAGGAGACCCGGCTGCACCGGTTAATCGTGGTCTTAACTGTATTAAAGGTTACTTTAATGCTAAGATTATGTACGGTGCCGATAGACTTACTCAACCGCTGCTTAGAGTTGGCGCTGACGGTAAGTTTGACAAAAAAGGTAAATTTGTTCCAGTATCATGGCAAAGAGCATTTGATGAGATGGAACTAAACATCAGAAAAGCACTTAAGCATGGCGGACCTGAGTCTGTTGCTGTTTTTGCATCCGGTCAATATACGATTATGGAAGGTTATACAGCTTTAAAAATGATGAAAGCAGGATTTCGCTCAAATGCGATAGATCCGAATGCTCGTCACTGTATGGCATCTGCGGTTGTTGGTTTCTATCAAACATTCGGTGTTGATGAGCCTTCAGGATGTTATGATGATATCGAACTTACAGATACAATCGTGGCATGGGGTTCAAACATGGCTGAGATGCACCCTATTCTCTGGTCTCGTGTAACTGATAGAAAACTATCAAACCCTGATAGAGTAAAAGTTATCTCAATTCAAACTTATACTCACAGAACATCAGATTTAGCTGATACTGAAATCATCTTCTCACCAAATACGGATGGTGCTTTATGGAACTATATCGCTAGAGAAATAGTTATGAGAGATGCTGCTGAGGGTATTATTGATTGGGATTTTGTTAAAAAACATATGATTTTTGCAGCCGGTCCGGTAAATATCGGTTACGGTATGAGAAGAAGCGACGAAAAATCAATAAAAGAAGGTAAGTACACTGCTAAAGAGATGGAAATAGTCTCTAAAGAGATGAAAACTATTGTTTCCAAAAAAGAAGCTCCGGCACTTGAACCTTACGGATACAAAGCCGGTGATACTATGAATCATACTCCTGGAACTTTAGCTCACTGGGAAATTTCATACGAAGATTATAAAAAATCAGTAGCTCCGTACACATTAGAGTACACGGCTGCTATCGTAAAAGGCGACCCTGATGAAAATGTTGAAGTATTTAAAGAAAAACTTCAGCAGCTAGCTAATCTCTATATTGAAAAAGGCAGAAAAGTTGTATCTTTTTGGACAATGGGTATGAACCAACATACTCGCGGTACTTGGGTTAATACACTTGCATACAATGTTCACTTTCTGCTAAATAAACAAGCAAAACCGGGTGATGGCGCGTTCTCATTAACAGGTCAGCCTTCTGCTTGTGGTACTGCTCGTGAAGTTGGTACATTTACACATAGATTGCCAGCCGATATGATGGTTGAGAATCCTGCACACAGAAAAATCGCTGAAAACAAATGGATGGTTCCTGAGGGAACTCTAAACGGTGTTGGTGTACAACACATTATGAAAATTCATAGAGACATCGAAGACGGCTTAGTTAAATTTGCATGGGTAAATGTTTGTAATCCTTATCAAGATACTGCATCTGCTGAGCACTGGATTAAAGCAGCTCGCGAGATGGATAACTTTATTGTTACTTCTGACGGATACCCTGGTATTTCAGCGAAAGTTTCAGACCTTATCCTACCTTCTGCTATGATTTATGAGAAGTGGGGAGCTTATGGTAATGCTGAACGCCGTACACAACACTGGAGACAACAAGTTCTTCCTGTAGGTGACGCGATGAGTGATACTTGGCAATGGGTTGAGCTCTCTAAGAGATTTACCGTAAAAGATTTATGGGGTGAATGGGCTCCAAGCGGTCCAAGAAAAGAGGCTCTTCCGAGCGTTATTGAAAAAGCAAAAGCAATGGGATATAGTGAAAACACTACTATGTTTGATATACTTTTTGCAAATAAAACTGCCAAATCTTATCAACTTGATCAAAAAGATACAATCCAAAAAGGGTATGATAACTCTGAGGGGTATGGAGATAGCAGAAATGTTGTCGGAAGTGACGGAAAAGTATTTAACGGATATGGTTTCTTTATCCAAAAATACCTATTTGAAGAGTACGCTGCATTTACTCGCGGACATGGTCATGACCTTGCACCGTTTAATGTTTATCATAAAGTTCGCGGTCTTAAATGGCCTGTTGTTGACGGTAAAGAGACGGCATGGAGATTTAATGCTAAGTATGACCCATATGCAGCAAAAGCAACTAAAGAGAGCGGTAATTCACATGCATTCTACGGAACACTTGCAAAAGCGCTTAAGTTTGGTACATTGAGCGGAATGGATGCAAAGAGCGAACAAAAGTCATTGGCTAACAAAGCCAAAATATTTGCTCGTCCGTACATGGATCCTCCAGAAATGCCGGATGCAGAGTATGATATCTGGTTGTCAACAGGGCGTGTGTTAGAGCACTGGCACTCTGGTACTATGACTATGCGTGTTCCTGAGCTATACCGTGCTGTTCCGGAAGCACTATGCTATATGCACCCTACCGATGCAAAAAACAAAGACCTAAAACAAGGTGGTTTATGCTGGGTAGAATCTCGTCGTGGTAAAGTAAAAGCTAGAGTTGAGACTCGCGGTAGAAACAGACCTCCAAGAGGTTTGGTGTTTGTACCTTGGTTTGATGAAAAAGTATTTATCAATAAAGTATGTTTGGATGCAACATGTCCAATGTCAAAACAGACAGACTTTAAAAAATGTGCTGTAAAAGTTTACAAAGCATAATTAAATATCTAAAGGATAAGGGAAGTTTTGCATTTGCAAGCAACACCTAATAAAATGGAAAATAGAGCTGTAAGTGATAGAAGAAAATTTATTCTAAAAATGGCAAGAAGTGCCGGTATCGCGGCACTTGGCGGTTTTGTATGGAGTGCGTATGTTGATGAAGTCACGGCTTCTCAACTGCTGCTTCGCCCACCCGGAGCCATAAAAGAGGAAGATTTTTTAAAAACATGTATTAAATGCGGGCTTTGTGTTGAAGCTTGTCCATATAACACACTGTTACTTGCTAAACCTGGTGATAATAAACCTATGGGTACTCCATATTTTATTCCTAGAGATATACCTTGTTATATGTGTCCAGATATTCCTTGTGTACCCATTTGTCCATCGGGTGCACTTGATGAAGCTAGTGTTACAACCAATGGAGTTCTTGATATAAAAGTGGCCGAAATGGGTCTTGCAGTTATAGATGATGAGAACTGTATAGCTTTTTGGGGAATCCAATGTGACGCATGCTACAGAGCTTGTCCTATTTTGGGTGAAGCAATAAGTGTTGAGTATAAGAAAAACGAGAGAACCGGCAAACACGCATTTTTGACACCTGTTGTTCATGCAAATGCTTGTACAGGTTGTGGGCTATGCGAAAAGGCTTGTGTTACGGAAAAAGCAGCCATATTTGTACTTCCAAGAGAAGTTGCAATGGGCAGAGTTGGTGATCACTATATCAAAGGTTGGGATAAGAAGGATGAAAAGCGCTTAGAAAAAGCTTCGGAGATAAAATCTACGACAGAGATAAGCAAAGATAGTGCGGTTGACTCTTTAAATAGCGGCTCGGGGGATTTATACTAATGAGAACTCTTTGGAATAAATACCGATACCTGATTTTTAGAAGAGCTACACAGTTAAGCTTGTTACTGTTATATTTTGGAGCAAACGCTTGGGGATGGACGATTCTTATGGGAAATCTAAGTTCATCGCTCTTTTTAGAAACTATCCCATTAAGCGACCCGTACGCTGCACTGCAAATGGTTGCAGCCGGTGCTGTTTTAGCAACTGATATAATGGTTGGCGCTTTGATTATAACTATGTTTTATCTACTTATAGGCGGTCGTGCTTTTTGTAGTTGGGCTTGTCCCGTAAACTTAGTAACCGATGCGGCAGCAATTTTAAGAAGAAAACTAGGCATTGACGGTATCTCCAAAAGACAACCGGCTTCGCGCAACACGAGATATTGGGTTTTAGTATTGAGCTTGATAATATCATTGATGATGGGTGTCACGGCATTTGAGTTTATATCGCCTATATCTATGCTTCACAGAGGTATTGTGTTTGGTTTGGGTTTTGGATGGGCGGCGATGCTCATTATTTTTCTTTTTGACCTGTTTGTTCTTAAAAATGGGTGGTGTGGGTATGTATGCCCACTCGGCGGGTTTTATTCACTTGTGGGTAAAGTCAGTCTAATAAGGGTGCATCATACTATGGAGAATTGTACTTCATGTATGAAATGTAAAACTGTTTGTCCTGAGCAACAAGTGCTGCATATGATTGCTAAAGAGAGCATAGATGTTCTCTCCGGCGAATGCACAAATTGTGCCAGATGTATAGAAGTGTGTGATGATGATGCTCTTAGTTTTTCAATTAGAAAACTAGTAAAAAATAAAAAATCGGGAGAATAAAATGAAAACAATGAGTAAAATAACGATTGGTTTAGCTGCTGTTGCGCTACTGATGGTTGGTTGTACTGAGCAGGCGCCTAAGCCTTCAGTAGGCAAAAAAGTGTCAACTATTGTCAGTGAAGAGTCTTTAGGTTTAAGAAAAACTGATATATATACCGAAGATGCGACAATATCTGATAAAACAGAGTATAGAAGTGCGCAAGCTACTACAAGTACTAAGATTAAAAGAGCATTTCAAGATGCTCCGCCAATGATTCCACATGATACAACCGGTATGCTTCCAATTAAAACAGATGACAACAGATGTATTACCTGTCATATGCCGGAAATTGCAGGTTCAATGGGCGCAACGCCGATTCCTGTATCACACTTTACTGATTTTAGACCAAAAGGTAAAATTGTTAACGGCAAATTTGAATTACCTACGGATGTATCAAAAAATGAGGTTGCAATCGTGCAAGAAGATAAACTTCAAAATGCTAGATTCAACTGTTCGGCTTGTCATGCTCCACAATCTCAAGGTAATTTAGCAGTTGAAAATACTTTTGAGGCAGTTTTTACAAGCAAAGACGGTTCTAACAGATCTAGCTGGGCAGGCGGTAAACTTACTGAATCACTAGATACGGTTGGAAATGAAAGTTTTATAACGAAAGATGATATAGCAAATAAAAATTCACCTGCCGGCAGCTTAGGCGGCGCAGCTCATTAATGCAAAGAAGAGAGCTTTTTAGCTCTCTTGCTTCATCCGTAAGCGGAAAAAAGAAGCAGGAGATATTACTAAGACCACCCTATTTTGGCGATGAATCTCTTTTTCATAATGAGTGTAACAAATGTGATGGTGCATGCGCCACTGTTTGTGAAGAAGAAATAATTAAAATAGCTGATGACAGAACTCCATATTTAAATTTTTCATATAGCGGCTGCACATATTGCGATGAGTGTGCGATAGCTTGTAAACCAAATGTTTTAAGAGTTGAAGATAAAAAAATGATTGCCTCAATTGTCACAATTGATAAAAAAAGTTGTTTAAGTTGGGATCACACTTTGTGTTTTTCATGCAAAGACCCATGTTTAGACAATGCGATAGATTTTAAAGCTATGTTTATGCCGGTCATAAACGACAAATGTACGGCTTGCGGATTTTGCATAAGCAGATGTCCAACCAATGCAATAAGCGTAAAGGCAATACAATGAAACAGATTATACTTTTTACTTTTCTTACATCCTTGCTCTTTTGTGCAAATATCAAAGAGCCGGTGGCTCGTTTTGTCTCTAGTGGCTCCGTTATTGATATTATTTATGAAGATAAAAAAATTTATAGCGCTACAGATGCCGGCTGTGTAGATATTTTTGACTATAAAACAAAAAAGCTTATTAAAAAAATCCAACTGCCTAAAATAAATGATTTTTTAGGTGAAAAAGTTGATTCTAAAGTCTACTCTGTGGATAAAATAGGCAATAAGTTACTGATTTTATCTCAAGCTGAACAAGGTTTTAGAAGAATTCATATCTATCAAAATGATAAAATTGAGCTTTTATTTGACTCTTCAAAGGAACTTACGGTTGCAAAAGCCAAATTTTTAGATGAAAACACTATTCTTTTAGCGTTGCTTAGCGATGAGATTGTCTCTTATGACATAAAAAATCGCCGCAACAATTGGATAGTTCAAGTCTCCGGTGCAAAATTTTCAGATTTTGTTTTAAACGAATCAAAAAATGAAGTTGTTATCGCAGATGAGAGCGGAAATTTAAAAATCCACAATACAAAAAATGGCAAACTCATAAAAACACTCTCTGATGAAAACTTAGATAATGTTTTTCAGGTAGATTATAAAAAAGGTGTGATTGCAACGGCCGGACAAGATAGAAGAATGGTTATATATGTCCCAACAGCAAACTCTTCTTACTATATAAAGTCCGGCTTCCTGGTTTATAGTGTCGGGTTGTCGCCAAGTGGCAAGATTGTAGGGTACTCATCTGATGAGCTCAATAATGTGTCACTTCTAGATAGCTCAACAAAATCTATTTTAGGAAAGTTTGGCGGAAACAAAATGACAATTACCAAAATAGTATTTATAAACGAAAATGATTTTTTAGTTTCAAGTGATGACAAAATCATTAATTTATATAGTGTAAAATAAACAAAAGGATAAAAAATGAATATATCAAGCATAGTAGTTAAAACAGTACCGAAATACTTAAACGAGGTTGTAGAAAGCCTAAAAAATTGTGGCGTTTGTGATTATCATATGCACGATGAGCAAGGTAGAATCATTATTACAATAGAGGGTGAAGGTGTTGCCGAAGAACTTGAAAAACTTCGTATTATTGAGGCTATTCCCCATGTTATAACAGCTGATATGCAAATGGCATACAGTGAAGATGAGTTAGATGCACATATGGAAATTATTGCAAACGGCGATGCTGTGCCAAAAATATTAAATGATGATAGTGTAGATTTTACCAACATGACTTATAACGGCGACTTGAAAAAAAGAGATGACTTGGCAACATTTACTAGAAAATTTGACCAAACAAAGAGGTAGATTTTGTCAGTAATATTTGAATCGACTATAAAAATGGTTGAAGGAAGCAATGAAGATTGGTATATTGAGCTAAGAGACACCATTAGCCAAAGCATAGAAATCTGTAAAGATTTACCGGAGTATGCTAAAAAAGTTGAAGAACTCGGAGCTCTGTACGGCGGAAATATCGATGAAGTAAGATGGGGCAAAGCAGACGATGTACGCCCACACATTATGGATATAGTCAGGTTTGAGATGTCAAAACTCCAAAGAGAGATTGAAGAGGAGATTGGCAAACCCTTAATAGATGAGGAAAAGAGCTAATTGGAAGCAAAAGCTATAAAAACTCTCAAATATTTAGATACAGGCGAAATAGAAAAACACTTAAGCGGTGTTGAGTATATCATTATGGCAGCTCCTGCGCCTGAACATTTTAAAGATACGCCTATTCACTTTACTATTTTTTTAAATACATCTGAGAGTTTGCCAAAAGAGATTCAGAAGGCTATTTTTGATAAATTTTTAGATGAGAATGAGATAAAAAGCCCAATAGAGGTTATGAGCCAAATAATGCCTGTCGGGTTTTCAGAGGGTTCTCAAGAGACTCCAATGCCTCTGCTTTTAGTAAAAGAGGAAGATATGAGAGCTATCCCAAACGTTCCTATGCTGGTTATGGATTTTCTAGCAGATTCTGAGAATTTTGGCGAGGCAAAAGAGAAAAGTTTAACCGGTTGGAGCTACAGCTACAGCGACTAAAATTTAGAAGAGATAGCCTCTATCTCCTCTATACTTTTTGCAATACCAGAAGATAGGTTTTCATACCCATCTTTTGTAACCAATATATCATCCTCTATTCTTATGCCGATTCCGCGATACGCTTCCGGTACGCTTTGATCATCCTTATCGATATAAATACCTGGTTCTATGGTTAAAACCATCCCTTTTTGAAGCGCTATCTCTTGATGTTTATCATCTTTATAGGGTGCAGGATCATGAACATCTATACCCATCCAGTGTCCTATTCCATGCGGATAGTACTTCTTATGCTTTAGCAATTTAATTGCTTTTTTATAACTACCTTTTAAAATACCAAGTTCAATCATCCCTTTTGTAAGCAACTGCTCCGCATACTCTTGCAGATGAGTTCTTTTTACATGCGGCTTAATCATACTGATGATTTTTAACTGTGTTTCTAAAACTAGGTTGTATAGCTCTTTTTGCGCTTTGGTAAATTTTCCGTTTACGGGGATTGTTCTTGTTATATCACTCGCATAATAGTTGTGTTCGCAACCGGCATCTATGAGTATAAGTTTGCCACTCTCAAGCGGTTTGTCGTTTTTTATATAGTGAAGCGTATTTGCGCTGTTTCCGCATGCCACGATAGATGTATAGGCATCGCTGTATGCGGCGTTTATTTTAAATTCATGCTCTATTTCAGCCTGTAACTGATACTCAAACTTCCCTTTTTTATTTATACTCATAGCTCTGTGATGAGCCTTTGTGGTTACTGCGATTGACTCTCTTATCAGTCCAATCTCCGCTGCGGACTTGATAAGTCTCATTTTTTGTATAAGCGGTCTGATGTCATGCTTTGTTTTAAAATCTTTAGTCAGTTTTAAAACCTTTTTGACCTCTCTCTTTTTTGAACCAAGCTCGCAAAATATTTTTTTTTTATCTTTTATAAACTCTTTGAACTTTTTTTTAAAATCATCGTTTATATAAACTTCATCTACTAAAAATCTACTATTTGCCTCTTTGGCGCCTAAACGCTCGCCGTTCCAAAGCTCCAGTGTTTTATCTTTTTTATGAACAAACAGAACTGTTTTAACTTCATTTTTAGTTTTTAAAAAAAACAAAGCTGAATTGTCCTCTTTAAAACCTGTTAAATAGTAGAAGTTGCTATCTTGCCTGTATGGATGATGTGTGTCGTTAGAGCGGGTTGCAGGCTCTGCGCTAAAGATAATTCCGATTGAACTATTTGGCAGCTTATTGGCTAAAGATTCTCTTCGCTTTTTAAATTCGCTCTCGTTTATCACTTACAAACTCCGCCAAGCCACTCTATATTTTGAGAAACTATTTCAGACAATGCACTGCTTAGAGCCTCAACTCCGCCCTTGGCATCAACTGTTTTAGCATCAAATTTAGAACTAAATGTTTTATCCGCAACTACACTGTTTGTTTTAGCATCTATTAACGTTAAACTGACTACTACATGTACAAATGAACTTTTCATATCTTGGCTATAAAATTGCATAAACTCTTCTATATTTGTCTCTAAAACCAAGTTGCTTTTCACTCTTGATTTTGATGAGTGAACGCTGCTAAATAGCTCTGAATCTCTTATGCTTTTTAACAACTCTGCGCTCACAAGACTGTTTGGAGACTCTTGCCACTGAGACTGTGAGTAGGAAAATACTCTGTTATTTGACTCTGTATAATCCATATTCAGAGACATTAAAGAGTTTGAGCTGAATGCTTGTGCAACCTTTAGTGACTTATCTTTGCAGCCTGTTGCAGTGCTGCCAATCTTTAAATCTTTGGCAACAACCCTATACTCGGCAACAGGAGGCTTGATTGTTGTACAGCCGCTAAAGAGCATTGTTAAGATAATTAAAATTATTCTCATGTTAGTTTTCCCCCGGTCCTTTTTTTATCTCTTCTTGCATTAATATAATATCACTTGGACTTCTTTCATGTTTGTTGAGCGTATCTTCAATCTTTATAATCAGATTTTGCATATCCAAAAGCGTGTTATTCATATTCGGCAAGATATCGCTTGTCATCTCTTTTATATTAAAATCTCCGCTCTGCAATGCTTCTTTAAATGTATTCATAGAGCCTGCAATTCCTGCATAGCTTTTCACAATTGAGCCAAATGAAGTGGATATATTATTTTCCCATCCGATACTGTTATCTATAAATTTCTCAACACGAGGCATCAGTCTGTCAAGTTTTTCAGAGGAGCTATTTAGATTTTTCATCGTTTGTTGGAAATTATTGATTGTATCTTCATCCAATATTTGATTCATTTTAGACATAAATATAGCACTGTTTTTTAAAAGCAGAGAGAACTCTGCCTGATTCTCCTCTTTTAGCAGCTGACGCGTTCTATCTAGGGTTTGAGATAAATTTACAGAGATATCTCCAAATGTATTTTCAAGTTTTATAAGCAGAGAAGGTATTGTTTTTATAACCGGATACTCTTCTCCTTTTTTAGCCCTAAGCGGTTCGGCTTTCTCATCCCCAAAACTTAAATTTATATAACTCAAACCTGTAATTCCCTGCGAAGTAAGCTGTGCCGCAGTAGATGATTTTATCGGAGTAGTTTTTAAAACATTGACCAAAACCTCTACCTGCTCTGAGTTGTTGGGATTGATTTTAAGCGACACTACCTTGCCGACGTTTATTCCTCTGTATTTGACGGGAGCATCTAGGTTTAAACCTAAAACTGACTCATCAAAATATATAGCATACATCTTCATCTCAGCCTCTTCAGAGGGTTTTAAGAGCCAATAGCCAAATCCTACCATCATTGCCAAAGAGAGAAGTACTAAAAACCCGACCAAACTATAATTAACTCTGTTATTCATATTTATTTCATTCCCTTAAAAAAAGTTCTTATAAACTCATTTTCAACGTTAAGTATATTTTTTAAATCGCCCTCATAAACAACACTCTTGTTATCAAGAACGGCAACCTTATCAAGTGTATCATAAACTGATTGTAAATCATGTGAAACCATTACAATAGTTAAATTCAGCAGACTGCGAAGCTTCAGTATTAAAGCATCGAACTCTCTTGCAGAGATTGGGTCTAGTCCGCTTGTCGGCTCATCCAAAAAAAGAAGCTTTGGGTCCATGGCAAGTGCTCTGGCAAGAGCTGCTTTTTTCTTCATACCGCCGCTTATCTGGGATGGATAGAGGTTTGCGTCTTCTGATTTTAACCCGACTATGCTTATTTTAAATTCAACTATCTCTTTAATCATAGCCTGTGATAAATCAGTGTACTCTACAAGCGGCAACGCTATATTTTCTCTTAGATTAAGCGATGAGAAGAGTGCTCCTGATTGAAACAAAACTCCCCACTCGCGTCTTAGCAACATAGCCTCTTCATAACTGATATTGTTAAGATTATGACCCAGTATTTCAATCTCTCCGCCATTAAACTTTTGAAGCATTACCATCTCTCGAAGCAGCGTAGTTTTGCCGCATCCGCTTGGACCTAAAAGCCCATAGATAGAGCCTTTTGGGACACTTAAGCTTATTTTGTTATGGATAACTCTATCATCAAAAAGCGTTTTTACATCTCTTACTTCTATAATATTTTTCATTATATTCCCAAATTTGTAAATATTATTGAAAAAATTGCGTCACATATAATAACTGCAAAAATTGATTCTACTACGCTTTTTGTCGTGTTGAAGCCTATGCTTTGAGTATCATCTCTAACCAGCATACCTCTATATATGCCTATTGTGGCAATTAAAAAAGCAAAAAACGGCCCTTTTGCAATTCCTATAAAAAAATGTTTTACCGCTATAACTTCACCAAATCTATCCAAAAACAGGTCGGTAGTAATATTAAGCTCTATATTTGCAACAACCATTCCGCCTATAACAGCCATGATGTCGGATATAAATATTAGTATCGGTAAGGTTATCATCAGAGCGGCTATTTTTGGCATAACCAAAAACCTGTATGGGTCAAACCCCATTGTCTGCATGGCATCTAGCTCTTGCGTAATCTTCATCGCGCCTATTTGAGCGGTAAATGCGGAACCGCTTCTTCCTGCAATAACTATGGCGGTAATAAGCGGAGAGAGCTCCCTCAATACCGATATACCCAGCATATCGACAATAAATATATTCGCACCGTAGAGTTTGAGCTGAAATGCGGATTGATAAGCTATAACCAAACCTATCAGAAAACTTGTCAGTGCGACAATACCAAATGCCTTTATTGCACTCTCGTTTATTTCAAAAGCAATCTCTTTAAACCTAATATTTTTAGGTGATATCAGATAGTGAAATTTATGCGTAAAAAGTTCGCCCATGAAACTCATAAAAGATAAAAAAACAAGATAGTTCTGATATGTTTTTTCGCCTATCTTTCTTACAAAACCTCTTTTTTTCTTATCTGGAATTTTTTTTGATTTTAATTTCTGCACACTTACAAGCTCTAGCATATCTATGACTTCTCTATTGTCACAAAGAGTATCTACATATATTGAACTATCAAAGCGCAACTGTTTTTGTAAATTATATATAAAAATTGATGCAGCAGTGTCCAAAAATTTCAGCTCCGAGAGGTCAATAACTACACTGCTCTCTTTGCTTATATCTATCTTGTCTATAATTTTTTTATATTTAGTGAGATTATAAAGGGTAAGCTCTCCTCTGAATTTTAAAGAGAGCCTGTTGTCAATATGTATGATATCTAAAGATGAATGATGCATGTAAAAAAGTTAAAAATCTCTCTTTAAAAGCTTTTTAACCTTTAAAATAGTTATAATCTTGTCCGCTTGTTTTCCGACACCGTCAATCGCCGTATCATCACCGCTAGCCGTATCAGGAGCAGGTCCGATGTCTGATTTTTTGATTCTGATTGCCATAGTAAGTCTGTCTATAACAAACCCTGCAATATCATCTCCCTCTCTCATTACTATAAATCTGGTATCTTCATTATGTTTTTTAGGGCTTAATCCAAATTTTGTACGTAAATCTATTAAAGGTATAACTGCTCCACGCATATTAAAAACACCTACAATGTACTTCGGAACCTGAGGCACTCTAGTCCAAGGAAACGGTTTGATAATCTCTTGAATAGATAGTATAGGAACCGCGTACTCTTCATCCCCTATTATAAATCCGACAAGCTGAACTACATCATCTGCGTGATCTAAGTTTTCATTCTCTTTTTGAGTCTGTTTCTTAATAATCTGTTTTAATTTATCGCTCATTTTAAAAACTCCGATCTAAAATTAATGTTTCTCTGAACTACGCTCATAAGATAATCGGAAGAGTATGGTTTAGTGATATACTCTACCATTCCCGACTCTACTCCGCGCATACGGTCAGATTTGCCCGTGCGGGATGTTACGGCAATCAATGGCAGATTTTTGTAACGGTTATATTTTTTAATCTCTGTCGCCAAAGAGTATCCGTCCATTCTTGGCATCTCTATATCAACAAGCATAGCATCAAAGTTGTAATCACCCTGCTTTAAAATAGCGAGTGCCTCTTGTCCGTCGCCTGCTTCAACCAGTGTCACTCCAAGCGGTTCAAGTGCTTTTCTCATAATGGTTCTGTCTGTTTTAGAGTCATCGACTATCATAACAGTGTAGTCGCTTGCCTTTGTTTTTTCATGTGTCAGCATTGCGGCATCAGAAGTAGTATCTATAAGAGCAGTTGATTTAACATGCTTCGCCATATCCATAATAGCCACAACATCAACAATCAGCGTAACTCCGCCATCACCGCGGATAGTAGCTCCTGCAATTCCATCAATACCCTTTAGGAACTCTCCAAGAGATTTGATAACTATCTCTTCTTGTCCTACAAGTGTATCGACTATGAGCCCAAGCTTGCTAGTTCCAAGACCCAAAACAACTACATAGGCATATTCGCTTGAGTCTAGGATGCGCTCAACTTCAAAAATATCGCCGATATGAACAAGAGAGAGAACATCTTCACGAAGTCTCATTACCGAGCGGCCTTCAACAGTGTAAACTTCATCTTTTGATATTCTGACAGTCTCTAAAACCGAAGCAAGAGGGATTGCGTAATGCTCCTCTTGAACTCCGACTAAAAGCGCTTGAATAATCGCCAAAGTCAATGGAATTTTGAGCTTCATTGAAGTACCGATACCGATTTCGCTGTCAATATCGATGATTCCGTTTACCTTTTCAATATTTGTCTTTACAACATCCATACCCACACCGCGGCCTGATACGTTTGTTACGACTGCCGCTGTTGAGAAACCTGGCTTAAATATAAGTCCAAACGCCTCTTTATCGCTCATATTGTCGGCTTCTTTTTCTGTAATAAGACCTTTTTCTAAAGATTTTCTCTTTAGCATCTCAACATCAAGTCCCTTGCCGTCGTCATCAATCTGAATGACAATCTGGTTTCCTTCGTTGTACGCTTTTAGCTTGATTGTTCCTGTTTCGCTTTTACCCTGCTCAAGACGAATTGCAGGTATCTCGATTCCATGGTCACAAGAGTTTCTGATAATGTGAACAAGCGGGTCGCCAATCTCTTCAACAATCGATTTGTCAAGCTCTGTATCTTCACCAAATATTTCAAGCTCTATTTTTTTGTTCAGTTCACGGCTTAAGTCACGAATCATTCTCGGGAATTTGTTAAATACTTTGCCGATTGGAAGCATTCTCGTCTTCATAACCGCAATCTGAAGGTCAGTCGTAACAATAGAAACTATTGAAACAACTTGGTTTAACTCCTCTAAAAAGCTCTCTCCCTCGTAACGCTCTTCAACATCATCATTGATTTTAATAAGTCTGTTTTTAGCAAGGACTAGCTCTCCGATAAGGTTCATAAGGTGGTCAAGTCTTTTAACGTCAACACGAATAGTCTGCTCAACAGTAGACTGCTTTTTCGCAGGAGCCGCCGCTCTAGCATCGTCCATTGAGTCTGAATCATCTCTCATTGAAGCAGGTTTTCTCGCAGGAGTAACAGCGACTGGAATATTTACAATCGGCTCATACTCCTGCTCAGAATCATCCTCATCCTCTTTAGACGCTGAGCTGCTTGAGAGTTTAGACGCTCTTTTAGCCTTGTCTTCCGCCATTCTCTCATTTAGAAGTCTCTCTATCTCCGCTTCAAGCTCGTCAGCGTCCATATTGTCATAATCAAGCTCATCGCCTGAAGAAACCTCTTCCTGAACAACCTCTTCTATAACTTTCTCGGCAGCTTTAGGAGCAGCAGGTTGAGCGGCAGGAACTTCTACATCTCCATACCCTTTTGTACACAAGTCAAGTCTAACAACACAGCCGGAGACATCGATGCCGCTATCAGCGCTTGTATCACGGATAGTATTTAAAAGAGCCTTCATCAAGTCAATTGATTCTAAAATAACATCCATTATATTCGGAGATATTACCAACTCCCCATGTCTTGCTCTGTTTAAGACATCTTCCATATGATGAGTTAAATGTGTCAATACATCAAAATTTAAAAACGATGAAGCACCCTTGACGGTGTGTGCCACACGAAATATTCTATTTAGAAGTTCTAAATCATCCGGTCTAGTTTCTAACTCTACCAAATCCTGATCTAACTGCTCAATCAGCTCGAAAGATTCAACCAAAAAATCTTGTAATATCTCTTGAAATTCATCCATATTTCCACTCCTACTTCATATGTGCACGAACAATTCGCGCTACTTCGTTATAAAATGAACTTGCTTTGAATTTAACCAAATAAGCTTCACCGCCAGCCTCAACACCTCTATTTTCACTAAAATGGTCACTGATTGAAGAGTTAAACACAATCGGTATCTTGCTAAATCTTCCATCCTCTTTGACGTTTGCAGCAAAATGAAAACCGTCCATTCTAGGCATTTCAACGTCGGAGATGATTATCTTAAGATTTTTCGACAAATCCTCGCCGTAAAGTTCATAAAGCTCATCAAGCTTTTCTAAGCCCTCTTTTCCGTCCATCGCCTCAAGCACATCGAAGCCCATCTTTACAAGCGCCTCTTTTACTATTTTTCTAGCGGTTGAACTGTCATCCAGAACAAGCGCCAAGCCTGAAAAATTTTCGTTTTCGGAAGTGGTAAACTGCGTGTCCGGCTCATAAAGACCTAGGTCTTGTATAACACTCTCCAAATCCAGGATAAGAAGAACATTGTCTCCCTCTATTTTGGTAACGCCGGTTATCTTGCTTCCCTCTACGGAACTGCTATTGCTCATAAAAGATGCCGGCTCTATATCTGCCCAGCTTATTCTTCTTATTCTTTTTGCCTCGTGAACTATAAATCCTATAAGCACGTTATTAAACTCTGTAATTATCACTCTTGAGTTTTTTTCTGCACTTTCCGGTTCTTTGATTTTCATCCATTTTGCCAGATTTACAACCGGAATGACGACGCTTCTCAGATCGAAAATACCCTCTATAAACTCAGGAGTACCCGGAAGATCTGTTAACTTTGGCAGTTTTATAATTTCACGGACTTTTGAGACGTTTATCCCATAAATGCCCTCATAGACTTCATTCTCTTCTTGTTTGAAGATGCGGAAATCTACAAGTTCCATCTCATTCGAGCCAACTTTTAATGAACTCTCTATATTCATACGCTAAATCCCTTTTGAGAAAATATTCTCTTGCAATAACTCTATATCTTGTGCTGATTTTACTATAAAGTATCTTTGATTGCAAGCAAAAGCACCTAAGTTTATATATGTAAAATCTTTAAGTTTTATGGTTCTGTTTTGATGAAAATGCCCCTCAACAAAGTAGTCGCATTTGTACTTTTCGCCCAGCCTGTTTGACATAAATTTTTCTAAGCCTATAAACTCTCTGCAATCATCTTTTTTGCTCAAATACAAATCCAAACGTTTTAAAATATAGTGTCTTGTGAGCGAATCGAGGGCTCTTAAAAGAGATAAAACAGTAGAATTTCTAATCAACGATGTATAAACTCTGTATCCAAGAGGGCTCTCAATATCGCCGTGAGCGAGCAAAACTTTCTTGCCATCAAATCTACATGTAACGGGCTGAGAGGAGATTTGGAAAATTTTCACATGCGGAAATATATTTTTAAGATTAAAGTCGTGATTGCCTTCGAGATATATAACCTCAATATCAAGTGATATCTCGTTTATAAGTGCAATTGCTTCTTGATTTATGGCGTGGGTGTACGCAACTTCGCCAAAGAGCGCGTCAAATATATCGCCCATAAGGATTAGTTGCGTTGGTTGAAGTTTTTTTGAGTGAATCTCTTTTATAAACTCTAAAAGTTCCGGTCGTTTATGCGAATAGTGTGCATCTGCTACGACAAACGCACCCTCTAAAATCTGCAGTTCTTGAAGCATAACTTAAGGAACGTAAGCTATGTTTGGGATTCCCAAATCTTCATCAAGCCCCATCATCAGATTTGCATTTACGACTGCGGCGGATGATGCGCCTCTTAGGAGATTGTCTATCGCACTTGAGATAAAGAGAATATTGCCTTTTCTTTTTACATAAATATCGCAAAAGTTCGTTCCAGCAACACTCTTCATATCAACTGGATTTTCACTCACTCTTACATGTTTTGCATCTCTGTAAAACTTCTCAAGAACTTCATAAGCGTCAAAATCGCCCTCTACCTGAATGTAGATTGAGCTAATCATTCCACGGGTAAGGGGCACTAAATGCGGTACAAAATGAACTTCATCAAAATCTACATGTAATTTTTGAGCTATCTCGGGCGCATGTCTGTGCATAAGCGGATTGTATGCGAAAAGGTTATCATTTACATTTACAAAATGCGTCACATCGCTCAGTTTTTTACCCGCTCCGCTAACACCTGTTTTTGCGTCTATTATTATCGGTGTATTTTTTACTCTTCTCTCCATAAAAGGCAAAAGCCCCAAAATTGCAGAGGTCGGAAAACATCCCGGATTTGCGACTAGCGAAGCTGATTTTAACTCTTCTCTAAACAGTTCAGGAAGTCCATAAACCGCAAGTTCCAAGTTTTTGGCGTCGGTATGAGGGCAGTAAAAAGCTTCATAAATATCTTGAGGAAGTCTATAGTCAGCCGAGAGGTCAACTACTTTTAAACCTTTTTCTATCAAAGGCTTTACATAAGCCATTGCCGTTTGATGCGGAAGTGCCAAAAAAACAAGTTCACAACTAGAAGCACATTTATCAAAATCGGCTTTTTGAACCTCTAAATCAGAAACTTTGTTCAGTGATGGATGAAGTGCGCTTAAGGTTGTTCCCCCCTCTGTATTTGCAACATAAGAGAGGTTGAATTTTGGATGATGGATAAGGATTTTTAAAAGTTCAAGCCCGGTGTATCCGCTTGCACCGATTACTCCGACATTAATGGCACTCAAAAACTATCTCCTGATATCTCACTTCCATTATTTCAAACTCTTTTGTTCCGTTTGGAAGCTGAACTTTTACCTCATCGCCCTCTTCTCTTCCCAAAAGCTGTTTTGCCAAAGGAGAGTTGAAAGAGATTAGCCCCATATCTGGGTTTGATTCGCATCCGCCCACGATGGTGTATGTAAACTCCTCATCGCTCTTAACATCGGTAACGACAACGGTTGAGCCAAAGCTTACTTTAGAGTGTTCAAGCTCAGTCGGATCAACAATCTTTGCACTCCCGATTATCTCTGCCAGCTCCGCCAAACGATGGTCTAGCTGCTTTTGCTGCTCTTTTGCCGCATGGTACTCGGCATTCTCTTTTAAATCCCCATGCTCAAGCGCCTCTTCTATCGCCTTTACTACGGCCGGTCTTTTTACGGTTTTTAAATCTTTTACTTCTGCTTGGAGTTTGTTGTATCCAAAGAGTGTCATCGGTTCTATTTTTTGCATAACTTATTCTCTTTTATCAATTTTTTTACAATTATATCAAATTAACTTTTTATTTTATCATCGCTTAAATTACATCAACCCTAACTCAAAAACATCCCTCTCAATCTCCGCCTTCAACTCTTCCTCGGTTGGTAAATACAACTGATACTTCGACACGAACAGATTTTCGTTGTCATTTAAAACCGAGTATTTTACTACTGTGTTGTCTTTGTCTGTGCAGAGGATTATTCCTATGGTTGGATTGTCGTTTTCTGCTTTTTCCATGTCGTCATACATTCGCACATACATATCCATCTGACCGACATCTTGATGCGTTAGTTTTCCCTTTTTCAGGTCTATGATGACAAAACATTTCAACATGTAATTATAAAAAACCAAGTCTATGTAAAAGTCGCTTAGCTCTGTTTTGATTCTTTTTTGTCTGGCTACAAATGCAAAACCGCGACCTAGTTCTAGTAAAAATTCTTGTATTTTTTCTATGAGGGCAGATTCTAAATCGCTTTCATAAAAACTGTTGTTTTGTTTGAGGTCTAAAAATTCCAAAACATAGGGGTCTTTGATGATATCTTTTGGAGATAACTGCAAATCTTTCGTGTTGTTTACAGCTTCTGTTATTACGGGTTGTTTCTCTTTACTTGAGATGATTCGCTCATAATAAAAAGTACCTATTTGTCTCTCTAAAGCTCGCACGCTCCAGTTTGAAGAGATAGACTCTTTAGCATACCATTCTCTAGCATTTGTATTTTCTATTCGCAAAAGCAATGTATAATGGCTCCAACTTAATTTGGCAGACAGTGTCTGCCATATTGGAAAACAGATATAAAACTGTCTCATATTCCTAAGATTTCTTTGACTAAACCCTTTGCCAAACTCTTTTGTAAGTCTCGATGAAAGCTCTTTTATGAGGTACGAGCCATATTCGGCTCTATCTTTGCCGTTTTGTTCTTCTTGAACTATTTGCTGACCAATATTCCAGTAAGCCTCAACCATTATAAAATTTACTTGTCGGTAAGCATTGTCTCTCGCACTCTGAAATATATTTTTTATGTTTAGATATAACTCATCGTTTTTCACTATATCATTCATCTATAAATTTCCCTCTACAACTAAAAATAGGCATGAAGTCTAATAAAAATTGATTGATTATAGCTTAGATTTTTTAATTTTAAATATTTTTTATTGTTTTACTCATACGCGACAAATCAAACTCTATCGTCTCATCTTCGCACTCTATGGTTACAACACACCCGCTTTTGCTAATCTTTTTTGCTTTTTTTATACCTTGAAGCAACATTCTATTCTCTTTTGAGAGTGGGTCATGGGCGTAGAGAGTTTCATCTTCTATAAAAAATATTCTCCCGCCTCCGCATCCGTCACCGACTATCCCCTCGCAAACCAATGGATTATTTAAATCAAAACCATGAATCATCTGCACACTCCTCTTTAGTCTCTTTTATAAACTCTTTAAAATCTGTACCGTTTTTATCTACCGCTTTATACTCATCATAAGTGTACTCTTTAAAGATAGCCTCATCTACGCATTTGCATAGAGTTTCGTTGTTCTCTTTTTGATGCTCCAAGGAGACTTCTTTTTTGGTACAAGTGGAAATCATCTCTGCTTTTTGCTTCTCATCCCATCCGACATAACTGTTATAGTACGGGTATAAAGTCCACACGGCAAAAACAAGAGTTAAAACAATATTTACTATGTACTCTCTTTTTTTAGTCTCTATATACTTCTTAATATCGTAAGAGATAAGTATGATAAAAATCACTTCTAAGGTTATGTTAAACCAGTCGCTATCTAAAAAATCAAACAATTTTTTTTCCTTTATTTTGAAACTATTTTTTTAACCGCTTCTGCACACATAACAAGCCCGAAAGTGCCCGTAACCGCATTGAAACTGCCCTTCTCTTTTACTTTTGCATGTTCTGCGCTAAAAATGACTTTGTACTTTTTATTGAAGCCTCGTTTTTTCAGCTCGTAACGGATTTTGGAGCCAAACTTATCGCCGTGGCTTTTCCAGATATCATCTACCTGAACCTTTGTCGGGTCAAGCCTTTTTGCACTCCCTAGTGACGAAATGAGTTTTTTGTAACACTTCTGGGCAAGAGCCAGTTTTGCTTTGATGTCGTCTATTGCATCAAGAACTGCGTCATACTCGTCAAAATCAAAATCCCAAACCCACTGCTCATCTATTTTTGCGTTTATAATCTCTACATGCGGGTAATGTTTTTGTAAAGCTTCGACTTTTATCTCGCCCTCATGAAGCTCCGACCACATCTGGCGGTTTTGGTTTGACTCATCGTAAGTGTCAAAATCAACAATCGTTATATGCCCCACGCCGCTTCGACTTAGACAATCAAGACAGTGTCCGCCGACTCCGCCTACTCCTAAAAGTAAAATCTTGGCATTTTGAAGTTTTGAAAAATCATCTCCTAAAAGAGATTTTATGCGTTCATATTTCACTTTTGCTCTATCCACTCTTTAAGTGCATTCATACTTTTATATGCACTCATATCAAGATGAATCGGGGTTATAGAGATATTTCCATCTCTAATCGCCTCATAGTCGCTTATGCCCTCATTTCCTCTGCGGGCAGAGAAGTTCAGAGGGTGAAGTCCGAGCCAGTAGTACTCCTCGCCTCTTGGATTTCTGTGCACATGCGAATCATTTGCATAGAGCCTGTATCCGGCATAAGTTATGAGCATCTTTGCATCTTCTTTCGCATCAATATCAGGAGGAATGTTTACATTTAAAAACTCCCTCTCAGGAAGAGGAAACAAACCCTCTTTTATCTTTAAAACAAGCTTTTTTATGGTCTCTTGCGCCAGAGTAAAATCACCCTCTGGGTCTGAAAAATCCATAACCTGAGATATGGCGATTGAGGGGATGTCATGCAAAACTCCCTCCATTGCTCCCGCCGCTGTTCCGGAGTATGTAATATCCTCACCCATGTTTGAGCCGCGGTTTATCCCGCTGATGAGCAAATCGGGCTTTGTATCTACAAATATCGTGCTAAGTGCAAGATAGACGCAGTCGCTCGGTGTTCCGTCATCCAGCTTAAAAAAGTTGTCCTCTACTCCTATAAAACGAAGCGGACGGATTAGAGTTAGCGAGTGCCCGCACGCAGACTTCTCGTTTGCAGGGGCTACAACGGTTATTTCTACATCATCCAACTCTCTAAGTGCTTTTACCAATGAAAGCAGACCTTTTGCCTCATATCCGTCATCATTTGTTACTAAAATTTTATACCCCAAGGGGACTTCCTCACTCACGCTCAGAGCGTACTTATTTTTTATAGTCGTATTTTAACATTAAAATTAAAACTTGACATTACAACTTCTATTAGTGTAAAATTACGGCATCAAAAAATTGTATGAAATCATCTTACGCTTCCCTACGCACCATACAAGTAAAATCCACAGGGCAAATCTCAAAATATTAAGGTAACTATCTTATGAGCGAAAACACTCCGCAACAACCTCGTAAAACCACTAACAACAAAAGTACTCCAAAAGCAAGAACGCACAACCCGGTTAAAGGTGCCAGTGTCGAAGACCTCCGCATTAAGGGCATAGAAGAGCTGACAGCTATGGCTGCTGAGCTAAACATTGAACATCCGAATGAATTAAAAAGACAAGACCTTATATTTGAGATACTAAAAGCTCAAACTGAACAAGGCGGTTTTATTCTATTTAGCGGTATTTTAGAAATCATGCAAGACGGTTACGGTTTTATCCGCTCTATTGATAAAAGTTTTGATGAGAGTATTAACGACGCTTATGTATCAAATACACAGATTAAACGCTTTGCACTTCGTAACGGAGATGTTGTTACGGGGCAGGTTCGTCCTCCAAAAGAGCAAGAGAGATACTACGCGCTCATAAAGATAGAAGCTGTTAACGGTCTGCCTCCTGAAGAGAGCAAAAAAAGACCGCTTTTTGAAAACCTTACTCCGCTTTATCCAACAGAACAGATTAAACTAGAGTACTACGAAAAAGGCTTAACAGGTCGTATGATGGACCTGTTTGCTCCTATCGGCAAGGGTCAACGCGGTCTTATCGTTGCACCTCCAAGAAGCGGTAAAACAGAGCTTTTAAAAGAGATTGCTCACGGTATAACTCACAATCACCCAGAGATAGACTTGATGGTTCTGCTTGTTGATGAGAGACCTGAAGAGGTAACAGACATGGAGAGAAGTGTTAAGGGCGATGTTTACAGCTCAACTTTTGATATGCCTGCAAAAAACCATGTAAAAGTTGCGGAGATGGTAATAGAGAAGGCAAAAAGACGCGTTGAGCTTGGTCGCAATGTTGTTATTTTACTAGACTCTATCACTCGTCTTGCCCGTGCCTACAATACTGTTACGCCATCAAGCGGCAAGGTTCTAAGCGGTGGTGTTGATGCAAACGCTCTGCATAAACCAAAAAGATTTTTCGGAGCTGCCAGAAACATAGAAAACGGCGGAAGCTTAACCATCATCGCAACTGCCCTTATAGATACGGGAAGCAGAATGGATGAAGTTATCTTTGAAGAGTTCAAAGGTACCGGCAACTCAGAGGTTGTTCTTGACCGCAAAATCGCAGAAAGAAGAATTTTCCCTGCTATTGATATTCTTAAATCCGGAACTAGAAAAGAAGAGCTTCTTATCGGTCCTGAAATACTGCAAAAAGTATTTATCCTTCGCCAGATGATTCATAAGCAGGAGAACGAAATAGAAGCACTGAAATTTGTCTATACGACAATGGGCAAAAAAGCTACGAATGCAGAGTTTTTAGAAAGCATGAACCCGAACCAATAATGAAAGTAGGTGTATTTGACAGCGGAATCGGCGGTTTAACGGTTGTTAAATCACTCCTGCAACATCGACTTTTTGAAGAGATTATCTACTTTGGAGACACCGCACGCGTTCCTTATGGCATAAAAGACAAAACTACAATTATCCGCTATGCGATTGAAGCCGTAGAATTTTTCAAAAACTTTGAACTTGACCTCATCATCGTTGCTTGCAACACCGTCAGCGCTCATGCGCTTAGTGAGATGAGAGAGGTTTCCTCTTGCCCTGTTATCGGCGTTGTTGAAGCCGGTATCCTAGCAACGGCAAATGCGATTAAAGATAAAAACTCAAACATATTAATTCTCGGAACAAAAGCGACAATCAACTCAAAAGCTTACGAAACAGGTTTAAAAGCAAAAGGTTTTAACAATCTTCAAGCAAAAGCAACGGGACTTTTTGTTCCAATCGTTGAAGAAGAGATTTACAGCGGCGAGATTTTAGAAGCAACATTTAGACACTACTTTAGCGATATTGCAAAACCAGATGCCATAATACTCGGCTGTACCCACTTTCCTCTAATCTCAGACGCTATCCAAAACTATTTCGGCAAAGAGACGATATTGATTCACTCAGGCGATGCGATTGTTCAGCAGTTGGAGATTGATTTTAAGTTCAACACAAAATATGAGAAAACAAAGTTGGAATTTTTTGCTTCAGAAAATCCGGAATCTCTAAAGGCTATCGGCAAAAAGTGGTTAAATATATAAAACAATAAAAGGAAATTTTATATGCGTTATATCTCTCTTGTTTTTATATTTCTGCTCTCTTTAGACGCCAATGAGGAGTATCAGTTGGGCAAAGGTGTGCAAGTCGGCTCACTCCCATTTTATGTAGGCGGCTACTTTTCACTCGACTACAAACATACGGACGATATTGACAGATACAGAGTTGATGATGTGGCTATTTTAGGCTATGGAGATTACGATAGATTCTCATACTTGGTCGAGCTTGAGTTTAAAGAGGCGTATGTCGAGACGCACCAAAACGGTGTTAAAAACACCACTCATAACGATAAACTGTACACCGAAAGACTATATTTAGACTATAATTTTAATGAAAACTACATGCTTAGAGCCGGTAAATACAACTCGCCGATAGGTTTTTGGAACCTCTTGCCAATAAATGTCCTGCGCGAAACAACATCAAATCCGGTGAGTACAAATATACTTTTTCCAAAGTTTACAACCGGTCTAAACAGCTCTTATATCTCATATGGCGAGGGTGAGCTAAAAGTTGATGTTATGCTGCAGCACAATAATGACATCAGCTATGAGTATAATAACTACAAGATGAATGAACATTATGGTTTTGGCGTATCGTATGAGAAAAACGACTATACGGTTAAATTAAACGGCGGTTATTTTCACAACCTTAGCGAGAGTGTAGTCGAAGACAATCTTTACTATATGCTTCTATCCGGCAAATATGAATCTGACAAATATCAGATTTTGGCTGAGATAGGTTCACAAAAATCAAAAAGTGATTTTACTACCGAATACGCCGGATATATTCAAGGTTTATACCGCTTTAGTGAACAGCATTTGGGAATCATAAGAGTTGAATCGTATGATGACAGAGTAACTGCAATCGATGATGACATGTTGATTTTTGGCTACACATACAGACCGCTCTATCCTATTGCAATCAAATCTGAATATCAGTTTCACTCACAGAGTGAGCAAAATCAGTTTCTATTCTCTTTTTCAGTGCTCTTCTAATGAAAACAGCTATCATAATTTTTTTATCAACTATTATGTTATCTACCCTCTCTTCTGCTGATGAGTATGTTGTCATTTCAAACCCCAAAATGAAAGATTTATCAACCACGCAGATTAAAGCGATATTTTTGAAAAAAATAACCGTTATTGATAGCATTAATGCCGTTCCTGTAAATTTAGGAGCAATGGACCCGATAAGAGAAAAGTTTGAAAATAAAATTGTAGAGATGAATTTTGAGAGGCTAAAATCTTACTGGACAAAAGAGCACTATATTGGAAAAAGACCGCCCGTTTCTATGCAGTCCGAAGAGAGTGTCAAAACTTTTATAAAAAATGTTGAAGGCGCCATAGGATATATTAACGCAAAAAATCTTGATAATAGCGTAAAAGTTTTATACAGATGGAGCGAATAATGAGTACGGTACTCCTATGTGATGATGAGTTGATGAACAGAAAAGTTGCCTCTAAAATACTGAACAAAGAGGGTTTTAATGTCATCGAAGCGCAAAATGGCAAAGAAGCTATAGAGGTTTTAAATACGCAAAGAGTTGATTTGATTTTGATGGATTTGATGATGCCTGTTATGGACGGGTATGAAGCCACAACTATTATAAAGAGTGATGAGAGATTTTCTGCGATTCCGCTTATCATCATCTCCGCTCTTTCAGACAAGGAGGCCATTACAAAAGGTTTGAAACTAGGTGCAAATGAGTATCTGACAAAACCTTATGACATTGTAGAATTCAGCCTTAGAGTAAAAAATGCTATTAAACTCGGAGCTTACCAAAATATGCTCAAAGAACACAAGATAATCTTGGAACAAGAAGTTGCGAAGAAAACTAAAGAGCTCCAAAGTGCTCTCATTGAAATCCAAAAAAGCGAACAAGATATCATCTCCATTTTGGCTAAAACTGCCGAATACAGAGACAATGAAACATCAGCCCATACCCTGAGAGTCGGCGAAATGGCGGCGCTCATAGCCAGAAAATTCGGATGGAGCAGTGAAGATGTCGAACTTATGAGGTTGGCGTCTCCTATGCATGATATTGGTAAAGTCGGTATTGCGGACAATATCCTTTTAAAAGCAGGGAAACTTGATGATGAGGAGTTTGAGATAATGAAACAGCACTCCGCCATCGGATACTCAATACTCTCTCAAAAAGAGACACCGCTTTTAAAACTTGCGGCTGAAATAGCTCATACTCATCATGAAAAATATAACGGCAAAGGGTATCCAAATGGCTTAGTAGGCGATAATATCCCGCTTAGCGGTGCCATAGTTGCCGTTGTCGATGTGTTTGATGCACTGCTTAGCGAGAGACCTTACAAGAGAGCATTTACGCTTGAAAAAGCTCTTGAAATCATTCAAAATGACTCAGGGACACATTTTCATCCAAATGTTGTTGAGCTGTTTATGGATAGCTTGGATGAAATTTTAGCCATAAGAACAAAACTTCAAGATGTTTAATTTTATAAAAAAATCACTACGCAATAAACTGCTCTCTATTTTTATAATTATCGGTTTTTTGCCGTTTCTGACACTTTTGGTATATACGCTTTTTTTAAGTGAATCAAAAATAGTAAACAAAATTATTAATGAACATCTTGAGAGAACCAAAGTTGTAATAGAACTAATTGACAACCATCTTGTGAGCTTAACTAAAGAGGTCAGGTTTCTAAGCTCACTTGATTTGATGGATGACCTTTTAGCAGAAGATATAGATAAAAGAATCTCAAGGCTTTTAACTCAAAAAAGAGACGATTTAAATTTAGACATAACCTTTATGGCGGTAGCTTTGGACTCCACAATAGTTGCTTCATCCGATAAAAATATATTGCTTGAAAAATATAGCATGAATGAGTTAAATGTAAAAAACTACGGAACATATATAAAAGATAACTATTTATACATGTATTCACAAATTAGCGCCTCTTTCGACAAGACAAAAAAACTCGGATTTTTGGTTTTAAAGTACAATCTAAAAAATCTAGACTCATATCTGACACACAATGACACTGTTCACTCATACATAATAGATTCGAAAAATAATTTTATTATAGGTGAAAACATTCCTCTAAAAATAAATTTCTACAATAAAACAAACAGCATTATAGATAGTAAATATGTTGTTGTGTATGAAAAATTATCATCTGTTTTAAATGACTGGCATATTGTTTATGCCGTAGATAAAAGTGTTGCACTTGAATTTTTATACGATTTTATCAGTTTTATGCTCTACATGTCGTTTATAATTTTCATACTGATTATCTATATGTCCATCAAACAATCAAGAGAGATTGTAAAACCGATTGAAGAGTTAACTGCAACAACAAACTACATAACCAAAACGCAAAACTACTCCGCACAACTGAATGTAAATTCGCAAGATGAGATAGCCACGCTCACGCACTCTTTTAATAATATGCTTAAAACCACCTACTCTGCCCTGCAAACGCTAGAAGAAGAGAACAAGCTGAGGCTAAAAAGGTTTACTCAGCTAATCGAAGTTTTTAATACTATCATACAGACAAAAAGTGAAGATGAGTGCATAAATGTCTCAATCGAGGAGATAAAAAAGTTGACACATAAAGAGAATCTGCATTTTCAAAAAGATAAAAATAGAACTACCGACAAGGAGTGTACAAATCTTTATATTACGGATTTTGAGAATGATGAGAAAATCTACTTTGGTTCAATTGAGTTAGGAATAGAGAGCTTTGAAGATAAAAACGAACAGGATTTTTACAACTCTATCGCTTCAATGATTACACTGCAGCTTGATAAAATCAGACTAATCCAGAGAACTACCTCGGCATCAAGGGCAAAATCCGCATTTATCTCAAACATGTCGCATGAACTTAGAACACCTCTGAATGCAATTATTGGTTTTGCACAGTATATGATTGAGTATGAGGAGTTAAACGAGGACCAAAAAGATACGGTCGGAAATATTGAATCCTCTGCACAGTATCTTCTGGGCATGATAAATGAGATATTGGACATAGCTAAGATTGAAGCCGGCAAAATGGAAGCACATATTGAGAGTGCAAATATTTTAGAGATAGTTCAAAGCAGTTACAATATGCTCTCTCCTTTGGCTAAAGATAAAAAAATTAAATTTGATTTTATTTATAATAATTTTGATAATAAAATTTACAAAACAGACCCTAAAATGTTTAAACAGATTGTTGTAAATCTTATCTCAAATGCCATAAAGTTTACGCTAGAGGGAAGCGTACTTCTTGAGCTATACAATGATGAAGAAAATCTATATGTCAGCGTAAAAGACAGCGGCATAGGAATATCTGAAGATGATATGAATCGTCTATTCAATGACTTTACCCAGCTTGAAAATGTTATACAAAAGAGTCATAGAGGAACCGGTTTAGGCTTATCGCTAAGTAAAAAAATGGCAAATATTTTAGGCGGGGATGTCACGCTTAAAAGTAATGGTATAGGTCACGGAACTCTCTGTCTGTTTTCTTTGCAAATAAAATAGTTGTAACCTCCATGAAATAAAATAGCACTAAACTTGTGCTATGAAAAATGATTTGCCAAAAAAGTGGATTCACAACTTAAAAATTCTAGATGTTGCATTCCAGCCGATTTTAAATATTCACACCGGAAAAATTTTCGGAGTTGAAGCACTTCTTAGAAATTATCAGGAGGTGGGCTTTGGCTCTATCTTTGAACTATTTGATGAAGTTTACAGAGACAATCTGCTCTACTCTTTTGATTTAAAGCTGCGAGAAAAAGCTTTAAAAAAATTCACAACAATTAACGGTTATAAAAATATTAAACTCTTTTACAACCTCGACAACAGGCTTCTTGAGATGCCGGATTTCTCAAACGGAAACACAAACAAACTCTTAAGTAATTACGGCGTTGATAAAAACGGTGTCTGTTTTGAAATTTCAGAAAGACATGAAATCTCAAACAGCTCTAAAATGGAAGAGATTCTTAACCACTATAAAGAGGAAAAATTTTGCATTGCCATTGATGATTTTGGCGTCGGTCACTCCGGTTACAAACTTCTTTATGACTCCAAACCAAATATTATAAAAATAGATAGATTTTTTCTAACCGATATAGATACAAATATCAAAAAAAAGCTTATGACTCGAAGCATAACTCATTTGGCTATTCAGCTCGGCATAAAAGTAATAGCTGAAGGGGTTGAAACCAAAGAGGAACTGCTTGCATGCAGAGATATAGGGTGTCACTTGATTCAGGGCTATTTTGTTCAAAGACCAACCCTTAAAGCAGCAGAAATTCTAAATGAATATACCCATATTATTGACATCTTAAATAATGAAAAAAGAGCCACAGGCAGTAGTTGTAAAATAGAGACATATGTAGACAAAGCAGCTCCGCTTTTTATAGATACAAGCATGAGCTTAGTCATTGAGAATTTTCAAAAAAATCCGGATATAGAAGTCGCTGTAGTTGTTAACTCGCAAAACGAACCGGTCGGTATTTTGCAAGAAAACAAAATTAAAGAGTTTATATATTCGCCATATGGAAGATCATTAATGGCAAACAGCGGCACAAAAAAACTCAAACTTAAAAACCTTATACAGCCTTGCGGAATTACCGAAATAAATTGCAACATGTCAACGGTAATTGAGCTTTTTTCAAACAACCCGGAATCAATCGGCATAATCTTAACAAATGACTCAAAATATTACGGATTTTTATCGGCTAGAGCAATTATTTCCATTATGAATGAGCAAAATTTGATATATGCAAGAGAACAAAATCCATTAACCAAGCTTCCCGGGAATTTGATGATAGAAAAATATCTATCAGATATAACTGCAAATCAAAACAGCTACATTTTATGCTATTTTGATTTAGACAATTTTAAAGCATTTAATGATGTTTATGGATTTAGAAGCGGGGATAGAGCGATTATTCTCTTTGCAGATATTTTGAGAAAAAATCTACCTTCAGAGTTTTTCAAAGCCCATATCGGCGGTGATGACTTTTTTGTTGGCGTAGAATTCAATAAAGATACCGAGAAAAAATATATAAAAAAATTATTTAATATCCTCACAAAATTTAAAGATGACGCGAGAGAGTTTTACTCCAAAGAAGATAAAAAAAACGACTGCATCACCTCAGCAGACAGGGATGGAAATTTGAAAAAATTTGCTTTACTTAGCGCAAGCGCTTCTTTGGTTATTATTCACGATACAAAATGCAAAAAAAACATTAACAATATTAATGAAATTTTATCTATTCAAAAAAAAGTTGCAAAACAAGATTGCAATCACATCTCAATGAGTTCATTACTATAAAATAAAAAACCAAAATGGAGTATTGTCGTATGGAAAAAGATAAAGTTTATGTACTAGATACAAATATTATTTTGCAAAACCTGCAAAATATAAAAAATTTAAGCGACAGCGGCTCTAATATAATCGTAATACCCGAAACGGTACTGCTTGAACTTGAAGATAAGAAAAAACTTACAAACGAGCTTGGGTTTTACTCAAGAGAGTTTGCCAGATTTTTGGCATCCACAAAGATAAAAGAGATAGACCTTAAACAAAATTATAAAGTCGTCAAGCTTTATAAAGATGACATTATCGTCCACATTATTTCAAAGAACAGTTACGAAACACAAATCGAGCAACACCATATTTCAGAGAGCAACGACAAGAGAATCATAGAGGTTGCCGAAGTTGCAAAAGAGTACTACCGCGGCAAAAAAGTAATATTTTTATCTATCGACATCTATGCAAGAACCTTTGCTCTCTTTAAAAATCTCAAGACCCAAACACTAAATGACGACAAAAGCGAAGTTCCTGATTTTGAATTTGTAAAGAGCATAAACTTAGAGTCTATCTATTTTAACAACCTCAATCTTCAGAGCATCAAAGAGATAGACGCTAACCATAAAGCTGAGAATTTTTGCTATGTTTTTGAATCAAGTGACGGCAATAGCGCATACGGCATTGTAGTGGGCGATAAAGTTATGATTATGGACGAGAGCGATTTTAATCCTCTTTGCGTAAAACCTGTAAACTTAAAACAGAAATTTTTTACAAAAGCAATTATTGAGAATGCTTACAATCTGTTGGTGATTGACGCAAAAGCCGGAAGCGGTAAAACGCTCATGTCCTTTGTCGCTGCCATGAGGCTTGTTGACAAAGGATTGTACGACAAGATAGTCTATGTCAGAAACTCCATAGAGTCGATAGACAAAGGTGCGGAGGTTGGATTTTTATCAGGAAATGACGAAAAATTTAGAATCTACAACATGGCACTAAACGATACGATGGAGTTTATTGCAAAAAAACGGCTCAAAAAAGGGGTAAATGCCGATAGTGCAGAATCCATAAAATCAAAAGCCGAAGAGCTGGTGTACAAATATGATATCCAAACGCTTTGGCCCGGAGAAGCAAGAGGCAGAACCCTAAGCGGTGCGATAGTAATCATGGACGAGTGGCAAAACAGCAGCGAAAAAACAACACAGCTTATACTCTCAAGGCTTGATGAAAACTGCATGGCAATCGTCATAGGTTCAAACAGACAAATCGACAATCTCTATCTAAACAAATACAACAACGGTCTTACAACCCTTCTTAAGCAGACAAGGAAAAAACATCGTGAGCTAAATATATTTGCGATAGAGCTTGAGAAAGCCGTTCGCGGAAAGTTTGCCGAGTTTAGCGAGAGAATTTTTGAGAAAAATGACAACAAATAGATTTATAAACGACACTATCTACAGCCATATAGAACATACGCAGCTTGAAGAGAGCGCACTTCAGAGCAAAATACTGAGCAGATTGCAGTTTATAACCCAAAATGCGCTGGCTTATTTTGCTTTTCCCTCAATCAACACAAAGCGCTATATCCACTCTTTAGGCACTATGCATGTCGCCTCTCATATGTACAAAAATGCCCTTTTAAATGCAAAGGGCGACCTAAGAAGCAAGGTTTTAAATGAGATTTTTCATGCCGTCAAAAAAATAGAAGTTGAACTGCACATTGAAAAAAAGATACAAAAAAGCAGACTTTTTGAAGACGACACACTCTACCAATTTTTGATACCGCTTAAAAATGAGAAAGAGAAGTACGCGTACCTGCTCTCGCTTCAAGCCATACGATTTGCAGGACTGCTCCATGACGCCGGACATCTTCCATTTTCACATCAGGTAGAGTTTGCCATGCAAAATCTCTTTCATGAGAGCTCAAATATACAAAACGGAAATAAAAAACAGAGCGAATTTGTAGAATTTTACAAAACCATCACCCATAACGACAGATTTGTTTTACATGAGGCGATGGGGCTGGAGTTTGTAAAAATGCTCTTTGAACATGAGATTGCGCAAAATTATACTTTAGCTGTTGATGAAGATTACATAAAGATAATCTACAAGTTAGTAACTCTCATCTTGGAAGAGGGAGTTGTTGAGGGTTTTAATTTTGGAGTGCTTCACACGCTCATAGACGCGACGGTTGATGCAGACAGGATTGACTACATAAATCGTGATATGCTAGCCAGCGGTTATATCGGCGGTGCGGTGGATTTGCTTAGAATTGCAAAACAGACGGTTTTAACAAGCAAAAAAGAGGGCGACTACTATATCTCTTTTTTTGACAGTGCTATTTTAGATATAGAACATATGCTTGAGATGCGTTTTAATCTCTATAAAAAAGTGATTTTTAACCACCAAATAGCAAAAAAAGATGCGATGCTTGAAAATCTTATTGTCTATCTTGCAAACGAATACTTCTTAACTACAAAAGATAAAAAGTTGAACAATATCTCTATGCTTTGGAAATTTTTACAACCCAAAGGTTTTGAAAAAAAGCTAGACACTATCAATCTTCTTGATGAAAATTGGCTTATTTCACTCTTTAAAGAGGAGTATTTCAACCTTAAATACTCAAATAAAAAAGATACTAAAAAGAGTCTAATGATTTTTGAAGAGGTGCTTTTTGGCAAAAAATACTTTAACTCTCTATGGAAAAATTTAAATGATTTATATGTCATGTTGGATTTTACTACAACTCAAAAGTACCAATTTCGTGAGAGTTTCGGATATATTACACCGTCCAAACTTATTATGTTAAAAACGGCTCTTGATGAGTTTATTGCATGTTACGAAACAAAAGAGAAGGAGCTGTTTTTCTCTTATCAGATAGTCTCTTTCAAACTTGGAGTATCAAAAGATTTTTGCCTCTCTAACGGCAAAGATTTAATTGCGATAGATGAGATTTCAACTCTGAGAAAAAGACTCAAAAAATCGATGCAAAATACTGTTCCTTTTTTTCTCTACTGCAATAAAGATGAATTAAGTCAAAAAATGAGATATGATTTAAAAGATATTTTACTAAATGTTTTTAAAAAATAACCGCGTTATTTGAAGGAGAAAACCATGCAAGCCATAAAAAAACTCATAGCATACCAAACTTGTGAAAAATTTAGCACAAAACTATATACAGCCCTACAAGAGCGGTATAAAACAACGCTGCAAAAAGATGTTGCCATAGTTGAGATTAGTGATGATGAGCTCATAATTCTCTTTGAATATGGAGCTCTTGTCTGTTGGAATACTTCATTTGATAACATAAAATTCTTTAAAGATTTTATAAAAAAGTATGAGATAGAGAGATTTGAAGAGAGTATCGTAGAGACACTAGATTATGAGATTTCAAATGAATTTAGTATAAAACTTGACAAACTGACACTTGAAGATGAGCAAAAAATAACAAAAATAGCAATTTCACATGCTATAGCCCAAAACATAAAACTTGAGCAGTTTGAGACAGAGGTTCAAAAAAGCATAGAAGAAAACAGTACTATCCCCAAACAGCTTGTAAAAAATGGCACCATGAATCTAAGCAAAAAACAGATATCAAAAAAAATAGGCGAACTCTATTTGGCAAAAAGCAAAATCAATCTTCACTACAATCTGCTTGATACACCGGAGTTTTTCTGGGAGCACTCCAAATATGAACCACACTATGAAAAAATATCAAAATATCTTGATATTCGCTCTAGAATTGAGGTTTTAAACAAAAAGTTAGAGGTTATTCAAGAACTTTTAAATATGCTGAGCAACGAACAAAACCACAAATATTCATCATTTTTAGAGTGGATAATTATCATACTCATCGCATTTGAGATTATTATGAATATAGGGGAGCATTTTCTTTAAATGCCCCCCCGCTTTCGCACATAAAACTATGCTTCAGCCGTCTTATGCCGAGTTATTTTTTTTCTTTGTTAAAAGTGGAGATTCATTCTCAGGGGCGTAATTCAAAGATATTGTTAGTAAATATCACCTCTGTTGTCACTCTTAACCATAAGAATAACCAATTCATCTTCAATAATTTCATAAATGAATCTATAATGATTGATTCTGAGTCTGTAATACTCTGAATTTGAGAGTTTTTTGATGTCTAAAAAATCGTTTGGATAAGGGTTGAATTTAAGAATCTTCAATTTTTCTTCAATTGCAGATTTCTCTTTGGGGACTCTTTTTTCGATAAATTTAATGACACTTTTTTTTGAAATCAGCCTGTACATCAGACAAGATACTCTTCAAAATCATCTCTCTTACCGTTTTTATAATCATTAGAAATTTTTTGTAACTCTCTCATTTGAGATTCAGATATATAGTCAAAATCATCTTTAGACAACTTTGTCACATCGATTGGTTTAATGATTTCAACCTCAGAAGTTGAAAAGTGAGATAAAAACCATTGAAATTTATCAGAAATTGATTCATTTACCCTAAGTGTTATAGTTTCCATTTAACATCTCTCCCATCCGTTATTTTTAAAAATTGTATCCAATTTACCCAAATAAAAGAGCAATATGTGTTCAGGTTTCACATGCTAATGCTATTTTTTTAAAGAAAAACTAAGAAAATACATAAAAGTGTGTGTGACACTTATCTTCAGGAAACTGGAAAAAGCAGAAACTCATAGACATTTGTAACGCACCGAAATACAGAGAGATTTGAGACGCACATGCAAACGGCGACTATTACGAAATCCCAATGTGTTGCAAATGTTTCTTGCCTAATTTTGTATAAAAAAAGCTATGCGGACAAACAATTAGACCATTCCAGAGTGTTTCACTTTTTTTTAGTAAAGATAGGTGTCGCACATACTTTTTACAAGTTAATTATTTTCTTTTAAATGTTTAGAATCCAAATAAAGCGTATCTGGGCAAATATCTTGTTCATTTGGCCATGCAACAGTTCCATGTTCAACAAAAACCTGCTTGAAGTAGTTAATATCTTTGAGTTCTTTAAAAACACCAAAGTCTAACAATCCACTACAATCATAAACTGCTTTTTCATCATTCTTAAAAGTAAGTATAAGTTTATAGTCATCCGTCGCAATGACCTCTTTTATTCTAGGATTCATTATCTTAGTGGCTCTATTTTATAAGGAACTTGACCTTCAACTGCTAGTTTCCAGTCAGCCATCAATTCGTCTTGATGCAGTTCTATCCATGCAATCAAAAGTTTCATTTTAGAAGTTGGCAGTGTGCCTTCTAAAACTTGTCCGTTTGGAATTTCAACAATAACCTCATCATCTTGATAGATTGCATGAATGTGAGGCTTGTGATGTTGATTGTTATCTTTATAATACATATAAATTATTATTCCATAAAACATAGATAATGATGGCATATTTTGTCCTTAAATTTTTAGAATAAATTGTATCATTTATTCATATTTTTTACTCTTCTCTTATTCAAAAGATGTAAAGTTATGTCGGCTTGATTTGAGATTATAGCATACTAATTTTAATCTCTTTTGCTCTTGAAATTATTACAATAAAAAAACTCAAAAAAAGGAATCATCAAATTTTAACCCTATAAATGCTAAAATCACCATAACTAAAAATGGAGAGTGCAAGTGAAAGAGAGTTCAGAAGTTTTAGCGCGAAAATATAGACCAAAAAGCTTTGATGAGCTTATCGGTCAAGAGAGCATCTCGCAAACTCTCTCGCTAGCACTTGACGCTAAGAGACTCTCTCACGCATATCTATTTTCAGGGCTTCGCGGAAGCGGAAAAACTTCAACTGCCCGCATCTTCGCAAAAGCTCTTATCTGCGAAAAAGGTTTGACTCACAATCCATGCGGAGTTTGTTCAAACTGCATAAGCTCTCTTGAAAACCGTCACATAGATATAGTTGAGATGGACGCGGCTTCTAATCGCGGTATTGATGATATTCGCGAATTAGTTGAGCAGACAAAATACAAACCATCAACTGCAAGATTTAAAATTTTCATTATTGATGAAGTTCATATGCTGACTCCACAGGCGTTTAACGCGCTGTTAAAAACGCTTGAAGAGCCGCCCTCATATGTAAAATTTATACTTGCAACTACCGACCCGCTAAAACTTCCGGCAACTATTCTTAGCCGTACTCAGCACTTTAGATTTAAATCAATCGCTACAAATAAAATCGTGGATCATTTGGCACATATTTTAAATCTTGAGGGGATAAAGTATGAAGCAGATGCCCTTGCTATTCTTGCAAGAAGCGGAGGAGGAAGCTTAAGAGATACGCTTACTCTCTTAGACCAAGCCATTATCTACTCTAAAAACCATGTTGATGTTCGCACGGTTACAGATATGCTGGGGCTTGTTGACCCAAAATTTATAAGTGAGCTGTTTAACGCCGTCTTTGCAAAAGATTATGCAAAAATAGTCGAATATGTAAAAGTTTTACAAGATTATGAAGCCGCTATGGTTGTAGATGAGCTTATAGCATTTTTAAAAGAGAGGATGTTTGCTTCAGACGCACTCTACTCTACGCTTGTGTTGGATAGATTCTTTAGAATTTTAAGCGACGCAAAATATCTCTTTAGCATAAACGCTGACGGCTCTTTCGTGCTATCTCTTATATTTTTCAAAATGGTAGAAGCGCTGCGCATAAAAGAAGTTGACCAGATGATAGAATCATTGCAAAAAGAGATATATAGACCTGCTATTTCATGCGCAACTTCAATCAATAAACATGAAATATCTGAGATAAAACAAGAGCTGCATGCAGAAATAAATCCTTATGAGAAAACTTTTGCACAGCTTGTTTTTAAAATCAAAGACAGAAATTTTGAACTGGGTGATTGTTTTGAAAAAAACATTACATTTATCTCCTATGAAAACAGCGTCTTAACATGGGAGAGCTGCGCGGATGAAGAGTGTAAAAAAGTTTTAACGCACGGCTACGGAGTTATAAAACAGCTTGTTCGAGAGGTGTTTGGATTTGAGACGAAAATCAAACACGAAGCTTGTACAAAAGTGGCAGAAGATATGGAAGAGGAGTATGAACCAGCTTCCATGATAGAAGACGCTGAAATAGGAGGAAGTGCCAGCTGTGTCACAAATTGCGACAGCAGCGACTCATCAAGAGAGATAAACGGTGCAGATATTTTAGATGAACCGATGGTTCAAAAAGCAACTGAACTTTTTGAAGCAACAAAAAGAACAGTTCAATCAAAAATCTAGTTCTTTAACATTTTTTCAATACTAAAACTAAATGTTGAACCTTTGCCAAGCTCTGAGCTTATATCAAGCGATGAGTCAAGCAGTTTCAAAACATAGGTAACCATAGCCAAGCCGATTCCCATAGAGTTATCCCACTTATTTTTATCTACTCTGTAAAACTTGTCGGCTATTCTCTTTAGATGCTCCTCTTTTATCCCTATTCCGCTATCTTTTACAGAAACTCTTTTATCTTTTAACTCTAAAATAACATCATCTTTTGAGTATTTTAAAGCATTGTCCACTAAGTTGATAAGTGCCAACTCCAACATCGTCTTATCGGTAAAAACACTCTGCTCATCTGCTCTTACTATAATCTCTCTATCTTTATATTTCAGAGCTAAATTTGATGCAACTTCACTGCATAACTGCTTTAAATCAAACTCATTTTTATGAATCGACAAATCGCCGTTTTCAAGCTTAACGGAGAGAATAAGTCTATCTAGCATTTTAGATATTTTATCGCCGTTTGAGCTTATTTTGCTCAAAAATTTATCTCGAATACTCTTTGGCATATCACTATCTTCTTGAATCGTTTGAGCATACCCCATTATTGATGCCACTGGATTTTTAAACTCATGTGAAATAGCGGATAAAATATCATTTTTTTGCTTATTTATGAGTCTAAGCTTTGCCATATTTTTTGCTTTTTTCTTCTCATTTTTGCTAAGTTTTTTCACAAGATTTTTAAGAAGCAGAGATATTTGTAAAAACTCATAAAAATATTTTGTTTTTATGACCGCTTTGTAGTTTTTGTTTGAGACTTCATCCAAGTAGTTTGTAATTTGAGAGATGTCATAAACTATTCTTTGGCTCATTTTTTTAGATATATAAGTAGCAAAAATTACAATGCCCATAAAGATAAAAAACAGTCTTATCCACAGAGAGTAAAAATCATGCATAATCTGAGCCAAGTTCATCGAAAGCCTTACATATATAAACTCATTTTTATATGCTATTTTTTTTGCAACATATAAAAAATCAGCCTTAACAGTTTTTGAGTATCTTGTTATATCTCCGTAATTATTAGTATTTGATTGCATTATTTCAAATCTTGAAGCATGATTGTCCATCTCTCTCTTATCTGCATTTGACTCAGCCAAAACAACTCCGCTCTCTGCTATTATGGTTACTCGAAGAGATGTTTTTTTATTTATTTTCATCACAAAATTATCTATGTCTTCTATATTCTCTAACTCTATCTCCATTAGCTCGATGGCATGTTTGAGATGATTTTTTTTATGCTCGATAATTATATCTTTTAATGCTATGTAACCAATAACGGATGTGATTAAGAGCGTGCTTACAAACAGCAGTAAAAATTTAAGTATAAATATTTGATGTATTTTTAACACAATTTATATCCCACGCCTCGAACTGTTTGTATATAATTTTTACTCTTTGTGGGGTCTATCTTCTCTTTTAGACGATTTATTGCAACATTTACGGTTTTGTACTGGTACTCTTCTGCACCGTCCCATACATTTTCTAGCAAGTAGTCGCGGTCTAACACGCTGTTTTTATTTAAAATAAACTCGCTTAAAAGGTTGAACTCCAGTTTTGTAACATCTACATTTTCTCCATCAACACTTAAAGTTCTTGAGCTTTTATCCAACAGTAAATCTCTGTATGCCAAGACACCCTCTTCTACTTTTTTACTAGTTCTGCGAAGCAATGCTTTAATGCGGAGCAACAGCTCTTTCATGTTAAAAGGTTTTGTTATATAGTCGTCAGCCCCTCTTAAAAAACCCTCTTCTATCTCAAAATCTTGACTTTTTGCGCTTAAATAGATGACCGGAGTTACAAACCCTTCTTTTCTAAGAGCTTGAACAAATTCGCTGCCCTCTACGCCTGGAAGATTTCTATCCATAATAAGCAAGTCAATGCTCTCTTCAATGAGCATTTGCGCTACACTTTTTGTGTTTAAAAATCCTATAACCTCATAGCCCTCTTTTGTTAAATTATATTCAATAAGTTCTAATATATCCTCTTCATCTTCTACGACAACAATTTTAACACTCATAACACATCCCCAAATATATCTTTTTATTATTGTATCAAAATGTATCAAAAAATTATGCTTCTTCTTTTATACTTTTTAAAGTTGATTTGCCTTATAATGTGCCCTATTGGCAAGGAGTATGCAGTGTTTGTATCATCATATAGTACATATATCAGCGCAAACAGTTCAAATAAAGTTAATGGTTCTAGAGCTGATGCCTCAAAAAGCAGTTTAGACTCTTTTGGCGAAGAGCTCTCAAAATCCACTATTTTAGCATCGCACACAAACAAAAATCTACCTATTGATTATATCTCTAACTACAAATCTTTTAATAACCAGCAAAAACTACAAGAGCAGTTACAAACTCAGGATGAACTAAAACTAAAACAATTAACTACCACAATCAATGCAAAAGTTGCCTATGATGGCAATAGTACGATGTTTTCACTCATGAGAAAGCCAACTCTGACTTTGAGCCAGACACCTAAAATAGATGAGAAACTGCCTAGTGATGTCAAAGAGGCAAAAGAGAAAAATTTACGACATACAATGGTAAATACCTACTCTGCGAACAACAAATACTTTGAGATAACGGCCGCTTAACTACTCCGCCTCAACCCATGCGTCAGTTTTTATTATTGTGCCTTCGTCAAATATTTTTAATTTAAATGCACTCTCGCATTTTCCATCGTTAAAATCCATAATTGCGATTTGAAGAATTTTTTTACACTTTTTTGGAATGTCAAAATGACCCTTTATGCCGGTTAAAAACTGCTTCAGAGGTGTAGCATTGTCCATGCCTATAATATTATCGCGACATCCGGTAAGTCCTATGTCCGTTAGGTATGCGGTACCTTGGGCTATCTGAAAATCATCGGTTGAAACATGCGTATGTGTTCCGATAATTGCACTCACACTCCCTTGAAGAAGCATCATCATGCCTCTCTTTTCGCTTGTAGCTTCGGCATGAAAGTCTATAAAAATATTTTTTACGCCCTCAGTATGCAGAGCCTCAACCGTACTCTTTGCCGCTCTAAAAGCGTTATTTGTATATGGCATTGAGTAGTGCCCCATAAGGTTTAAGACGGCAAGTTTTTCTCCTGCAACCTCATACACCTTACAGCCCGTTCCTTTTACCTCATCGGGGTAATTATGAGGTCTTAAAATCTCATGGGTATCAAAGAGCGCTTCAACCTCTTTTCTATCCCATGTATGATTTCCGCCGCTCATACAATCAACGCCGTAGCCAACTATCTCATTTGCATTTTTAACGCTCAACCCAAAACCGTGAGAAGCGTTCTCGTAGTTTGCAACTACAAAATCTATACTATGTTCTTGCCTGATTTTTTTGAGATGCACTTTTAGCATATCCCTTCCGTGACTTCCTACAATATCGCCTATAAATGCTACTCTCATTTTAAAATTCCTTTAATACACCCCAAATAGTGCAATTAATACTATGCAAAAATATTTATTTTATTTGTTTCAATGCTTCTACTATAAACTCTATATGACTATTTTCATTACTTATATCATTTATTAGCTCTGATTTTAACTCTTCTTCCATTATCTGAATTTTATCGATAATAAGTTTTTTATATACTTTTAAATCATTGTGAATTACATCCCATATTTCATCGCTGTCTATGCCAAAATAGTGATGGGCTAAAAGATTCCTAAAATCTACAACTATTTGATTCTCTTTTTTTAACATATTGTTTTTAATCAAAATATTTGTTGCTTCACCCATAATTTCAAATTCTCTGATAACACTATCCCAAGAGATAAAATCATGTTTCAGAGCTTCAGAATTATTAAATTTTTTTGAAATAAACTCTATCTTTAATATAGCTATATAAATATCAAATAAAAACAGTTCAAAGACTCTTTTAGACATAAATCATCTCTTTTTCTACTCTTTTTTTTACAAAATTTCTCAAAGAGTCAAATAACCCTAAATCTACCTCTTTTTGAAGATGTTCAGAGAGATAATTTTTAGCTTTTATGAGTGTAAAGGCGTTTTTTTTGTCCATATCAAGAACAACTATATCAACATCACTATCTTCTCTATTTTGTCCAACCGCATAACTGCCAAAGAGCGCTATTTTATTGATACCAAAATTCTCTTTTAGAGGTTGTTTTAAATATTTAAGCTGTTCTAGTACAATATTTTCCAATTTTTGCCTTATCAAGGAAGAAGTTTAACTTTGATTAAGATTATATCTTAAATCCTATTGCGTCACTCTTAGCCTCTTTTTTTTATGTATTTAAGTTTAGACAATAAGTTCAAAAAATATCATAATGTTTTTAACCCCTTAAATGCACCATTTAATTGGGTTTATCGCTTTTGATTTTAAAAATTCATTCGTTTTTGAAAAAGGTTTTGAACCAAAAAATCCTCTGTATGATGAGAGCGGTGAGGGATGCGGTGACTTTAATATAAGATGTTTTTTTTCATCAATCAGCGAAGCTTTCGTACCGGCAGGATTTCCCCACAAAATAAACACCAAATTTTCTTTCTGCTCGCTTAGGCGTCTGATTACGCTGTCTGTAAATATCTCCCAGCCCCTGTTTTTATGTGAATTTGCTTCACTTGCTCTTACACTCAAAACGGTATTTAGCAAAAACACACCTTCTTTTGTCCAGCTCGTCAAATTTCCGCTCTTTGGTATATCACACCCCATATCATCACGAAGCTCTTTAAAAATATTTTGAAGTGAGGGCGGAAATGGTACTCCCTCATTTACGGAAAATGCAAGTCCATGGGCTTGATTTACCCCATGATACGGGTCTTGTCCTAAAATCACAACTTTTACATTATCAAACGGTGTGTTGTCAAATGCGGCAAAAATATTTGAGCCATGCGGATACACTGTATGTTTTTGTTTTTCAGAAGTCAAAAACTCTTTTAATGAGCCAAAATAAGGCTTTTGAAACTCATCAAAAAGAACTTCTCTCCAACTCTCATCTATCTTTGGGTTTATCATCTTTTCTCCATTACAAAATCCAACTATCTCTCATTAAGCTTTAAACTCTTCATATTTTGTTATCGCAAAAACTCTAATTCTATCTTCGTCTATTTTATAGATAATCGTATATCCCATAAAAATCAAATCCCTAATATTTTCATCATCAAAATATTTTGACTTTTGATATTTGTATGGAAACTCGACGAGTTCTCTGCATTTTTTAATCAGACTATTTTTAAACTCTCTTGCCGCACTTGGCTTATCTTTTGCAATATAAGAGATTTGACTATCAAGCTTCTCTACAAAAGAAGGTAAAAATTCAATTTTCATACTGACTTATTGTTTTCTCAATTCTAGCGTCTAGTTCATCAATCGAGTATGCCCTTGCATTTGTTGCCAAACTTTCATGAGATTTTTTTAGATACTCTTTTTCACTCAGAGTATTCCAATATTTATATTCCCTCAACATCTCATACTCATCTATCGCTACAATCACGGCTTCAGGCTTGTTGTTCTTCATAATTGCTATTTTTTCAACCTCATGGGATGAAAGTTTATGCAGAGCATTTTTAAAACCCTTAAGCAAATCCGTTACAGAAACCATCTCATCTCTTGTATATGCTGTCATCTGTAAACCTTATATTTATAGAATTATTTAGATAATTATACATTTAATTGTTTAAATTCAATCCTCATTTCAAAAGAAAGTTCAAACTTTTTGTAAACGGTTATATACATTTACAAGGGCTTAACGCTTAAGTTGAAAAATATTTGAGCCGTAGAGTCAAATATTTTTCTCCAATGATTTGTTATATTTTTCACAGCTATGAGCCATTTACCAGTATGGTAATAGAAGATGTACATATTATTTCTTCTTCTTTTTTGGTTATATAAGGACAATTACATGTATTGTCTATTTTTTCTAAAGAATCGCCAATATATTGAGCAAAAATTATTTTGTTAATTTGATTTAATAATGTCTCAAAACATTCTTTTGCTGATGAAAGTGTACTTGATGGCAAAGTTGAAAAGCTACCCTTAGCATTATCAGCATGAACATTACAAATATATTCTAAATTATTTATTTTTTCAATTTGAGCTTTAACAAGTAACCCATTTTTCGTTTTAAAATCTATTTCTTGAACTATTGTTGACATTAATATTCCTTTTTTTTTTGTTTTATAATAGGTATAACATTCGAACTGATTTGTTATGCATAATATTTAATACTAGATAAAACTGCATTTTATTTAATATCTTTTTCTGCTGTTGTTAAAAACACTAAAGTTGATGCTGTCATATGAAGCATATATGCTACTAAATAATTTGGGATAGTTGTTGGTTCTGTCCCTTGTCCATGTCCACTTAATTTATTTCTGCCAGTTGGAATACTGCTTTCTAACATACTTCTTAATGAATTCAATTGAGTTTGCCAAAATGATGGTACTAAATCTTTATCAAAACATATTTGGATTAACGTTTTTGCTGTGGCATTAGCTTGATATTGCCATTTGTGTTTATCACATATTGCTTTCATTGTACTTTCAAATGCTTTTAAACAATCGTTTAAAGATTCTTTATTTTTACCGTGTCTATAATGCTCATAAGCACTTAAAAATTCTTCTTGCGCACCCTGATAATTTTTTTGATTTAAAAGTTTTAAAGCTGGTTTTACTGCTTCAGTATGAAGTAGTTCTGAATCCATTTTAATAATTTCATTCTCCACAAATTGAAACCCTATGCCATGTTCTTTAAAACGATTATTTAATTCATTTAGTGCATTATCTATTAATTCGGATGTATTATGACGATGTAAATAGCTATAGTCATTAGTTAATTTATTAATTGCTTTAAAGCTTAGTTCAATTACATCAATAATTTTATCTACATCTTTTTCTTTTATTAAAAAATTTCCTAATTCATCTAAATACATTCTATCATTATATGGGTCTGCACTCGGTAATTTGAATAACCCGTATTCTCGACAAAGAGTATCTACAATAAATTTGTATGTTGATTTTACCTTGAAATAACTACTATGGTAATCATTTCCATTGCCTAATACATCATACCAGATATGAATGATTTGGACTCTTAAAGAATTTGGTATTTCATCATAAGTATATATATCTGGTATATCACCTTTAAGTCGTTTTTGTCGTTTTGAAAATAAATCAAATATCACTTTTTTTCCTATTTACTTAGATGTTTAACTCTATATTCATCAAATATTAGCTCTCATTTTTTTCATTATGCCACAATTTTTATTTAGCTCTCAAAAACCCAAGCACCTCTTTTACAATGTCATCGTCATCTTTTGAGTTTGCTTTTATGCTCTCTTTTTTCTCATCCATATATGTAAATGTGATATTCTGTCCGTAGTTAGAGACGCTCTTTATCTTCACTTGCAAACATAAAAGCTTGATAACCATCAGTTCAAAAAACTGTTTTGTCGGCGTATCTAACTCTCCAAATCTGTCTATAACTTCTTCTTGTATCTCATATACCTCTACGCCGTTTTCACATGCCGAAAGTCGTCTGTAAATATCCAGACGGAGTCTGTCCTCTTTGACAATCTCATCGGATATGTAAGCTGAGATGGTAAGTTTGATATCCACCTTCATCTTTTCAACCTGCACCTGATTGCTTAAGAGTTTTATGGCATCTTCTAACATTCTAAGATAGAGCGAATAGCCGATGTTTTTTATATGTCCGCTCTGAGCATCGCCTACCAAGTTTCCACCGCCTCTTATCTCCAAATCGTGATAAGCCAAAACAGAACCGCTTCCTAAAAACGAGTTTGACTCAAGCGCTAAAAGTCTTTTTTTAGCATCATCAGTCAAAGTCTCTTTGTCGTTTACTATAAAGTATGCAAAGCCCTCTACATTGCTGCGCCCGACCCTGCCGCGAAGCTGATGCAAATCTGCCATTCCGAATCTGTCTGCACCGTCAACGATGATAGTATTTACACGAGGCATATGGATGCCTGATTCGATGATAGAAGTCGCAAGCATTAGGTCATATTCGCCGGCTTCAAACTTCAAAAGCTCTTTTTCCGTATCCGTTGCCGAGATTCTGGAGTGTAGCATTACTACCCTCAACTCCGGCAATATTGCTTTTAATTCACCGAGTTTTATAGGCATATGGTCTATTGAGTTGTGAACATAAAATATCTGTCCGCCGCGGCGAATCTCTCTGAGTATCACCTCTTTTATGAGCTTCTCTTCATACGCTTTTACAAAAGTTCTAACAGGCTGTCTTTGGCTTGGCGGAGTTAAGAGTTGGCTCATTGTTTTTATGGAGCTTAGCGCTTGATTTAGCGAGCGAGGTATCGGTGTGGCGCTCATTGAAAGAAGATGCACATTATGGTAAAGCTCTTTTATCTTCTCTTTTTGTTTTACCCCAAACTTATGCTCTTCGTCTATTATAACAACGCCAAGATTTTTAAAATCCAAATCAAAGAGAGAGTGTGTTCCGACAACGGCATCTATTTCGCCTGAAGCCAATCCTTTTATTATGTTGCTTCTATCTTTTGCACTTACAAATCTATCCAGCTTTGCCGTCTTGATTCCAAGATTATTAAATCTCTCTCTGAGCGAGCGGTAGTGCTGAGCGGAGAGAAGCGTTGTTGGGACGATTAGTGCCGACTGGAAACCTGATTTATATGCCGCAAATATCGTATTCATAGCAACTTCCGTCTTGCCAAAACCTACATCTCCGCTGAGAAGCCTGTCCATAATGTGCCCTGAACTCATCTGCGTAATTATCTCGTTGATTGATTGCGTCTGGTCATCCGTGTAATCAAATCCTGAGAGCTTTTGAAACGCTATCAGCTCACTCTCATCAACACTGATTTTTGGCGCTTTTATGAGCTCTCTTGCGGCGGCGGTATTTACAATCTGCCCTGCAATCTCCATAAGCCGTTTTTTCACGCTCTCTTTTAGTTTGCCGAAACTCCCTTTTCCAAGCTTGTCCAAAACGGGAACAGAGCCTCCTGAAGCGATGTAGCGGTCAATGACATCAAGATTTTCAACGGGAAGCAGAATCTTATCATCGCCGACATACTTGATAACTATAAAATCTTTGATACCGCCGAGAATCTGCGTCTGCTCAATAGATTCAAATATACCGACGCCGTAATCCTCATGAACGACATAATCGCCTGATTTTAAATCATCAAGCAAAATTGAGCTTTTTCTTCTTCGTTTTATCTTGTTCTGCTTATTTAGTGAGACTACAAGCTCATCTTTGCTTAAAATATTTAGAATATAGGGAGCATAAAGAGTTATAATATTTTTAAGCTCGAACAACCCTGCTTGCTTTACTACAGCCTCGTTTGAAGCAATGACGGTTATTTTTTTATCTTTGTGCACACTTAAAAGAGCATGAATGTCTGTTACGGCAATCTCTTTAAAATCATCAGACTCGCTAAGAATTTCAAGGTTAAAGCACTCGCGTGAGAGTGTCGGTCTGTTTAGGGCATACGCATCTACCAAAACGGCATCTAAATTTCTAACTAACTTTGCATTTTTGCCCTCTAAAAAGCTTATGGCGTTCTCGCCCAAATGCCACAGACCCAACGAGGCTATATCTTTAACCAAAGAGTCAAACTCGCTCTTTTTAATCCTCTCATTTAAACTCTCAAACCCCTCTTCATCCAGAGAGAAAAAAGCAGGTGTCAGCTCAAAGCTCTCAAGCTCATCTTTTTGCGTTCTCTGCGACTCAAGTTCAAAATATTTTATCTGTTCTATTTCATCGTCAAACAGCGAGATACGAAGCGGCATGGCACTTGATGGCGGATAGATATCTATAATGTCTCCGCGAAAAGATATCTCGCCCTCAACCTGCACCATATCAACAAAGCTGTATCCCCAAAAAAGCATCTGCTCTTGAAATTTTTTAAACTCTATTTTTGTTCCAAACTCTATAATAGTGGAATTAAGCAGCTCTTTGCGCGGCAGATGAAACAAAAGTGTCTTTAGCGGCGAAATAACAAGCGGCTTTTTCTTAAGGGTATAATATTTTCTCAAAGCAGAGAAGAGCTCGTGAAGCTCCTCTTTGTAAACCCTCAAATCATCTCCGAAGGTGGCTCTGAAATCAGGAAAAACAATAACATCCTGCTTAAAAAATTTGGCTACGCTCTCAAGCTCATACGCTTCTTTAGAATCTTGACAAATCAATAGTTCTAAATCTTGCCCTTTTGCGGTTTTGTAGTACTGAAACAGTCTGTTTTGAGACATTACGCGTAACTCCTTAAAAATGCTTCAACAACGCTAAAAGAGCCAAAAACCAAATAGTTTTGCTTCTCTTTTATCTCTTTGAAAATTGTATGCTTTATACCCAAATCATCCAACGCTTTTTGGATTATTTGCAACTCTTCTACTCTTTGATTATCAACTTCTATTATCTCTACATCTAAAATTATCGGCTTTAAAATTGAGAGTATCTCTTTATAGTTTTTATCTCTGTAACTGTTATAAATCAGCGTAAATTTTTGAGCGTTTAACGCTTCTACTATACCGGAAGCTGCGAGCGAATTGTGTCCGACATCGATAATTATGTTGTCGCTTATTTTCGTAACTCTTCCAAAAAGAGGTGCAGATGAAAAATTTTCTATCTCATATTTGAGTCCTAAAAAATTTAACGCAGATATACTAAGCGATAAGTTATCTCTCAAATATGGAACAAGCGATAAATTTTTGGCAATTTGTTCTATTTTCTCTCTATCTTTTTCATCTATAAATTCACTGACTTTTTTAATATTCAGAGATTTTTCAACCTGGAGTTTATCGGCAATTTTATAAACCTCGTCGTAGTTTTGAGTAGCTAAAATTGCGCTGTTTTGAATAGCATTTAACTTTGTAGTAGCGATACTCTCTATACTTGAGCCTAAAAAAGCCTCATGGTCATGCCCGATAGGAGTTACAAGCGTCAAACATTTTGCAAATACAGCGGTTGCGTCAAACTCGCCGCCAAGTCCTGCCTCCATCACCACGAAATCGCACTTTTTAAAAACAATCATACCAAGGAGCGTCGTGTATTCAAAATAACTGAGCGAATCAGAGTCTGACTGGCTTAAAAGTTTTTGCAACTCTACATGCGCATCTTCCAACTCTGCATCGGTTGCATTTGCGCCGTTAAGCCAGACTCTCTCGTTAAACTCTAATATATGCGGCGATGTGTAATGCCCGACTTTAACTCCCATTGAACAGAGAGCGTTAGCCAAAAAACGCCCCGTAGTTCCCTTGCCGTTTGTGCCGATAATGTGAACTGTTTTAGGAGTGGTTAAAGAAGATTTCAATTTTTCATATATGCGTGGCATACGAGTGTAGTCAATCTCACTGTAATAGAGCGGTTTAGAGTTTAGATAATCTTTTAATATCACTTAGCCTCGACCCTGTCTCTGCCGTCTTTTTTTGCTTTATACAGAGCTTCATCAGCCGATTTTATCAAATTTTGAAGCGAGAAGTGTGTTTTTCGCTCGCTTACTCCACAACTGACGGTAAGCTTTATATGATTATCTTTATACATCATACGAGCATTTTTAAGCTTATTTCTAATCTTTTGTGCAAAAACTACTCCGCCATCAAGATCAGTTTCGCCAAGAATCGCCATAAACTCTTCACCGCCAAATCTTCCTATTATGTCAACGGTTCTAGCCTCATGTTTGAGTATTTTTGCAAAAGCAAACAGCACTGCATCTCCCGCATCATGCCCATATGTGTCATTTACCGATTTAAAATGGTCAAGGTCAAAAAATACGACTGTAAAGTTATGTTCGTATCTTTCAAACTCAGCCTCTTTAACATTCATCAACTCATCCAATGCGCGCTTATTGTAGAGTTTAGTTAAAAAATCTTCTCTTGATTGCTCTTTTGCTTGCTCTAGCTCATATTCCAGCTGCTCTATTTTCTTGCTAAGCACAGTTACTTCGCCGCTATGTTTTTTAAGATCTTTTGTGAGCGCCTTGGTGTTCTCTTCGAGTGCTACTGCTATGGTATATAATTTTTTATGGGCAATATTGAAATTTGCGCTTGTGCTCTCATTTGAGTAGCTCTCAAGCTCTTTTTTTATTTTTTGTATCTCTAGAGTTGAGCTATCCGAACTCTCTATCATCTCTATAAGTCTAAGAGAGAGCCTATCTAAAACCCCATCGATTGATTCAATCATATCTTTTACGCTCTGTTTATCAAGAGCAATTCTCAAAGATATTGCAGATTTTATCTCATCTGCAATAGTAGCGCTCTCTAAAAGTGCAGGATTTTTTTGAATTTTTTGACTTATCTCAGCTATCTTCTCATTTATATCAGAGGCGATAGACGGAACCAGTGACGAAACCAAGAGTGAAGCCACTTTAGAGAGTTCAAATGAGTTAAAAGGTTTAGCAGAAACATCAGCTAAATTTAAATTTTGAACACTCTTTTTTAAATCACTGCTGTCAATATCACCAAATAATTTCAATATCTGCAAAAACGAATCATCGTAAGTTCCTACAAAATTAACCCATGATTGTATAAACTGCTCCATTTCAGCAATTGAAGGCTCCCGACCCAATAAATCTAGGCTTTTTCTTGCCAACTCGGAGGCTTCTCTGTTATGAAGTACCTCAATAACTTGTAGCACTCTTTTTGTGAATGCAGTTTGAGTCTCCAATAAGTTTGAGCAGTGTGAGGGGTTTGTTCTATTTAATTTAGAGATTAAAAAGTGGGCTAACTCAGAGATTGTTTTTATATGATATTTTTTTAACTCATCTTGAAACTCTTTATTGAGCATAGATTTAAATTTATCTAACTTAGCGCAATCTTCAACCCTAAAACCTGCACTGGCAGCCTCTTTACAGAAAGCTTCTGTGTAAAAATCAGGCGTTAGAAGTTTGCCCTCAATCTCTAACCTTTTAATGGCTTTTTTAATAATTGTTTGAATATTCATAACATCTTCCTATTTTTTAGCTCTAGCTCCCTCAGCAGAAACTTGCGCAATAAATGATTTTATAGCTCTTTGTGCGCCAAATCCAATGGCATCGAACCTGTCTTGGTCAGTCACAATAGCGTTTGGAGCTACTGAAAAGTCATAAAAACCCTTGGTATTATAGCTTTTTGATGAACCGTTACTGTGCTTAACAATGTTTAAAACAACACTCATTCTATAACTAATAACAAAACCGTTCTCATCATAAACAATTGGTGAGTATTTTGGTATACCCATTTTTAAAACGAGATGTGTGTCCGAGAGCTCTTTGCTGACCAGTGACGCTTGAAATACTTCTATAACCGCTCTATCAACGGCATCTTTAATTACAACGGTATTTTGAGGGTCTTCTGCCGAGATAATGACGCTTGTGCTTATCTTCTCTCCCAAAGTATCACGAGAAAACTTAGCACTTGGAGTATATCCGCATCCGCTTATAACAACAAGGAGCAAAAACAGCAGCAATACTCTTTTTAGATATGAGAATTGTTTCAAAACTAATCCTTGATAACCAAATTTACAAGCTTTTTAGGAACTACAATCTCTTTGATTATAGTTTTGCCTTCAAGCCATTTATGAGCATTTTGCTTAGCAATTTCAAGAATATTATCTTGTGATGCGTCAATTGCGACCTCTATTTCACATCTTCTTTTTCCGTTGATTGATACTCCAAGCATTATAGACTCTTCTTCAAAAACTTCTTCTATAACCATCTGCGGTGCAAGATTTTTAAAAGAGAATTTTTGGCTGCTTATTTCCCAGCAAACATGCGGGATTACAGGCTCCATAATTGAAGTTAATATCCAATAGCCCTCACTCCAAACATCACTGTTTGATTGCAGGTTTAGGGCATTCATAGCTTCCATAGCACCGGCAATCATCGTGTTAAAGGTATATTTCTCTTTGTAAACATCCTCTGCGCGAACTAATGCTTCATACACTTTTTTTCTGGCAAACTTCTCTTCTTTGGTAAGCTTTGAGTGCAAAATAGCTGGAATTGAGTCTGTTTTGTAGACATTGGCACTTCTCTCAAAAAATCTTTTTATAAATTTGTAAGCGCCCTCAACGGTATTGTCATTCCATTCCAGCTCTTGTGTCGGAGGTGCTGCAAAAAGTATAAAAAGTCTTGCAGTATCAGCGCCATACTTCTCTATAATGGCATCAGGATCGACTGTATTGCCCTTAGACTTGCTCATTTTAGCGCCGTCTTTTAGCACCATTCCCTGAGTAAGGAGTTTGTCAAATGGCTCGTCAAAATCCAAATAGCCTAAATCACGAAATACTTTTGTAAAAAATCTTGCATAAAGCAGATGTAAAATCGCATGTTCAATTCCGCCGATATAGTGGTCAACACCTGAATGCCCTTGTTGGTGCATCCAGTACTTAATCTGCTCTTTTGAAAAAGCCTCTTTTTCCCAGTTTTTCGGTGATGCGCAGAAGCGTAAAAAATACCAGCTTGACTCTACAAATGTATCCATGGTATCTGTTTCGCGAATAGCGTCTTTGCCGCACTCCGGACATTTACAATATTTCCATGTAGGATGATTTTCAAGCGGATTTCCCTCTCCTGTTATTTGGATATCTTCCGGAAGAGCAACCGGCAGATTCTCTTTCTTCTCCATAACAATCCCGCAATCATGACAGTGAACAAAAGGAATAGGCGCACCCCAATATCTCTGTCTTGAAACACCCCAATCTTTCAATCTAAAGTTGGTAGTTTTTTTACCGATTTTTTGCGCCTCAAAGTACTCTATTATTTTTGACTGTGCATCTTTTGAGTTCATTCCGTCAAACATTTCAGAGTTAAAAAGCTCGCCGACATCCGTAAAAGGTTTATCAGCACCAAGCTCACCGCCAAATGGTTTGATTACCCACTTGATTGGCAAATCATATTTTTTAGCAAAATCAAAATCTCTCTCATCGTGTGCCGGAACAGCCATAACCGCGCCGCTTCCGTAATCCATCAGAACAAAGTTTGCAACCCAGATAGGAACCGATTTTTTGGTCAGCGGATGAAGCACTTGCAGATTTAAAGAAACACCGCTCTTTTCTTTTTGTCTATCAATTGACGAAGCATTTTTCATCTCCTTGATTTTTTCGATTGTCTCTTTATCAAGAAGTGAATTTTCAATCATATAGCTTACAATCTCGTGTTCAGGAGCTAACGCCGCGTAACTCACGCCGTATATCGTATCAGGGCGTGTGGTAAATACGCTAAACCCGTCGAACTTGTCATTTAGCTTCTCTTTGGATTTATCATCAAAGCGGAGCTTAAACTCTAAACCGTTTGATTTGCCTATCCAGTTCTCCTGCATAGTAAGAACCTGCTTCGGCCAACCGCCCTCAAGCTTGCTTAAATCAGAGAGAAGCTCATCGCCGTACTGAGTTATTTTAAAGTAGTATTGATTCATATCTTTTTTAACTACATCACTGTCACATCTCCAGCATGAGCCGTCTATTACCTGCTCATTTGCCAAAACCGTATGGCAGCTCGGACACCAGTTTAAAAAACCTTTTTTTCTATACAAAAGACCTTTTTCATACATGTCGATAATGAAGCCCTGCTCAAACTTAGTGTAAAGCTCATCGCTTGTTGCCATATCACGCTCTTTTGAGAATGAAAATCCAAGCGATTTAAACTCGCCTCTCATATAGTCTATATTGTCGTAAGTCCATTTTTTTGGATGTGAGCCGTTTTTAATTGCAGCATTTTCAGCGGGCATTCCAAAACTGTCAAAACCGATTGGATGAAGAACATTAAAGCCCTGCTGACGGTAGTATCTTGCAAAAGTATCGCTTAGAGTGTAGTTCCTGACATGCCCCATATGGAGTCTACCGCTTGGAAACGGAAACATGCTCAGTATATACTTCTTAGGTTTTGTAAAATCTTCGCTAGGCTCAAAACTTCTATTTTTTTCCCAGTAGTTTTGCCACTGCTTTTCTAACTCTTTTGAACTATAATTCAACACCCTCTCCTAATACTCATCACGGTTTTTTTAGCTCCCCGTATAAACAGGTGCTGCTGTAAAATAAATTAGGAAAATTATACAAAAAATATCTTAAAATGTAGATTTTATGCCATTTGATGTCCTATAAATATTCCTTATAATTGTGAATTTTTACCTCATTGTGATTTTTTTGTGATTATTTTTTACCGTTTAATGATAGATATATTTTAAATTTGATACCTTATACAAAATTAAAAAAAGGATGACTTAATGAAAAAGTTACTGTTAGGCGTTTTGTTACTGCTCGCTAGTTCTTCATTTGCAAATGAAGTATATAAAAAAGAGGTTGCAACTCCGCATGATGTTTACATGAAAGAATTTAAAAGTGCTATCGAAAAAAACCACATGAATGTTTTGTATGAACTGGATTTGATTAAAAAATTTAAAGACGCGGGTTATGCTAAAAAATTTGGCGCTGATTTTAATAAAAACAAATTAACGGCTGCAACGACAATTTTACTCTGCAACGGATATATTGGAAATCAAATTTCAAACATTGATGCTGAAATGATGTCGCTATGCCCTATAAAAGTCAGCATCATAAGTGACGGGAAAAGCACAAAGATTATATACACAAAATACACAGGTGCTTCAACAAACAAAGAAATTATGGCTTTATTGAAAACTCTTGATGAAGTAGTTATAAATACGATTGATTTGACAACAGACAAATATATGGAAAAAGCTTTTTCCAGTGACTCAATTGAAAGTCGTCATACAGATCACTAAAAAACAAAATCATCTCTGCTAGAGATGATTTTTAAAGAAATTTCCTAGAGCGTTCCAGACTCAAATTGGGATCTCATTTTCTCTTTTTCTGCTCTGTTTTTTACCTTCTGTGCCATTTTTTGACGATAAGCTCCTACATCAAACCCTGTCCAGACAACAAGTTGAGCAGCCACAAAAATTGAACTGTATGTTCCTATGATTACACCTACCAACATCGGGAAACTAAAGCCGAGCATGATATCGCCGCCAAAAACATATAGAGTCAATACAACGAAAAACACCGTCAGTGAAGTGAGTGTCGTACGAGACTGTGTACGAGAAACAGCCTCATTAATAACATGAACAAAATCTGTCTCTTTTGACTCTTCTATATTCTCACGAACACGGTCGTAAACAATGATGGTATCATGGATAGAGTAGCCCAAAATCATAAGCAGCGCGGCAACGCTCTCTATGTTAAAATCAACCTCAAAATATGAAACAAATCCAAAAGTGATAATAATATCGTGAACAATTGCGATAATAGCCGCTAGTGCAAAACGCCACTCATAACGAAATGTCACCGTTGCCATAATTGCCAAGAGCGTCAATAAGAATGCGGTAAGACCTTTTACGCGAAGTTCATCTCCTACTTTTGGTCCAACCATATCAACACGGCGAATTTCAAACTCACCGGTATCTTTTAAAATCTCTTTAGTCGTATCGCCTATGTCATTGCTTAAACCGACAGTTGATGCCGGAGTTTTAATAACTATCTCCTGCGATGAACCAAATTCGCTTACTGTTGCATGTTCAAAGAGTTCACTTTTTTTAAGGCTCTCGCGAATTTTAGCAATCGGAGCATCCTGTGTATATTTTATCTGAACAACTGTTCCGCCGGTGAAATCGATACCAAACGAGAACCCTTTTGTTGCAATAAGAGCAATCGAGATAAAAAACAGAACAAAAGATGCAATAAAAAAGATTTTTCCTTTTCCTAAAAAGTTATAAACTTTGTCTTCTTTAAAAAGTTCCATATTTACGCTACCTTTCTTTTTGACATACCAAACCACATCGTGTAGTTTTTATTCTTTTCAATGTTACTCATGAAAAACTGATATATGCCGTAAGTACCGACAATTGCCGTTAACATTGATGCCAAAAGACCCATGCTGAGCGTTACTGCAAACCCTTTAATAGCTCCGGTTCCGTAAACATACAAAATTGTACATGCCAATATTTGAGTTATATTTGAGTCTAAAATTGCGCGCATAGCTTTTTTATACCCCTCGGAAATTGCTCTGCTTGGAGGAATTCCTGCGCGGAGCCCCTCTCGAATCCTCTCATTAATAATAATATTTGAGTCAACCGCAAGTCCAATATGCAGTACAATACCCGCCATACCCGGCAGTGTAAGCGTTGCGCCAAGCAGTGAAATCAGTCCTAAAATAATAAAAAGATTTATTATAACTGCTACATTGGCGATAACCCCTGCAAGTCCGTAATAAAACATCATAAAAATAATAACAAGCACGAAACCGCTCACTAATGCAAGCAGTGCTGCTCGAATACTGTCTGCTCCTAAACTAGGACCTACAGAGCGTTTTTCCATTACATAAATAGGTGCCAAAAGCGAACCCGAACGAAGAGCTATTGCTAAATCTTTAGCTTCTAAAACAGTGTAGCTTCCCGAAATCTGTCCGCTGCCTCCGCCGATGCGCTCATTTATATTTGGAGCAGAATAGACCTTGCCATCAAGAACTACGGCTAGGCGTTTTCCGACATTTTTGCCGGTAAAATCACCGAATATTTCAGCACCCTCTGCATTTAATGTGAAGTTTATCAAAGGACGGTTGTTTTGATCAAAACCGACATGTGCGTCTGTCAGCATTGAACCGTCTAAAATAGGAATTTCACGAACCAGATATTTCATCTGCTGATTTGCAGCATCTTCCAATATCACATCACCATATGTTGCAGCATCGCTATTGTTCATGCTGTAAACTCTGGCTGCTCTGTCTTCATCAACAGCCATAAGCTGAAGTTTAGCGGCACGAGAGATAAGTTCGCGAGCTCTCTGCTCCTCTTCTACTGTTTTAATTCCCGCCAATTCAACTTGAATCTTATCTTTACCTTGTCGTGTAACGGACGGCTCTGACAGACCAAACTGATCAAGCCTGTTTCTAATCGTCTCAACTGCTTGTGAAACAGCCTGCTCGCTTGTTCTTAAAACTTCCTCAGGAGTAAGTGAAATAGAAATGTTTGCGCCGTCGACATTAACAACGCTTCCCTCCATCTCAGAGATAAAGTTTTTTACATTATTAACATCATCTTTATCCAACAACGCAATAGTTACGCTATCTTCATTAAAACTAAAAGAGTCAATCATAATATCTTTTTTCTCACTAAAGTTTTTTACACTTGCAGCAATTGATTTAATGCGAGAGACCACAGCCTCATCTGTTTTTACACCCAAAAGCATATACAATCCGCCCTGCAAATCAAGCCCAAGCGTAACTTTTTTGCCGCTCTCTAGTTGTAAAAGAGACGGAGCGGAGAAAATAAGACCAAAAACAAATGCGAGTGTAAGAATAATTAATCGTAAATTAAGCTTCATCCTCATACTTCCTAATAACAGAATCTTTAGTTATCTTTACAGTTGTATCTTCATTTATCTTTACCGATAAAAACTGCTCTTCAACCTTATACACTGTTACTATTATCCCGCCTGCGGTAATAACTTTGTCACCTTTTTGTAGAGCGTCTATCATCTCTTTTCTTGCTTTCGCCTCTTTTTGTTGCGGGCGAATAATCACAAAGTACATAATAGCGATTAAAAATACGAACGGTAATAGTTGACTTATTATTTCCATGAGTCTAGGTTTCCTTTGAATAAATTGGGGGCATTGTACAAAAAGTATATTAATAAAAGACTGAATACTGATATAATTCGCACCAAAAACAGAGTGAAAAAATGATTGAAAAAATACAAAATATTAGAAACTCCTACAACCACTTACTGTTTGACTTGACATTAGGAGTTATAACAGCACTTCTTTTTAGCGCATTTCTTTATCTTGAACATTTTGGCATCACTATAAAACTGCTAAATACTATTTTTGGGCTTTTTGCGCTGGCTCTTCTTCTATACATTCCAAAAAGAGCCGTTTTGACAGCCGGCTTTTTCATAGGTCTCTTATGGTTTTACTGGATTGGATACAGCTTTAAATACAACGGCATAAACAATATGGAGACACTCATAACCGTTGCGTTTATGTTTATCTATATGCTCTTTTTCGGCGTTTTGGCACTGACAAACAGTGTGGCTATTAGAGCAGTTTTGCTCTTTGGTTTAACTTTTTTTGAGCCTGTAGATTTCAACTGGCTTCAGCCTGAAATTCTGTTTGTGGATAGTTACATCGGCGTCCTTAAATACCAGTTTGCAACGGTTTTACTCTCGCTCTCTTTGGTTAACTATATTAAAAATCCATACAGATACGCTTCGCTTCTACTGCTTATTTTGGCATTTAACTTTAACCCTCCCATCCAAAAAGATGCGCCGCTGAAAATTAAACTTGTAGCTACCGACATAACACAGGATGTTAAATGGAAAAGAGATACACTGAATGAAACTCTGCAAATTATCTATCAAGAGATTGAGAGTGCAACTGAAAATGGCTATGACATAGTTGTTCTGCCTGAATCCGTTTTTCCTTTTTTTATGAATGAATCTCCTCTTGTTATAGAGCATTTAAAAACTCTTTCATATGATATTGCTATCGTTGCCGGCTCGCTATTGCGTGAAGAGAACCTGCATTACAATGTTACCTACAAATTTGAAAATGGCGATTTTGATGTGGCAAAGAAGATGATACTTGTTCCTTTTGGAGAGTATATTCCTCTTCCAAAATTTGCAGAAAAATTTGTAAATGATATCTTTTTTGCAGGGGCATCCGACTTTAAAACAGCTACCAAGCCGACAGATTTTATTATCAAAGGTATAAAATTTAGAAATGCAATCTGCTATGAAGCCACCCGCAAAGAGATCTATGAGGGAGATGTTGATTTTGTGATTGCAACTAGCAATAACGCTTGGTTTTATCCGTCAATTGAGCCTACGCTTCAAAAGCTTCTTATAAGATTTTATGCACGAAAAAATGGCACGACCGTCTATCATTCGGCAAACTGGAGCGGCACCGGAATCATAAAGTAACCTTTATTTGATATAATTTCTACCCTATTACTAAAAATTTTTTTTATAAGGTTTTATAATGCTAAATCTCAAAAATCCAGACCTATACAATAATCGTGAAATATCATGGCTTCAATTTAATACAAGAGTTTTAAAACAGGCTCAAGATGAGTCGCTTCCACTGCTAGAGCGTTTAAAATTTTTAGCAATTTACGGAACAAACTTAGATGAATTTTATATGATTAGGGTGGCTGGACTAAAAAAACTCTTTGCTGCGGGCATCATTGTTTCAAGCGCCGACAAACTGACACCTCTTCAGCAACTTCGTGAAATAAGAGTATATCTCCACCAAGAGCAGCAGGTGGTTGAGTACTGCATGAATGGGATTTTAAAAAAACTAGAAACTGAAGGCATTAGTGTAAAACTTTACAGCGAAGTAAATCAGCATCAAAAACAGTATCTAAACAGATATTTTCATGAGAATATCTATCCGGTAATTATTCCCATAGCCATTGACGCGACACACCCGTTCCCGCATTTAAACAACCTTAGCTTTGGACTAATTATAAAATTAAGAGACAGCGACAACACAACAATAGAGAGATTTGGAATCATTCGTGTTCCTAGGGTTTTAGAGAGATTTGTCGAGCTTGAGAACGATATTTACATTCCAATCGAGAGCTTAGTAGCGGAACATGTGGAAGAACTTTTTCCTGGATATACTCTAATAAAATACGCATCTTTTAGAGTTACAAGAAACGCTGATATAGAGATTGAAGAGGAAGAGGCTGACGACTTCTTGGAAATACTTGAAGAGGGACTGAAGCTTCGCAGAAAAGGTGCTATGGTTAGACTTGAAGTCGGGAGTGACGGAGATGATGAAATTGTTAATTTTTTCAACCGCCATACAAATGTCTACAAAGATGATATATATACATTTCATACTTTTTTAAACCTCTCCAGCCTTTGGCAAATAGTCTCAAACAAACATTTTGCGCATCTTTTATCAGAGCCGTTTAAAACAAAAACTCTTCCGCCTTTAGATAATATTGAAAATATTTTCACTACATTAGAGAAGCAAGATATTTTACTCTATCACCCATATGAAAGTTTTGATCCCGTTGTAAAACTGATTCAAGTAGCAGCAAAAGACCCGGATGTTGTTTCAATAAAAATGACTCTTTACCGTTCAGGAACGGATTCTCCGATTGTCAAGGCTCTTATGAGTGCCAGTGAATCGGGAAAACAGGTAACTGTTATGGTTGAGTTAAAAGCAAGATTTGATGAAGAGAATAACCTTATTTGGGCAAAAGCACTCGAAAAAGCAGGTGCGCATGTTATCTACGGGATAAAAGGTTTTAAAGTTCATGCAAAAGCAACTTTGGTAACAAGAAGAAAGGGCGGCAAACTAAAACAATATGCTCACCTTGGAACAGGAAATTATAATCCTGCTACTTCAAAAATATACACGGACATGAGCTACCTTACATCAAAAGATGAGATAACAACGGACATGACTCGGTTTTTTCACTTTTTAACCGGCTTTAGCAAAAAAGGGAAGCTCAACGAGCTCTACATGTCGCCATCACAAATTAAGCCGAAAATTTTGTCTCTTATTCAAAATGAGGCGAGAAAGAAAGCTAATGGACGCATTATTGCAAAATTAAATTCACTAGTTGATGATGATGTGATTAAAGCTCTGTATAAAGCTAGTCAAGCAGGCGTTAAGATTGACCTTATTGTCCGCGGAATCTGCTCTTTAAAGCCGGGAATAGAGGGAGTTAGTGAAAATATTAGAGTTATCTCAATACTCGGAAAGTACCTAGAACACGCAAGAGCATTCTACTTCAAAAACGATGAAGCAAAGGTTTATATCTCCAGTGCCGATTGGATGCCTAGAAACTTAACCAGACGCATAGAGCTCTTAACTGCAATTAAAGATGAAAAAGCTAGAGAAAAAATCATACAGATACTTCAGCTTCAGTGCGCGGACAACTCTTTAGCGCATGAACTTCAAAGCGACGGCTCTTATATAAAAGTTAAAAATGACGGCATAAAAATTATAAATAATCATAAGCTTTTAGAAGAGTATGTAAATAAAATCTCCAAAGCTGCGACAAAAGAGAGTGCGACTTCGATTGAGCAGCTGGCTGCTCGTATATTCAGTGAGGATGATCAAAATGTTATATAACTTTAAAAACATGGAACCAAAAATAGGAAAAAACACATGGATAGCACCATCTGCGGATGTTATCGGGGATGTGACATGCGGAGAAGATTGCTCTATTTGGTTTGGCACGGTTGTGAGAGGCGATGTTCACTTCATCACAATCGGCGATAGGGTAAGTATTCAAGACCTTAGCATGGTGCATGTTACTCATCACAAAAAAGATGACAGAAGCGATGGGCACCCGACTGTTATCGGCAATGATGTAACCATAGGGCACCGCGTAATGCTTCATGGATGTACAATAGAAGATGCATGCCTAATAGGAATGAGCGCTACAATACTTGATGGTGCGGTTATAGGCAAAGAGTCTATTGTCGGAGCCGGTGCGCTTGTGACAAAAAACAAAATTTTTCCTCCCCGCTCCCTTATCATGGGAAGCCCTGCAAAGCTAATCAGAGAGTTAAGCGATGAAGAGGTAAAAGAGCTGTATGCCTCAGCATCAAGATATGTAGAGTTTAAATCTCACTATCAAAAATAAATGCCCGAATACTTTATTTTTGCGGATATTATCGGTATTGTAGCTTTTTCTATAAGCGGTTTTTTAATTGCCATAAAAAACAACCTTGACATTTTAGGCATACTTATCGCATCTGCCCTCACTGCCCTTGGAGGCGGAATAATCAGAGATGCTATTCTTAACTCCGCTCCATTTGCTTTTACCTCTTTATATCCGGCGTTGACACTTATAGCAACTATCCTTATCGCTTATATTTTTAAACTCTATAAAGAGAGCTCTATTGAAAGAAAATGGATGTTTGTGGTAAGTGATACTATCGGGCTTGTTGCTTTTAGCATAACAGGTGCTCTTTTGGCAATAAATGCGGAGTACAATTTTTTTGGCATAGTAATTCTTAGTTTTATCACAGCAGTTGGTGGCGGAGTTGCAAGGGATATAATGATAAACGAAGTTCCGACTGTTCTAATAAGCGATTTTTACGGCTCAATAGCGGTTATTGTCGCTCTTATTTTTGGGCTTTTAGAGCTATTTGATTATATAAATGAGTTTACAATCATCGCCACAGCACTATTTAGCATAGCGCTTAGGCTAGTGGCATATAAAAAAGCGTGGCACTTGCCAAAACTCAATTAATCCAATTTTCTCTTCACGCCTGTTTTAATATGAGTAGCATATAGGGTCAAACCCGTAAATGCCAAACCGCCAACCAAATTTCCAAGCACTGTCGGTATCTCATTCCAGATAATATAATCCATTACGGTAAAATCTCCGCCCATAATCATTGAAAAAGGGAACAAAAACATATTTACTATCGAGTGTTCAAAACCCATATAAAAAAAGAGCATAATCGGCATCCACATCGCTATAGCCTTACCGCTAACTGCAGTAGAAACCATGGCACCCACCACGCCCATAGAAACCATCCAATTGCATAACATTCCGCGAATAAAAATACTAAACCATCCAGCTACTCCATACTCTTTATAACCCAAAGTCCTAGATTCACCGATATTTGCAATTTTGCTTCCGATTGCCCCTGCATCAGTGGAATATCCATAGGTAAGAACAAAAGAGATCATAAATGCAACAATCAATGCTCCGGCAAAATTGCCGATAAACACCAACCCCCAGTTTCTAAGAACTTGAGAGAGAGTTACGCCCTTCCTCTTATCCAACAAAGCAAGCGGTACCAGAACAAATACACCTGTCAAGAGATCAAATTCCATAAGGTACAACATGATAAAACCTACAGGAAACAACATGGCACCGATTAGCTGTGAGCCTGTCTGCAATGAAACCATAATGGCAAATACGGCAGCAAGCCCTAAAATAGCACCTGCCATAAAAGCTCGAATAAGAGTATCTTTAGTAGACATATAAACTTTTGATTCACCGGAATCCACCATTTTAACAACAAACTCAGCAGGAGCTAAATAAGACATGCGGTACTCTCTTTATTTTTTAATGAGCTATTAATTATGTTCTATAGTCCGCATTTATCTTTACATACTCGTGACCCAAATCACATCCGTATGCTTTAAAATTGCCATCACCTATGCCTAAATCACACGAAATAGTAAACTTTTGGTGCTGCATAACAACAGCACACTTCTTCTCCATCTCAGCGTCAAAAAGTATCTCGCCTCTGTCATAAACGCATAGATTGTCAAATGAAATTTTCAACTTCTCTTCATAAGCTTCTACTCCGCTGGCTCCGATTGTTGAGGCGATTCTTCCCCAGTTTGGGTCTTCGCCAAAAAGTGCAGTTTTTACAAGAAGCGAATCAGAGAGTGCTTTTGCAGCAATTTCCGCTTCTCTATCATCCTTTGCGCCAGTAACCTTATATGTTACCAGTTTTGTCGCTCCCTCGCCGTCTCTAACCATCTCCAGCGCCAAAAAGTGCATAACTTTAAAAAGGGCTTCTTTAAATGCCTCTTTCTCATAAGCTCCGCTTCTGCCGTTTGCCAAAACCAAAACAGTATCGTTTGTAGATGTATCACCGTCAACGCTTATAGCATTAAATGTACTCTTTACAATCTCATCAAGCGTTGCTTGCATCTCATCTTTACTAACTTTTGCATCAGTTGTAATAAAACATAACATAGTCGCCATTGCCGGATTTATCATCCCCGCACCCTTTGCAATCGCTCCTATGTTAAAGCTGCTGCCATCATCAAGCTTAACTTTAAATGCTATCTCTTTTGCAAATGTATCCGTTGTCATTATAGCTTTTGAAGCACTTGCAGAGTCTCTTTTTGTCAAATCAAAAAGCTTCATACCATCTATAATTTTTGCTTTTGGAAGTCGCACACCGATTACGCCCGTTGAGCTCATAATTGGGTTTTTTACATTTAGGGGGCAGTTTGAGAGCACCTCTTTTATATCTTCAATCCCAGCTTCACCGGTCATCGCATTTGCATTTTTGGAGTTTATAACTATGAAATTTGTTTTAAAATCACCCATTTGACGAAAATGTCTAATAGGTGCCGCGCACATCTTGTTTGTCGTAAAAACCGAAGCTACTTCACACTCATCTTCACTATATATAAACGCCATATCTTTTGCTTTCTCTTTTTTAAGTCCGGCACTTACGCCATCGGCAAAAAACCCCTCACTTGCGCAAACTCCGCCGCTTGAATAGATTATATTATACAAATTTTAGCTCCTTTATTATATTAACTAAGATTGCCTCTTCTGAGAACATCAACAATTTTAAATACTCCAAACTCTGAAACGGTGAGCATACATGATTGAATCGGCAGTAACTATTGGTTCTATATTGTGAAATTGGGAATATAGCTCGCTACCGAGCGTTATATGAGGGTTGGGAGACCTCTCCCAATGTAGAAAATTTCGAATCTTTTCTAAGAGATTCAAGTTTGCGTCCTATTAACCTTAAGAATTTTTCTTAAGTGTACGCAACTCTCTTGCAGAGATTTTAATCTTTTGACTTGTACCATCATCTAGAGTGATACGCACTGTTCTAAGATTTAATAGAAAACGACGCTTTGTTCTATTTTTTGCATGTGAAACATTGTTTCCGCTCATTGGGCCTTTGCCACTTATAGCACATTTTCTTGCCATGGTTAGCTCCTTATATTAGGTTTTAAAGTTGCGAATTATATCAAGCCCAAACAAAACTTCTGCTTAAGGGCATATATAAATATTTTTTCTTTTTTACTTTTACAGATGCCCTTAATATTTCTTTTATACATATGCGGGTAGAATAAAATAAAATTAAGAGTGTGCAGCGGATATGATAACAAAAGATAAAATAGATAGTTTTATAGAAAAAATACCTCCGGCACCGAAAGCTTTGAATGAGACAATCTCTCTGCTTAATATTGGAGAGTTGACAAAAGCGGCAAAGGTTGCAGAGAGTGATTTGGCGCTTAAATCATATCTTAAAAGTGTAGTAAACAAACCTATCTATGGATTTAGAAATGAAGTTAGTGATATCTCTCAAATATTTGGCATACTAGGCGTTTCGCTCTCCCAACAAACAGTATATAACTACATGATAACTCTTTTGAGTCCAAAAAAGTGGGTTTTATTTAAACTAAATGCTAAAACTTTTCATGAATTTCAAGCAAATTTATCAAAAAAATGGGAAATTATATTAAAACATTTAAACATTGATGATAAAAATATCTACGCAGCCATAAGCCTCCTGCCGGCAAGTATAATAGTTACAGAAGCTCTTTTTGCAGAGAAGATAGATGATGTAAATCTTTTAAGATCCGCAAAAGCGCTTGATTTCAACACTATTCTTATTCGTTTATGCGAAGTTAGCCTTTTTGATATTTGTGAAAAAATTGCAAAAAAATGGGAAATGGATGAGAACATTGCTCAAATAGTTCAAGCCTCATCTGGCGTAAAACCATCAAACAGTGAAAAAATTAATACTCTTGGAAAATGGATGCATCTCTTACTTTTTTATGAACTTTCAAAGCCTGAACTTGTTGAAGCCGGATTGAATGATTTTCTTGACTTTCAAATTGAGTATATTAGCGACATATATGATGAGTTCGCATCTCTTATGGGGGTTGAATGAAAGCCGTAGTTAAAAACGGAATCGCTGTTTTCTCACCGCAGGGATTTTTGGACGGAAATAGTCAAAATGCTTTTATGAGCACTGAAGATATTGAGGCTGCAACAAATCTCAAAGCAGATATGATTTTAGTTTCACTAAAAAAAGTTGTTTTTTTTAACCGTAACGGGTTAGATATTTTTATAAAACTTTTTTTAAAAATTCGTAAAAAAAATCATATTACAGTTGGATTTTGTGATTATGACAGTAAAAAGTATGATGCAATAAAAAGGTTTTTTCACGATGAGCTTAATTTTTCACTTTTTAAAACTTTAGATATTGCTTATCTATTTTCATCAAGTTTTAAAAATCAAAATAAAAATATTTTAGTTTACAGCAGTGACAAATCCCAGCGATCAGCTATTGCAATAGAGTTGCATGACGGCGGACACAACCCTATTATTGCACAATCAGAACAAGAGTTTAATGAAAAAAAAGAGAAAAAAGAAGCTTATGATTACATTGTTGACTCAACATTTTTAGGACAAATGGGGCAAAAAGTTGCAACAAGAGTAACGGGGAATGCCATCATATATACAATCTCCTCATTTTTAGATGTTGAAATAAGCGACAAATTTAACATTGAATATCACAACAACTCTCTAAATGTTGGCTTTAGACTTTTTATTTTTGATGCATATAAAGTCATCAGCATGAATGTGCATGCTCTTAACTTTTTTTCCAAACTTGCAAGTTCAGCTGCCGAGTACAACGCAAATATCTGTTTTGTAGGAATGAAATTTGATAAAACTCCAGAAATCTTTAGGGAGACGATGGAAGATGCGGGGATACTTTTTTATGCACAAATGGATGATATTCTTCAAAATAAAGAGCTCCTAAAAGAGCTAGGAGCAAGCAGCGCTTCAAATGTAAAAAACAAAAGAGCTTTAAATAAAGCAACAGTGCTAGAGCTGCCAAAATTTATTGATGCCACCGTTATAACGCTTGAGATGATGACAAATGCAAAAGCCGTAAAAGAGGCAGTAAATGTTCATAATTTAATCATTGAAGACAAAAAAGGGAAAATAGCAAGCTCAATTGGCTACTATGGCGATATTGACGGTATGGTTATTTTGGTTTTTCCACAGGGCATTGCCAAAAAAGCTTGTGAGCTTCTTATTGGTGAAAATACAGATGACATGGAACTTATTTTGGACACCTTGGCAGAACTTGTAAACATAGTAGGCGGTAAGATAAAAACTCTTCTTGCAGATGAGTTGATTAATGTAAATATAACACTCCCTAGAACATATCAGGATGTAGATAGTCTGCTTGAAGTTGTTGAAAACAGAAAAGGTGTTCAAGTGGATTTATCATTTAACGACGATAAATTTCTCTTTTTCTTAACTAGATAAAAGCTACAAAATTGTAGAATCTCGCTCACTTAATAAAGGAAAAATAATGTTCGTAGCTCCTAGTATTTTATCTGCCGATTTTGGCAACCTGCAAAGGGATGTTGAAGCTATTTGTGAGGCTGGCTGCGATTTTGTACATGTAGATGTTATGGATGGACATTTTGTTCCTAATTTAACTATTGGGCCTGTTGTAGTCTCTGCAATAGCCGCATGTGCTACGAAACCGCTTGATATTCATCTTATGGTTGAGAACAACACTTTTTTTGTTGATCTTTTTGCTCCTTTAAAACCGGAATATATCTCTTTTCACATAGAAGAAGAGAAACATCCGCATAGACTTATTCAAAAGATTCGCTCACTTGGCATAAAACCTGCAATCGTGCTTAACCCACACACACCGCCGGAGTCAATCGAGTATCTGCTTGGTGATTTAGATATGGTTCTTCTTATGAGCGTAAACCCGGGATTTGGCGGACAAAGTTTCATAGAGAGCGTTATACCAAAAGCAAAAAAATTAAGCGCTTTAAGAGACAAAATAAACCCAAAATGCTTAATAGAAGTTGATGGCGGGGTTAGTGACAAAAATATTCGTCTCTTAAAAGATGCCGGTGTTGATATTGTCGTTGCCGGAAGCTATGTATTTAACCATGCAGATAAAAAAGAGGCTATCGCTTCTTTAAAAATTTAACTATGCGCGTAAAGATTTGTGGTATTACATCTTATGAAGATGCGATGGTTGCAATAGAAGCCGGTGCAGATGCGCTTGGCTTTGTTTTTTATGAAAATTCACCTAGATATATATCACCGAGTGATGCTAGAGCTATTATAAAAAAACTGCCTCCCTTTGTAGAAAAAGTAGCTCTCTTTGTAAACAGCGATGCCCAAATTATCAACTCTTACTGTCAAGAAGCCGGAGCAACGCTTGCTCAGATTCATTTTGAAGCTCCGGATGAGCTTTATGAACAACTGTTCGTTCCACATATAAAAGTTATCCGTGCTAAAAAGGCTGATGATATTTTAAAATATAGCGATGAGTACAGGCTTGTAGATGCTTACTGCGAATCATTCGGAGGCAGCGGAAAAAGATTAAATTTAGAGTGGTTTGATAGCGTTGATTGCTCTAAAATAATTCTGGCAGGCGGACTTGATGCGCAAAATGTGCTGTCTTTGAAAGAGTATGGTTTTTATGGAGTTGATGTAAGCAGCGGTGTAGAGCTCTCTTATGGCATAAAAGATGCATTTAAAGTTAGAGAATTTATAAAAAATGCAAAGCAATAATTTATGATTCATGATGAACCTAACTTTTCCCTAGATGCAAAAAGTATTCATAAATTATCCTCTAACGGTCTCTCTTCAAAAACACTAAAAGAGCAGATAGATGAAGATTTAGATTTTTTACTTCAGCTTTGGCACTCGCAGGGCTTGGAAATTGTAAAACATCAAGGCTCTTTTTATTTTGCAACAAAATTTATCCCTGTAAAAGATGCAATATTTTGCATAGTAGATATTGAGACAAACGGGTCAAAAATAGATAAACACCAAATAATAGAAATCGCTGTCGTAAAAGTAAAAAACGGAAAAATTATTGATAGTTATGAATCGCTTGTCAACTGCAAGGAGATTAACCAGCATATTACGGAGATAACAGGCATAAGCGCCGATGACACGAAAGATGCGCCAAACCTAAAAAAAGTTATGTACGATTTTAAAACCTTTTTAGGAGATGCTGTTTTTGTTGCGCATGATGTAAAATTTGACTATAAATTTATATCTTTAAGTATGCAAAAAATTGGTTTAGCGCCACTTCTAAACAGAAGTTTGTGTTCACTCTCTTTAGCAGAGAGAACTATTGAATCATATAGATATGCTCTTTCATATCTGAATGTCTCATTCAATCTAAATCCAGAGGCAACCCATCATAGAGCTATGAGTGATGTAATGACGACTTATGAGCTTTTTAAATTATCACTCTCTAATCTGGATGAAGGCGTGGTAACGGTTGAGGATCTTATAAAATTTTCAAAAGAGGCTAAGAGATTGAAAAAACCAAAATTTGACCCTCTTATGGAGAGTCAAGAGTAACTATTCGCTGAAAGCTCCAACGCCTATAAGTTTTTTGTATCTGGCATCCATTCTCTCTTCATTAGACATTTCACGCAGTTTTGCAAGTTCAGTTAAAAAATATTCGCCAATTGCGGCTGCAGCACCGTCTTTATCCCTGTGTGCCCCGATTAACGGTTCATCAATTATATCATCTATAAGGTCTAGCTCTTTTAAATCACCGCTTGTGATTTTCATAGCATTTGTTGCAGCTTCCGCTTTTGCAGGGTCATTCCATAAAATTGCAGAACAACCCTCTGGGGATATAACACTGAATACAGAGTATCTCATCATAGCAAATTTATCAGCAACACCGATAGCAAGTGCCCCGCCGCTTCCGCCCTCGCCGATAACCACCGAGATTGTTTGGGTATTTAGCTGAGAGAGTTCAAGCAGATTTCGAGCAATTGCCTCGCTTTGGTTTCTCTCTTCTGCTCCAATACCAGGGTATGCGCCCGGAGTGTCAATAAGCATAAGAACAGGTATATTAAACTTTTCAGCCAACTTTGCAGCTCGAAGGGCTTTTCTATACCCTTCAGGATGAGGCATACCAAAATTTCTTTTTATTTTGTTTTTGGTTCCGCGACCCTTTTGTTCACCGATAACCACAACTTTTTCACCGCCGATATAGCCTAAATAGCAAAGGATAGCGGCATCATCTCGGAAGTGTCTATCTCCGTGTATCTCATACTTGTCTCTCATTAAAAGATTAATATAATCAAGCGCGTACGGTCTATCTACATGACGCGCTAATTGGAGCTGTTGGAAAGGAGAGAGGTTGTTAAATATCTTTGAAACTTCTTTATCCAAATTTTCCTTGAGTAATTCAACTGCACCCTCGTCGTGACGAACTTGTGCGGATATGATATCCTCTTGAATAAATTTTATTTTATTTTCAAAATCTAAATATGTTGCCAAATTGGAATCCTTGTACTTAGATTTTTCTAAAGATTAAAACGCCGTTTGTCCCGCCAAAACCAAATGAGTTGCTCATTACAGTAGTTAGCTCAGCTTTTCTAGCATAATTAGGAACAATATCTAAATCACAATTTTCATCCGGTGTTTCATGATTAATTGTCGGAGGGATTATTCCATCACGCATCGCCATTAAACATACGACAGCTTCTATACCGCCGGCTGCGCCTAAGCAGTGACCGATTTGCCCTTTTATAGAACTCATTGGAGGACAATTTTCTTTACCGCCTAGAAGTTCCTTGACTGCAGCAGTCTCATTTTTATCATTTATCGGCGTACTTGTTCCATGTGCATTTACATAATCAAGCTTAGGCTTACCGGCCATATTATATGCCGCTTTCATCGCACGGGTAGGACCATCGAGGCTTGGCGTAGTTATGTGACTTGCATCACCGCTCTCGCCAAAACCGATAATTTCACCGTAGATATTTGCTCCACGGGCAATAGCATCTTCATATGCCTCTAAAACTAAAGCAGCAGCGCCCTCTCCCATAACAAAACCGTCACGGTCTGCATCAAACGGACGAGAGGCTTTTTTAGGCTCTTCATTTCTAGTTGAGAGTGCTTTCATAGCAGCAAAACCGCCAACACCGGCTCCGGTTATAGCACACTCTGCAGAAACTACCAGCATCTTATCGGCACCGCCGCACATAATTGTTTTAACAGCTTCGCTTACAGCGTGAGTT
>Ga0209343_10000133_pt1 | contig 91884 bp, 80 predicted proteins | sample RifCSPlowO2_02_FD_184026 | JGI IMG/M metagenome (GOLD analysis project Ga0209343, IMG submission 184026) | Groundwater microbial communities from Rifle, Colorado - Rifle CSP2_plank lowO2_0.2 (SPAdes) (version 2) | ecosystem: Environmental > Aquatic > Deep subsurface > Groundwater | place...
TGGTACTGGAAGTCCGCCGGGGCAATGGCCAGCATCAGGCCGGAGAAGCCGCCGATGGTGAACAGGATGACGAACGCCACGGAGAACAGCATCGGCGTCTCGAAGGTCATCGATCCGCGCCACATGGTGCTGGCCCAGTTGAACACCTTCACCCCGGTCGGCACGGCGATCAGCATGGTCGCGTACATGAAGAACAGCTCGCCGGTCAGCGGAATGCCGACGGTGAACATGTGGTGCGCCCAGACGATGAACGAGAGGAAGGCGATGGACGCCGTGGCGTAGACCATCGAGGTGTAGCCGAACAGCGGTTTGCGGGCGAAGGCCGGGATGATCGAACTGACCGCGCCGAAGGCCGGCAGGATCATGATGTACACCTCGGGATGGCCGAAGAACCAGAACACGTGCTGGAACAGCACCGGGTCACCACCACCGGCGGCGCTGAAGAAGCTGGTACCGAAGTGCACGTCCATCAGCATCATGGTCACGCAACCGGCCAGCACCGGCATCACCGCGATCAGCAGGAAGGCGGTGATCAGCCAGGTCCAGACGAACAGCGGCATCTTCATCAGGGTCATGCCGGGGGCACGCAGGTTGAGGATGGTGGCGACCACGTTGATCGCGCCCATGATCGAACTGATGCCCATCAGGTGCACGGCGAAGATAAAGAAGGTCACCGACTCCGGTGCGTAGGTGGTGGACAGCGGCGCGTAGAAGGTCCAGCCGAAGTTGGGCCCGCCGCCTTCCATGAACAGGGTACTGACCAGCAGACTGAAGGCCGCCGGCAGCAGCCAGAAGCTGAAGTTGTTCATCCGCGGCAGGGCCATGTCCGGCGCGCCGATCATCAGCGGGATCATCCAGTTGGCCAGGCCGACGAAGGCCGGCATCACCGCGCCGAAGACCATGATCAGGCCGTGCATGGTGGTCATCTGGTTGAAGAACTCGGGCTGCACGATCTGCAGGCCCGGCTGGAACAGCTCGGCACGAATCACCATGGCCATGCTGCCGCCAAGGAGGAACATGGCGAAGCTGAACCACAGGTACATGGTGCCGATGTCTTTGTGATTGGTGGTCAACACCCAGCGCATCAGGCCCTTGGCCGGGCCGTGGTGATGGTCATGTCCGGCATGACCGTGGCCAGCATGGCCCGGATCGATCACTGCACTCATGTCCCTTACTCCTGAGCCTGTTTGAAGGCAACGATGTCCTGTGGAGTGACCATGTCACCGACCTTGTTACCCCAGGCGTTGCGTTCGTAGGTGATGATGGCGGCCAGATCGACTTCCGAGAGTTGCTTGCCGAAGGCGGCCATGGCGGTTCCTGGCTTGCCGTTGACCACAATGTTGATATGGTCCGCAGCCGGGCCGGTGGCGATGGCCGAGCCCTTGAGCGCCGGGAACATCGGCGGCAGGCCTTCGCCGGTGGGCTGGTGGCAGGCGGCGCAGGCAGTGACATAGGCCTTCTCGCCGCGTGCCATCAGCTCCTCCATCGTCCATTGCTTGCTGGTCAGCTCGCGCTCGGCGGCTGCGGCCTGCTTGCGTTCGGCCAGCCAGGCGACGTAGTCCTCTTGCGACTTGGCCTCGACCACCACCGGCATAAAGCCGTGGTCCTTGCCGCATAGCTCGGTGCACTGACCGCGGTAGATGCCGGGTTCGTCGATACGCGTCCAGGATTCGTTGACGAAGCCTGGAATGGCATCTTTCTTCACCGCCAACGCGGGCACCCACCAGGAGTGGATGACATCCGCGGAGGTGATCAGGAAGCGCACCTTGGTACCGACCGGCACCACCAGAGGTTCATCGACCTCAAGCAGATAATTCTCGCCTTTCTCGGCCTTGTTATTGATCTGCTCTCTGGGCGTTGTCAGGTTGCTGAAGAACTCGACATCCTGGCCCAAATACTTGTAGTGCCACTTCCACTGATAGCCGGTTACCTGGATATCCAGTTCGGATTCCGAGCTGTCGTAGATCTCGATCAGGGTCTTGGTGGCCGGGATGGCCATTACAACCAGAATGGCCAGGGGGACCACGGTCCAGAGAATCTCGACTGTGGTGCTTTCGTGGAAGTGTGCGGGTTTGTGGCCGGTGGAGCGGCGGTGGACGAGCATCGACCAGAACATGGCACCAAACACGATCACGCCGATAACGACGCAGATCCAGAAGATGGTCATGTGCAAGTCGAATACTGAGCGGCTGACCTCGGTAGCACCGGGCATCATGTTGACACCCCAGCCGGCGTAAGCCGAGCTGAATACCAGCCACAACAGGAGGCCCATCCAGACTCGTGGATGTCGCATCATTGCGGGTTCCCCTTATGATTCTTGTTATCCCGCCGAATAGGCCAGCGGCCAAGGTCTCGGGCGTTCAAAAGAGTACGAACGCCAACCCGCCCTATCCATGCCGAGGTTTATCCGGTGTTATCAGGTACTGCCTTTCGAGATCGAGTATAGACACGGACCCGCACCTGGCAACGCGGAAACAGAAATGAATCGCCTGGCCGCGCCATGGGCAGACGGCCACTGCGACGACGGCAGGGAGCCTTGAATGGAGCCTGCTATATAGCGGACTCGCATAAGTATTTAATAATTATGACAATCGAGTCTTAGCCACGCTGCTCAGCCAGCTATGGTTCACGCCCATGTCCTTTTTTCGGAGCCGTCATGAATATTGCTGCCTTAAACGAACTGATCGAACGTGCGCATCAGCACGAAGCCAGTACCGGTCAGCTGGCCGCGCAGATGCACGCCCAACTGGAACGTCTGCATCCCTCCATTCGCGTACCAAGCGACGATAGTTCGGGGGTGCTACAGGGTTTTGTCAGCGCCTATATTGGCCAGGTGCCCGAGGTTCTGCAGGCGGCCAATCAGGTGGCGCGCGAGGCCGGCATCGAGGCGCAGATCAAGCCGGTGCTCAAGGTCGCCGAGCAGTTCTTCCTGCAGCCGCCAGCGCTGATGGCCGGCCACGAAGGTCTCGATGGCTTGCTCGACGAGGCCTATCTGGCCCACCGCTTGGTCGAGGAGGTCAATGATCGTTACATCGCCCACCTCGGCCAGCCGCTGATTCCGCTGGATACCACGGTGGCCAACCTGATCGCCCATCAGCTGATCGGCGAGCCCTTCGCCAACCAGCTGGACGAAGCCGTGCAGCATGCGGTGGAGGGCATGCTCGATGACGCCAGCTTTGCCCAGGACTCGGTGCAGGCCTACCGCGAACGCCTGAGCGACCCGCAGACCGAGGCGGCCTGGCAGCGCTGGCCGTGCCTGTCGCAGCAGCTGGGGCTGGAGTTGCAGCTGGATGAGTCGCGCGCGGCCAGTTAAGCAGGATTGCCCGCAGTATGCGCTGAGCCCCTACCGCTAGTGGAGGGGCCGCGCTGTCGCGCAGCAAAGGGGCACTCAAGGATCAAGGCCGTAGCATGGGTGGCAACCCATCAATCGCGGCGATGGGTTGTCACCTAAGCGGCCCACTCATCCTGGGGTTACTGTGGTGCTCCCTCATCCGGCGCTTCGCGCCACCTGCATTCGGTACATCCCTGTACCTCACCCTGCGGGCGGCTTGCGCCGTGCCAATCGGCAATCCTGCCGATTGGTCTCCCGGGGGGAGAAGGCTAATAGGGAAGGCGTCGTTGCGCGGGGCGCAGGTTAGCTGGGCAGATAGCGTGGGCGCGGCGTGGCCATGGGCAGCGGACCGTCACCGATCTGGCGGAATGCGCCCTGCTCGGCGTCGTAGGCCTTGATTTCGCTGGTCTCGATGTCGTAAACCCAGCCGTGGATAAACAGCTGGCCGCAGGCCAGACGCGAGGCCACCGAGGGGTGGGTGCGCAGGTGATCGAGCTGGGCCACCACATTCTCTTCGGTAAGGATGCCGAGGGTGGTGTGATCAGCGCAGCCACAGTTGTCCGCCACCACCGTCTTGGCCACTTCGGCATGACGCAGCCAGGCCTTGACCGTGGGCATGCGTTCCAGGGTTTGCGGATCGAGCACCGCCTTCATCGCGCCGCAATCGGAATGCCCGCAGATGATGATGTGCTGCACGCCGAGGGCCATCACCGCGTACTCGATGGCGGTGGACACCCCCCCCATCATCTGCCCGTAGGGCGGCACCACATTGCCGACGTTGCGGGTGACGAACAGATCGCCCGGGTCGCTCTGGGTGATCAGCTCGGGGACAATGCGCGAGTCGGCGCAGGTGATAAACATGGCCCGTGGCGTCTGCTGGTGGGCGAGTTTCTTGAACAGCGCCTGCTGTTGCGGAAACACCTCCTGACGAAAACGCTGGAAGCCCTCAACGATATGTTGCAGTGCCTCTTGCGCGCTCTCCGCCGGGCTGCTGGTCTGTTGCTGTTGCTTATCCATAGGGCCAACCTCGAAAGCTGCACGCGTCTAAATATTGTCGGCTCGGCACCCATTGCGAACCGCGTTAATACCGGCTCATACAGGACTCCTCAGGAGGCAGCCGAGTCACAGCTGTCGACAGTCTGCTCCGCGCTGATTACAGCCAGAGCACTGCTCTCAGAGCAGACTCAGCTGCGCCCCCGGCGGGCAGAACTGCGAGCAGTCCAGGCCCTGGGTATCACGGAGGTCCAGGCCGAGCTTGCGGCTGGCCAGACGAAAGCGCTGGGCCAGCAACTCGGCGAACGGGCCTTCGCCCCGCATGCGGCTGCCGAAGCGGCTGTCGTAGTTCTTGCCGCCGCGCGACTGGCGGATCAGGCTCATGACATGCTCGGCGCGCTCGGGAAAGTGCGCCTGCAGCCACCCCTCGAATAATTCCGCGATCTCCAGCGGCAGGCGCAGCAGCACGTAACTGGCGGAGCGCGCACCGGCATCGCGAGCGGCCTCAAGCAGGTGTTCCAGCTCCATGTCGTTGATCATCGGGATCATCGGCGCGCAGATCACGCTGACCGGCACGCCGGCCTCGTGCAGCGTGCGCATGGCGCGCAAGCGCGCCCCCGGCGATGCGGCGCGCGGCTCCATGATGCGTTTCAGTTCATCGTCGAGGGTGGTCAGGCTGAAGGCCACACTGACCAGGCGCTGACTGGCCAGTTCGCCGAGCAGGTCGAGGTCACGCAGGATCAGCGAGCCCTTGGTGATGATGTGCAACGGATGCTTGTAGCGCAGGAGAATTTCAAGAGCCTGGCGGGTCAGAAGTTGCTCGCGCTCGATCGGTTGATAGGCGTCGGTGTTGATGCCCAGGGCGATCGGCTGCGGCACATAGCCGGGCTTTTGCAGTTCTTCCTCGAGGCGGCTGGCCAGATTGGTCTTGGCGATCAGCTTGGTTTCAAAGTCGATACCCGGCGACATATCCCAATAGGCATGACTGGGCCGAGCGAAGCAGTAGATGCAGCCATGCTCGCACCCCCGATAGGGGTTCACCGAACGGTCGAAACCGACATCCGGCGAGCTGTTGCGGCTGATCACCGTCTTCGCCAGCTCGCTGCGCACCTCGGTGGCGCGGGACGGCGGCGTCTCGTCCTGAAACCAGCCGTCGTCCTCCGCTAGCGAGCGGGTCGGGGCAAAGCGGTTATGCGGGTTGCTGGCGGTGCCGCGACCGCGTGGAGGCAGGGAAATAGGCATGGGAGAACCTCAGCATGATACTGTTTGAATATACAGTATCACGCTGAGATGTTCACATCGGTCCGCCTCTGGTACCCGCGACCATGACTGCGACCACATCATGCTCCACACGCAGGCGCGGCAGCCTGCTGACGACTACCTCAAGGTTACGTCCGATGATGGTGATGGTAGGGCCAGGAGTGCACCAGTGCCGGATCGACAGTGGCGGGCATGGGAGCGGCCAACTCTTCCAGATGAGCGATCACATCGCCGGGCTTGATCACGAGCAAGTCGGTATCGAGGCTGTCCAGAATCATCTCGGCAGTATTGCCGACTAACGCACCGGCCAATCCGCGCCGGCCTACATCACCCACTACGGTGACGACGGCCCTGAGCTTGTGTGCCACCTTTGGAATCAGCAGCTCGGCTGGGCCCTCTTCAATATGCAGTTGCGGGTCGTCGATGCCGAATTCTTTCTGGAAGGTGGTGCACTCCGCCCGATAGAAGGCCGCAAGGCTATCCTTGAGCTGAAAGACAGGGTCAGCCGCGGCAAGCGTAGGGAAGGGGTGGGCACTCATCAGGTGCAAGGTGCCACCCATCAGCCGAGCTATATCGTAACCGTGGCTGACAATGCCGGCCTGGAGCAGACGGTGCTGGACGTCCGTATTTCCTACGTCGATTGCAGCCAGGATGATCCCGCCAGGCCAGGGGATTGCGTTTTTCACGATCAGCACCGGACAGGCGCAGTCGCGCAGCAGTTTCCAATCATCCGGAGTGAGGATGGTCTTGAGCAGCGGGTTGTCGGGGCGGTGTTGCTTGATCACCAGGCCACAGCCTTCGGCGGCAGCGACTGTGATGGTGGTGTTGGCCGGGCAGCCATGCCAGGCATGCTGAGCCGTGATGCTGAAGCCTTGGGCGGTTAGTTCCGCTTCGAGGGTTTCGAGGAGGGAGGTATGGTTAAGCTGTTTATCGCAAATCAGTAGATGCAGGTGCGAGCGAGTGGCGCTTGCGATCATCTTGGCTTTATCAAGGAGTGGCTCCTGATCTTGATCGGGGTCCACCACGACCAAGGTTTTGCGAATGTTGTGCATGATAGCTCTCCTGCACGAAAAGTAGCTGCGGGCATGGCCAGGGAAGTTCGCCGTTGGCACCTGTTGCTCCGTGCGGGGAGGCCGAAACATACAGCTAACTCCTTCGATCTCTAGGGCACACTCACCGCGTGCATGCACCCTCGTGCTAAAGCCCCCTACAAATTCATCCAGCTCATATCGAGTGGAGTGAATCGCCCCCTGGCGTTTGGCAAATACGGCCATTAGCGTGGGGGCGTCTGTATTAGCCGACCCCAGAGCGCATGCAACATCTTTCAATGCATGGTTGAGCTGAACTCACGCCGCTGCTTCCATGGCTCGCGCCGTGCTCGGGTTTTGGCAACCACGTCACCATGGAGGTACCCGGCAGATACGGGGAAACACGGGTGGCAAATCCCAGTTGCTAAGTATGGAAGGTGGGGGAACGGAGGTCGGGTCACTGGTCGGCTGAGTTAGTCGATTAAAACGTAAGCAGGTGAGCCGACAGCACCGAACGGCTGATGAGGCAGCCACAGCCACCCCCACCCGTGCACTTAAGCGCCAGACGACAGCCAGGAAGCGAGCGCTGCGCTGACTCGCTTGGCTTTTTATGGCCCGCCATCCCTGGCGGCCACCCTACGGGCCGTCGCTGTGCGACGTTAAAAATGACTGCCGGCTATTTTTTCAGCTTGGGATTGGGAAAAAACTGCACAGCCTGCACCTTGGGGTCGGCTGCCTTGGGTTTCAGGGCGCTGATATTGACCCGGGTCGGCAGCTCACGGGGCACCGAGTTGCCTCGCTCGTCGAGGGTGTCGGCATAGCCGCAGGCCACGCATTCGCGGTGCGGCACGCCGGCCTCGTCCCACATCTGGATCTTGTCCATCTCGCTGCACGCCGGGCATACGGCCCCGGCGATAAAGCGTCGCTTGCTCACCTTGGGCGCGTCGCTCATGCCGCCTCCTGGCTCAGGCCGAGGTGGCGCAGCAGTGGGTCAATGCTCGGCTCACGGCCGCGGAAATCGACGAACAGCTGCATCGGCTCCTGCGAACCGCCGCGAGCGAGGATCGCCTCGCGGAAGGCGCGGCCGGTGTCGCGGTTGAACACGCCCTCTTCCTCGAACCGGGAAAACGCATCGGCCGAGAGCACTTCGGCCCATTTGTAGCTGTAGTAACCGGCCGCGTAACCGCCGGAGAAGATATGCGCAAAGCTGTTGGGGAAGCGATTGTAGGCCGGCGGGCGCAGCACCGAGACCTCGTTGCGGATGCCTTCGAGCACCTCCAGCACGCTGCGACCGTCGCCGTGGGTGGCGTGCAGTTCGAAGTCGAACAGGCTGAATTCGATCTGCCGCACCATCATCAGGCCGGACTGGAAATTCTTCGCCGCCAGCATCTTGTCCAGCAGGTCCTGCGGCAGCGGCTCGCCGGTCTCATGGTGGCCGGAGATCAGCGCCAGGCCCTCGGGTTCCCAGCACCAGTTCTCCATAAACTGGCTCGGCAGCTCCACCGCATCCCAGGCCACGCCGTTGATCCCGGACGCGCCGGCATGCTCGACGCGGGTGAGCAGGTGATGCAGGCCGTGGCCGAATTCGTGGAACAGGGTGGTGACTTCGTCGTGGGTCAGCAGTGCCGGCTTGTCGCCCACCGCCGGGGTGAAATTGCACACCAGGTTGGCCACCGGGCTGATCAGCTTGCCATCGGCGTCGCGGCGCTTGTCGCGCGCGCCGTCCATCCAGGCACCGCCGCGCTTGTTGGCGCGGGCGTAGAGGTCGAAGAAGAAGCGCCCGACGTGCGCACCGTTCTCCTTGATCTCGAACAGGCGCACGTCCGGATGCCAGCTGTCGAAACCGCTCAATTCCTCGATCTGGATGCCGTAGAGCTGCTCGACTATGGCGAACAGGCCGCTGAGTACCTTGTCCACCGGGAAGTAGGCACGAAGGATTTCCTGGGAAATGCTGTAGCGCTGCTCGCGCAGCTTCTCGCTGTAGTAACCGACATCCCAGCTTTGCAGATCAGCGCAGCCCTGTTCGGCGGCGAAGGCCTGCAGCTCGCGCAGGTCCTGCTCGGCAAACGGCTTGCCGCGCACCCCAAGGTCGCGCAAGAAGTGCAGTACCTGATCGGTGGTCTCGGCCATCTTGCTGGCCAGGCTCAGCTCGGCGTAATTGGCGAAGCCCAGCAGCTTGGCCAGCTCCTGACGCAGGGCGAGGATTTCCAGCATCAGCGGGCCATTATCGTACTTCCCGGCATTCGGCCCCTGATCGGAGGCGCGGGTGCAGTAGGCGGCGTAGACCTCTTCGCGCAGCGCGCGGTCGTCAGCGTAGGTCATCACCGCGAAGTAGCTAGGGAACTCCAGGCTGATCAGCCAGCCGTCCAGGCCTTTGGCCTCGGCGGCCTGCTTCATCTGCGCCTTGGCCGAAGCGGTCAACCCGGCCAGGGCCGCTTCATCGGTTACCTGCTTGGTCCAGGCCTGGGTGGCGTCGAGCAACTGGTTGGAAAACTTGCTGGCCAGCTCCGAGAGTTTCATCTGCACTGCGCCGTAACGCTGTTGCTCGGCCTCCGGCAGGTCGATACCGGACAGGCGGAAATCGCGCAGGGCGTGTTCCAGGATGGTCTTCTGCGCCACCTCGAAGCCTTCGGCTTCCGGGCTGCTTGCCAGGGCCTCGTAGGCCTGGAACAGCGCGCGGTTCTGTCCCAGTTCGGTGGCATATTCCGACAGCTTGGGCAGACAGGCCTCGTAGGCAGCACGCAGCTCGGCGTTGTTGCACACCGCATTGAGGTGGCTGACCGGGCTCCAGGCGCGGCCCAGGCGCGCATTCAACTCGTCGAGGACCAGCACCAGCCCTTTCCAGCTCAGTGTGCCAGACTGTTGCTTGAGCAACTCGGTAATTGCCTTGCGATTGTCGGCAAGAATTGCGTCCACCGCCGGCTCCACATGCTCGGGGCGAATAGCGGAATAGGGCGGCAGATCGAAGGCTTGCAGCAGAGGATTAGTGGCAGTCACTACGGGTCACCTGTAACGAAATGGGTTGGCAGCCATGCCCCGGTGGCCGCAAAGCGCTTCCGGTGGCTGGCTTGAGTGAACAAAAGCCGGGGCAAAAATCGCGGCAATGTTCTGAACATGGGTGCCATCTTAATTACAATCAAGGCTAGGCGCAGCTTAAGAGGTTTCTATCGTGGCGATACGTACTTACCAACAGTTCACTCCATTGCTCGGCGCGCGGGCGTTTGTCGACGCCTCAGCCGTGGTGCTCGGCGATGTAGAAATCGGTGCCGACAGCTCAATCTGGCCCCTGGTGGTGATCCGTGGCGACATGCACAGCATCCGCATCGGCGAACGTACCAGCATTCAGGATGGCAGCGTGCTGCATATCACCCACGCTGGCCCCTTCAACCCGCGCGGCTATCCGCTGAATATCGGCGACGATGTGACCATCGGCCACAATGTCACCCTGCACGGCTGCGAGATCGGCAACCGGGTCCTCATCGGCATGGGCAGCATCATCATGGACGGCGTGGTGATCGAAGAGGAAGTGCTGCTCGGTGCCGGCAGCCTGGTCGCACCAGGCAGCCACCTGGAAAGCGGCTACCTGTACGTCGGAAGCCCGGCCAAGAAGGCCCGAGCACTGACCGAGAAGGAACGCAGCTATTTCCGCTACAGCGCCGACAACTATGTGCGCCTGAAGGATCAGCACCTGATGGAAGGCTATAGCAGTCGATGATCCAGGGGGACTTGAACTACCGGCACATCCTCTTCGACCTCGACGGCACCCTGACCGACCCGCGCGAGGGCATCACCCGCTCGGTGCAGCATGCACTGGCGCAGTTGGGTATCGACGAGCCCGACCTGCAGACGCTGGAGCACTTTATCGGGCCGCCGCTGCTGCAGTGTTTTATGCACACCTATGGCTTCGACGAGGCCACGGCCTGGAGGGCCGTGGGGCACTATCGCGAGCGTTTCGCCGAGGTCGGGCTGTATGAAAACCAGCTGTTTGCTGGCGTTGGCGAGCTGCTGCAGCTGCTGGGCGAGCAGGGCCGCACCCTGTATATCGCCACCAGCAAGCCGCGGGTGTTTGCCGAGCAGATTGCCCGGCATTTCGATTTTGCTCGACACTTCAAGGTTATCTACGGCAGCGAACTGGATGGCACGCGCACCGACAAGGTCGAGCTGATCGCTCACCTGCTCGAGCAGGAAGGCTTCGCGGCGGACACTGCCCTGATGATCGGCGACCGCAAACACGACCTGATCGGCGCGCGGCACAATGGCCTGGACGCGGCGGCGGTGGGCTATGGCTTCGGCAGTGTCGAGGAGCTGCAGGCCGAAGCGCCGCGCTATCACTTTTCGACCCTGGCCGAGTTGCATCGGGCTTTTATGGGCTAGCCAGGGCGGTGAAAAACCTTTCACCGCCAAGGGCACGGCAACTGGGCGAACATCGCGGTCAAGACCGCTCCTACATAGGGCGCAGGTGCAGGCCTAGTCGTTGCGCTGGTAGATGATCTTCTTGGTGCCGCCGTCGCAGCTGCCAACCAGCATATTGGGGTCCTGGGCTTCGTCGTTGGGCACGATCTCCAGGGTGTAGCTGGCAACGCCGGCGGCCTGGATCTTCACTTCGATTTCCTGCTTCAGCTCTTCGCAGGGCTTGGCTGCCGCCAGGGCGGTGCTGCTGAGCACAGCAAGCAGCATGGCCAGGGTCCATTTGTTCATTGCATCGCTCCTTTGCCGGAATGGCAGTTGTGGGGTTTTGACCGCTGCTCGGCTGGGCAAGTTCTCGCCCCGTCAGACAAGGCCTGCAAGGCTTGCTGGCGCTCGTTTTCAGGCAGTTTACCGAGAGCCGTGACACGCTGGTAGAAGCACGGCCAGTCGCCTTCGGCTTGCGCGAACAGGGCGGCGAAAGCCGGCACCCAGCGATCATAGAGGCCAAACGGCAGCAGCTTGGCATTGTTCAATGGCGCGGCCATCCAGCCATCGTAACGACCGGTGCCGCCCCATTCGCCCTCGCGCAGGGCCTGGTACTCGGCTCGCAGGCGGGCGAATTCGGCCTGTTTGCCGGCGCGCATCAGCTCCTCCCCCAACCCGCTGGCGTAGAGCCGCTCCAGGCGCTCGCGACTTGCCAGCACCAGGGCGGTGAACTGTTCGCGCTGGCGTTCGCCCGGAGGGTCCGCCGGGGCCATACCGCGGGCCGCACGCCATTGGCGCAGGCCCTGGCGCTCGACAAAGGTGGCGAAGGATTCGTTGAAGGCGGTGTCGTTGGCGACATACAGCTGCTGATGCGCCAGTTCATGGAAGATCACCGCCACCAGGCGTTCATCGCTCCAGCGCAGCATGGTGTTGAGAATGGGATCGTCGAACCAGCCCAGGGTGGAATAGGCCTCTACGCCGCCCAGGTAGGTATCCAGCCCGCGCTGCTTGAGCAGGGCGGCCATGCCCCGCGCCCGGCCCTGGCTGTAGAAGCCGCGATAGGCCACGCAGCCGGCAATCGGGAAGCAGTGCTGCTGCGGGTCCAGGGAAAACTCGGTGGTGGCGAACACATTCCACACCACAAAAGGCCTCTGGATATCCGCGTACAGGCGATAGCTGCGGTTGTCGGGCAGGTGCAGCGCGGTGCTGGCGAAACGGCGCGCCTGCAGGGCCATGGCCAGGCGTTGCTTGAGGCCGGCATCGGTGCCCGGATCGGCGAGTAGTTCGGTGATGGGTTCACGGGCCTGCAGCAGTTGCAGGTGGCCCCTCGCCAGGTGGCCGTAGTAATCCAGCGTGCTGCAGCCGCCCAGTAGCAGCGCCGCGGCCAATGGAACCCCGAGGCGGCCGGCGAAGTCGATAAGGAAACGAGCAAGGCGAGTGGTCATGCCCGCCAAATTAGCGCATTGCTGCTACTGCCCGCACTAGGGTCTGTTGCCGTTTCGTTCGCGGCTCGCGACGAAAGGCAACAGCCACTAACAGGCGTAAGCTGACTGCATCACGCCAACACCCCGGAGGCTCCCATGCGTTACCTGGCCCTGCTTGTCAGTCTGTTGCTTCTCGGCGCATGCGCCTCGCCGCTACCTGTCCGCGACCCGGGGATGGCCTGGGTCGATCTGTACACCCCTGCCAGCGATCTGTTGATGGCCGAGGAACTCGACGGCAAACGCCTCAACGATGGCCGCTACTTCCAGGTAAGCCCCGGCAGCCATGAGCTGATCGCGCGTTTTCGCTTCGAAGTGCAGGGCGGCGGCGATCTGATGGCCGAGCCGATAGAGCGCACCTGTGAGCTGCGCGTGCGTTACGACGATTTCGCCGCAGGCCAGCGCTACCGGATCGAAGCCCGGACGCTGGCGATGAGCGCCCAGGCCTGGCTCTACGACGAGCAGCGCAATGTGCTGGCGCGAGCCAAGGTGCTGCGTTGCGGGATGTTCTAGCAGGCTGTTGCACAGCGGCCTGCGAAACCCTTCACGACGCCCAGCGGATCAGGCGTCGAGCACCGCTTCCAGGGTGATCTCGGCATTCAACAGCTTGGATACCGGGCAGCCGTTCTTGGCCGCTGCCACCGCCTGTTCGAAGGCCGCGCGGTCGGCACCGGCAATCTTGGCGCGCAAGGTCAGGTGCACGGCGGTGATGGCGAACCCGTCGTCAAACTTGTCGAGAGTAACCTCGGCCGTGGTCTCGATACTTTCAGCGGTCATGCCGGCGTCACCCAGCTCCTTGGACAGGGCCATGGAAAAACAGCCGGCGTGGGCCGCGCCGATCAGCTCTTCCGGGTTTGTGCCGGGCTGATCCTCGAAGCGCGTATTGAAGCCGTAGGGGCTGCTGGACAAGGCACCGCTCTGGGTCGAGATAGTGCCTTTGCCATCTTTGATGCCACCTTGCCAGTGGGCCGATGCTGTCTTTTTCATCTGAGCTCTCCATTGCTTTAAGGACTACAGAGTTCAGAGAGCTATCGGCGCGACAAGTTCGCGGCGATTTAGCCGGCGCGCACCTGGGTGAGGATTTCGAAGGCGTGCAAGCGGTCGGCGAAGTCGTAGAGATCGCAGGTGAAGATCAGCTCGTCGGCACCGGTCTGCTCCAGCAGCACCCCCAGGCGCGCACGGATTTTCTCCGGGCCGCCGATCATCGCCATACCGAGGAAGCTGCCCACCGCCTCCTTCTCATGGGGCAGCCACAGGCCCTGCATGCTCGCCACCGGCGGCTTCTGCACCAGGCTCTGACCGCGGATCAGGGCGAGGATGCGCTGGTAGGCCGAGGTGGCCAGGTATTCGGCCTGCTCGTCAGTATCGGCGGCGATCAGCGGTACGCCGAGCATCACATAGGGCTTGTCGAGCACTGCCGAGGGCTTGAAGTGATTGCGGTAGACACGGATCGCCTCGTGCATATAGCGCGGCGCGAAGTGCGAGGCGAAGGCATAGGGCAGTCCTTTTTCCCCGGCCAGCTGGGCGCTGAACAGGCTGGAGCCGAGCAGCCAGATCGGCACATTGGTGTCGGTGCCGGGTACGGCGATCACCCGCTGATCCGGCGTGCGCGGGCCGAGGTAGCGCTGCAGCTCTTCGACATCCGCCGGGAAGTCGTCGGCATTGCCGATGCGGTCGCGGCGCAGCGCCTGGGCGGTGAAGTGATCTGCTCCTGGGGCGCGACCCAGGCCCAGTTCGATACGGCCGGGGTAGAGCGTAGCCAGGGTGCCGAACTGCTCGGCGATCACCAGCGGCGCATGGTTGGGCAGCATCACCCCACCGGAGCCCAGGCGAATGGTTGAAGTGCCGGCGGCCAGATAACCGAGCAGCACGGCGGTGGCCGAGCTGGCGATGCCGTCCATATTATGGTGCTCGGCGACCCAGAAACGCTTGAAGCCCAGGCGCTCGACATGTTGCGCCAACGCCAGGGAGTTGCGCAGGGCCTGGGCCGCGTTGCCGTCATCGCGGATCGGTGCCAGGTCGAGGGTGGAGAATTTAGTTTGGGCGAGTGTGCTCATCGGGCCTGCCTGTTGGTTATCCGTTTGCGTGGGCGCAGCAATGTGCCAATACCTGAGTTAGATAGTGGGGTTTGTTCTGCGGATTCCAAGGGCACCGAGCTGACGCGGGGATAATCACAGGAATTTATTCGGCCTCGTCGCCTGGATAGGCGCAGCGCAATCCGGGGTCGCAATCCCGGATTGCGCCAAGGCCCTGCGGCGGCTGTGTGGGTTGGATTTTCATCCACCCCTGCGATTGCTGGATGGATGAGGCCTCAGCCCACCCAGGAGGCCGCTGGTGCTGCAACTGAGGGGTATCGGTGCGCCGGGCGTTCAGCTGTTGCTCAGGCGAAAACCGACCTTCAGGGTGACCTGATAGTGGCCAACCTTGCCGTCGACTATATGGCCGCGGGTGTCCACCACCTCGAACCAGTCCATATTGCGCACCGACTTGGCACACTCGGCCAGGGCGTTTTCGATGGCGTCCTCGATACCGGTCTTGGACGAGCCGACGACTTCGATTTTCTTGTAGACATGATGATCGGACATGCGCATTTCCTCGGGCAGTTAGGCATAAGTGCCATAGCTTCACGCTAGCCAAGCCAGGGGAAAGCACAAGGACACCGGCCGCTATCGGCGCTACGGCGTGTGACTGTTATGCGGCTCGCCGAGTTCACTGGCCAGCCACTGGGCCAGCCGTTCGGCGCGGTTGTCGCGGCTGCGCAGCGGCCGCCAGAGCACCAGGCGCGCCGCGGTTTCGACAAAGCCCCAGGGCGCGACCAGGCGACCAGCGGCCAGATCGTCGGCCACCAGTTGCTGCGGCGCGATAGCTACGCCGAGGCCAGCGGCGGCCGCTTCCAGCAGGTAGTAGAGGTGCTCGAAGCCCTGGCCGTAACGCAGCGCGCCGCTATCCAGGGCATTGCCGCTGGCCCAGCTCGGCCAGGCCTGGGGCCGTGAACTGGTGTGCAACAGTGGCTCGCCGAGCAAGGCGGCGGGCGGTGCCTGATGCAATTCGGCGAAGCGTGCGTAGCGCGGGCTAAGCACCGGGCCGATGCGCTCGACGGCCAGCTCATAAACCTGCATATCTGCCGGCCAGGGCGGCTCGGCGAACCACAGGGTGGCGTCCACCCCGGGGCGACGCGGGTCCAGCTCGCCTTCGCTGGCGGACAGCTGCAGGCGCAGTTCTGGCAACTCGCGGTTGAGCCGGTCCAGGCGCGGGATAAACCAGCGCGCCAGCAGGCTGCCCGGGCAGGCCAGGACAAAGGGTGCATCGGCCTGGCCCTGCTGCAGCTCGGCACAGGTGCTGCGCAGGCGGGCAAACAGCTCGCTGCTGACATCGCGCAGGCGCACACCCGCATCTGTGAGTTTAAGGCCGCGACCTTCCCGGGCGAACAGGGCGAGGCCCAGATGCTCCTCCAGGGTTCTGAGTTGTCGGCTGACCGCGCCATGGGTGACATGAAGCTCTTCTGCCGCCTGACTGACGCTGTGCAGACGGGCGGCGGCCTCGAAGGCGCGCAGGGCATTAAGCGGCGGAAGGTCTTGGCTCATCTGTGAGTTTTCCTGACAGGTTGCGGCGATCTTATCGCTTTTACCGCGCGCGCCACAGCCTTATCCTGTGCCCATCGCCGTAGAAGCGGGGGGACGCCTAGTCGCCCTACCCGCGACCACGCCTTTTTATCTTGCTGTGGAGAACGCCATGACTTCCTTGCGCACTGGCCCAGACGCCAACGGCCTGTTCGGCTCGTTCGGTGGCCAATATGTCGCCGAAACCCTGATGCCGCTGATCCACGACCTGGCCGCCGAATACGAGAAGGCCAAGCTCGATCCCGAGTTCCAGAAGGAACTGGCCTACTTCCAGCGAGATTTCGTCGGCCGTCCGAGCCCGCTGTATTTCGCCGAGCGCCTGACCGAGATGTGCGGCGGGGCGAAGATCTACTTCAAGCGCGAAGAGCTCAATCACACCGGCGCGCACAAGATCAATAACTGCATCGGCCAGGCCCTGCTGGCTCGGCGCATGGGCAAGAAGCGCATCATCGCCGAGACCGGTGCCGGCATGCACGGCGTGGCCACCGCCACCGTGGCTGCGCGTTTCGGCATGGAATGCGTGATCTTTATGGGCACCACGGACATCGACCGCCAGCAGGCCAACGTGTTCCGCATGAAGCTGCTGGGTGCCACCGTGATCCCGGTGGTCGCCGGCACCGGCACCCTGAAAGACGCGATGAACGAAGCGCTGCGCGACTGGGTGACCAACGTGCACAACACCTTCTACATGATCGGCACCGTGGCCGGCCCGCACCCGTATCCAGCGATGGTGCGCGACTTCCAGGCGGTGATCGGTAAGGAAACCCGCGAGCAGATCCTCGCCCAGGAAGGCCGTCTGCCCGACAGCCTGGTGGCCTGCATCGGCGGCGGTTCCAATGCCATCGGTCTGTTCCACCCCTTCCTCGACGATAAGGATGTACAGATCGTTGGCGTCGAAGCGGCCGGTTACGGCATCGAAACCGGCAAGCACGCCGCCAGCCTCAACGGTGGCGTACCCGGCGTATTGCACGGCAACCGTACCTTCCTGCTGCAGAACGACGACGGCCAGATCATCGACGCTCACTCGATTTCCGCCGGCCTGGATTACCCCGGCATTGGCCCTGAGCACGCCTGGTTGCACGACGTTGGCCGGGTTGAATACACCTCGGTGACCGACGAAGAAGCCCTGGCCGCGTTCCACACCTGCTGCCGTCAGGAGGGCATTATCCCCGCCCTGGAAAGCGCCCACGCCCTGGCTGAAGCCTTCAAGCGTGCGCCGAAGCTGCCCAAGGAGCACCTGATGGTGATCAACCTGTCCGGCCGTGGCGACAAGGATATGCAGACTGTTATGCACCACATGGAAAACACTTCGCAGGAGAAACACTGATGAGCCGCCTGCAAACCCGCTTTGCCGAGCTGAAAGAACAGAACCGCGCCGCCCTGGTGACCTTCGTCACCGCCGGCGACCCTAACTACGACGCCTCCCTGGCGATCCTCAAGGGCCTGCCGGCTGCCGGTGCCGATGTGATTGAGCTGGGCATGCCCTTTACCGACCCCATGGCCGATGGCCCGGCGATTCAGCTGGCGAATATCCGCGCTCTGGAAGGCGGTCAGGACCTGGCCATGACCCTGCAGATGGTCCGCGAATTCCGTGAAGGCGAGCAGGCCACGCCGCTGGTGCTGATGGGCTACTTCAACCCGATTCACAAGTACGGCGTCGAGCGCTTTATTGCTGAAGCCGTGGCCTCGGGCGTCGATGGCCTGATCGTGGTCGACCTGCCACCAGAGCATAACGTCGACCTCTGCGATCCGGCTCAGGTCGCGGGCCTGGACTTTATCCGCCTGACCACCCCAACCACCGACGACAAGCGCCTGCCCAAGGTGCTCAACGGCAGCTCCGGCTTTGTCTATTACGTCTCGGTAGCCGGTGTGACGGGTGCCGGTTCGGCGACTCTGGACCACGTCGAGCAAGCTGTTGCCCGTCTGCGCCGGCACACCGATTTGCCGCTGTGCATCGGCTTCGGCATCCGCACCCCGGAACATGCCGCGACCATCGCCCGGCTGGCCGAAGGTGTGGTGGTGGGTTCGGCGCTGATCGACCAGATCGCCAACGCTACCAGCAGCGAGCAGGCGGTGGAGGGCGTGCTGAGCCTGTGCAGCCAGCTGGCTGAAGGTGTGCGCGGCGCGCGCGGTTAATCAGCCCAGGTAGGGTGGACAAGGCTCTGCCATGTTCACCCTACATAGCTCTGGTAGCCCGGATGCGATCCGGGAGCATTAGTTGTCTGTAAAACCGTTCCCGGATTTCATCCGGGCTACGGGTTCGGTGTAGGGTGGGCGGCGAAACGTTACCCACCCTTGGTTCCCTGCCCCGAGTCTCGCCATGTCACGCCCACCTATCGCCCGCAAACCCCGCGCCAGCAGCCAGAGCCGTATCGCCGGCATCCTGGCCGCTGCCCGCGAGTTGCTCGCCGAACAGGGCGTGGCCAGCCTGTCGATCTACAGTGTGGCCGAGCGCGCGGGGATTCCGCCGTCGTCGGTGTATCACTTCTTCGCCGGCGTACCGGCCCTGCTGGAAGCGCTGACGGCAGATATTCACGGGGCCTTTCGCGCCTGCCTGCAGGAGCCGATCGAGCATGATCAGCTGCGTGACTGGCGTGATCTTTCGCGACTGGTGGAACAGCGCATGCTGGCGATCTACGCCGCCGACGCCGCGGCGCGCCAGCTGATTCTGGCCCAGCACGGCCTGGCGGAAGTGACCCAGGCCGACCGTCAGCACGACATCGAGCTGGGGCACCTGATGCAGTCCTTGTTCGACCACCACTTCCCCCTGCCACAACTGCCGGAGGATGTGGATGTATTCGCCCTGGCCATGGAGCTGGGGGATCGGGTGTATGCACGCTCGGTGCAACTGCACGGCGTGATCACCCCACGCATGGCCGAGGAAGGCATGCGCGTGTTCGATGCCTATCTGGGCCTCTACCTGCCGCCGCACCTGCCGAAAAGAACCCTGTAACCGCTATCCCGCTCACCAGCGGGTTTACTCGGCACTCGTCATAGCTACGGCAGCGTCAGGCCGCCACTGGCCTTGTGCAGCCCGCGCAGGTGCGCGCCAAGCTGCGCCAGGTTGTTCTCGCTGGCCTCCAGCTCGGCCAGACGTTCAGGTTCCAGCAGGCTGCGCACCTCCTGGTCGAGGTCGTCGCTAAGCCGGCGCAAGTGCTGCTGACGGTTGCGGCTTTCGGCTTCCAGGCGCTGCCATTCGCTGCTTTGCGGCAGGCCATAGCCACCTTCGAGCAACTCCGCCGGGCGACTGAGAAAGCCGCTGTTGGCCAGGATCTGCTCCAGCGCGCCACCGGCCTTGCCCAGGCTTGCATCCTGGCCGGCGCGACTACTGAGGTAGCGCTGCTTGAGCTCCTCCTGAGCCAGCAGCAACTGACGGCGCAAAGCCGCCTGCTCAAGCAGCAGCAGCGCGGCGCTGGCGCGCAGATCGGCCTTGGCAAACCAGGGCTGGCGCGCCGTGGCGGGTTGCTCCAGCCAGTCTTCGACCCTGCTCTGCTCGATCGGCAGACGCTGCTGCAGCACCGCGAACATGGCCTGGTAACGCTCGCGAAAGGAGTCGAAACGATAGCCCAGGCGCAGGGCTTCGCGGGGGTCATCCAGCACGCTGCCATCGGCCAGGCCACGGGCCAGCAGGCTGTCGAGCAGGCCGTTGGGCATAATGCTGTCCAAGGCATGCAGGTCGGGGTGCTGACTGCCGCTGCGCAACAGCTTGAGGGTTTCCACCGCGCAGTTGTTGGAGATGAAGTAGTAGTCGCCGTCATAGCTCCAGTGCTGCTCGGCGGCGCGGGTCACCAGGTTTTCCAGCTGCTCGCGGGTCAGCTGCAGCGGGATCGAGGCCAGGCTGCGCAGCTCGATCTTGGTGTATTCCTCGACCACCTGCTCCAGCGGCAGGACGAACAGCCGCGAGGGGTAGGCACCGGTCAGGCCGTCCCAGCTGGACAGCTGCACGTCGCCGACAAAGGCGCGGTAGGACAGCACCAGGTGCTGATCCAGGTCCAGCCGGCAATCCGGCCCCAGCGCCCGACCGGGCGCGCAGATCACCAGGCGCAACATGCTGTGGCCCCAGCGGCTGGCCCAGGCATCGTTGGCCTCGGCCAGTAGATAGTCGACGGCATAGACCCGCGCCGGCTCCAGCCTGCCCAGGGGCTGACGGGCAAAGTCGCGGCCGGCATTCAGGTAGGCATGGCCATCATCGCACTGCGCCTGGTCGGGCGGCGTCCAGGCGAAGTGCCGGGCCAGATGGCGTGCCAGGGACGGGCGGCGGCAGGCATAGGCGGGGTCGAGGAGGAAGTACTCCATATTCACCGCGACGAATTCCCGCGGGTTGCTCAGCTCATAGCTGTCGGGGCTGCGTGCCAGCTGGCCGTTCTCTGCCTCGCGCTGGCCACGGCTGCCAACCCGTTGCGGCCAGCCGGCCAGGTCGAGCAGCTGCGGGTCGTCGCTAAGGGTAAAGCGCCGCGCGGTCTGGCCGCGACAGTCATCGGGCAAGCCCACCGGGCCGAAACTATTGAGGCGCTGGCGACAATGCTGCAACAGGCTTTTCTGCGCCGGCGACCAGAGTTGGGCGCGGTCATAGAGGTGGGTCAATTCGTGCAACACGGTGGCCAGCAGCTCGCGGCGCACGCTGCCGTGGGGGCGCTCGGTGCGCGCAGTGGCGGCGCGGCCATCGGTGAGGGCCGGCAGCAGCAAGGCGTTGAGTTCGATACCGCTAAAGCGCCCGGCGCGGCCATAAACCTCGGCCGGCAGGTCGCGCCAACGCAGTTTTACCCGCCGATCCAGTTGCTGCTTGAAGCGTGGCGGCAGGGCCTGCAGGGCCTCGTCGAGCAGCACCTGAGTGGCCTGGCGCTCGGCCGGGCTCAGGTCGCTTTCGCTAAGTACCAGGCGCAGTTCGGCCTGGCTGCCGACGCTGACCAACAACGCCAGCATCAACAGCCAGGCACGCGGCAAACTCACAGCGCCAGAATGGCTTCGGCCAGTACCAGGTCGGAGGCACCCTGGGCTTCGGGCACACGGCTACGGATGGCACCGAGCGCGGCCTCCAGCTGCACACCACGGATGGCACCCTGAGAGGCGACGAAACTGGCGGCATCGTCACGGGCCGCCAGGACGATTTTCGAATCGCGAATCGAGGTGGTGGTGTCCGAGGTGAAGTCGAACGTGCGGTCTACCGCACGGATGATCACGTTGCTGCTGGCCACCAAGGTCTGCGCCTGGACATTGCCGGCGAACAGGGCAACAACAACTACAGCACTAAGCAGGGAACGATGCATGGCAATCTCCGGTAAGGCAGGGAAAAGCAGGAAGAACACTGATTGGAACCCACAACCCGCGGCTCGGTTCCGGCAGTACGAACAACAGCCTGAGCGCCAAGCCGCGGCGCAGCAAAATACCGGCTTAGGAGCAGATCCGCAGCCGGCACGCCCCCCTGTTAGAGGCTGAGGATGGCCTGCGCCAGCTGCAGGTCATCCGCTTGCAACTGCGGTGCCTGCTGACGGATATGCAGCAGCGCGGCCTCCAGTTGCACACCGCGAATGCTGCCCTGGCTGGCGACGAAACTGGCGGCATCATCACGCGCGGCGAGCACGACCTTGTCATCGCGCAGCGAGGAGGAAATATCGGATGTGGCTTCCGAAGACGCGGCCAGCCCGGAAACCAGGGAGTCGGTGGTCACTACAAAGCTGCTGGCCGAAGCAACACTGGCCAGGGTCAGCAGTGCGGCAGCGCTAAAAAGACGAAAAAGGGTCATGACGAAGCTCCGTACAAGCGAGGACAACGCAAACAGCACAGTCGCTGCTTGCGATTGCAAGACTAGCTCAAGCATGCTGGCTCGGGTCAATTACTGGATGCCAATCCCAACCGGCAAGATAAGGCTGAAACGGCGTACGAGGTAGCGGACAAGAGGCTGTTCTGGGCGAAGATTAGCCGTGCAGGTTTGTGTAAACTGCGGCCAATATCCGCGTAATGGTGCGATTTGTCATAGATCATGTACGCTCTGCAAGCTAAGTTGCAGACACTGGATGAGGCGTGGAAGAAGGCAATTGCAGGGCAGCGAACCTTTCTGGATATTGGCAACTAAATAACAATTAATTGCGCTGACCGGGGCACATGGGTACGGCGTATAGGAGTTCTTCTCGCAACATGATCATCCTCGTTGGGTCGAAAATCGATCAGGCCAGCATCCAGGGCTCTCTCGGTAAGCCGGAATACAGTTACTTTTTCCTGATGAAGGACTTCCTTCCGGCGCTGGAGCGCCTGGGGACTGTGCTGCCGGTCAAAAGTACCGATGAGATAGAACGGCTGTCCGAGCAGTACCGGGCGGCCGGCGAAGAGGTAGTATTTCTCAGTTTCAGCCCGCCGCACCAGGTCCCTCTCGGCCTGAGCTGCCCTACCGTGGTGGTCTTCGCTTGGGAGTTCGATACCCTGCCGTCAGTCGCCTGGGATGACAACCCACAGAATGATTGGCGCTATACGCTGGCCAACCTGCAAGGGGCCATTTGCACCAGCCAGGAAACCGCCAACCTGGTTAAACAGGCCACGGCTGAGGACTTTCCGGTTATCTCGCTGCCGGCACCGGTCTGGGATCGCTATAAAAGCCTTGGTAGCGCCGACGGATTGCCCGTCGAACTAGGCGACCGGGTATTCCCATTCGCCGGCATCGTTATTGACAGCCCCCTCTTGGGGCTGTCCGCCGATGGCCTGGTACGCAAGCCAAGCGAAGTGCCCACTGAACCAGAACCAGAACCAGAACCAGAGCTTCCACCGCCATCAGGAGCACTTACCCAGGCTTGGCAACTCAGCAAAGCGCTGTTTAATGGCTGGCTGGAAGAAATTCGCCGCCCTCTACAGCCCACCTCACATATCGCCCCCACGACAGAGACCTCGACACCTGCCGTTGCGCCAGCCGATGACGCAGCACCTGCAGCACCGCCGCTGCATCAGATTCATGTCTCCGGCGTGGTCTACACAACAGTGCTGAACCCCGCAGACAGTCGCAAAAACTGGGTCGAGTTGATTACCGCCTTCTGCTGGGCATTCAAGGAGCGCGAGGATGCCACCCTGGTCGTGAAAATGACCCATCACGACCTGGAGTATTACCGCATCGTATTGATCACCTTGTTATCGCGGCTGGCCCCCTTCAGCTGCCGGGTGATTGTGCTGCATGGCTTTCTCGAGGATGAGCAGTACCGTGAGCTTATAAACGCGTCGACCTATTACGTGAACGCCTCTTCCGGAGAAGGCCTGTGCCTGCCTCTTATGGAGTTCTTGTCCGCCGGCAAACCAGGCATAGCGCCCGTACATAGCGCCATGAGCGACTATGTCGACGAACACCTGGCGTTTCTCCTCAAGTGCTCACTCGAACCCTTTTGCTGGCCCCACGATCCTACGGGCGTGTTTATGACCCATCGTCATCGCCTGAACTGGCACTCCCTGGTGAAGGCTTATCAAGACAGCTATCAGGTTGCCCAAGCGGGACCTGAGCATTACCGCAACATGTCGCAACATGCCTTTAAGAGAATGCAGGCATTCGCCTCGGTTGATGTAGTGACTACGCCACTGGATGTGTTCCTGCGCGCGCTGGTAAACGACCGCAACAGCGAAACGTTCGTGCAACGGGAAGAGGGCATGCTGCCATGAAGTTTCTGGTTTACTCGGAAGTCTCGGCTGCACGTATTGCCACCAGCATGGGGTTGCCGGAGTACAGCTATTACTTTGTTCTGCGTGACTTCTTGCCTGTACTGAAGGCCTTGGGCGATGTGCAGGTGGTCGAAGACCCCGAACAGCAAGTCGATGCGCTCTATGATCAAGCCTGTGCAGCAGGCGAACGCTGCCTGTTTCTGTCATTCTCGCCCCCCCAGAAAACCCTGCTGGGGCTCCGCTGTCCGACCACCCCGGTGTTTGCCTGGGAGTTCGACAGTATCCCCACTGAATGCTGGCTGGATGAGCGACAGCAGGACTGGCGATATGTCTTGAATGCTTGCGGCAGTGGTATCACGCACTCGCAGATGATCGTCGATGCCGTGCGCAAGGAAATGGGCCCGCAATTCCCGATCGTGGCGATCCCCTCGCCGGTCTGGGACAAATTTGCCACGATCAGGGCGCAACCCGCCGAATTGCCTCTGACCAGCACTATCGCCATCAGCGTCCGCGCGGGAGTAGTCGTCGATAGCCACGACCCGGCATTAAGCCCCTATATTTTCGGCGAGCATGCAACGGCCAGAGTGGTGCAGGCGATCCGCGAACACGAACAGGCCATGGCCCGTCAACAGCCCGCCGAGAACATCGTTGCAGCCCCCGCCACTCGCCAGCAATCACGCGTCCAGGTAACTCGACGTTATTTGGGAGAGTGGTACCTGAAGGTGCTGTGCCAGAACATGCCTTTCCTGCCCAACGCCAAAGAAAAAGCGCTTCCGCGGTTCGAACTGGTTCGCGAAGATCCGGACAAGCGCTTGGAGCCGCGTAACACCGTCGAGCCACCGCATCCGCTCGCTACAGGCGTCAAACCGCTGATGCCCGAATGGCTGCCGGGCGATTCTGAGCTGAAATTGTCCGGGGTGATTTTTACCGCGCTGTTCAACCCTTATGACGGGCGCAAGAACTGGGCAGATATGCTGACCGCATTCTGCGCAGCGTTCCGCGACACCCCCGATGCCACGTTAGTGTTCAAGCTTGGGCATAACGAGTACCTGTCCGCCATGCACGACATGCTGATCTGGATGGCGCGCATGCCCAAATTCCAATGCCGGGTAGTCCTGCTTCACGGCTACCTCGACGGCAGCGAGTTCGATGCACTGATCCGAGCGAGCGCCTTCGCAGTCAATGCCTCGCATGGCGAAGGCCAGTGCCTGCCATTGATGGAGTTCCTGTCCTGCGGCAAACCCGCGATTGCGCCCCGCCACTCGGCAATGGTCGACTACATGGACGAAGACGTGGGGTTTGTTGTCGACAGTTGGCTGGACGCCACCGCCTGGTCTCATGATCCGCGCCTGGCTTATCGCACGCAGCGCCACCAGATTGACTGGGCCTCCCTGAAAGAGGCCTACCTGGCAGCCTATGACTGCGCCAAGCACCAACCCGAGCGCTACCAGCAACTCGCCCAGAATGCGATTGAACGCATGCGCGGCCACTGCTCCCGGCATGTTGCGCAAGAAGCGCTGTCCGCATTTCTTAAGATAGATCAAAGGGTGAGCGCATGAGACGGGTATTGGCCTGGTGGCATCGGCTGATCGGCGGCCCTACATTGCAGAGCCCTCCCCCTCCCGCCCCAACTCCAGCGCCCGACTATGTCGACGCCCGCGATTGTGGCTTGGTGGATGCGGTGCAGAGCGGCTGGTTTCTGAACGCCAGCGACGAACTGTTTTGCGGCTTCGCCATCGGACCGCAGGACGTAGTGCTCGACGTCGGCTGCGGTGCAGGCGGCGCGACCCTGTTTTGCGCCAAGCGTGGTGCCCATGTGGTGTTCAGTGATGTCGTACCAGAGAAAATCGAAGCCCTGCGGCAGAAACTTGAGCAAACACCAGCTCGGGCCGTAGAAGGACTTGTGTCAGACAGCAACCCACTGCCACTGGCAGCTGACTACGCAAGTCGGATAATTGCCCTGGAGATGCTTGAGCACGTCGATGATCCGGCAACCGTATTGCGTGAGCTGGTTCGGGTGGGACGTCCGGGGGCTCTCTACCTGTTAGCGGTACCCGATCCAGTTGGCGAACACATCCAGCAGGGTTGTGCGCCTGCGCATTATTTCCAAACACCCAATCATATTCATATTTTCGAGCGCGAAGCCTTTGGCCGATTGGTGGAAGACGCCGGCCTCGTTATCGAACGACGCGCCTCATACGGCTTTTATTGGAGCATGTGGATGATGATCTACTGGTCGCAGCTCAAGGCCTCCGGCGAGCAACAGGCAGGCGAAACCCATGACGTTGTGCATCCACCCTACTCGCCACTGCTTGATGACTGGGCGGGCCTGTGGCACCGACTTATCCAGATGCCCGAGTTTTCCCCGGTTAAACAGCAACTGGATCGCCTGATGCCCAAGAGTCAGGTCATTGTTGCGCGCAAACCCTTTTGATCCGTGCAGTCAGACTCACCGTCCCATTATGAGAATTAGCACATGCTGAATCGGCTCAAGCGCCTACTGTCTTCATCTTCCGAGCTCCAGCCCACCCGCGAGCCAGCTCCCAAGATGCTTGCACCCACAGAACCCGAGATCGATATCGGCCTGATCGATATTCATCAGAGCGGCTGGCTGCAGAACGACACAGGCGAGCTGGTTCGTGGCTTTGCGATATCGGCTGAAGATGTAGTACTCGATATCGGTTGTGGCGAAGGCGGTTATGCCCTCTTTAGCGCCCGGCAAGGGGCCGAGATCATTCTCGCCGACGTCGATGCCGACAAGCTCGATACCGCTCGCGCGCGGCTTGAGAAAGAGGGCGCGCGCAGCGTTCGCACACTGGTTACCGATGCCAATCCTATACCGCTGGACGATGGAGTAATCAGTCGGGTCGTCGCCATGGAAGTTCTCGAACACGTCGACGACCCCGCCCAGTTCATGGCCGAGCTGGTGCGCGTCGCCAGGCCGGGCGCTCTGTTTCTGCTGACGGTCCCGGACGAAATCATCGAGGGCGTGCAGAAACATATCGCCCCCTCTGTCTATTTCGAACGCCCCAACCATATTCGTATCTTCAAGCGCGGCGAATTGGAACAATTGGCGCTGGAGGCGGGACTGAGCGTGGAGAGCACCATGCAGTACGGTTTCTATCACGCCGTATGGTGGTCGTTGTACTGGGCCTGCGAGAACCAACCGCTCAGCCCGCCTTGGCATCCGTTGCTGGAAAATTGGTCGGAGACTTGGTCGACACTACTGTCGCTGCCCGCCGGGCCGCGTATCAAGACGGCGCTGGATACTGTTATGCCGAAAAGCCAGGTTGTAGTTGCGCGCAAGCCCTGAGTGAGAATCAAGCAGACTGCATTGCCATGCTCTGAAATCCCCTTCGGCGTAGGCGATAAGCATCAACCTCGTTCTGCACGCGCAGCAGGCCGCAGGAAAGGCTCAGACAGAGCAGTATCGCCACCGGCGTATACAGTACTTGGAGGGCTGAGGTCAGGCCGAACAGCTTCTCGCATAGATAGAACGCCAGAAAGTGGCTGATAAAGATGGGATAAGCGAGGCGGCCCAGCAGATTGTCTGCTCGTTTTAGCCAAGCCCCCGACGGAGTGCTGGCGAGCGCAGCACCAGCCATCGGCCAGGCAAGGACCGCACCCAGCAGTAACTCCATCACATGCGGATTGCCAAACAATCGGAAGGTCGGAGCGATCACCAGTAGCATCCCCGCATAGACGAGCCATATAAGTCGGGCCAGCTGTCCATAGGAGGGATCTTCACGTTTGGCATAGACATAGCCGAATAGAAAGAAGATCAGTACCCCGAAAATAAAACGGTAGCCGAAGTTGTCGCTGTTGAATGGGCCGTCGGCGAAGAACATTGCACCGATCTGGATGCTGGCGGTAACACCAAGCAGTGCGAGCAGAACTTTGCGCGGCAACAAGAAAATCATGGGCAGCAGTAGGTAGAAATGAAATTCAGCGGCAAGCGACCAGGCAGGCGGCACTATTGGGTGCGGCAGCATTTGCTCAATGGCGAAGGGGGCGAACACATAGTTCGCAGGCAGCAGGGTAAGGTTCAGCAGAATCTTTTCGAGGCTGGGTTGCTGGTTAAGGAATAACACATGCTGCGCAGGACCGAGACAAGCAATGGCGGCAAAGCTGGCAAGCACAACCAAGCCGTATTGCGGAAAAAGTTTCAAGAATCGGTCCAGGTAGAAATCCTTGACTGGGGTTTTGGAGTGCATGAGGAAGCGTTCGTAGCTACGCCGCATCAGGTAACCGCTGATGAAGTAAAAGATGATGACCGCGATGATGCCGAGATTGAGCTTGAAACCAGTGCTATTGGCGTGAGATAGAAGCACCAGAAGGGCGAGAACGAAACGCATGATACCGAGCATGAAGCACCTGTTGTCGGATAGGGACCTTGTTGAGGGTATGCTGACCTATGTGTAGCTGGAGGGCTATTGCGGCAGCATGTCTTCGTAACCAATTGAAAGCGAGTCATTGCCACCCTCCAATCACGGATAGGCATCTTTTACTGCTTTTTGCTCTTGTGCAGAATTAGAGAGTTTGCAACAGCTAAATGTTGCTTTCTCAGCGTACTTTGTCGCTTCTATTCGATTTTTTGAAAAAATGGGTAGCCTTTGCTAGGAACATCTTGAACAATTTTGCACACCCACAATTAGGCAATCTGCACGCTTGTTGTCTTGCCGAGAACTCTGTAACTAAGCGCTTTACAGCTTAATAATTTTTCCGGTGCTGTGGCCATCCAGAGCATGTCAATGTGTTGATGCGCACATCGTACTTTTTTCGATTGCTATGCGCCGGAGTTTGACCCAGACAAGCAGTGGAACCCATGAATAATCAGGACGCCGTATCCCCGCAATTCATTTCCTACGCCCAGAACTTTGAGGACGTGATGCTTTGGCGAACCCTCAAGCTGTTCGGTCCGGGCAATTACGTCGACGTAGGGGCCAACCACCCCACTCTCGATTCGGTGACTCGCTCACTGTATGAGCGGGGCTGGCGTGGCATTAATATCGAACCGGTCCGGCACTATTACCAGGCACTGTGCGACGAGCGCCCGCAAGACACCAATCTCTGTGTGGCGGTGGGCGATCAGGAAGGCGAGTTGGTCTTCTTCGAGTCGTCTGATACTGGTCTTTCGACCCTTAGCCTTGAGATGGCAGAACTGCAACAGGCCGAGGGAATTCCTTTCGTCCAGCGCACGGTGCAAACGAAACTACTTGCCGATATCTGCAATCAATACCTATCTGCCACAGCACCCTTTCATTTCCTCAAGATCGATGTCGAAGGCTTTGAGCGCAATGTCCTTCAGGGCATGGATTTTCAACGCTGGCGGCCATGGATCATTTTGATCGAGGCCGCCTTCGACAAGACACCCGAGTGGGAGGAGTTGATTCTGCAGGCAGGCTATCAACCTGCCCTGTGCGATGGTATCAACCGCTATTACGTAGCCCAGGAGAAGCTCGAGTTACTTGTGCCACTGTCCATGCCGCCTAATTTCCTCGATGAATTCCAGCTGTGTTACGGGCACCGCTTCAGTCATCCCGTTGCGGATATCGAACCGCTGCAAGTGAACCTGCAAAAAGCGACGCAACGTGCCGATCTTGCCGAAATGCAATTGGCCGCGATTTACAACAGCCGTCTATGGAAGGTGGCGAGACTGATCACCTCGTTGAAGCGATTGATTACCACTCGGTAGCTGAAAAGCGGATGGCTGCACAAGGCATCTGGGCAGATAACCTTCGCTCAACTAATACCTCGGTAACGTTGTCTACTTGTCCTGATCCGCTGCAAACAGGTTGAACAAGCATGAGAAAAAAACTGTTGGTCACCGGGCTTTCCGGGTTTGTCGGGCAGCACCTACAGCGAGTTCTTGGCGGCGCACGGCCCGCACTCGACTGGCAGTTACTGCAGCCTGAGGGCAGTTACGATCTGCTCGATAGCGCTGCACTCAACCGCATGCTGGAGCAACACCAGCCAGACGCAGTGATCCACCTGGCGGGGCAAACCTTCGTTCCCGAGGCCTTCCGCGACCCGGCGCACACCCTGCAGGTCAATCTGTTGGGTACGCTTAACCTGCTACAGGCACTCAAGCGGCGAGGCTTCAGCGGCACCTTCCTTTACGTCAGCTCAGGCGACGTCTACGGCCAGGTCGCAGAAACTGACTTACCAGTCGTCGAAACCCTGGCACCCCAGCCACGCAATCCCTATGCAGTCAGCAAAGTTTCAGCTGAACTGCTGTGCCGGCAATGGAGCTATACAGAGCCCTGGCGCATCATAGTGGCACGCCCGTTCAACCATATCGGCGCGGGTCAGGGCGAGTCCTTTGTTATCGCCAATATGGCCAAACAAATAGTTCGGGTTCGCCAGGGGTTACAGCCACCGCGCCTGGAGGTTGGTGATATTGATGTGACTCGCGATTTTCTGGATGTTCAGGATGTCATCGAGGCTTATCTGTTGCTGCTGGAGAAGGGTCGTAATGGCGAGGTCTACAACGTCTGCTCCGGGCAGGAGCGCCGAGTACGTGACCTGATCAGCGAGATGGCCGAACTGGCTGGGGTGGAGGTGGAGTTGCTGCAGGATCCCGCGCGCATGCGCAGGAGCGAGCAACGCCGCGTTGTCGGCAGTTCCGAAAAACTACAAAAAGAGACCGGGTGGACACCTGGCGTAAATATCACGGAAACCCTATGCAGAGTGCTCTCTGACTGGGAAGAAAGAGAACGACAATAATGACTAAAAGTGCACTGATTACGGGGCTTACCGGGCAAGACGGGGCCTATCTTGCGAAGCTGCTGCTGGACAAGGGCTACCAGGTTCACGGCCTGGTGGCCCGGCGCAGCAGTGATACCCGCTGGCGGCTGCGCGAGCTGGGTATCGAGTCGCAGATCAACTACCTGGATGGCGATCTGGCCGATGCCTGCTCGGTACAGCGCGCGGTGCTCAAGGCCAAACCCGACGAGTTGTATAACCTGGGCGCGCAGAGCTTTGTCGGCAGCTCCTGGGATCAGCCGATCACTACCGGCATTGTCGATGGCCTGGGCGTGACCCATATGCTTGAGGCGATACGCCAGTTCAGCCCGCAGACGCGCTTCTATCAGGCATCGACCAGTGAAATGTTCGGCCTGATCCAGGCCGAACGTCAGGACGAGAACACCCCGTTCTATCCCCGCAGCCCCTATGGCGTGGCCAAGCTGTATGGCCACTGGATCACCGTCAATTACCGTGAAAGTTTTGACCTGCATGCCTCCAGCGGCATCCTGTTCAACCATGAGTCGCCGCTGCGCGGCATCGAGTTCGTCACTCGCAAGGTCAGCGACGCGGTGGCGCGGATCAAGCTGGGCAAGCAGCGCGAGTTGCGCCTGGGCAATATCGACGCCAAGCGCGACTGGGGGTTTGCCGGCGACTATGTCGAGGCCATGTGGCTGATGCTGCAGCAGGACAAGGCCGACGACTACGTGGTGGCGACCGGTGTGACCACCACGGTGCGGGAGATGTGCCGCATTGCCTTTGCCTATGTGGGCCTGGACTACCAGGAACATGTGGTGATCGATCCTGCGTTCTTTCGCCCTGCGGAAGTGGAAGTGCTATTGGGGAATCCGGGCAAGGCCGAGCGGGTGCTGGGCTGGACGCCGAAAACCAGCCTCGCAACCCTGATCCAGTCGATGGTGGATGCCGATCTTAAGCGCGTAGCCAAGGAGTAGGTTGATGCTCGTTCCCGTGATTCTCTCCGGCGGTGCCGGCACCCGGCTGTGGCCGGTCTCCCGAGAGGGGCAGCCCAAGCCCTTTATGCTGCTGCCCGATGGCGAGTCGTTACTGGCCAAGACCTACCGACGGGCCGCCGAGCTGCTGGCCCAGGGTGGCGATATCGTTACGGTGACCAACCGTGACTACTACTTCCAGAGCAAGGATCATTTTCTTGCCGCCAAGCTGCCACGTCAGCATGCCCACTTTATCCTCGAGCCCCTGGGCCGCAACACCGCCCCCGCCATAGCCGCGGCGGCGCTGGTGTTGCGCGAGCGCTACGGCGACGAGGTGATGATGGTGGTAATGCCCGCCGACCACCTGATTCAGGATTCAGATGCCTTTGTCGCGTCGGTTGCACAGGCCGCCGCGCTGGCCGCGGATGGCTATCTGGTCACCTTCGGCATCCGCCCTACGGCACCGGAAACCGGCTTTGGTTATATCGAGGTCGGCCCCTCCCTGGATCAGCATGGCGCAGCCCTGGTCGAGCGTTTTGTCGAAAAACCCGACCAGCCAACCGCCGAACACTACCTGGCCAGTGGCAAGTTCCTGTGGAATTCAGGGATGTTCTGCTTCACCGCCAGCACACTGCTGGGGGAGCTCGAGGCGCATGCCCCCGAGCTGCTCGAATTGGCCGCCGCCTGCGTGGCAGCGAGTCCTGCCCAGGATCTGGGCACGGTGATGCAACAGGAGCTGAATGCCGAACACTTCGCGGCCCTGCCGGATATTTCCATCGACTATGCCCTGATGGAGCGCTCAGCCAAGGTCGCGGTGGTACCCGCCTCCTTCGGCTGGAGTGATATTGGTTCATGGGGGGCCATGAGCGAGCTGGTCTCGGCGGATGCACAGAACAATCGTGCGACAGGCGAGGCGATCTTTATCGACAGCCGCAATACCTTCGTGCAGAGCGACGGCCGCCTGGTGGCGACAGTCGGCGTGGAGGACTTGATCGTCATCGATACGGCCGATGCCATTCTGGTGGCCCACGCCGACCGCGCCCAGGATGTGCGGCAGGTGGTCAAACGTCTGAAAGACAGCAACCACGATGCCTATCGCCTGCACCGTACGGTGAGTCGACCCTGGGGCACCTATACCGTGCTGGAGGAAGGGCCGCGCTTCAAGATCAAGCGCATCGTGGTCAAACCAGGCGCGGCGCTATCGCTGCAGATGCATCACCACCGCAGCGAGCATTGGGTGGTGGTGCAAGGCATGGCCAAGGTGACCAATGGCAACGGGGAGCGCCTGGTCAACAGCAACGAATCGACCTTTATCCCGGCAGGACACAAGCATCGCCTGGAGAATCCCGGGGTGATCGATCTGGTCATGATCGAAGTGCAGAGCGGCGAATACCTGGGCGAGGACGATATTGTCCGTTTCGAAGATCAATACGGCAGGACTCTCTAGTGGCAGTCGGTATGGTACGTGCGGTCTGGAATTACCGCGGCTTTGTCCTGGGTAGCGTCAAGCGCGAGTTTCAGACGCGCTACCGCAACTCCTTGCTGGGCGCGACCTGGACAATTCTCAACCCGCTGTCGATGATCATCGTCTACACGGTGATCTTTTCCCAGCTGATGAAAGCCCGCCTACCCGGTGTGGATAACAGCCTGGCCTACGGTATTTATCTGTGCGCTGGGATTCTCGCCTGGGGCTTTTTCGCCGAGGTGATCGGGCGTAGCCAGTCGGTGTTTCTCGAGCACGCCAACCTGATCAAGAAGCTCAGTTTCCCGCGTATCTGTCTGCCGCTGATTGTGGTGATGAATGCCGGGGTCAACTTCGCGATCATTTTCGCGCTGTTTCTCGGCTTTCTACTGGTGACCCAGAACTTTCCCGGCTGGGCCATTCTAGGCGTGATTCCCGTTCTGCTGATTCAGATCGCCTTCTCTATTGGGCTGGGCATCATCCTCGGCGTGCTCAATGTATTTTTCCGCGATGTCGGGCAATTCACCGGGATCTTCCTGCAGTTCTGGTTCTGGTTCACCCCCATCGTCTATCCATTGTCGATCCTCCCCGAAGAAATCCAGCCGTGGATCGCGATGAATCCGATGGTGCCGCTGATTTCTGCCTACCAGGGCATTTTCGTCTATGGCCAATGGCCCGACTGGCTTGCGCTCTGGCCGACCGCGCTGCTCGCGGCAGTACTCTGTCTGCTGGGCATGCGCCTGTTCCGCAAGCGCTCCGGTGAAATGGTGGATGAACTCTGATGGGCAGTATTCGCGTTAGCCAACTGGGCAAGGCCTACAAACAATACCCCACCCGCTGGTCGCGTCTGGCGGAGTGGCTGATCCCTTTCTCGGCACCGCGGCATCAGCTGACCTGGGTGCTGCAGGACGTCTCCTTCCAGGTCAAACCTGGCGAGGCGCTGGGGATTATCGGGGTCAACGGCGCGGGCAAGAGCACGCTGCTGAAAATGATCACCGGCACCACCCAGCCCAATGCCGGGCATATCCAGATCGAGGGGCGCGTCGCCGCGCTGCTCGAACTGGGCATGGGCTTTCACCCGGACTTCAGCGGCCGGCAGAACGTCTTTATGGCGGGTCAACTGCTGGGCCTGAGCATGGAAGAACTGCATGCCCTGATGCCCGAGATCGAGGCCTTTGCCGAGATCGGCGAATATATCGACCATCCCGTGCGCACCTACTCCAGCGGCATGCAGATGCGCCTGGCCTTCAGCGTGGCCACGGCGCGCCGCCCCGACGTACTGATAGTCGACGAGGCGCTGTCGGTGGGCGACGCCTATTTCCAGCACAAGAGCTTCGACCGCATCCGCGAGTTCCGCAAGGCGGGCACCACCTTGCTGATCGTGTCCCATGACCGCCAGGCCATTCAGTCCCTCTGCGACCGGGCCATCCTGCTGGCCAGCGGCCGACTGGCGCTGGAAGGCGCGCCCGAGGAAGTGATGGACTTCTACAGCGCCATGCTGGCCGAGAAAGAACAGCAGACGGTACGCCAGGAGCGCTTGGCCGGCGGACAGATTCGCACCATCTCCGGTACCGGCGAGGCCAGCTTTGCCGATATCGCCCTGCTCAACGAACAGGGCCAGCGCATCGAAGTGGTCTCGGTCGGCAGCACGGTCACGCTGCAGGTGGTCGTTGATATCAAGATCGATATCCCCCGCCTGGTGCTGGGCTTTATGATCAAGGATCGCATGGGACAGGCCATCTATGGCATCAACACCCATCGCCTCAACCAGCCGCTGGAAAACCTCAAGGCGGGTGAGCAGGTGACTTACCGCTTCGAGTTTCCAGCACGCCTGGGCAAGGGCAACTACTCCATCGCCTTGTCGCTGTCGCGTCTGGATTCACACCTGGATACCAACTACGAATGGCGCGATTTCGCGCTGGTGTTTCACGTCATCAATATTCGCCAGCCGGACTTTGTCGGCTGCGCCTGGCTGGACTCACAAGTGGCTATCGAGCGAACGCCGCCTGCGGCAACACCGCCCAATATCGAAGGACTGAGGGATCATGCGCTTCCTGATTGAATGCACCTATGTCTATGAGCACCCGCAGGACAACTCCGGTATTCAGCGGGTCGTGCGTAACATCATCAAGCAATTGGCTCATCTGCCGGGGGATGTCGAGTGCATTCCGGTGATGATGAATGGCGGGCAGCTGTACCAAGTGTTGAGCCTGGCCCCGCTGAAGCCCCGCAAAGAAACGCCGCTGCGCCAGGCGCTGATTATTCGCCTGGATCACGCCCGCAACCGCTATTGGTGGTGGCACTCGCGGCTCGAACGTTTTCGCCCGTTCAGCTCATCGCATACGGCCCGCCGCGCGCTGTTCTTGCTGTGCAAGCTGGCCAGTCTGGCGATCACCCTGCCGCTGCGCAGCCTGCTCTGGCTCAACCGCAATGCCCAGCCGGCACCTGAGCGCGCCGTGCCGCTGCAGGTGCAAGAGGGCGATCAGCTGTTGCTGCTCGACTCGTCCTGGCACGCCGATTTCTTCGCCTTGGCAGAACGCCTGAAACAGCAAGGCGTGGGAATCGTCTCGGTGATCTATGACCTGATTCCACTGACCCATCCACAGTTCTGCGACGCCGGCCTGGTCAAGGTCTTCGATCAATGGTTCGACTGGATATCCAGAACCGCCGATGGCTTTATGGCGATCTCCAAGACCATCAGCGAGCAGGTTGAGCGCGAACTGCAGCTACGTCTGGGGGCGGATGAAGCCGGCAGGCGCTGGCACGGTCACTTTCACCTCGGCTCCGAGCTGGACCTGGTACGCGCCGACGCAACGCTACAGCCCGAGCTGCGGCGCATGTTTGCCCAGAAAGAGCCGGTGTACCTGATGGTCAGCACCATCGAGCCGCGCAAGAATCACGCCTATCTGCTCGACGCTTTCGAGTTGCTGTGGGCGCAGGGCTCGACCGCGCGCTTATGCATCATCGGCAAGGTCGGCTGGAAATGCGAGGCGCTGATCGAGCGAATTAATAAGCATCCGTTAAACGACAAGTGCCTGTTTATGTTCAACGGCATCAACGACAAGAGCCTGGAGTACGCCTACTCGAATGCCCGCGCGCTGGTCTTCCCCTCCTATGCCGAAGGCTTCGGCCTGCCGCTGGTGGAGGCGATGCAGCGGGGCTTGCCGGCCATGGCCAGCGACATCCCGGTATTTCGCGAGATCGGCGGCGACTTTATGGCGTATTTCGACCTGAACGACCCGCAAACCCTGGCCGAGCATATACGGACCTTCGAGACCACGGGCCAATTCCCGGCAACGCGCCCGGTGAGCGAATGGCAGTGGATCGACTGGAACGGTGCTGCTCGGCAATTGATCAGCGGGACGCTGAGCGGCATTCGGCGCGCCTCCAAGCCCTCCGTGCAAGCCGCAGCGGTGGCGCATGCGGATTGCCCTTAACGCACGGATTCTGCAGGCACCCCGCACCGGGATCGGCCAGTACCTGGTCGAGCTGATCGAGGCGCTACGCGACGATCCGCAGATTGAGCTGGAGCTTTTCCATGGCTGGGGCTGGAGCCAGCTGGTGCCGCAGGCTGCGCTGCCCGGCTATAGCCGCTGGGCGACGCTCGCCAAACACGTACCCTGGGCCTACCAGATTCGTCGCGCCCTGGATCAGCATCGCTTCGACCGTGGTGCAGGGCAGCGCCGTATCGACCTCTATCATGAGCCAAGTCTGTGGCCCCTGGATTTCTCCGGGCCTATGGTCATGACCCTGCATGACCTGACCCACGTGCATTATCCGCAGACCCAACCGCGCGACCGCCTGGCCGAGATCGAGCGTCGAATCGGGCCGGCGCTTGAGCGGGCCGGGTGCATCCTTACGGATTCTCAGTTCATTGCGGACGAAATTTGCCAGTACTACGGCGTGGCTGCCGAACGTGTGAAGGTCGCCCCACTGGGCTATGCGCCGCGTTTTCATCCTCGCCAACCGGAACAGTTGCGCGGCTGTTTGGCCGAGTTAGGACTCGAACCTGGCGGCTATTTGCTGTGTGTCGGCACTCTGGAGCCGCGCAAGAACCTGGTCCAGGCCCTGCGTGCCCATGCCTTGCTTCCCGAGACGCTGCGAAAGCGTTTTCCGTTGCTGATCGCCGGCATGGCGGGCTGGCGCAGCGACTGTTTCGCCGCCGAGTTGCAAGCGGCGTTGGCCAGCGGCCATGTTCGCCTGCTTGGCTATCAGAGTGACCAGATGCTAGCTGAGCTGCTGGCCGGCGCACGCCTGCTGTTGTTCCCGTCACTCTACGAAGGCTTTGGCCTGCCTGTGCTGGAGGCAATGGCCAGTGGCGTGCCGGTACTGCTATCAGCGCAATCGGCCTTGCCCGAAGTGGCCGGCCCCGCCGGAGTCTATCTCGAGGCGGGCGATGACCGGGGCTGGTGCGAGGCGATTATCCGCTTGGTCGAGGATGAAGCCGAGTGGCAGCGGCACCGGACAATGGGTTTACAACAGGCACAGCAGTTTTCCTGGAAACGCTGTGCAACTATCACTACTGCCGCTTATCGGCTGGCGCTGGAGCACTGAATGCGGATTCTGCACGTCTTCAAGACTTACTTGCCGGAAACCGTAGGCGGTATCGAACAAGTGATCTATCAGATCTGCCAGAGCGGTATTGCCCACGGCATAGAGAGCCATGTGCTGACGCTAAGCGCCAACCCTGAGCCGCGCGACCTGATGCTCGCTGACCACCATGTGCATCGCGCCAAACTGGATCTGCAACTGGCTTCCACCGGTTTCTCCTACAGCGTATTGGGCCGCCTGAAGGCGTTGGCCGCTGAAGCCGACGTGGTCAACTATCACTTCCCCTGGCCCTATATGGACGTGCTGCATTTTGCCGCGCGAATCAAGAAACCGACGGTGGTTACCTATCACTCGGACATCATTCGCCAGAAGCACCTACTCAAGCTCTACCGTCCGCTGATGAACTGCTTTCTAAGCAGCGCCGATCGCATCGTGGCGGCCTCGCCCAACTACCTGGCGACCAGCGATGTGCTGACGCAATACCGCGACAAGACCACGGTTATCCCCTATGGCCTGAATAAGGCAGCCTACCCGGTGCCCTCCGAGGAATGCAGTGCGCAGTGGCGACAGCGCTTCGGCAAGCGTTTCTTCCTGTTCGTTGGGGTGATGCGCTATTACAAGGGCCTGCATATTCTGCTAGAGGCCTTACAAGGCACTCAGTATCCAGTGGTGATTGTCGGTGCTGGCCCCTTGGAATTGGAGTTGCGTGCGCAAGCGCAGGCCTTGGGTTTGGACCATGTGCATTTTGTTGGACGTGTGGGCGATGAGGACAAGGTGGCGTTGCTGCAGCTGTGCAGCGCCATCGTCTTTCCCTCGCATCTGCGCTCCGAGGCTTTCGGTATCTCCCTGCTGGAAGGCGCGATGTACGGCAAGCCGATGATCTCCAGCGAAATCGGCACCGGCACCAGCTATATCAATATCCATAACCAGACTGGCCTGGTGGTACCTCCGAGCGACCCGCGGGCCTTCCGCGAGGCCATGCGCACGCTGTGGGAAAACCCCGCGCTGGCGGAGCAGATGGGCCAACAGGCCGAGCGGCGCTATGAACAGCTGTTTACCGCCGAGCGCATGGGCCAGCAGACCGCCGCCCTTTATCGAGGACTGCTGGAAAGCAAGCGCACTTGACCTTAAGCGCTGCTGTTTGCGCAGGGCTGATCAATCCCAGAATGGTTTGCTCGATTCAGTCTGGCGCTGCGCCTCACTGATCCCCGCATCGGCCAACTGCCGGGTATCCAGGCGCGCCAATTGGCGACGCGTGCGCAGATTGCGCCGCCAGTGCAAGAGGGTGGCATAAAGCCTTAACCAGAGCGAGTGAGCAGGCCGGCGCTGTGCTGAGGGTTGGCGTTTTAGTAGGCGCTCCATGGTGCTGTCCTTGTCTTAAACCCGGGATGGCAACCTAGGGTGAGCTGACACAGGAGCGAGAGGCAGACACAGCAATGTGAAATTGTCAGGGTGCAGTCGACCACTTAGGCAAACTGTACCGGTCGCCTTGCCTGCAGGCTGTTGCAGAGAAACGATGCCCGAGACCGCTTTTTGATGCACTACAGCAGGGTGCCTAAAGACAACCTGCCGAATGACAGCGGATAAAAAGAAAGCCCCAACGCGCAAGGGCGATGGAGCTTTCAAAAGTCCCAAAAAATGGGAGGAGCATGAAATCGGTGTCTGGCGGCAATCAGCGCCAGAAGGGCTTGCTCAGTTCGGCATGGCGCTGCGCTTCGCTGATACCGGCATCGGCCAGCAGGCGGGCATCCAGGCGGGCAAGCTGGCGGCGGCTAACAATGCGGCGCTGCCATAGCATCAGGGTGCTGAACATACGCAGCGGCAGGGCGCTGACGTTATTGGCTTGGCTGTGATCGAAAAACAGGTCGGAACTGAGTGTACGTTCCATGGTGGTCATCCTTCCGCTTGTGGCGGTTCTGGGGGGCTGCTTTAACTTGATGCCTATATTCCTCCAGTCGCACAACACTCAATAGTCACAGCTGAACTAAATTGCAGAGCTAATAGATAGGTTGCTTTGTAACTGTTTTGCCTGTTTTTGCGCGAACTGTACCTGCCATTAGTGAATTCACCCATGTAGCAAAATAGGCCAGGTATTAATCTCGCCAATTGATCAGTTAGCAGTGAATAGCGACAGGTACAGTTGCAAATTGATTGGTTAACACAACTGACCTGTTGTTCAGCTTTTGCCTGATAAAAAAGCCTTCGAGCCGCAGCTGTACTCCTGATGGCAGGGCCAGAATACTTAACCCGGCCTTGGGCCAATGCGCTTCAGTTAAGGGACTATCCTTTGTCGCCAGCAAGGCAATCCGGGTCGCGGCGTCCCGGATTGCGCCAAGGCTTATCTGGGCTACAAATGATGTTTCCTCGCAAGCCGCGCTGCTTACGGTCCGAGTGGCGGACAAACCAGGCCTTTCGCGTAAGCGCAGCGCTTACAAAAATGCCGCTCACTTGACTCAAGTGAGCGGCATTAGAGGTCCAGCCTAGGGTTCAGCGGGCAGCTGTTACTCCACCGCCTTGACCATGTCCTCGATGACCTTCTTCGCGTCGCCGAAGACCATCATGGTCTTGTCCATATAGAACAGTTCGTTATCCAGGCCGGCATAGCCGCTGGCCATCGAGCGCTTATTGACGATCACGGTCTTGGCTTTGTAGGCCTCGAGGATCGGCATGCCGGCGATTGGCGACTTGGGGTCGTTCTTCGCGGCCGGGTTGACCACGTCGTTGGCCCCCAGCACCAGCACCACGTCGGCCTGACCGAACTCGGAGTTGATGTCGTCCATCTCGAACACCTGCTCGTAAGGCACTTCGGCCTCAGCCAGCAGCACGTTCATATGGCCCGGCATACGCCCGGCAACCGGGTGGATCGCGTACTTCACGGTCACACCACGGTGGGTCAGCTTCTCCGCCAGCTCCATCAGCGCGTGCTGGGCACGGGCCACGGCCAGACCGTAGCCTGGAACGATGATCACGGTGTCGGCGTTGGTCAGCAGGAAGGCCGCGTCGTCGCTCGAGCCGGACTTGACCGGACGGGCTTCCTGAGCGCCGGCAGGGCCGGCTGCGTCAGTCGCGCCACCGAAACCACCGAGGATCACGTTGAAGAACGAGCGGTTCATCGCCTTGCACATGATGTAGGAGAGGATCGCGCCACTCGAACCGACCAGGGAACCGGCGATGATCAGCATCGAGTTGTTCAGCGAGAAGCCGATACCGGCCGCCGCCCAGCCCGAGTAGCTGTTGAGCATCGACACCACCACCGGCATGTCCGCACCACCGATGGGGATGATGATCAGCACGCCGATGACGAAGGCCAGGGCCAGCAGGATGGCGAAGGCGCTGAGGTCACCGGTGAAGGTGTACACCAGACCCAGGCCGAGGATGGCCAGGCCGATGGCCAGGTTTAGCCAGTGCTGGCCCTTGAACTGTACCGGTGCGCCCTGGAACAGGCGGAACTTGTACTTGCCCGAGAGCTTGCCGAAGGCGATCACCGAACCGGAGAAGGTGATGGCACCGATGGCCGCGCCGAGGAACAGCTCCAGACGGTTACCGGCCGGAATCGCATCGCCGAGGCTGGCGACAATGCCCAGGGACTGCGGCTCGACCACCGCGGCGATGGCGATAAATACCGCGGCCAGGCCGATCATGCTGTGCATGAAGGCGACCAGTTCGGGCATCTTGGTCATTTCCACACGCTTGGCCATCACGGTGCCGACGCTGCCGCCGACCAGCAGGCCGACAATCACGTAGCCGATGCCCTGGGTAGCAATCTCAGCACCGAGCTTGTAGATCAGGCCAACGGTGGTCAGCACCGCCAGGCCCATACCGAGCATGCCGAACAGGTTGCCGCGCCGCGACGAGGTCGGGTGCGACAGGCCCTTGAGCGCCTGGATAAAGCAGATCGAGGCGACGAGGTAGAGAACAGTGATCAGGTTCATGCTCATGGTCAGTGCTTCTCCGCTGGCGCGGCAGCCGGTGCTGCCTTAGGCGCTTTCTTCTTGAACATTTCCAGCATGCGCCGGGTTACCAGGAAGCCGCCGAACACGTTGACCGCGGCCAGGGCCACGGCCAGGGTGCCCATGGTCTTGCCCAGCGGGGTCACGGTCAGCGCCGCGGCGAGCATGGCACCGACGATGACGATCGCGGAAATCGCGTTGGTCACCGCCATCAGCGGGGTGTGCAGGGCCGGGGTGACGTTCCAGACCACGTGGTAGCCGACATAAATCGCCAGCACGAAGATGATCAGGTTGTAGATACCGTCGGAAATCATATCCATGGTTGTTCTCCCCTTAGCCGTTGGTTCGTACGACTTGGCCGTCGGCGCACATCAGGCACGCCTTGACGATGTCGTCTTCGAGGTTGAGGTGGAACTTGCCTTCGCCGTCGATCACCAGCTTGAGGAAGTCCAGCAGGTTGCGTGCATACAGGGCCGAAGCGTCGGCCGGTACCAGCGCCGCCAGGTTGCTGTGGCCGACGATGGTCACGCCGTTGCTGACGATCACCTGTTCGGCCACGGTCAGCGGGCAGTTGCCGCCCTGCGCCGCCGCCAGGTCGATGATCACCGAGCCCGGCTTCATTTCCGCCACAGTGGCCTCATGCAGCAGGGTCGGTGCCTTGCGGCCGGGGATCAGTGCGGTGGTGATGACGATATCGGCCTGCTTGGCGCGTTCGTGCACCGCCTTGGCCTGACGCGCCATCCACGAGGCCGGCATCGGCCGCGCATAACCGCCGACACCTTCGGCGCACTCGCGCTCTTCATCGGTCTCGCAGGGTACGTCGACGAACTTAGCTCCCAGGGATTCGATCTGCTCCTTCACCGCCGGACGCACGTCCGAAGCCTCGATCACCGCACCCAAGCGCTTGGCCGTGGCGATGGCCTGCAGGCCGGCGACACCGGCACCGAGGACCAGAATGCGCGCCGCCTTCACGGTACCGGCGGCGGTCATCAGCATCGGCATAAAGCGCGGGTAGTGGTGCGCCGCCAGCAACACGGCCTTGTAACCGGCAATGTTGGCTTGCGACGACAGCACATCCAGGCTCTGCGCCCGGGAGGTACGCGGCGCGGCCTCCAGGGCGAAGGCGGTGATGCCCCGGGCATTCAGACGGGCGATGGTCTCATTGCTGAACGGATTGAGCATGCCGACCAACACCGCACCGGCCTTCATATGGCTCAGCTCGGCATCGCTCGGGGCCACGACCTTGAGCACCAGGTCGGCCGCGAAGGCGGCGGCGTCGCTGCCGATGGAGGCACCGACGGCGGCGTAGGCGCTGTCCGGAATGCTGGCGCTAACGCCGGCACCAGTCTGCACCGTGACCTGATGGCCCTGGCCAACCAGTTTCTTGATGGTTTCTGGCGTGGCGGCTACCCGCGTTTCGCCGGCATGGGTTTCGAGAGGAACACCGATGTGCACGTCAAATCTCCTGCGTGATCTTTTTTAATGAACCGGCGCACTGCGGATGGCACGTCGGCGAAGGGAGGATCAGCACAAATCACCCTAGCAAAAGCTATATTGCGGGCGGGGCGGCATTTTGCAGGCGCAGCATAAGTCGTTCAAGGCGTTATGGAGTAAAACCTTGCGACAACTACAAGTCATTCAGCGACTTGCAGGCCATTAATATCGGCAAAGGCCTGCTACGACTGGCCGCCAGGGCCATTGGCGGTATTTTCAGCAACCTTGGCATGGGTGCCATGAATGGCCACCCATCAAATAGCTGCTGCGCAGGCAAACGGGGCGTGTAGCCCTGCTGTTCCGGGCCTTATCCAGGCTTTTCTGTGCAATAAATTGGACGCAAGCGCTCGGTAGCAACCGCCATACTGTAGTTGCCAGCATTGCTGACTACGTAGTCAACTTCGCCTGCGCCACTCAGGCTAAAAGGGTCTACCTGCGCTAGCAGGACTACCGGGTGAGATGGCGTCAGAACAATTGCTTCGCTTGCTGTCGTTTATTCCAGACCACTGTCCCGGGCATAGTCCCGCGCTTGCCGAACCAGCCAGTCGCGAAAGCTTTGCAGTGCCGCGGATTCTACTTTGCGCTCGGGAATCATCAGGTAATAGGCCTTGTCGCTGCTGCAGGCGTGGTTCAGCGCCAGCATCAGGCGGCCTTCGCTCAATTCCCGCTGAATCAGAAAGGGCGGAATCAGGGCCACGCCCATCTCATGCATGGCGGCCTGGGCCAACATGGAGAACAGTTCGTAGCGCGGCCCGCTCATGTCCCGGGGCACATTCAGGCCCAGCGAGCCGAACCACTGCCGCCACGCATAGGGCCGGGTGGTCTGCTGCAGCAAAGGCAGGCCGGCGATCTGCTCGGCGCTCAGGCCGCCTTGCCCGGCGAGCAGCGCCGGACTGCACACCGGCATCGGGTTTTCGCGCATCAGCAGGTGGGAGGCCGTGCCTGACCAGTCGCCGTCGCCGAAATACACCGCGGCGTCGAACTCGGTGTCGGCAAACAGAAAGGGCCGGGTGCGGTTAGTCAGGTTGACCGTGACCTGCGGGTGCAGGCGCTGGAAGTCCTTCAGCCGCGGCAGCAGCCACTGGGTGCCGAAGGTCGGCACAACCGCCAGTTCGATGCTCATCGCCCCCTGCTGGCCCATCACCGCCAGGGTGTCGCGCTCCACTGCATCCAGCTGGGTCGCCACCCGGCGCGCGTAGGACAGGCCGGCCTCGGTCAGCTTGACCCCACGCCGCGAGCGGCGGAACAGCTCGACGTTGAGAAACTCCTCCAGGCTGGCGATCTGCCGACAGATGGCGCTCTGGGTCAGGCTCAGCTCTTCCGCCGCCCGGGTAAAACTCTGGTGCCGCGCCGCCGACTCGAAGGCGACCAGGGCGGCAGTACTGGGGATCTTGCGACGCATCTATGCGACAGCCTCACTGATAAGTCGGAAATGGCCCGCTAAAACTATCCCGAAGTGCGGATTATGCACAATAGCGTGCGTAATCCTCGTTTGCCTGCTGCGCAGATGCCACCTAGGATCAGTCACACACTCTGTAGTCGCGGCCCGGGCCGTGCTTCTTCACCATCTGATTCGAGGTTTTCACCATGGCCAAGGCAAGCTTCAACTGGATCGACCCGCTGCTGCTCGACCAGCAACTGACCGAAGAAGAGCGCATGGTGCGCGACAGCGCTCAGCAGTTCGCCGCCGACAAGCTGGCCCCGCGGGTGATCGAAGCCTTCCGCCACGAGCAGACCGACCCGAAGATCTTCCGCGAGATGGGCGACACCGGCCTGCTCGGCGCGACCATCCCCGAAGCCTACGGCGGCAGCGGCCTGAACTACGTGTGCTACGGCCTGATCGCCCGCGAAGTGGAACGCATCGACTCCGGCTACCGCTCGATGATGAGCGTGCAGTCGTCCCTGGTAATGGTGCCGATCTTCGAATTCGGCAACGAGGCGACCAAGCAGAAGTACCTGCCCAAACTGGCCAGCGGCGAATACATCGGCTGCTTCGGCCTGACCGAACCGGACCATGGCTCCGACCCGGGCTCGATGATTACCCGGGCGAAGAAGGTCGACGGCGGCTACCGCCTGACTGGCGCGAAGATGTGGATCACCAACTCGCCGATCGCCGACGTGTTCGTGGTCTGGGCCAAGGACGATGCCGGTGAGATTCGCGGCTTCGTTCTGGAAAAAGGCTGGCAGGGCCTCAGTGCCCCGGCGATTCACGGCAAGGTCGGCCTGCGCGCCTCGATCACCGGCGAAATCGTCATGGACAACGTGTTCTGCCCGGAAGAGAACGCCTTCCCCGATGTGCGCGGCCTGAAAGGTCCGTTCACCTGCCTCAACTCCGCCCGCTACGGCATCAGCTGGGGTGCGCTGGGCGCCGCCGAAGACTGCTGGCACACCGCGCGCCAGTACACCCTGGACCGCAAGCAGTTCGGCCGCCCGCTGGCCGCCAACCAGCTGATCCAGAAGAAGCTGGCCGATATGCAGACCGAGATCACCCTGGCGTTGCAGGGCTGCCTGCGCCTCGGCCGGATGAAGGACGAAGGCACCGCCGCGGTGGAAATCACCTCGATCATGAAGCGCAACAGCTGCGGCAAGGCCCTGGATGTCGCCCGCCTGGCCCGCGACATGCTCGGCGGCAACGGCATCAGCGACGAATTCGGCGTGGCCCGCCACCTGGTCAACCTGGAAGTGGTGAATACCTATGAAGGCACCCACGACGTCCACGCGCTGATCCTTGGCCGCGCTCAAACCGGTATCCAAGCGTTCTTTTAACGCTGCTGCGTAGGATGGGTTAGCCGCACAGCGGCGTAACCCATCACTCGGCCCGGTGGGTATCACTGCGCTCAACCTGCGCGGCCCGACCCATCCAACGTTTCCACTTTCGAGGTCTCAGCATGTCCGGTGCCCTGTCACATATCCGTGTTCTCGACCTGTCCCGCGTGCTCGCCGGGCCCTGGGCCGGGCAGATTCTCGGTGACCTGGGGGCCGAGGTGATCAAGGTCGAACGTCCCGGCAGCGGCGACGACACCCGCCACTGGGGCCCGCCCTATGTGAAAGACAGCGAGGGCAACGACTCGCGCGAGGCGGCCTATTTCCAGAGCGCCAACCGCAACAAGCAGTCGGTGACCCTGGACTTCACCCAGGCCGAGGGTCAGCGCCTGGTGCGCGAGCTGGTGCAGAACTGCGACGTGCTGCTGGAGAACTTCAAGGTCGGAGGTCTGGCGGCCTACGGCCTCGACTATGAATCCCTGAAGGCGCTCAACCCGCGCCTGATCTACTGCTCCATCACCGGCTTCGGGCAAAACGGGCCCTACGCCAAGCGGGCAGGTTACGACTTTATGATTCAAGGCCTCGGCGGACTGATGAGCCTGACCGGCAAACCAGAAGGCGAGGAGGGTGCCGGCCCGATGAAGGTCGGCGTCGCCCTGACCGATATCCTCACCGGCCTGTACGCCACGGTCGGCGTGCTGGCTGCACTCAACCAGCGCGAGCAGTCTGGCCTCGGCCAGCATATCGATGTGGCCCTGCTCGACGTGCAGGTGGCCTGCCTGGCCAACCAGGCGATGAATTACCTGAACACCGGGGTCGCGCCCAAACGCCTGGGTAACGCCCACCCCAATATCGTGCCCTACCAGGATTTCCCCTCGGCCGATGGCAACTTCATCATCGCCGTGGGTAACGACGGACAGTTCCGCAAGCTTTGCGAGGTCGCCGGCCTTACGGCTTTGGCCGACGACCCGCGTTTTATCACCAACAAGGCCCGCGTCGCTCACCGCGCCGAGCTGATTCCGCTGCTGCGCCAGGCCACGGTGTTCAAGAGCACCGCCGAGTGGGTCGCCCTGCTGGAACAGGCCGGCGTGCCCTGTGGGCCGATCAACGACCTGGCCCAGGTATTTGCCGACCCCCAGGTACAAGCCCGCGGTCTGCGCATCGACCTGCCCAATGGCCTGGGCAGCAGCACCCCACTGGTGGCCAACCCACTGCGCCTGTCGCAAACCCCGGTGCAATACCGCAACGCACCACCGCTGCTCGGCGAACACACCGAGCAGGTACTGACCCGCCATCTGGGCCTAAGCGCGGAGCAGATCGCCGCGCTGCGTGAGGCGGGCGTGCTGTAGAACGCACTACCCCGGCTGGCCATCCACCCGCGCCGTCCAAAACATCGCCGCGTAATGCCGTAGAAACAGGGCAAAGGCCAGCATCCATAGCAGGCTGGACAACCCCAGTCCCGTGCTGGGTGCAAACGGCACCAGCAGCACCCGCGCCAACACCGCCAGGTGCAGGCTGGCAAAGGCCCAGGTCATGGCCGCGGGCGGCTCAAGATCCCGGCCGGTATGGCCGAGGCTGACCCGCGCGAGCATCGCCAGAATCGCCCCACCCACCGTACCCAATGCCAGTGCGTGGTAGGCCAGGCTGACATTGTGTAGCCAGCCGGCATGCCAGGCCGCGAGGGCCAGTAACGCCAGCGGCAACCAGGCATAGGCCAGGTGCAGCGACCACAGCAGCGGCACCCGCCAGATCCCGGCGTCGTACCAGTGCCACAAACGCAAACCATGCAGCGCAACCAGAGCCAGCAACAGCGGCAGTATCCAGATAGACGGCTGCATAGCCAGGCCACTGGCAAACAACAACGCCAGGCTAAGCGACAGTACAAGCACCAGCAGATCCAGTCGCGGCCTTGGGACAGCTGGCCCGGGGCAGTTAAGGCCACGCTGGGTAAAGAACGGAATCACCCGCCCGCCGATGATGCTGACCAACGCTGCGATCAGCCATAAGCCGGCCAATGCACCGCGTCGCTGCAGAGCATCATCACCCAGCGCCAGGCCATACAGCAGCAGCCACTCGCAGCCGGCCATCAACAACACCACGATCACCAACGGGTAGTTGCGCCACTGGCGCACCGCCCATAGTTGTCGCCCAAGCAATAGCGCCAGCAGCGGTAGAAAGGGCAGCTGCAGCACCAGCAATAATGCCAATGGCGCGCCGAGCAGCCAGGCCAGCCGAGCCAGCAACCAGAGGCCGAACAGCGCCGCCAGCGGCCTACCATTGAGGCCCGGCCGCCCCGTCCAGTTCTGCACCGCGGTCAGCAGAAAACCGGCAATGATCGCCACGGCAAAGCCGAACGGCAGCTCATGCCGATGCCAAGCCAGGCTACCGCCCAGGGGCTGCCAGCCGGGCAGATAGCCCAGCAGCAGCGCCGCGCACAAACTGATCGCCAGCACGGCAAACAGCGCGCCACCGAGAAAGAACGGGCGAAAGCCCAGCCGCCAGAACGGCGCGATGCTCAGCTCGCGCTGCCGGTCACGCAGCCACACAGCAGGGCTCCTGTTGCGTGCGCAGATGCTGCTGCGCGGCCAGACGCAGCACATAACCCAGCTTGAGCAGGCCAGGGCCGATGATTGTCAGCGAATGAGCCGTCACCAGGCTGCCCATGCTCAGCTTGGCCTCAAGGCCATAGGCACCCAGCAGACCGCTGAGCAACAGCAGCACACCAACCAGCAGCATGCGGTTCGCCAGTTGCAGTGCCCGCGATGGGCAGGACAGATACGCCAACATAATCACCTCCCAGGCTGCTAAGCCTCTGTTTTAGCTATCCAGCGCGCTGGCCGGACCAAAGAACTCGTAATGGCTCTGCGCCGCCGGCACGCCAAGGTGCTGCAAATGCCGTTTGACCTGTGCCATGAACGGCTTGGGGCCGAGAAAGTAGGCATCCAGATCGCGCTGCTCAGGCAGCCATTGCTCGAGCTGCTCCAGGCTGAGGAAGCCTTCGGCATCGCCCTGATCACCGGCGCGCGGTTCGCTGTAGCACACGTAATGACGCACCTGCGGACGCTCCGCGCCCTGGCTCTCGACCCAGTCGCGGAAGGCATGCACCCCGGCGTGTCGCGCGCAGTGGATAAAGTGGATATCGCGACCCGTGTCGCGCGCCGCCTCCAGCATGCTCAGGGCCGGAGTAATGCCGACGCCGGCAGTGATCAGCACCAGCGGCTTGGCCGACTCGCGCAGGACGAAATTCCCCGCCGGGGCGAACAGTTCCAGACTGTCGCCGACCTGCAGTTGGTCATGCAGGTAATTGGAGACCTTGCCGCCGACCTCGCGCTTGACGCTGATGCGGTACTCGCGGCCATTGCTCAGGGCCGACAGCGAGTAGTTGCGGCGCTGCTCGGAGCCGTCCAGCAGCAGGCGCAGGCCGATGTACTGACCCGGCTGGAAATCCACCAGCGCGCCGCCATCGGCCGGAGTCAGGTACAGCGAAACGATCTCCTCACTCTCCTGCTCCTTGCGACTCAGGCGGAAGCTGCGCGCCCCGCGCCAGCCACCCTCGGCGTTGGCGTTGGCGCTATACGCAGCCTCTTCGGCACCGATCAGGATGTCCGCCAGTTGCCCATAAGCCACGGCCCAGGCCTCGATTACCGCATCAGTGGCGATCTCCTCACCGAGCACTTCACGAATCGCCCGCAACAGACAGCTGCCCACAATCGGGTAATGCTCCGGCAGGATCTGCAACGACACATGCTTGTTGACGATCTGCCCGACCAGCGGCCCCAGCGCCTCCAATCGGTCGATATGCCGGGCGTACATCAGCACCGCGTTGGCCAGGGCCCGCTGCTGGCCGCCGCTGGCCTGGTGCGCCTGGTTGAACAGCGCACGCACCTCGGGGTAATCGCTCAGCATCATCTGGTAGAAGTGCCGGGTCAGGGCCTCCCCACCGCTTTCCAGCAGTGGCACGGTGGCTTTGATCAGGGCGGTTTGTGCAGGGGTCAACATAGAGCTTCCTCGTCAGGGCGACACGCTGCACTTGCGCAGCGATGCGGTTCATATCACCCTGACTACTACAGGAAGCGTGCCAATTATTTTATTTATATAAATCATAGACTTATAAATACTTGTGTCTTAATGACAGCAATATTTTCGAGTCTTAATGACAACTACTGTGTCCTTATGACAGCAAATCCACTGCTTACCGCCCTAATCCCGCTGGTCGCCGACCTGTCCCGCGAGTTGCCGGAAGCCGAGCGCTATCGCCGCCTGCTGCAGGCGCTGCGGCAACTGCTGCCGTGCGACGCCGTGGCCCTGCTCAGGCTCGATGGCGATGTCCTGATTCCATTGGCCGTCGAAGGGCTGAGCGCCGACACCCTCGGCCGGCGCTTCAAGCTCAGCGAACAACCGCGCCTGCAAGCCCTGCTGGCCCAGCGCGGGCCGACCCGCTTCGCCACCGACTGCGAACTGCCCGACCCCTATGACGGCCTGGTCGAGGGCCACCGCGGCCACCTCCAGGTGCACGACTGCCTGGGCTGTCCGCTCTATGTGCAGGACCAGCCCTGGGGCCTGCTGACCCTGGATTCCCTCGACCCGGCCAGCTTCGGCAGCGTCGACCTGGACAACCTGCAGGCCTTCGCCAGCCTGGCCGCCGCCACCGTCATGGCCAACGAGCGGATCAGCCTGCTGCAACGCCGGGTCGAGGACGAACACCAGCTGGCGGAGATCTACAAGCAGGCCGCCGGCCAGCAGCGCCCGCGCGAGCTGATCGGCCAGAGCCCGGCGCATAAACAGTTGCAGCAGGAAATCGCTCTGGTCGGCGACAGCGAACTGAGCGTGCTGATCAGCGGTGCCACCGGGGTCGGCAAGGAGCTGGTGGCCGAAGCCATCCACGCCGCCTCGCCACGGGCGGCACGACCGCTGATCAGCCTCAACTGCGCGGCGCTGCCGGACAACCTGGTGGAAAGCGAGCTGTTCGGCCATGTGCGCGGAGCCTTTACCGGGGCCCACAACGAGCGCCGTGGCAAGTTCGAGCTGGCCGACGGCGGCACCCTGTTTCTCGACGAAGTCGGCGAACTGCCGCTGCTGGCCCAGGCCAAACTGCTGCGCGTGTTGCAAAGCGGCCAGTTGCAGCGGGTCGGGGCCGACCGCGAGCAGCGGGTCAATGTGCGGGTGCTGGCGGCGACCAACCGCGACCTGGCCGAAGAGGTGCGCGCCGGGCGCTTTCGCGCCGACCTCTACCACCGCCTCAGCGTCTACCCGCTCAAGGTACCGACGCTGCACGAGCGTGGTCGCGACGTCTTGCTGCTGGCCGGCTACTTTCTCGAGGAAAACCGCGCACGCCTGGGCCTGCGCAGCCTGCGCCTGAGCAGCGAGGCGCAGAAGGCCCTGCTGGCCCACGACTGGCCGGGCAACGTACGCGAGCTGGAACACCTGATCGGCCGCGCCGCACTCAAGGCCCTGTCGGCCTGCCGCGAACGCCCGCGCATCCTCAGCATCGACACCCACGCCCTCGACCTGCCCGACAGCCAGCCCGCGACGCCGGAGCCCGCGCCCAGCGCCCCCGCCGATCACAACGGCCTGCCGTTGCGCGAAGCCCTGGACGCCTACCAGAAACAGCTGATCAGCCAGGCCCTCGACCGCCACCAGCACAAATGGGCCCCCGCCGCCCGCGAACTGGGCATCGACCGCGCCAACCTGATCCGCCTGTCCCGACGCCTGGGTTTGCAGTGAGTAGACCCTGAAACGCAAAAGCCCCGGATTTTCATCCGGGGCTTTTGGCTTTTTAAAGGTGGTGCACCAGGCGGGATTCGAACCCACGACCCCTGCCTTCGGAGGGCAGTACTCTATCCAGCTGAGCTACTGGTGCAGCGCGGGCGCAATCATACCCATGTCGCTGGCGGGCGTCCATGCCAGGGGGCGTTGCGCTGCGCTCGCAACACGGGTTGGCTGGCAGTGCAGGGCGCTTTGTGTGCAATTCTGCACGGCGCGCACCCTCGCTAAATAGCGGCTCAAACGCGCGGAGCCTGGCAAATTTGCGTTAATTTTTTCGAACAGGCTATTGCCCTTTACCCCTCTTGACCCTAGGATTCGTTTGAGATTTCAAACGTTCTGGCGAAAACTGCCCGTAATACCGAGCATTTGCGCCGAACCGCCGCCAACCAGCGGCAACAATCGCCAAACAATAGCCTACGCGCGCTGCCCAGCGGCGTACCCCCACTCAAGTGCCGATGCCAGGGTGTCGGAATTTAGGAGACTGCCATGCAACTGAAAGACACCCAGCTGTTCCGTCAGCAGGCTTATATCGACGGCACCTGGCTGGACGCCGACAGCGGCCAGACCATCAAGGTCAACAACCCGGCCACCGGCGAAATCATCGGCAGCGTGCCGAAGATGGGCGCAGCGGAAACCCGTCGTGCCATCGAAGCCGCCGACCGTGCACTGCCGGCCTGGCGTGCACTGACCGCCAAGGAACGCTCGAACAAACTGCGTCGCTGGTTTGAACTGCTGATCGAGAACCAGGACGACCTCGGCCGCCTGATGACCCTGGAGCAGGGCAAGCCGCTGGCCGAAGCCAAGGGCGAGATTGTCTACGCCGCTTCCTTTATCGAGTGGTTCGCCGAAGAAGCCAAGCGCGTATATGGCGATGTGATCCCGGGCCACCAACCGGACAAGCGCCTGATCGTGATCAAGCAGCCGATCGGCGTGACCGCGGCCATTACTCCGTGGAACTTCCCGGCGGCAATGATCACCCGTAAAGCCGGCCCGGCCCTGGCCGCTGGTTGCACCATGGTGATCAAGCCTGCGTCGCAGACGCCGTTCTCCGCCCTGGCCCTGGTTGCTCTGGCCGAGCGCGCCGGTATTCCGAAAGGCGTGCTGAGCGTGGTTACCGGCAGCGCCGGCGAAGTCGGCGGTGAGCTGACCAGCAACCCGATCGTGCGCAAGCTGAGCTTCACCGGCTCCACCGAAATCGGTCGCCAGCTGATGGCCGAATGCGCCAAGGACATCAAGAAGGTCTCGCTGGAACTGGGCGGCAACGCACCCTTTATCGTGTTCGACGATGCTGACCTGGATAAAGCCGTCGAAGGCGCGCTGATCTCCAAATACCGCAACAACGGCCAGACCTGCGTATGCGCCAACCGCCTGTACATTCAGGACGGCGTGTACGACGCCTTCGCCGAGAAACTGGCCGCCGCCGTGGCCAAGCTGCAGATCGGCAACGGGCTGGATGAAGGCACCACCACTGGCCCGCTGATCGACGACAAGGCTGTGGCCAAGGTCCAGGAACATATCGCCGACGCCCTGAGCAAAGGCGCGCGCCTGCTCGCTGGCGGCAAGCCGCATGCCCTGGGTGGCAGCTTCTTCGAGCCGACCATCCTGGTCGACGTGCCGAAGAACGCGGCAGTGGCCAAGGAAGAAACCTTCGGTCCGCTGGCCCCGCTGTTCCGCTTCAAGGACGAGGCCGAAGTGATCGCCATGTCCAACGACACCGAGTTCGGTCTGGCCTCGTATTTCTATGCCCGTGACCTGGGTCGCGTGTTCCGTGTGGCGGAAGCGCTGGAGTACGGTATGGTCGGCGTCAACACCGGGTTGATCTCCAACGAAGTCGCACCGTTTGGCGGCGTGAAAGCCTCGGGCCTGGGCCGCGAAGGCTCGAAGTACGGCATTGAGGATTACCTGGAAATCAAATACCTCTGCCTGGGTATCTAATCCTGGCGAAGTAGCAGTAACCCCGCCGAAGACGCACGAGAGCGCTGCGCCTTCGGCTTTATATGGACATACCTTGTGGCCGGGCGTGCTGTGACAGTCGATCATCGAATACTGCCAAGCCGCCGCCGGTGACACATCCTTGAACCACGCCGAGATTAACCGGCGAATGAGGACCTTATGAGCAAGACCAACGAATCCCTGATGCAACGCCGCATGGCCGCCGTTCCGCGTGGCGTGGGCCAGATCCACCCGATCTTCGCCGAGTCGGCGAAGAACGCCACCGTGACCGACGTTGAAGGCCGCGAGTTTATCGACTTCGCCGGCGGCATCGCGGTGCTCAACACCGGCCACCTGCACCCCAAGGTAGTGGCCGCGGTGCAGGAACAGCTGACCAAACTGACTCACACCTGCTTCCAGGTGCTGGCCTACGAGCCCTACGTCGAGCTGTGCGAGAAGATCAACGCGCGCGTACCGGGCGACTTCGCCAAGAAGACCCTGCTGGTGACCACCGGCTCCGAGGCGGTGGAAAACGCGGTGAAGATCGCCCGCGCTGCCACCGGCCGCGCTGGGGTGATCGCCTTCACCGGCGGCTACCACGGCCGCACCATGATGACCCTCTCGCTGACCGGCAAGGTCAATCCCTACTCCGCAGGCATGGGCCTGATGCCTGGTGGCGTGTTCCGCGCCCAGTACCCCTGTGCACTGCACGGCGTCAGCACGGATGACGCGATCGCCAGCATCGAGCGCATTTTCAAGAACGATGCCGAGCCGCGCGATATCGCCGCGATCATCATCGAGCCGGTACAGGGCGAAGGCGGTTTCTACGTCGCGCCGAAAGACTTTATGCAGCGCCTGCGCGCACTGTGTGACCAGCACGGCATCCTGCTGATCGCCGACGAAGTGCAGACCGGTGCCGGCCGTACCGGCACCTTCTTCGCCATGGAGCAGATGGGCGTCGCTGCCGACCTGACCACCTTCGCCAAGTCGATCGCCGGCGGTTTCCCGGTGGCCGGTGTGTGCGGCAAGGCCGAATACATGGACGCCATCGCCCCGGGCGGCCTGGGCGGCACCTACGCCGGCAGCCCGATTGCCTGCGCCGCCGCCCTGGCGGTGATGGAAGTGTTCGAGGAAGAGAAGTTGCTGGAGCGCTGCAAGGCCGTCGGCGAGCGTCTGGTCACCGGCCTCAAGGCCATCCAGGCCAAGCACAAGAGCATCGGTGAGGTGCGCGCCCTCGGTGCCATGATCGCCATGGAGCTGTGCGAAGACGGCGACGTGCACAAACCCAACGCCGCCCTGACCGGGCAGATCGTCGCCAAGGCCCGCGACAAGGGCCTGATCCTGCTGTCCTGCGGCACCTACGGCAACGTGCTGCGCGTGCTGGTACCGCTGACCGCCGAAGATGCGCTGCTGGACAAGGGCCTGGCGATCATCGCCGAGTGCTTCGACGAGCTGGCGTAAGCACAACGGCTGTATGGAAAACCCGCTACGGCGGGTTTTCTTTTGCTCGGGATATTGTGGCTTTCGCTATTGGCTTACGCCGTGTCGTGACCGTCGTGCCGCCTTCGTAGCCCGGATGAAATCCGGGAGCGGTTGTTCAATTCCCCCCGAATCGCATCCAGCCCCTGGGTTTAGGTGGTTCGTAGGTGTGGCGGGGGGCCCAGGCCCATGGCCGTGATCGCGGTATTCCGGAGAAACATCGCGGGCATGGCCCGCTCCTACAGATGGCGCGGCAAGCGGGCAATCTGAGCAGCTCAACAGCCGGTCAAGAGCTGCGGCAGCTGATCGTGGTTACGTGCCTGGCTAGAGCGAACGGTCCTTCAGGGAGCCGAGCACGCTGGCAAGCGCGTGATGCCGCCCTCGCTCAGCCGCGCATCGGCCAGCCCGGCCAGGGGCTGCGGGCGCGCAATGAAGTAGCCCTGGGCGTAATCGATGCCCAAAGCCCGCACGCAGTCCAGGGTTGCCTGGTTTTCGACGAACTCGGCCACGGTGCTCAGGCCCAGCTGGCGGGCAATCTGCTGCATGGAGCCGACCATGGCCTGGTTGATCGGGTCGTTCTCCAGGCCGCTAATAAAGCTGCCGTCGATCTTGACGATATCCAGCGGCAGATGGCGCAGGTAGGCGTAGGAGGCGAAGCCACTGCCGAAGTCGTCCAGCGCCACCTTCAGGCCCTGTTCGCGCAGCTGCCTGATCCATTGCGCCGACACCCCCAGCTCGCCGAGGGCGACCATCTCCGTGACCTCGATGCACAGCTTGTCGGCCGGCAACTTGTGCCGCTGCAACTGGCTGTGCAGCAACTGGTGGAACTCGGCATTGAGCAGAGAGCTCGCAGTCAGGTTGAGATTGACCTGGGCCAGCAGCTGCACATGGCGTGGGTTATCGGCCAGCCACTGGCACAGGCTGAGCAGCACCCAGCGGTCGATGGCCCCGAGAAAGCCGTAGCGCTCGGCCGCACCGAGAAACTGCGCGGGGCTGCACAACTCGCCGCTGTGTGGGTCGCGGTAACGCAGCAACACCTCGTAGCGCAGGCCGTCGTCGGCCCCCTGCAACGGCATCACCGGCTGATAGAACAGCTCGAAGTGATTCTGCTCGATGCCTTCGCGCAGGCGGGTAATCCATTGCAGCTGACGCTGGTGTTCGAGCAGCGCGCCATCGGCCGGATTGAACTGTTGTACCCGGTTGCGGCCCTGGTGCTTGGCCTGCTGGCTGGCGCTGTCGGCCCAGTACAGGGCGGTTTCCCAGTCGCGGACTCCGCTGTCGAGTTCCAGCAGGCCGATGCTGGCCTGCACGCGGAACGGCCGGCCCTGCCAGGAGAAGACGAACTGCTCGACGCACAGGCGCAGGTTTTCGGCATGGGCGAGGGCCGTCAGCCCATCCGCGGCGCGCAGCAGCACGGCGAACTCGTCGCCGCCAATACGCGCCAGCGCGGCATCCGCCGGCAACTGGTGCTGCAGATGCGCAGACAGCTGGCGCAGCAACTGGTCGCCGGCGGAGTGGCCGCAGAGGTCGTTGACCTGCTTGAACTGGTCCAGATCCAGGCACAGCAGATGGCTGAACGGCCGGCTGGCAACCTCCTTCAGGCTTTCCTGCAGCAGCCGCTCCAGTTCGCGACGGTTGAGCAGGCCGGTCAGCGAATCATGGGCCGCCAGGTGTTGCAGACGCTCCTCAAGGGCGCGCCGCTCGCTGAGGTCGACCACTATGCCCTCGATGCTGTCCTGCTCCGGCCGCTGCTGCAGGGCCAGGTAGACCCAGTGCACCCGGCCATCGAGCCCCTGTAGCCGACACTCCTGGCTGGCGGCCGGCTGCTCACCCCGTAGCAGCGCCAGACGTTCGAGCCACTGCTCGCGGCCGAACAGCGCCTGCATATTCAGGCCCTCGACCATCTGTCCGCCGAGCAAGGCAACGAAACTGGGGTTGGCCTCCAGCAGCAGCCCGGCCCCGCTGCAGCGAAAGATCCCCTCGCTGCTGTTGCTGAACAACGCCTGGTACTGCTGCAGATGGCTGATCGCCTGGGCCCGGCTGTGCAGCAGGTCGCGCCGTACCTGTTCCAGCTGCTTGTCGAGCATGCCGCCGAACAGCAGCAGGCTGATGGCCGGCAGGTACACATGCAGGTAATTGAATCCGGGTATCAGCGGCACCAGCCCGGCTCGCCCCAGGGGCACCAGCAGCAGCAGCAAAAGCGCCGCGCTCCAGCACCACAGGTAGCCGATCGCATAGGGCCGGCGCTGGCGCACGCCAAGCAGGAGCAGGCCGAGCTGCACCGCACCGGTCAGCAGGATCAGTAGATTGAGTGTCTGGTAGGCGCGATGGTGGCCGTAGCTGACGATGGTCCAGCCGCAGATCAGCAGGATCAGGGCGAAAAAGCCATTGAGCAGATAAACCAGCCGCCCCAGCTTGAGCCTCAGTGCACTGATCAGAAACAGGCTGCTGAAGATCATCATCACCGGATTGGCCAGGTTGGTCAGCTGCATCGGCAGCCATGGCCACTGCGGCAGCCACAGCGCCACCAGGCCATGCTGCGCGGCGTTGTACAGGGCCACGCCGAACAGAGTCAGGCAGAACCACAGCAGCTGCGGTTCGCGCAGGGTGCTGAACTTGATCATGTAGAACAGCATCAGGCTCAGCAGCGCGCCGAGCAGCAGGCCGCTTTGCAGCCAGTCATGGGCCAGCAGCAGGCTGCTCTGCTCGGCACCGACCACCTGCATCGGCAGGCTGATCGACGAACCGCTCTGCACCCGCAACAGCAGGGTGTGCGGGCCCTGGCCAAAGCGCGGCAGGCTCAGCATAAAGTGCGGGTAGGGTTCGCCGCGCTCGAGAAAGGGCCGATGGTCGCCGCTGTAGTAGGGCGCAATCAGGCGCTCGCGGTCGTATAGCCAGACTTCCAGATCATCGAGAAAAGGGTGGGCGATGATCAGGTTGAGGCGCGCCGCGGCCGGGGCGTCCAGGCGAAAGGCCAGCCACCAGGCGCTGGCCGAATACCCTATAAGCGGTGTGCCCTGGGTCAGCACGCCCTGGGCCTCGATCAGCTCCAGCACTTCTCCGGCGGTCAGGCTGGCGCTCGGGTCTTCCAGCACCAGGACCGCGGGCACCGCGACCGGCCGCACCAGGGTGTTGCTGTCCAGGCTGAGCATGGGCGGGGCGGCAAAGGTCGGACTGGCGAGCAGGCAGAGGCCGAACAACAGGCCGAGCACAGAGGACTTGAACAGCTGGAACATCCTGACGCCTCAGTAGACTGCGAGGGCGTCAAGGCTCAGGGTGAACACAGCCCGCCAGTGCCTGACGAGTCGACGCCGTGGAATTCTAGCTGAGAACCGGCGACTTGATGGCGCTAAGCGTCTCACTTAGCGCCTGCAACAGGCCGGCGACCTGGACCGCACTCATGTTGAAGGGGTCGAAGCGGTCACTGCTCGAGTACTTGAGAAACAGCTCGCGATTGGCCTGCTTGGCCCCGGCCCAGCCCATGCTCCAGTTGCTGTAATGGCGCACGTCGATCTCGGCATAGTCGAGGATGCACAGGTCCTTGTGCCGGCTGTCGTCGGCCAGACGGTTATACAGGGAGTTGACCTGATCACGCGGGCCTTCCAGCGCCTGCAGAAAGATATCGGCGTTGCAGCAGAGCACTCCGGTCAGCCCCTTGCCCGGATTGTTGCGCTGCGAACTGTCGAGAATTTCGCGGATCAGTTCGGCTGAGACCGAATGGCTGGCACGGCTGGCATAGGTAAGGCGCACTAGCATGGTCGAGTCCTCGAAAGCGCTGGGGGCTGGTAACCCGAGTTTAAGTTGGTCGATTCTGCATCATTTGTATAAGATGTGTATAACTTATTCCACAACATTCTTCTGCCTGCGCGCGTAACAAAACCCCTCAGGCACTCTCTATAGTGGCTACCTAGAGGCTGGAAATATTCAGCTTGCGCGTCAGCATCAAGGAGCCAAAACCGTGCATGCAATGCTGCCCCTGCTCGACCAACTGACCTTTCCGGCGATTCGCCGCGGCCAGCTGGAAGCGCTGCAGATCAACCTGACCTACCGCTGCAACCAGCGCTGCCTGCATTGCCACGTCAATGCCGGGCCGACCCGCACCGAGGCCATGACCGACGAAAGCCTGGCGCTGCTGCATCAGGTGATCGACGCCCACCCGGTGCACACCCTCGACCTCACCGGCGGCGCGCCGGAGATGCACCCGCGCTTTCGCGAGATCGTCAGCCACGCGCGGCGCGAAGGCCTGCGGGTGATCGACCGCTGCAACCTGACCATCTTGAGCGAGCCGGGCTATGCAGACCTTGCCCAGTTTCTCGCCGACCAGGGCGTCGAAGTCAGCGCCTCGTTGCCCTGTTACTCGCGCGATAACGTCGACAAGCAGCGCGGCGATGGCGTGTTCGATGCCAGCATCAAGGGCCTGCAACAGCTCAATGCCCTGGGCTATGGCCAGCCGGGCAGTGGGCTGATTCTCAATCTGGTGTACAACCCGCAGGGCCCGAGCCTGCCGCCGCCGCAAGCGGCGCTGGAAGCCGATTACAAACGCCACCTGGCCGAGGACTTCGGCATCCACTTCAACCACCTGCTGACCATCACCAACCAGCCTATTGCGCGCTTTGGCAGCACCCTGGTCAGCAAGGGTCAGTTCAACGGTTATATGCAGCTATTGCGCGACAGCTACCGGCCGGAAAACCTCGAACCGCTGATGTGCCGCAGCCTGGTCAGCGTCGACTGGCAGGGCTACCTGTACGACTGCGACTTCAACCAGATGCTCGATTTGCCGCTGGAGCTGCAAGGCCAACTGATCGGCCGTGAGCGGCCGCATCTGCGTGACCTGCTGGACGCGAGCCTGGACGGCAAGCCCATCGTCACCCGCGACCACTGCTTCGCCTGCACCGCCGGGCAGGGCTCCAGCTGCGGCGGCGCGCTGAATGATTAACCGGCCACGGTTGGTGCGCACAGCGCACCCTACGGCCGGCGATATAACCCACAACTAAGGATCAGTCCATGCAACCAACCAGTCTGACCGGGCTGTTCTTCTGGGGTTTTCTCGTGGTCTACGGCGTGCTGATGCTGGCGCTTTCGCCACGCGCCGTGACTCTGGGCGGTTTCTTTAATGGCGAAGACAGCCAGGGCCGCAGCGCCAGCCCCTGGCTGATTACTTCAAGCATCTTTATCAGCTGGATCTTCGCCAAATCGGTGACCAACGCCGCCAATCTGGGGGCGACTTACGGGCTGGTCGGCGGCCTGGCGTATGCCATGTACTGGCTGTCGATTCCGCTGACCGGCTTTGTCATCTACCGCCTGCGTCGGCGTTATGCGGCCACCGGCCTGGTCAGCTTCCTGAGCAGCCACTACGGTCGCGGCGCGGCGCTGGCGTTCTCCGCGGCGATTCTGATTCGCCTGTTTAACGAGGTGTGGAGCAACACCGCGGTGGTCGGCGGCTATTACGGTGATTCCGGCAGCTTCGAATTTATCGCTTCGGCCTTGCTGTTTACTGCCGTGACCCTGGCCTACAGCCTGCGCGGTGGGCTGCGCAGCTCGATCCTCACCGATGCGGCGCAGGCGGCGATCTTCGTCATCGCCCTGGTCTGGGTGCTGGGTCTGGTGCTGCCGCAGCATTCGCCCAGCGAGCTGGTCAGCACCAGCCACTGGGCGCTGAATGCCGGCGTCGACCTGCTGCTGGTCGCCGGCCTGCAGGCCTTCAGCTACGGTTTCCACGACCCGGTGCTGACGGATCGCGGCTTTATCAGCGAGGAGAAGGCCATGCGTCGCTCTTTTCTGATCGCAGGCATTCTCGGCTTTATCGCCATCCTGGCCTTTAGCCTGATCGGCGTGCACGCCCAGCTCAGTGGCCTGGCGGCCTCGGACAACGTGCCGGCCGCCCTGGCCAAGAGCCTGGGTATCGGCGCGTTGCTGGTGATGACCGTGGTGATGGTTTCCGCCGCCGGCTCAACCCTGGATTCGACCTTCTCCAGCCTGGCCAAACTGGCCGGGCGCGAACTGCCGAAACTGGCCGGCCGCGACCTCGGGCAGAAAGCCATTGGCGTGGGCATAGCGGTAATGGTGGTGTTCGCCCTGCTCGGCAACCTGCCGATGATCGCCGGCACCGATATCCTCAAGGCCACCACCATCAGCGGCACCATGGTCATCGGCCTGGCCCCGGTGTTCGTCCTCCACGGCCTGACCACGCCCACCCGCCTGGGCTTTCACCTGAGCTTCTGGACCGGCCTGGGCCTGGGCGTAGCCCTGACCCTGAACTGGATTCCGCAGAGCTGGGCCATCGGTGACGGCAAATATGCATTGCTGCTCGGCACCAACCTGTATGGCCTGGGGCTGTGCGTGCTCGGCTATCTACTGCCCGGCTGGCTACGGAGGACTGCCTGATGCAGCTTGGCCCCGTAGGGTGCGCTGTGCGCACCAGGCATCTGCCTGCGGTATTGGTGCGCACGGCGCACCCTACTCATGTTGAGCCGGCATGCGGGGCTATCCACGAGCCGGCAGGTCAAGGAGAACGCACTGATGCGCGCCGGCCGTGACTGCCCCCTGGACTATCGCCTGACGCGGGATGCCTTTCGCGGTGAGCCGCGGTTCGACTGCGACGTGCTCTATGTGGTCGGCGGCCTGTATGGCAATCGCCAGGCCCTGGCTGCGCTGGAAAAGCGCCTGGCCGCCGAGCCCGGAGCGCGGCTGATCTTTAACGGCGACGCCCATTGGTTTGACCGCGATCCGGCGATTTTCCAGGCCATCGAGCAAGGGCTGAGCGGCCATCTGGCCCTGCGCGGCAATGTCGAAACCGAACTGGGCCGCACCAACGACAGCGGGGCCGGCTGCGGCTGTGCCTACCCGCTGACGGTGGAAGAAGCGGTGGTCGAACGCTCCAATGCCATCCAGCAGGAACTCAACAAAACCGTGCAGGGCTTGCCGGGCATGGCCGAACGCCTGACGACGCGACCAGCCACCGCACTGGTCAAGGTCGGCGGGCAGCGCGTGGCCATCAGTCATGGCGACGAGCAGTCCCTGGCCGGCTGGAACTGCTCGCGGGAATCCCTCAGCGAGCCGGAGCGCCAGCAGCAACTGGATGTTTGGTTTACCGCCAACAATGTGCAAGTACTCGCCACCAGCCATACCTGCTCGGCAGCAGCCTTGAATCTGCCCCACGGCGCGCTGATCAACAACGGTGCAGCCGGGCTGCCAAATTTTGCCGGCGGCCGTTATGGCCTGCTGAGCCGCATCGCGACGACACCACATCCAGCGGCGCTGTATCGCTGCCAGCGTGATGGCCTGTTTATCGAAGCGCTGCCGCTCAACTACGCGCACGATGCCTTTCTCGCCGACTTCGACCGCCAGTGGCCTGCCCATAGCCCGGCGGCGTTGTCCTATCGTTCACGGGTGCTCGGCCAGCTGAGCGACCGCCCCGAGACTGCCCTGCTGGGCGGTTTTAGCCTGTGCCAAAGCCTGTGCGCCCTGGAGGCGCTGACTGATGAATAGCCGCAAAATCGCCCTGATGGGCCTGATCCTCGCGCTGCTGGGCAGCTTCTTTGTCTTCGATATTGGCCAGTACCTCAATCTGGAAACCCTCAAGGCGCAGCAGGCCGCGCTCAACGCCCAGGTTGCGAGCAACCCCTGGCAGTCGGCGGGGCTGTTCTTTCTTGCCTATGTCGCGGTGACCGCGCTGTCCTTGCCCGGCGCGGCGCTGATGACCTTGCTTGGCGGGGCGCTGTTCGGGTTGATCGAAGGCTTCGTGCTGATTTCCTTTGCCTCCACCCTGGGCGCGACCCTGGCCATGCTCAGCAGCCGCTTTCTGCTGCGTGACTGGGTACAGAGCCGCTTCGGCCAGCGCCTGAGTGGCATCAATAACGGCGTCGAACGGGAAGGGGCCTTTTACCTGTTCGCCCTGCGTCTGGTGCCAGTCTTCCCGTTCTTTCTGATCAACCTGGCCATGGGCCTGACCCGCCTGCCGGTGCGCACCTACTGGTGGGTCAGCCAGCTGGGCATGCTGCCGGGCACCCTGGTTTATGTGAATGCCGGGCGCGAACTGGGCCAGCTGGACTCCCTGGCCGGCATCCTCTCGCCGGGGCTGCTCGGTGCCTTTGTCCTGCTCGGGGTGTTCCCGCTGATCGCGCGCAAGCTGCTCGGCCTGATCCAGGCGCGGCGGGTGTATGCCGGCTGGCACAAACCCAAGACCTTCGACCGCAACCTGCTGGTGATTGGCGCGGGTGCCGGCGGACTGGTCAGCGCCTATATCGCCGCGGCGGTCAAAGCCAAGGTCAGCCTGATCGAGAAACACCAGATGGGCGGCGACTGCCTGAACACCGGCTGCGTACCCTCCAAGGCGCTGCTGCGTTCGGCCAAGCTGGCCAATGAACTGAAAAAGGGTCCGGCCCTGGGCTTTACCGGCGTGCAGGGCACGGTGGATTTCCCGGCGGTGATGCAACGTATCCAGCGGGTGATCGCCGACATCGAACCCCATGATTCGGTGGCGCGCTACAGCGGCCTGGGCGTCGAAGTGATTCAGGGCGAGGCGAAAATCCTCTCGCCCTGGGCGGTGGAAGTGAATGGCCAGACCCTGACCAGTCGCAACCTGATCATTGCCGCCGGCGCGCGGCCGCTGGTGCCGAAGATCCCCGGCATAGAGGCGGTACAGGGCTACACCTCGGACAGCATCTGGAGCCTGCGCCAGCAGCCGCGCTGGCTGCTGGTGCTGGGCGGCGGGCCGATCGGCTGCGAGTTGGCCCAGGCCTTCCAGCGCCTCGGCAGCCAGGTGATTCAGGTGGAACTGGCCGAGCGCCTGTTGCCGCGCGAAGACGCCGACGCCAGCGCCCTGGTGCTCGAAAGCCTGCGAAGCGACGGCGTGGATGTGCGCCTGCAGCATCGCGCCGAGCGCTTCGAGGTGGTGGATGGCGAACAGCGTATGGTCGCCCGCCGCCTGGACACCGGCGAGGAGGTGACAATCGCCTTCGATGGCCTGCTGCTGGCCCTCGGCCGGGTGGCCAATGTCAGCGGTTATGGCGTCGAGGAACTGGGCCTGACCCTGCGCCCCAACGGCACCCTGGAAGTCGACGAATACCTGGCCACACGCTTCCCCAATATCTACGCGGTGGGCGATGTCACTGGCCCTTACCAGTTCACCCACGTGGCGGCGCACCAGGCCTGGTATGCAGCGGTGAATGCACTGTTCAGCGGTTTCAAGCGCTTCAAGGTGGATTACCGGGTGATTCCCGCCTGCACCTTTACCGACCCCGAAGTGGCCCGCGTCGGCCTCAACGAAAGCGAGGCGAATGCTCAGGGCATCGCCTATGAGGTGACCCGCTACGGCATCGATGATCTCGACCGGGCGATTGCCGACGAAGCCGCCCACGGCTTTGTCAAAGTGCTCACAGTGCCGGGCAAGGACCGGATTCTCGGCGTCAGCATCGTTGGCGAACACGCCGGTGAACTGCTCGCCGAGTACGTGCTGGCAATGAAACACGGCCTGGGCCTGAACAAGATTCTCGGCACCATTCACACCTACCCGACCATGGCCGAGGCCAACAAATACGCGGCCGGCGAATGGAAGCGCGCCCATGCCCCGCAAGGCCTGCTGCGCCTGGTCGAGCGCTTCCACACCTGGCGCAGAAGCTGATGCGCGGGTTATTGCTGGCGCTGCTGGTACTGACGCCGCTGGCTCAAGCCGATAACCAGCTGACGCCCTGGACGGCCGGCCCGCCCAACGGCGAATGGTCAGCACCCTGGCGGCGGGCGGATATCCCCAAGCTCAAGCCCTCAGAGCGCAACCTGGTCGAGCAGGGTGGTAAGCAGGTGCTGCGGATCAAAGCCGATGCCGCTGCCGGTGGCCTGCTGCATCCGCTGGACCTGCCCGGCGACCAGCCCTGGCAACTGAGCTGGCAATGGCGCACCGAGCAGAAGCTGAAGCGGGCGCGCTTCGCCACCCGTGAAGGCGACGACTACGCCGCACGAGTTTATGTACTGCTGGATTACCCGCTGGATTCGCTGAGCTTTGTTACCCGGCAGAAGCTGCGCCTGGCGCGTACCTTCTTCGACCCCGATCTGCCAGCGGCAACCCTCAGCTATGTCTGGGACAACCGCCAACCGCCGGGCAGCCAGGCCCGCAGCGCCTATACCGAGACCGTGGAGATGCAGGTACTGCGCGGCCCCGAAGCGCCACTGGGGCAATGGCTGAGCGAGTCCCGCGACCTGCGCGCGGATGCTATCGCCGCCTTTGGCAGCGCACCGCGCAGGGTTCTCGGCGTGGTGTTCGCCGCCGACAGCGACAACACCGGCGAGTCGGCGGAAAGCTATTTCGCCGCGCCGCACTTGCAGCTGCCAAAACCCTGACGACGTAGGAGCGGGGGGGACACCCAGTTCCATGCCCGCGAACCCCTGCGATGCAAAAACATCGCGGGCATGGCCCGCTCCTACCTTTAAGGAATCAGGCAACCTGAGCCTGCTTGGCGGACTCAACCTGCTCGCGACGCGTCCAGCGATTGGCCCGGGCAAAGGTGCCGAAATCGTTGAAGCGTACGCCGTGCTCACGCATCACCTTATGCGCGAAAGGCACGCTGAGCTGGCGGATATAGAAGGGCTCCTTGACCACGAAATGGTGGATCGCGTGGCTGCTGCCGAAGTTGAAGCAGAACGCCTGCAGCGGCCACAACCACCAGGGGTTGAGCACCTGGGTCTGCTGGATCACGTTGCCCGCCTCGACGTCGCCGTAGTAGTGCATGTTCGAGCTGACAAAGTGCAGACAGAAGGTGCGCAGCACGTTGGGGCCGACCAGCACCACCACGGCAATATTCACCACGGCCATCACACTCAGGGTGGTCGCCGACCAGGCCACGGGCGCACCGAGAGCGGCAGCCACAAAGTCGATCAGGTGGAAGCCGAGAAATACATACCAGGTACCCCAGTTGAGCAGACCCAGCGGCGCATAGACCTTGAGTGTGCGGGTCAAAATCAATCGGCGGTGCTTGGGATTGCTCGCCCGTAGCCAGCGGATGAAGGAGCTCATCATGTTGTCGCCGACCATCAGCAGGCGAGCCAGGCCCCAGGGCTCGCCGTTGGTGATGGCGCGTTCTTCCGTGTCCTGCTCGCTGCCGGACACCTTGTGATGGTTGAGATGCAGGTGGCGGCGCACCCAGGGATTGATGGTGCTCGGCCGCGCCAGCCAGACCAGCGCCATCATCAGGTTGTGCGGTACCCGGCGCTTGCGGAAGTACATCGAGTGGATCAGGTCGTGCTCCAGCTCGTGGGTCAGCGAGGCGAAGAAGGCGTTCAGCAGCAGGCAGGCCCACCAGGCCAGGTAACCGCCGATATACAGCGCCGCCGAGCCGAGCATGCCGGCCAGGGCGAAGGTCAGGATGCCGGCACCCAGGGCATCCTGATGCTTGAGCAGGGGAAAGCGCTGGCGCAGTTCGACCCCGTGGGCCAGCACCTGTTGGCGGATCAGTGCGGCGCGTTGCGCGTCATTAAGTGCTGCAGTGCTTGCAGGGGAGTGGGGCATGCCTACATCCTCATGTTGATGAGGGGCTACTGTGCCGCCAAGCACGGGCGACCGCCTGACCCTGAACGCCAACCTGTTGACCGGACCCGCCAATCTGCATGACTGCCGAACCCACCACCCTGGCCAGCTGGACCCGCGCCCTGCGCAAGCAGCTCGATGCCCTCGGCCTCGACAGCGCGGCGCTGTGCCTGGAGGCCGGGCTGAAACCGAGCCTGCTCGACGACCCCAACGCGCGCTGCCCGCTGTCCATCACCACGCGCCTGTGGCAACTGGCCGTCGCGGCCAGCGGCGACCCGGCGCTGGGCCTGAAAACCTCGCAGTACGTCAGCCCCACCACCTTTCACGCCCTCGGTTACGCCCTGGGTGCCAGCAGCAGCCTGCACGAGATGTTCGAGCGTATCGTGCGCTACCACCGGGTGGTCAGCGATGCCCTCGAGCTGGAACTGCGCGAATGCGCCGACGCCTACGAATTCAGCTTTCGCGTACCGCCCGGCAGCCCGCCGCCGGCCCCCGAGGCGCTGGATGCCTTCGCCGCGATCTATATCCGCAGCTGCCGCAACCGCCTGGGCCGCGACTTCGCCCCGCTGGCGGTGCAGCTGCAGCGCCCCGAACCCGCCGATGCCCAGCCCTGGCATGCGGTATTCCGCGCACCGCTGTTGTTTGCCGCGACGGAAAACCTGCTGCGCTTCCCCCGCGCCGCCTTCGAACAGCGCCTGGACGACGGCAACCCGGAACTGGCCGAACACAATGAGACGGTGCTCAAGCGCACCCTCGAACAGTTGCAGAGCGCCACCTTGAGGCAGAGGGTGCGTGCTTGCCTCGAGGTTCAGTTACCGGATGGCGAACCGTCCGCCGAGCGTATCGCGCAAACCCTGCACCTGAGCCTGCGCAGCCTGCAGCGGCATCTGGCCGACGAGGGCTGCACTTATGAGAGCCTGCTCGCCGACACCCGCCACAGCCTGGCTCTGCAGCATATGCGCGACCCGCACTGCTCGATCAGTGAGATCGCCTACCTGCTCGGCTTCGCCGACACCAGCAGCTTTAGCCGCGCCTTCAAACGCTGGACCGGGCAAGCGCCCAGCCATTACCGCGAAGGACTGAAACACGGCTAACCGGCATACGCATCACGCATTCAGCTGGGTTTTGAGCAGGTCGCGGAAGGTCTGGATCAGCGCTTCCCGCGAGCGGCCACGGCGCAGAATCAACGAGAAGGGGGCCTGGTAGCCGAAGGTCGCCGGCAGCAGCACCTTGAGCCGCCCCTGGTCGACCCAGGACTGGGCGTAATGCTCCGGCAGGTAGCCAATATAGGCACCGGACAGTACCAGAATCAGCTGGGCCTCCATCGACTCCACCGTCGCCGCGCTGTGCTTGAAGCCGTGCCGGGCCAGCTCGGCCTGGCTCCAGTAGCCGCGACCGACCATGCGCTGTTGGGCGATCACTTCCTCGGGGATGCGCCGCGCGCCAAACAGCGAGTGGCGCTCGCTGCAATACAGCCAGTGCTGCTCGCGGTACAGCGGCTGGTAGACCAGGCCGTTCATCCGCGTGGAAAACGCGCCGATGGCCAGGTCCAGGCGGTTATCCAGTACCGCCAGTTGCAGCTCGTAAGGGCTGGCCACCGACAGGTGCAGATGCACCGCCGGGTGCTCCTGGCTGTAGGCACCGATCACTTCGGCCAGCGGCAGAGCCGGGTCGCTTACCGTGGAGTCCAGCACGCCGAGGTTGAGGGTGCCGCGCAGCTCGCCCTTGAGCGCCGCCGAGTAACGCTCGAAGCCTTCCAGTTCGCCGAGCAGGCGCAGCGTCTCCTGATGAAACAGCTCACCCTTGCTGGTCAGGCTGAAGCCGCCGCGGCCGCGATGGCAGAGGCTGAGACCCAGCTGGCTTTCCAGCTGGCTCATATAGGTGCTGATGGCCGAGGTGGAGAGGTTCAGCTCCTGCTGCGCCGCGGCAAAGCCCTGGTGGCGCACCACCGAGACGAAGATGCGCAGCAGCTTGAGATCGGGCAGGGCTTGGCTCATCGGCGCGGGCTCCTCGTAGGATGGGTTGAGCGCAGCGATACCCATGCGGTCGAGTTGATGGGTTACGCCGCTATGCGGCTAACCCATCCTACAGAGGCGCTTATTAGTTTAGAAATTCCTGAACTAAGTTTTTGCCTGCAACGATTTGTTGCAGGCACGGCCTGTCCAACAATCCGGCCCAACGACTCCTATAACCACAAGAATGCTGAGGCCTAGCCGTGGACAAGATCCTGCACCAGCCCCTGGGCGGCAACGAGATGCCGCGCTTCGGTGGCATCGCCACCATGATGCGTCTGCCACATATCCAGAAAGCCGAAGAGAAACGTGAACTGGATGTCGGCTTCGTCGGCGTACCGCTGGATATCGGCACCTCGCTGCGCTCCGGCACCCGCTTCGGCCCGCGCGAGATTCGCGCCCAGTCGGTGATGATCCGCCCCTACAACATGGCCACCGGCGCGGCTCCCTTCGACTCGCTGAATATCGCCGATATCGGCGATGTGCCGATCAACACCTTCAATATGGCCGAGGCCATCCGCATCATCGAAGAGGCTTACGACGAGATCCTCGAACTGGGCATCATCCCCCTGACCCTGGGCGGCGACCACACCATCACCCTGCCGATTCTCCGTGCCATCAAGAAAAAGCACGGCAAGGTCGGCCTGGTGCATATCGACGCCCACGCCGATGTGAATGACCATATGTTCGGCGAGAAGATCGCCCACGGCACCACCTTCCGCCGCGCGGTGGAGGAAGACCTGCTCGATTGCGACCGCGTGGTACAGATCGGCCTGCGCGCCCAGGGCTATACCGCCGAGGACTTCAACTGGAGCCGCAAGCAGGGCTTCCGTGTGGTCCAGGCCGAAGAGTGCTGGCACCAGTCCCTGACCCCACTGATGGAAGAAGTGCGCGCCAAGGTCGGCGGCGGCCCGGTGTACCTCTCCTTCGATATCGACGGTATCGACCCGGCCTGGGCCCCAGGTACCGGCACCCCGGAAATCGGCGGCCTGACCACCATCCAGGCCATGGAGATCATCCGTGGCTGCCAGGGCCTGCAGCTGGTTGGCGGCGATCTGGTGGAGGTCTCGCCACCCTACGACACCACCGGCAACACCTCGTTGCTGGGGGCCAATCTGCTCTACGAAATGCTCTGCGTGCTGCCGGGTGTTCAGCGACGCTGAAGACGCCTGATAGCTGCAGACGGGCACGCCATGCGATGCCGACGACAACAAGTAACAGGGTGCCACAATGAACGCCGCACACAACCCGGCAACGCCGCACGACGCTCAGGCTGTACTGCAGGCAGCCGCTGAACTGGTCAGCGCCTTTGCCAATAACGACAGCGCAAGGTACTTCGCCGCCTTCAGTGAGGACGCCACCTTCGTCTTTCACAGTTGCGACGAGGTGCTAGCCAATCTCGACGCCTACCGTGAACGCTGGGCGTCATGGCAGACCGAGGGCTTTACCGTCCTGGCCTGTACATCCAGCGCCCCACTGCTGACCCTGCACGGCGACAGCGCAATTTTCATTCACGATGTCAGCACACATGTGCGTATTGCCGGCAACGACCTGCATAGCCGGGAACGCGAGACCATTGTCTTCCGACGACAGCCTGACAGCGACCGATGGCTCGCCTGTCACGAACACCTGTCGCTGCTCGCCAGCTAGACCACAAAAAACCGCCAGAGACCTGCAAAACAACTGCCACGCACCAACCGAATAAACACAACAACCAGGGGAGTCACCCGCGTGCTCAAGAACATAACTCAACACTTCGGTCAGGACGGCCTTGCGCCCACTGCCTCTGACCACCGCAGCCTCGGTCTTGGCGGTACCACCGCCCTGTGGCTGGGTGCCAACGTGGTGGTTACCACCATCCTCACCGGGATGCTGCTGGTGCCGGACTTACCCTTTGTGCAGGCCATGCTGATCGTGCTGGCCGGTTCGGCCATCGGCATACTGCCGCTGGTACTGGTCGGCCTGATGGGGCAGCGCTCGGGGCTGACCACTATGGTGCTGGCGCGCGGCAGCTATGGCTCTCAGGGTGCCAAACTGCCGTCGCTGGTCAACCTGCTGACCCTGTTGGCCTGGAGCTGGATTCAGGCACTGCTGGCCGGCATGAGCCTGAACTACGCAGTCGAGCATCTGACCGGCTACTCCAACCTGCCGCTGTTCACCATCCTCTGCGAAACCCTGGTGCTGCTCATCGCCCTGCGCGGCCACCTGGGCATTGAGCGGGTCGAACGCTGGGCTGCTGTCGGCATGTTGCTGCTGGCTGGCGCAGTCTTCTATGTGATGGGGCAGAAGTTCGAATTCGCCAGTCTGCTGAGCATGCCGGTGGAGCCACGTAACGAGATCAGCCCCGGCATCGCCTTCGATATCGTTATCGCCACGGCGTTTTCCTGGATTCCCTTGGCTGCCGACTACAACCGCAACTGCCGCAGCCAGGGCACAGCCGCCGTCGGCACCTGGGTCGGCTATGTGGCCGCCACCCTGCTGGCCATGGGCCTGGGTGCCGCGGTATCGGGGTTCTCGGTACTCGGCGGCATGGAACAGACCTACGACCCGGCGGTACTGCTGGCCGGTTTTGGCTTTGGCTTGCCGGCGGCCATCGTGGTGTTCCTCTCGGTGATGACCACCAACGTGATGTGCGTCTACAGCGCCTCGCTGTCGTACCTGAATATCAGCCCGAAGACCCGCTTCTGGAAACCGGCACTGTGCATCGGCGTGCTGTCGATTCTCGGCTCACAGATTCCCGGTATCCTCGACAACTTCCAGAACTTCCTGCTGATCATCGGCAGCGTATTTATCCCGGCCTTTGCCGTGCTGATCGCCGACTATTTCCTGATTCATCGGGGTCAGTACGACGTTGGCGATCTGCTCAGCGAGGATGGCGGTCGTTACCGCTATGTCGGCGGCTTCAACCCGGCTGCCTTCGCTGCCTACGGCCTGGGCGCAGTGCTGGCCTACTACTGGGGCTGGGTTGCACCACTGGCCTTTGGTGCCTCGCTCCCGGTGTTTCTGATCACCGCCGCCAGCTATGCCACCCTGCGCCGCTGGGTGCTGGTGCCCAAGGCGCAACTGGCCTAGTTTGAACCTGCGTGGCGGGGCTGCCCCGCCACCCGGTTGAGAGCACGACATGAAAATCGTCACACGCGAACAATGGTTTGCAGTGCACCGTCTGGATGACGGCGTACAGCTGATCCACGAACCCTATGTACGGCCCTTCTACCGCTGCAATATGTGGCATGTGCAAGGCCGCGAGCGCGATGTGCTGATCGACTCCGGCTCTGGCCTGGTCAGCCTGCGTGAGCAGTTGCCCTGGCTCACCGAGAAACCGCTGCTGGCGGTGGCCAGCCATTGCCACTTCGACCATATCGCCGGCCACCATGAATTTAGCGAGCGCCTGGTGCATCCCGCCGAAGCCGATATTCTCGCCGCGCCAACCGGGGCCAATACCCTGGCCACGGCCTTTGTCGGCGATGAGATGTTCGAGGCGCACCCGGATTGCCCCCTGTGCTACGCCGAATACCGCGTGCATGCTGCGCCGGCCACGCGGCTGATTGAGGAGGGCGATGTGCTCGATCTGGGCAACCGGGTGTTGCAGGTACTGCATACTCCCGGCCATTCGCCGGGCGGCATCAGCCTGTGGGAAGCGGCAACCCAGACGCTGTTTTCCGGCGACATTCTCTACGACGGCCCGCTGATCGAAGACGCCTATCACTCCAACCTGGATCACTACGCCAGCAGCCTGGCGCGCCTGCGTGCGCTGCCGGTACGCGTGGTGCATGGCGGCCACTTCCCGAGCTTCTCCGGCGAACGCATGCGTCTATTGATCGACGCCTGGTTTGCCGACCACCCGCATTTACAGCCCTAAGCCCTTGCGTCCTCAGACGCCGTTCAAGGTGATGCATGACAGCACAACTGTTTATCGATGGCACCTGGCAAGCCGCCGGCAGCGCCAGCCAACTGCCGGTATTCAACCCCAGCACCGGCGAGCAGATCGCCAGCGTGGCCTGCGCGTCGGCGGCGGATGTCGAGCTGGCGGTACAGGCGGCGCGACGCGCCTTGCCAGCCTGGAGCCTGCGCCCCTCACGTGAACGCGCCGACTACCTGCGCGCCTTCGCCGCAGAGATCGAGGCGCGCAGCCCGACGCTGATCGAGTTGCAGATGCGCAACAACGGCAAACCACGGCATGAGGCCGAGCTGGATATCAGCGATGCCATCGCCACCTTTGCCTATTACGCCGACCTGGCCGACGGCCTGGACACCCGGCAGAACGCCGCCGTGGCCCTGCCGGACGACAGCTACCAGTCCTTTACCCGCCTGGAGCCGCTCGGCGTGGTCGGCCTGATCGTGCCGTGGAACTTCCCCCTGGTCACCAGCGCCTGGAAGCTCGCCCCGGCCCTGGCGGCGGGTTGCTGCGTGGTGCTCAAACCCTCCGAGCTGACCCCGCTGATCGAGCTGCAACTGGGCGAAATCGCCAGCGCCATCGGCTTACCGGCGGGGGTGTTCAACCTGCTGCCGGGCGATGCTGCCACCGGCGCGGCGCTGGTCGCTCATCCACAGATCGCCAAGCTGTCCTTTACCGGCAGCAATGCGGTAGGGCGCAAGGTGATGCAGGCTGCCGCCAGCCGCACCCTACCGGTGGCCCTGGAGCTGGGCGGCAAGTCGCCGATCCTGGTGTTCGCCGACAGTGATCTGGACCAGGCGGTGCAATGGATCATCGCCGGTATCTGCTGGAACGCCGGGCAGATGTGCTCGGCCACCTCGCGCCTGCTGGTCGAGGAGGGCATCGCCGACCCCCTGCTGGACAAACTGGCCAGCGCCATGGCCGCACTCAGGGTCAGCGATCCGTACAGCGAAGGCTGTGAAATGGGGCCGATGACCAGCCAGGCGCAGCTGCACAAGGTGCTGGAGTATTTCGCCATCGCCGAGCGCGAAGGGTTGCAGTGCCTGAGCGGCGCGCGGCAACTGCCGGGGCCCGGCTGGTTTGTCGCGCCCACGCTGTACGCTGATGTGCCGGAAAACAGCCGCCTGTGGCGCGAGGAAATCTTCGGCCCGGTGCTCTGCAGCAGACGCTTTAGCGACGAGGCCGATGCCCTGCGCCAGGCCAACGACTGCGACTTCGCCCTGGCCGCCACCGTGGTCAGCGCCGAGCGCAACCGCGCCCTGCGCGTGGCGGCTGCACTGGAAGCCGGGCATGTATGGATCAACTCGGCGCAGGTGATCTACCCGCACACCTCCTGGGGCGGCGGCAAAGCCAGCGGCATCGGCCGCGAGCTGGGGCCCTGGGGCTTGTCGGCCTTTCAGCAGGTCAAACATATCACCCTGCCCGGCGCAGACAGCTAACGAAGTCGTCGGGAGCGCAATCCTGGTGCGCACTGCACACCCTCACATTCCAGCAACACATCACGACGACATGGCTTTACCATGGTTGCACCCCTGCACGTGCAACCATGGAAGCTCGGCGTGACGCATCACTATGACCTGCTGTTGATCGGTGCCGGCCACGCGCACCTTGGCGTACTGCGGCGCTGGGCCCTTCTGGAGCGCCCGCCGGGGCGCATTGCCCTGCTCAGCGCAGGGCCGGCGGCCTGGTATTCGGGGATGCTGCCGGGGCTGCTGGCCGGGCGGCATCGGCCGGAGGATTGTCAGGTCGAGCTGCAGCCGCTGTGTCGGGCGGCCAAGGTCGAGCTGATCGTCAGTCCGGTGGCAAGCCTGTCCGCGGCCCAGCAGCAAGTGCAGCTGAGCGATGGCCGCACCCTGGATGCCAGCTGGCTGTCGCTCAATGTCGGCGCGCAAGTTTCTGCACCGCCGCAGCAGGGCGACGCCATGCAGCTGCTGGCGGTCAAACCCTTCGCGGAATTTCTCGAGGGCTGGCAGCAGTGGCAGGCCGCGCCGCAGCCCATGGCGATTCTCGGTGGCGGCGCGGCGGGGGTCGAGCTGGCCCTGGCGCTCGCCGGCCAGGTGCCAAGGCTGGCGCTGTTCTGCGCCGGCCATCTGCTCGATGGTCTGTCTGCCGGGGTGCGCCTGCGCGCCCTCGGCCATCTGCGCCAGCGCGGCGTCTGGGTGCGCGAGGATTGTCCGATCAGCCAGATCAAGAACGACTGCCTGCTCAGCGGCGACGAACCGGTCTGGCGCGGCCAACGCCTGTTACTGGCCAGCGGTGCCAAAGCCTTTGCCTGGCCGGCGCACAGCGGCCTGGGCTGCGATGAGCAGGGTTTCGTGCTGATCGCACCAACGCTGCAGAGCTATACCCACCCAACGATTTTCGCCGTGGGCGACTGTGCCAGCCTGCCTGGCGCGCGCAAGAGCGGGGTCTACTCGGTGCGCCAGGCCCCGGTGCTGGCCGCCAACCTCAACGCTGCGCTGCGCGGCCTACCGCTGCAACGCTACCGCCCGCAACGGCAAAGCCTGGCGCTGCTGGCCACCGGCGACGGCGGCGCACTGCTCGATTGGCATGGCTACAGTGCCGGCGGTCGGTTTTACGGGCGCTGGAAAGACTATCTGGATCGCGGCTTTATCCAGCGCCATCGTCTTTACGGCTAGGCCCTGTGCTACCAAAGTGCCATGGCCTTGCGCCGCCAGGGGTGATCGAATCAAGAACCTCGTGAATGCTGGCCGTAAGGAGTCGCCCCCACTATGGTCTACAGATTCGCTGACAACGGCCGATCAACTGTGCACGCACAACGCGCCTCCAGCGCGCTGCATACAACTCCCGGCCGGCTGCACAGCTATGCGCCGGTACCCGTGCCTGGCAACGCCGGAATCGGCATAAAAATAACGAGGTTGGTTATGCGTTCTGCTTTTATTAGCTACCCCAAGACCTGCGCACTGCATGCTCTGGGCCTGGCCGGGCTGATGGTGCTCTACCAGCAGGTCCAGATGCCGCTATACCTGAGCATGGCCTCCTTTATGCTGCTGGCGCTGTGGCCCTGGCTCGGGCCCTGGCAGCGCAAGGACGATGGCCCGGCGCACGCCGCCGAAGAGGGCGTGCAGTTCAACGAACTGAGCCGCACGCTGTCCCGCCACACCTGTCATAACGCCCTGTCCGCCGCCCAGGTCTCCCACGCGGTGCAACAACTGGCCAGCAAGCTGCAATCGCAGCTGGGCGCGGTCGAGCAGATCAACCAGGCTGCCGAGGCCATCACCCAGACCGAGCAGGACAATGCCCGCCGCGCCGAACAGACCCTGACTGCGGCGCAATCGGTGCGCCAAAACAGCGCCAGCGGGCAGCATGAGCTGCACCAGGCCATCGCCGCCATGCAGCAACTCAGCACCCAGACCGCCGCCAGCCGCCAGCTGATTGACGGCCTCAGCAGCCGCACCGAACAGATCGAAAAGGTCACCCAGGTGATCCAGTCGATTGCCAGCCAGACCAACCTGCTGGCGCTCAATGCCGCCATCGAAGCGGCCCGTGCCGGCGAGATGGGCCGCGGTTTCGCCGTGGTCGCCGACGAGGTGCGCAACCTCGCCGGGCGCACCAGCAGCGCCACCGAAGAGGTCGGCCAGATGGTCGCCGATATCCGTCAGCAGAGCCTGGCGGTGGTCACCCATATTCAGCAGCAGGCCGATCAGCTGGATCAGGCTGCGCAGCAGATCGCCCACACCGGCGAGCAGCTGGAAGGCATCGCCGGCCTGGCCGTGGACGTCGAACAGCAGGTCGAGCAGATCAACCACGGCACCGCGGAAAACCATCAGCGCCTGGCCGAGCTGTCGGTCGCGGTCAGCCAGCTGCGCGGCGACGTGTGCGACAGCGAAGGCCAGACCCGCCAGCTCAGCCGCGCCTCCGAACAACTGGTGGGGCAGGCGGAAACCGTCAGTGAGCAGCTCGCCGCCGTCGGCCTGGACGACTACCACCAGCGCGTCTACGACCTGGCCCGCAGCGGTGCGGCGCAGATCGCCGCGCAGTTCGAAGCGGATATCCAGGCCGGCCGCATCAGCGCCAACGACCTGTTCGACCGGCAATACCAGCCAATCGCCAACAGCTTCCCGGCCAAGTTCAAAACCCGCTTCGACAGCTACGCCGACCAGGTATTGCCGACCATTCAGGAGCCTCTGCTGAGTCAGCACGAAGGCCTGGTATTCGCCATCGCCTGCACCGCCGAAGGCTATGTACCGACCCACAACAAGGCCTTCAACCACGCCCCCACTGGCGACCGCGCCGTGGACACCCTGAAAAGCCGCAGCAAGCGCCTGTTCAACGACCGCACCGGCATCCGCTGCGGCAGCCACCAGCAACCGCTGCTGCTGCAGACCTATATGCGCGACACCGGCGAGCTGATGCATGACCTGTCGGTGCCGATCATGGTCCAGGGCCGCCACTGGGGCGGTTTGCGCCTGGGTTACAAGCCGGAGCCCTGATCGCACGCAACGCCTCGGCCAGCAGCCGAAGCGTTGCCGCCCACAGTTCAGGGGCTCGCCCCTGGCGCAACAATATTTTGAATTATCGAGCCAGGCTGGGGTTCTTACGCTGTAGGCCATTTATCGGCCATCCGCTTCCAAGGACATCCTATGAAGATCCTGCTGGTACTGACCTCCCACGACCAACTGGGCGACACCGGGCACAAGACCGGTTTCTGGCTGGAAGAGTTCGCCTCGCCCTATTACGTGTTCAAGGATGCCGGGGCGCAGCTGACCCTAGCCTCGCCCAAGGGCGGCCAGCCGCCGCTCGACCCGAAAAGTGACGTAGCTGACGCGCAAACGCCTGCCACCGAACGCTTCAAAGCCGATGTTGCAGCGCAACAGGCGCTGGCCAATACCCTGCCGTTAAGCCAGGTGCAGGCCGATGATTTCGACGCCGTGTTCTATCCCGGTGGCCATGGCCCGCTGTGGGATCTGGCCGAGGACCGCACCTCCATCGCCCTGATCGAACGTTTCCAGGCGCAAAACAAACCCGTGGCGGCGGTCTGCCACGCCCCGGGCGTGCTGCGCCACGTAAAAGCGGCAAACGGTCTGCCGCTGGTTAACGGCAAAAAGGTCACCGGTTTCAGCAATAGCGAAGAAGCCGCGGTGCAACTGACCGAGGTGGTGCCATTCCTGGTACAGGACATGCTCATCGCCAACGGCGGCCGTTACTCCAGCACAAACGACTGGCAGAGCCATGTGGTGGTCGATGGGCTGCTGATCACCGGGCAAAACCCCGGTTCCTCGGATGCCACCGCCGAAGCACTGCTCGAACAGCTGACAAAGCGCCAAGCGTGAATCGGCTGGCGTGCAGGCTGCACTTGGGGTATCACAGAGCGACACGCAATCTGAACGCCAGCCAGGGGTCATCTCGCCCATGCAACTCAATGCCGATTTCAGCCAACGGGCGCTGGTCCGCCCAGACGACAGCCCCTGGATCGCATCACCCATGCCGGGCGTAGAGCGGCGCATGCTCGACCGGATTGGCGATGAGGTGGCGCGAGCCACTTCGATCGTGCGCTACGCGGCGGGCTCACACTTCAGTGCGCATCAGCACCCCGGGGGCGAGGAGTTTCTGGTGCTGGAGGGCGTGTTCTCCGACGAGCGCGGCGATTACCCGGCCGGCACCTATGTGCGCAACCCGATCGGCAGCCAACATGCGCCTTTCAGCCGGGAAGGCTGCACCATCTTCGTAAAACTTATGCAGTTTGAGCAGGCGGATGACCAGCACGTGGTGATCGACAGCCGCCGCGCCGAATGGCTACCCGGCATGGTTCCCGGGCTGAGTGTGCTACCGCTGCATCAGCACGGCACCGAGCAGGTGGCGCTGGTGCGTTGGGCACCGGGCACGCGCTTCAACCGCCATCGGCATTGGGGCGGTGAAGAAATTCTGGTGCTTGAGGGCACGTTCCAGGATGAGTTCGGCGACTACCCCGCGGGCAGCTGGCTGCGCAGCCCGCACCTGTCCGAGCACCAACCGTTCAGTGCAGCGGGCTGCCTGATCTGGGTAAAAACCGGGCACCTGCCCGATTAACCCAGGCTGGCCATCAAGCGCTTATAGACGCGCGTACGCCGCGCGATCTTGAACTGCTCCAGCAGCAAGGCGCGCAAGGGTGAAACCTGCGCATTGGTGCGCTTGCCTCGGCTGAGCTGACGTAGCTGGAACTTCACCGTGGCCATATAGGCCAGCGAGGCAAACGCCTTGTTCTTCCAGCGAATCGGCGGCAATTCGGCGCTGCTGTGCTGCCCGGCCTGCCACTGCCGGGGCAGTGCCGGGTCGATCGCCAGGGCCGTGGCAATCCCGGCCATGGCCACACCGCTGGCCAATACCTGCTCGACCACCGGCAAACGGCGAATACCGCCGGTAACCATCACCGGCATGGTCGCCGCTGCGGCGATCTCACCGGCAAATTCGAGGAAGTAGGCCTCGCGCGCCAGGGTGCGGCCATCGCGGGCATCACCCTGCATGGCCGGGGCCTCGTAACTGCCGCCAGACAGCTCGACCAGATCGACATCCAGCGGGTTCAGCAGCTGCACCACACGCTTGGCGTCCGCCGCATCGAAGCCGCCACGCTGGAAATCCGCCGAGTTGAGCTTTACCGCCACACAGAAGCGCGGGGCCACCAGGGCACGCACCGCCTTGACGACTTCAAGCAATAAGCGCGCACGGTTTTCCAGCGAGCCGCCCCAGCTGTCCGTGCGCTTGTTGCTGATGGGTGAAAGAAACTGGCTGAGCAGATAACCGTGCGCCGCGTGGATCTGCACCCCGGTAAAACCGGCCTGTTCGGCCAGCTGCGCGGTGCGCGCAAACCGCTGGATCAGCCCGTGGATTTCGGCCTCATCCAACGCCTTGGGCATAGGAAACATCTTCGACAGGCCGCCCAGCTCAAGGGCCACGGCCGAGGGCGCGACGGTCTGCTGGCCGAGGTTGGCCTGCATCTGCCGGCCGGGGTGGTTGATCTGCATCCAGAACTGCGCCCCCTGGGCACGGCCGATCCGCGCCCAGTCGCGGAACTTGTCCAGCTGCCGCTCATCTTCCAGCACCACGCCGCCGGGGCCAGTCATGGCGCGGCGGTCGACCATCACGTTGCCGGTCAGCAGCAGCCCGGCACCGCCCTCGGCCCAGGCCTGGTAAAGCCGCAGCAATTCGGCGGACGGGCCCTGGCTGGCGTCGGCCAGGTTCTCTTCCATCGCCGCCTTGGCGATGCGGTTGGTGATGGTCGTACCGTTGGGCAGTTGCAGCGCTTGGAAGGCAGTCATGGAGAACTCCGGGGGTGGTCAATGCCGCAAGCCTAAGGTTAAAGTCAACTTTAAGGTCAATAGCCCGGAGCACAGATGATGAAAATTGGTGAACTGGCCACGCGCAGCGGTCTGGCCGCCTCGCGCATTCGCTTCTACGAGGCCAGCGGGCTGATCAGTGCCCAGCGCCAGGCCAACGGTTATCGCAGTTACCCAGAACAGGCGGTGCAGACTCTCGGGATTATCAGCTGCGCGCAACAGGCCGGTTTCAGCCTGGAGGAGATTCGCCGCCTGCTGCCCGACGCCAGCCCCCAGGGCTGGGCTCACGAGGAGATGCTCGGCAGCCTGCAGCGCAAGGTCGGCGAAATCGAGGCCATGCAGCAGCGCCTGGCGCAGAACAAGGCGCAACTGCTGGCCATCATCGCCACCATCGAGAGCAAACCGGAAGGCATGCCCTGCACGGAAAACGCCGAGCGGGTGCTAGCCAATCTGCGCGGCAGTTGACTCAGGCCGACAGCGGCCAGGCTCAATGTTTAGCCAAGCAATAACCAAGCATGTGAAAAACAGGATTTAACGCACTCTTGGCCCTGTGTGAACCTGCTGGCCATGTGTCCTTCCGTACAGCTGTTCCTCACCCCCCTATTGGCTGCGCATCGGTGCGAGCGGCGCAGCTTTGTGCCCCCCGCCCTGCTGCCACAGATCCTCGCCTTCTGGGCCCTGTGGCATTGCCGCCACGCGCGCCCGCCGGATGCCCTGAGCACAGGCCACTGATTGCCCCGCAGCCAGCAACCCTGGCTGCCGACCCTGTGCCCGGTTCGGGCCCAGCACCCGCCAGTCGTACCCAGGAACCGCCTTATGAACGCCGCCATCAAACCCGTAACGCCCGCCGCCGAACGCTGCCCGTCCTACTACAGCGCCAGCCTCAATGAGGAAACCGCCTACCCGACCCTGCAGGGCGAGGTCAGCGTCGATGTGGTGATCATCGGCGGCGGCTTTACCGGCGTGGCCAGCGCCGTAGAGCTGGCCGAGCGCGGGCTCAAGGTGGCCATAGTCGAGGCGCACAAGATCGGCTGGGGGGCCACCGGGCGCAATGGCGGCCAGGTCACCGGTAGCCTGTCGGGCGATGCGGCGATGACCAAGCAGATGCGCAACACCCTCGGCGAGGAGGTTGAAGACTTTATCTGGCACCTGCGCTGGCGTGGCCACGAAATCATCAAGAACCGCGTGGAGAAGTACGCCATCCAGTGCGACCTCAAGCACGGTCACCTGCACGCGGCGATGAAGCCCGTGCATATGCAGGAGCTGGAGGCCACCTACGCCGAAGCGGTGCGCCGCGGCATGGCGAATGACGTGACCCTGCTCGACCGCGCCGGGGTGCAGAGCCACCTGGCCAGCGACCTGTACAACGGCGCGCTGAAGAACACCCGCAACATGCACCTGCACCCGCTGAATCTGTGCATCGGCGAAGCCAAGGCGGCGGCCAGCCTGGGCGCGCTGATCTTCGAACACTCGCCGGTTTTGGAGATCATCCACGGTGCCAACCCGGCGGTGGTCACCGCAGGCGGACGGATCAAGGCCAAGCAGGTGCTGCTGGCCGGCGACGTGTACCACAAGCTGGAGCCGAAAAAGCTCAAGGGCATGATCTTCCCGGCCATGGGCGGCATCGTCACCACCGCGCCGCTGGGTGAACTGGCGAAGGAAATCAACCCGCAGGACCTGGCCGTGTACGACTGCCGCTTTGTCCTCGATTACTACCGCATGACCGCCGACGGCCGCCTGCTGTTCGGCGGCGGCTGCAACTACTCCGGGCGTGATTCGCGGGATATCGCCGCCGAACTGCGCCCCGGCATCGAACAGACTTTCCCACAGCTCAAGGGCGTCGCCATCGACTTCCAGTGGAGCTGCGCCATGGGCATCGTGATCAACCGCATCCCGCAGCTGGGCAAGCTCTCGGATAACGTCTGGTACTGCCAGGGCTACTCCGGCCACGGCATCGCCACCACCCACATCATGGGCGAGATCATGGCCAACGCCCTGACCGGCACCCTGGGCCACTACGACACCTTCGCCGCCTGCAAGCACATCAAGGTGCCGCTGGGCGACGTGTTCGGCAACCCGATGCTGGCGGCCGGCATGTGGTACTACCAGATGCTGGAAAAATTGCGCTAAGCCTTTCGCGTACAGCAGACCATCGCGGCCAAGGCCGCTCCTACAAAAGCGCTTAAACCTTTAGGCGCGGCTGGGCGGCACTCCGCCATGCCTGCGAGCCTTTAGCTTTTGCCGGCAGTGCTGAGCGTCGCTGGGCTGGCCGGCACCTCGTCGCGATCATCGACAAAAGCCACCGCTGGCGAGCCATCGGCATTCAGCTGGTAGATCGCGCTCGGCTGGCCTTGCTCATTGAAGAACACCTGGCCCAGCCCCGCGCCATTCCACAAGCGTTCGCCGGCCTTGCTGCGCGAGGGAATACGCGGGGTGACCTGCATGCGCCGGCGGGTGGTCAGCCAGTTGAGCGGTGACCAGGGCGCGTAGAGCCAGCGGTTGAGGCGGTCGAACCAGTCGAGCAGGCGCGCCGGGAATTCGTTTTTCAGGCCGCTGCTGGTGATCTGCCAGAGCTGCGGGCCGCGCTTGCGCTGGCGGATCAGCACCTCGTAGACAAACGAGTAATGCACGTCGCCGGAAAGGATCACGTAGTTACCCGGCGTACGTGAGTGGCGGAAAATATTCAGCATCACCTGCGCCGCGCCACGGTGGGCCATCCAGTTTTCCGCATCGACCATCAGCGGATGACCGGCCCAGCTGAAGACTTTCTGGATGGTCTCGATCAGCTTGACGCCGAATATCGGCGCTGGGGAGACGATGATCGCCGACGGATGATCGAGCAGCTCCTGCTGAAACTCGCACAGCGCTTCCCAATCCAGCAGGCCGGAGGGCCGCTTTAGGTTGCGCTCGCTGCGCCAGCGCCGCGTGCGGGTGTCCAGCACCAACAGGGCCGGGGTGCTCGGCAGCACGAATTGCCATTGGTGAAAGCTCAGCAGTTCGTCGATCAGCGCGTCCTGCGGCTGACAATCCATATGGTTGGCGGCGTCGCGGCCCTCGGTCATCGCGCGGATCATCTGCAGCGGCTTGGCAAACACATCCGGGTTATTGCCCCAGCCCTGGCATAGCAGGTAGGCAATCAGCGCGTTGCCGATGATGCGTTTGGAAAACGGGTGGCCGTAGGCGGTTTCCTCCCACTGCGCGGAGAGGTTCCAGTCGTCGGTGATGTCGTGGTCATCGAAGATCATCAGCGTCGGCAGGTGGGCGAGGGCCCGCGCGACCCGGCCAAGGCCGCCGCGAAACGCCTCGATATGGCCCCGCTCGGCCTGATAACGCGGCACTTCCTCGGCGCTCAGCGCCGGCATTTCGGCTTCCAGCAACGTCCAGGGCGTCGGCGACCAGACCAGCAGGTACATGGCCAGCACTTCGGCGCAGGTCACCAGGTGGTTGTCGGCGCTGCTGGTGGTGAACACCGGCTTCTCCACGCCGCCGAAAAACCGCTCGCGCAGGGTGTCATTGCTCTTCAGCGCCGGCAGCAGCTCGGCGCGCTGATAGTAGCTGGCCGGGTGCTGGTAAAGCGCCGTGCTGTCATCCACCACCGCGCCTTGCAGGTGCTCGCCAAACAGGCCAAGACGCTCGATCACCTGATGAATCGCCCGCAACATCGGCCCGCTGACGTCGTCGGCGTAGATCTGGTCGCCGCTCATCAGCAGCAGCGCCGGACGCTGCTCGGGGGCATGCGCTTCGGCCAGCAGACGGTCGGCACAAAGCAGGCCATCGGCCGCCGGGTGATGCGGCTTGCGGCAAGAGCCGTGAAGCAGATGGTCGAGCTGCGCACGCAGCACGAAGTTGGCCCGAGTCGCGCCGTCATACAGCAGGTGCGGGGCCCAGTCGACGATGCCCAGTGCGGCCTGGCCGGGCTGTTCGATCAGCAGGTCGTAGTCGATCTGCACATCGCAGGGCAGCGGGGTGTCGAACGCCAGATCGATCAGGTGGATAAACGCCTGCTCGCCGATCTGAATCACCTGGCAGCTGTCGCCTTGCAGCGGGTAGTGCTGTGGCTCCGGCGCGTCGCCATGGCTCAGCTGCAGGCTGAGCGACAACGGCTGGCTGCCGACCAGCCAGAGCACCAGACGCTGCGGCTCCATGCGGCGCAGCAACGGGCCGGCCAGCACCAGGGGCAAGTCAGCGTGGGTAACAGGGGCGGGTATCGGCATTCGGACAGCAGCTCTAGTAAAGATAGGGGTCAATCATAGAGTGCCAGGTGACCTCGGAGATTCCCCGCATGCAAGCCGCCATGTAGCAAAACGTTACTGCGCCGCCTGACGCAGGCGCGGCAGGTCGAGAATCTCGATCTCGCCATAGGTCGGGCGCAGGATGCCCCGGCCTTCCAGCTCCTTGAGGATCTGGTTGGTGGTCTGCCGGGAGATCGCCAGCATCAGCGCCAGCTGCTCCTGGGGCAGATGCAGGACCCGGCGCGGCTCGCCCTCACCGTAGTTCTCGGCAATCAGCAACAGCCGCCGTGCCAGGCGCGGGGCGGCGGGCAGCAGGCTCATTTCTTCCAGGGCGATAAACGCCAGACGCAGCTTGTGGCTCATCAGCAGGGCGAAGTCGCGCCAGTACTGCGGCTGCTGTTCGAGCAGCGCCAGCAGCCGCGCCTGCGGCACCAGCAACAGAGTGGTAGCACCTTCTGCAAAGGCATCGTGGGTGCGCGGCTGGCCGTCGAACAGAGAGATCTCGCCAAACCAGTAGGGCGGCTCGACCAGGGTCAGCAGCGCCTCCTTGCCGGTGGCGCTGACCGCGCCGATGCGCATGCCACCCTCGACCACCGCATACAGGCCGCAAGGTTTGTCGCCCCGGCGAAACAGCACCTGCCCCGCCGCCAGCTGTTGCACTTGGGCGGCGGCCAGCAGCGCCTCCTGCAAGGCTGCGGGCAGAGCATTGAACCAATGCCCCTGACGCAAACACGCCTGATAGCTGTGGGCGGCGTTCATCGGCGGCTCCGGCTTTGTCGGCTAGCTGACAGAGCGGCGTACGCATGCGGGTTCATGCTGGCCACCTGTCTTGCATAAGGAAAATAATAATGAAAACCCTGGTCGACCATCTGGCTCAATACGCGGCCTATCACCGCGACCAACGCAATATTCTCAGCCACTTTATCGGTATTCCACTGATCGTTGTGGCGGTGGCCGTGCTGCTTTCACGCCCAGGCTTCGAGCTTCTCGGCCTGTGGTTGTCCCCAGCGCTGTTGGTGGCCGTGGCGGCGGGGGCCTTCTACCTGCGCCTGGACCTGCGCTTCGGCCTGCTGATGGCGCTGCTGCTGGTGCTCAGCCTGTGGGCGGCAGCGGGCCTGGCCGTGCAGTCGACAACGGTGTGGTTGAGCAGCGGTATCGGCCTGTTTGTGATCGGCTGGATCATCCAGTTTGTCGGTCATTACTACGAGGGGCGCAAACCGGCCTTTGTCGATGACGTCATGGGCCTGGTGATCGGTCCGCTGTTCGTCGCCGCCGAAGCGGCTTTCCTGCTGGGCCTGCGCAAGGAAGTCGAGCAGGCCATCGTCCAGCGCGCCGGGCCGACCTGCATCCGCGAGAAGAGAACCACTGCCTGACGCGGCCAGGACCGGTTAGTCCGTCGCCCGACGCTTTACGCCTAGAACCTATTCAAGCTCTCGCGAGCTAGAGTCCTGCAAGGCGCTACGTTAGTAACCCAGCAGGGCCGACGCGCAGCAGATCGTAAATGGGTTAGCAGGCCGTTGAAAAAACGTAGGCGAGGCAGGCAAGACAAGGCAAAAACGGCCGAGGAAGCGGAGTTTACTGGCTGTAAATGAGCATTCCGAGGCCGTTTTTAACGCAGTATTGCCAACGCAGGTAGTTTTTCAACGGCCTGTTAGTACATCGCCATCCATTGCTCGGTAAAGGAACGGGTATGGCGATACACGGTGATGGGCGCGAAGGGGCGGCCGGAGGCGCTTTGCAGGGCGCTGCTCTGGCTGTTCAGGTCGTTTAGCGCGGCCTTGAGGTATTCCCAGCGGGTCTTCAGCTTGACCACCCCGGCGTTGCTTTTCGGATCGAGGGCCGCCAACTGGCTGTCCACGGCGGGCACCAGCTTGCGTTCGTCCTGGCCGAGGTAGGTATCGGTCTGCTCGCGGGCAATCTCGAAGTTGCCGAAGTAGGAGCGGCTGAGGTACTGCACCGAGAGGTATTCGAGCTTGGCAGCCACCTCGCTATCATCGGCGGGGGCCAGCTTGCGGGTTTCATCCAGCACCCCGAGCAGGGCCTTGCTCAACTCTTCCGGGTAGCGCCAGGGCATATCATCCTCGCCCGGGCCGAAGGACACCCCACGGCGAATCTGCACCACCAGTTCCTGATGGGCACTACGCAAGGCGTCGGAGCCTTGCGGCAGACGCTGCACTGCGGCCGCCAGGGCCTGCAGATCGAGTTCGAGCGCCTCCTGGTGTTTCTTTTGGAAACCCTCGCCACGTAACAGCATCAGGCTACTGGTTACCCGGCTGGCCTGCACCTGCACCTGTTCCTGAGGGCTGACGGCCTCGGCGTAGGCCAGCGGCGCAAGCCCGGCAAAGAGCCCAATGGACCAGACAAACAGATTGCGAAACAACGACTTAAGACGCATTCCCGGGGTGCTCCTTATTATTTTTTTGAGCAGTGCTGATGGAGCCTTTGTCCATCTATAACGCAAGCCTAGGGTACTACGCCAGCCTCCCCGTGACAGTAGCCTTAAGAGTGATTTCAGCCCGGGCCCTGTTCCGGGTCTGCAGGGGCGGATTTCAACGCGGAGCAGGGGCCTCGCCCAGCTCGGCCTGCAGCCAGACGACAAAGGCCTGGGTCAGACGCTGGCGACGCTTGCGTTCGGGCAGCACCAGGTAATAGCCGAACTCGGAGTGGGCGACCTCGCTGCCTAGGCGACAGAGCAGACGCTGCGCCAACAGCTCGTCGACCAGATGCCGCCAGCCGATCGCCACGCCCTGACCGGCAATCGCCGCCTGGATCAGCAGGGTGTAATTGTCGAAACGCAGGCTGCCCGGGCTGGGCGTTTCGGCAAGGCCAAAGGCACGGAACAGGCCGGCCCAGTCGTACCAGCGCGAACGGTTTTCCGGGCGCAGGTGCAGCAGCGGCAAACCGGCCAGCGCCGCTGGAGGCAGGGGCAGCGCCTGCCCCTCGAGCAGCCCAGGGCTGCACACCGGAAAGACTTCTTCGCGAAACAGCAGCTGCGCTTCGGCATGCTTGAAGCGGCCATCGCCGAAGTTGATCGCCACATCGATTTCCGCCGGTAGCGCGCCGTGGTCGCGCTCGCTGGTGATCAGGCTGACGTCCACCTCAGGGTGCAGCCGGTGAAAGCGCGGCAGACGCGGCATCAGCCAGTAAGCCGCGAAGGCGAAGTCGGTGGCCACCTGCAGCACCTCATGCTGTTGCTGCGCGGTAACCGCCGCCAGGCCGGCGTTCAGGCTGTGCAGACCGTCCTGCACATAACCCAGCAGCAACTCGCCGGCCTCGGTGAGAGCAATGCCGCGATAAACCCGGTCGAACAGGCGGGTCGCCAGCTGTTGCTCCAGGCGCTTGATCTGCTGACTGATGGCCGGCTGGCTGCTGCCCAGCTCATGGGCGGCTGCGGTAAAGCTCAGCTGGCGGGCCGCGGATTCGAACACCCGCAAGCTGTCCAGGGACAGTCCATCGATATGCTCAAACATAAGCTGTGGTTATCCGAGTCATGTATTCGTCGCGGGTTTACCGCTCCGGTACTTGGCCTGATGATCAGTGCAGCACTTTCGCATAAATCTTTTATATGGAATACCGGCTGCCATGAAACGCCCGAACATCCTCTTTATCATGGCCGACCAGATGGCTGCGCCGATCCTGCCACTGCACGATGCCACCTCGCCGGTGCAGATGCCCAATCTGATGAAGCTGGCCGAACAGGCCGTGGTGTTCGACTCGGCCTACTGCAACAGCCCGCTGTGTGCACCGTCGCGCTTTACCCTGGTCAGCGGCCAGCTGCCGTCGAAGATCGGGGCCTACGACAATGCCGCCGACTTTCCCGCCGACGTGCCGACCTACGCCCACTACCTGCGCCGCCTCGGCTATCGCACCGCGCTGTCGGGAAAGATGCACTTCTGTGGCCCGGATCAGCTGCACGGCTATGAGGAGCGCCTGACTAGCGACATCTACCCGGCCGACTACGGCTGGGCGGTGAACTGGGACGAGCCCGAAGTGCGCGCCAGCTGGTACCACAACATGTCCTCGGTGCTGCAGGCCGGGCCCTGCGTGCGCAGCAACCAGCTGGATTTCGACGAGGAGGTGGTGTTCAAGGCTCGGCAGTACCTCTACGACCATGTGCGCATGACCCCGGACCAGCCGTTCTGCCTGACCGTGTCGATGACCCACCCGCATGACCCCTACACCATCCCGGCCGAATACTGGGAGCGCTACGAGGGCGTGGAGATCCCCCTGCCGCGCGAGACCCTCGACCAAGCCCAGCAGGACCCGCACTCGCAGCGCCTGCTCAAGGTCATCGACCTGTGGGACAAGCCGCTGCCCGAGGCCAAGGTCCGCGACGCGCGCCGCGCCTACTTCGGGGCCTGCAGCTATATCGACGACAATATCGGCAAGCTGCTGAAGACCCTGGAGGAGTGCGGCCTGAGCGAGGACACCATCATCGTGTTCTCCGGCGACCACGGCGACATGCTCGGCGAGCGTTGCCTCTGGTACAAGATGCACTGGTTCGAGATGGCTGCCCGGGTGCCACTGCTGGTGCACGCACCGCAGCGCTTCGCCGCGCACCGGGTCAGCCAGTCGGTGTCGACCATGGACCTGCTGCCGACCCTGGTGGAGCTGGCCGGTGGTCAGGTCGAACCCGGCCTGGCGCTCGATGGCCATTCGCTGCTGAACCATCTGCAGGGCGACGGCGGGCATGACCAGGTGCTTGGCGAGTATATGGCCGAGGGCAGCACCAGCCCGCTGATGATGATCCGCCGCGGCGAGTGGAAGTTCATCTACTCCGAGCAGGACCCGCTGCTGCTATTCAACCTGCGCCACGATCCGCAGGAGCGCGAAAACCTGGCCGACTCGGCCGAGCACCAGGGCGTACTCGGCGAATTCCTCGCCGAAGCGCGGGCGCGCTGGGATATGCCGGCGATCCATGCCGCCACCCTGGCCAGCCAGCGCCGCCGCCGCCTGGTCGCCGAGGCCCTGAGCCTGGGCAAGCTGAGCAGCTGGGATCACCAGCCCTGGGTCGACGCCAGCCAACAGTACATGCGCAATCATATCGACCTCGACGACCTGGAACGTCGCGCCCGTTACCCACAGGTTTGAAACGCACTGCCTCCCACTACTATCAGAACAAAGGAGAAATGCCATGAACAGATTCAGCGTGCTACTACTCGCCGGAGCCCTGACCAGCGCCGCTAATGCGCTGGCCGAGGACGCCGCCTGCGCCACGGTCAAACTGGGTGATCCGGGCTGGAGCGATATCGCCGTGACCAATGGCATCGCCAGCTTCCTGCTCGACGGTCTGGGCTACAAGGTGCAGACTCAGACCCTGGCGGTGCCGATCATCTTCGCCGGTCTGCAGAAAGGCCAGGTCGATGCGTTTCTCGGCAACTGGATGCCGGCGCAGCAGAGCAACTACGACAAGTTCGTCGCCACGGGCGAGGTCGACCAGCTGGTGGAAAACCTCGGCGGCACCGAATACACCCTGGCCGTACCGGCCTACGCCTATGACGCCGGGGTGAAGACCTTCGCCGACCTCGACGCACATGCCGACCAGTTCGAACGCAAACTCTACGGCATCGCCTCCGGCGCACCGGCCAACGAGTCGATCAAGCAGATAATCGCCGCCGACGAGTTCGGCCTGGGCGACTGGCGGCTGGTGGAGTCCAGCGAGCAGGCCATGCTGGTGCAGGTCGGCCGGGCGGTGAAGCGCGAGCAGTTCGTGGTGTTTCTCGGCTGGACCCCGCACCCGATGAACGTGCAGTACGACATGCGCTACCTCAAGGGCGGCGAGCAGTATTTCGGCGCAAGTGGCCAGGTCAACACGCTGGCCCGCAAGGGCTATGCCGCGCAGTGCCCGAACGTCGGCAAGCTGCTGAGCAACCTGACCTTCACCCAGGAGATGGAGAACGCCATCATGGACCAGGTGCTGAGCAAGCAGGCGAGCAACGACGCGGCGGTCAAGGCCTGGCTGCAAGCCAACCCGGCGGTTGTCGCCGCCTGGCTCGAGGGGGTCAGCAGCCGCACGGGGGGTGATGGTCTGGCTGCGGTCAACGCTAAACTTTGAAGCGCCCGGCTTGATTCCCTAAAGTAGGTGGGCCGCGGCACTGCCGCGGTGCCGTCCATCGCCCGCACAAGAAGCCGACTTATGCCGCTACCCCGCCTTCAGACCCTGTTGCCGTTTCTGCGCTGGCTGCCCAACTGCAGCAGACGCAGCCTCGGCCAGGATCTGCTGGTGGGCCTGAGCGGGGCCATCCTGGCCCTGCCGCAATCCATCGCCTACGCCCTGATCGCCGGCCTGCCGCCGGAATACGGCCTGTATGCGGCCATAGTGCCGGTGATCATCGCCAGCCTGTGGGGCTCCTCTTGGCACCTGATCTGCGGCCCGACCGCAGCCATCTCCATCGTCCTGTTCAGCAGCGTCAGCCCCATGGCGGCCCCGGGCAGCGACGACTTTATCGCCCTGATCCTGCTGCTGAGCTTTCTCGCCGGGCTGTTCCAGTGGCTGCTCGGCCTGCTGCGCTTCGGCGCGCTGGTGAACTTCGTCTCGCATTCGGTGGTGCTCGGCTTCACCCTCGGCGCAGCCCTGGTGATTGCCCTGGGACAACTGCCCAACCTGCTCGGCATCAGCGTGGCCAACCAGGCCACGGCCCTGGCGAGCCTGCTGAATATCGGTGAACACCTGCTGGAAAGCGACTGGCGCAGCCTGGCGGTGGCGCTTTTCACCCTCATCGTGAGCCTGCTCAGCAGACGCCTGTGGCCGCGCTCGCCAGCCCTGCTGCTGGGCATAGTCGCCGCCAGCCTGCTGGTACTGGCCTGGCCCGCGCAGCTCGGCAATATTGCCCTAGTCAGCAGCTTCGAGGGCAAGCTGCCGCCGTTCAACCTGCTGCGGTTGGAGCTGGCAAACGTCCTTGAGCTGCTGCCGGCGGCGGTGGCCTGCGGCATGCTCGGCCTGGTCACCAGCCTGTCGATCGCCCGCGCACTGGCCAGCAAGTCCCAGCAGCTGCTCGATGCCAATCAAGAGGTGCGCGCCCAGGGCCTGTCGAACCTGATCGGCCCCTGGTTCGGCGGCTCGCTGTCGGCCGGCTCCTTCACCCGTTCGGCGCTGAACCTGCAGGCCGGGGCCTGCTCGCCCATGGCCGGGGTGTTTTCCGCCCTGCTGGTGGCGCTGTTCGCCCTGTTCGGCAGCCGCCTGATCGCCCATGTGCCGCTGCCCGGCATGGCCGCAGGAATCCTGCTGATCTGCTGGGGGCTGGTGGATATCGCCGGCGTGCGTGCGCTGCTGCGGGTCAGCCGGGCGGAATTCGTGGTGATGCTGCTGACCCTGCTCGCCACCCTGCTGCTGGAGCTGCAGACGGCGATCTACGCCGGGGTGCTGGCGTCGCTGTTCTTCTACCTCAAGCGCACCTCACAGCCGCGCATCCGCTGCTGGCAGGAGGACGGCCAGGAGCTGCTGCGGATCGAAGGCTCGATCTTCTTCGGGGCCTGCCATTACCTGCAGCAGGTTATCCAGCGCAGCCGCGCTGAACAGGTGATCATCGATGCCCAGCACATCAACTTTATCGATTACGCCGGGGTCGCCATGCTCCACCAGGAGGCCCGCCGCCTACAGGCGCAGCAACGCAGCCTGACCCTGCGCCGGGCGCGACCGCATGTGATCGAGGAAATCCACAAACTCGAAGGGGCCGAACACTGCCCTGTGCAGTTCGAAGATTAGCGCCAGTACGCGGAACCGAAGCGGGCTATGGCCTGCGCCAGACGCTGGCCAGCCAGGGTTGCTGATCGCGGGGCAGACCGGCCGGGCGGTAGTAGTGCTGCAGCTCGACAAAGCCGGCGGCGGTGAGCAGGGTGCGCCAGTTGGCCAGGTCGTAATAGGCACCGTAGCGCTCGCCGTTCCAGCCCTCCTGGTTGTCACCGCGGGGGTTTGAGCTGAACAGCGCGCCGCCCGGCTTCAGGCTGGCATGCAGTTGGCGCAGCACCCGCGGCAGTTCCTGGCTGGGGATATGGAACAGCACGGCGTTGGCGAAGATGCCGTCGAAGTGCTGATCCGGCAGATCGAGGGCGAGGAAGTCCTGTAGCCAGACCTCGCAACCGCTGTCAGCGCGGGCCATCTCGACGAACCGCGGGCAGCCATCCA
>Ga0209343_10000135_pt1 | contig 91827 bp, 96 predicted proteins | sample RifCSPlowO2_02_FD_184026 | JGI IMG/M metagenome (GOLD analysis project Ga0209343, IMG submission 184026) | Groundwater microbial communities from Rifle, Colorado - Rifle CSP2_plank lowO2_0.2 (SPAdes) (version 2) | ecosystem: Environmental > Aquatic > Deep subsurface > Groundwater | place...
AGAGCGCAGTAAACATAACGACTGCCGCTATAACGCTTGCTTTGTACTCATACTTCATTCGCGCAAGCTTTCCAAAGTAACTGTTTGGGTTAAGTAGATTTAATATCATTCCGATTGCAAGCATTATGTATCCTATGTAAGTCGGCCATTTTCCGGGGTCGTGATTTACAGAGAGAACAGTTCCGCCCTCATCTTTGTCATATGACGATTGGAAAAATAAAAATCCGCCGTAATCAAGAACATTGTTCATAAAGATTTTATACTCCTCTTTAACACCGTTTTTTTCATCCAGCAGAGTAACATAGCTCTCATAAGATGACGGGCTCATAGACCCAGGATATTTTAACATTACGAAATCATTGAGCTTAAGAGCAAACGGAAGTTCTAAAATCTTAGCACCCCACTCAAGAGTAAACTCTATATCGCCCATATTGAGTACCTCGGTAAAGCCCTGATAGCGTTTCCCTTTTCCCATAAGAGTAACTTCTCGTTTCTCTCCGTTATACTCAACATCAACAATAAGCGCAGAGAGCGGGTCTTTATCCATATTTAATTCTTGTTTTGCAGTTTTTGCATACTCTTCTTGGCTTACAATTTTGATTGAGCCTTTACTATAAACTTCTTTGGCAACAACTTGCACACCATTGATATTTAGCATCTGTCCGGCTTCAAACTTATACACGACACCGGCATCATAAATACCCTCTGACCTGTCTGCCATCTTTGTCCATCCGACTGCAACATTAGATACGAAAGATATCTCATCACCGCTACTCATAAGACGAACGGCTGGTTTGTTTACATGTAACTCTTTGTCAAAAAACATAGCCAGAGGACCAACATCAAACGATTCTCCACTGCTTATAAAGTATCTCTCCGGTCCCTGAGGCGTCATTATTATTAAACCGGCTACCGGCTTCCCATTTGGGTCTTCAACTACTGTTTTTATGGCTTTTGCTATAAAATCTTTATAAGTAACAACAAGCTTCTTTCCATCGACATCAAGAGACTCTTTAAAATCTCGTCCGCCAAGCTCTGAAACAAAAACAGGCTCATGTTTTATAAACTCTTTCTCGCCCTTTTTAGCCTCTATCTGTAAAAATGCGTCGGAAGAGAGCATACGGTGTTCTGTTGCACCTTCGCGGATATTCATCATACCCTCATAACCGTAGTATCTGGTTATGCCCGCACCAAGCAAGATAACTAAAAAACCGACATGAAAGATAAGAACGGGTATCTTCTTTTTGCTTATCATGTTATAGCGAAATATATTTCCCACTATACTTATAGCAAGCATAACTTGAACTACTTCAAACCATCTGCTTGCATATACTACCGCCCATGATGTATTTACACCATAGTCATTTTCAATAAATGTTCCAACTGCACTTGCAGCTCCAAATATAAGAATCAAAACGACCATCAATTTCATTGAAATTAAAAATGACCATACTTTTTTAACAAATGTCATACTTTTCCTTAGAGTGTGTTATATATAAAAACTTAGTCTATCAGATAGTTACTAAGCAACGGTTAACGCTTAACGCTTTCTTTTGGCTTCTCTTTTTTTTGTTCAACTTTAGGTTTATGGGTGTTAGGTTTCTCAAACGCCTCTTCTTGCAGATTTTCAACTGCTACTATTATCCACTGCCCGTGATGTTTTTTTAGTGTATATTTCACCTTATAAAATATAGTGGTAGGCTCAAGCGCATAATCTCTCTTTACTAAGTCAGCATAAGCATATGTCCAATTTTCCATAGTTCTTATGGTGGCATTATTTTCATTATAAGCTATCGGAGAAAATCTCAAATCATTTATTTGAGCAACCATGGCAAGGTTACTAAACTTCCAAGAGTCCGCCCAAATCATCAGCTTAAAATAAGCCTCTTGCGTAAGCAAATCTTTAAGCAGCTGAGTATCTCCGCTCTTGGTCATCTTTATAATTCCATAGTTGTACTTTAGCAAAGTATCCATTATGCGTTTATCGTCATCTACATTGGACTTGGCAATGCCGACTTGCGTTATCAACAGTAGTATAAATAAAATTCTCTTCACACAAACCCCTACGGCATCAGGTTGGCATCATATCCGCCATTGTTTGTCGAATGGCACATACCACCACTACAACCAGTAACAGGAGCATATGCATTTCCTACGGTACCTACATCAGCCGCATCATAAAACTTTTTTTTCCATCCTGTCATTTTAAGAGAATTTCCTCCATAATTATATGGTGCCGGAAATGTGCTGTATCCAATTAGTCTTGAAACGGGAGAACCATGGGGAACAGCGACATGGCACCCAACGCATGGGGTAGTTCCGGCTTGATTTTTCATGTTGTTTCTCCACTTATCGTGCGGATGATTTATGTCGTGACAGTTCATACACATAACACCGCCGGCTGTTCCGTTGAAAATATCATCCAGTGTGTAAAGGGTTACTCCGTCAATTTTTTTAGGCCAAAACTGATTATCACCTTTTAGTATGTACTTCAAGTTTGAACCATGCGGTCCCTTTGGATCTCCGTTTAGCTCATTGTCAGCACCATGACAATCCGAGCAGTACATAGTATTTAACCCTGGATTCTCTTTCCATGGAGTCAACAGCTGAACTGTATTAAGCTCTTTTGGAGGGTAAGAGCCTGTACGACCTAGTTGATTTATAACAACAGAATGCCCTGATTTGTTATTTATATTCATCTCCCATGCCACATCGGTAAGCGGCGTTCCTCCTGCTGATGTATAAATCGAAAGACCTTTGGTGGCAGTGCCGACTCCCCAATATGAGTGGCATTTAAAACATATCTGATACTCTTTCTCAGCAGCAGCCATTGTTGTAAAAGTAGTCGGCTGCGTCCAAGCAGTCGGCCATGTAGGCTCAATCCCCGGAACACCTTTAAGTACATTTGAAACAAGGTTTGTTGATGTTCCCGGAGCTGAATACCAACTTCCAGACGCAACATGTGTACCGGGTTTTGCACGGTGAGGATTGTGACAATCCATGCAGACGGCATGTTTGTTTGTTGCCCATTCCATCCCTTTTATAGCAAGCGGATCTAAATGACCCGTTCCATAAAGCGAATCAAGATTTGTATGCTGCGTTCCGGGAAGATTGTCCTCTGCAAGAACAGGATGCGTATAAGTTCTGCTTAAAATGGACTTTATATCTTTTGCTCCGCCAACCCCATGACATTTTGCTCCTGCCTCGCTTGAAGCAGCTCCTTGAAAACATGTCTGCTCTAACACCTGTCTGTTTAGGTACCCTACTCCCTGTCCATTATGCGGCACATGGCAGTTTGCACAGCCAAGCTCTGAAACCAAACCTGTTCCGTATTTTGCAATCAGCGCTGCATCCGTATATGTCGGAGTACCAGGAGGCGCTTGATGAGCACCTCCGACCCAATCAGTTTTTTCATGACAAGAGGTACATGTGCCCACAAAATTTTGTGCATGATTTGCTCCGCTGTCATAGTGCAGAAACTTTCCATTATCCTTGTGAGGGTCATGGCATGAGGAACACTCAACATATTTTCCGCTATATCCACCATACTCATAAAGTTTTATAGGCGTATCGGGAGTGGCTTTTAGCTCAGATGATCTAATTCCTCCATCACCGAAAGTCTTGCTGATGGTAGTGTCATATTTAGCCCCTACTGGATGGTGATGGGAAAGGTCTGTTCCTATAAAACCGACTGCCGTATCTATTATGGTTCCATCCGGATCTACGCCGGCCATAGCTATGGTTGTACCGTCATAGTCGTATCTCAACTTAGATACGGCACCAACCGCGATTGTTCCGTCATGGCAACTTAGACATTGGCGAGAGAGCGCTCCGGGAGTGTCGTTTGCCGTGCCAAGGTCTGCGGCAATAGACGGATAGCCCATTCTTCTTAAGTAGTCGCTGTCATACATAACATAATCGGTTGTCGGCATGCTTCTGTTCCAGAGAGGCTTTCCAACAGGCTGTGCAAAGTGCGGTACATGGCAAAAAACACACACCTCCGTTTCACTTGTAGCTTTTACGGTTCCTGCCGTGTTGCTGATGGAGAGATTATGTTTTGTATTGACTATTGAAGCTGACAATTGAATAACTACAAATAGTAAAAACCCAAACAATCCAAAAAGTATATATCTCATTTTGAACTCCTTGCTAGTGTTGATTTGATAAGTCTAAAAGCCTGCACACGCTTATTGTTTGTATCTGCAACATATATTGTGTCATCTGCCGTAATGGATATATCCTCAGGAAGTGAAAACTCTCCTTTTTTATTTCCATAATGCCCAAGCACCATCAAAAGTTCGCCATTTTGGTTAAAAATCTGTATATTGTTAAACATTGTATCGCTTACATAGATATTGTTTTGACTATCAATTGAAACACCCCTTGGAGAGCCAAAACAGCCTATTTCATTGCCTAATTGACCAAATTTTCTTATAAACTTTCCGTCTCTGTCCAAAATCTGCACTCTATGGTTCATAGAGTCTGAAACATAGAGTTTTCCATCACTTCCCACATCTATGAAAGTAGGTCTGTTAAACTCCCCATCCCCTAGCCCTTTTTTGCCGATAACACCTATAAATTTTCCATCAAGTGTTGTTATGTGTATTTGGCTTGATACAGAATCGACTATGTAGAGTTTTTTATCATCTGGGCTTATTGCAATTCCGACAGGTCTTTGCAGTGCTTTTGATGCAATGGTATGGCTATAATCCCCATCTTTTTCAAAAACATATATTTTAGCTCTAACCGAATCAGAGACATAAATATTTCCTTTGCTATCTGTTGTAACATCTATCGGATATAAAAATTTCTCTTTTTTAGAGCCTTCGATGGTAAGCGTTTCATTCTCTTTTTTGTCAAAAACATAAAGTGATTTAGATACGATATCGGTTACAAAAACTCTGTCTCCTTGCGCATGAGTTCCAAATGGTGCAACAAGAGGCTTCTCCTCTTCGCCAAGCACAAAGTCAATTACTTTTGAAAAAAAACTTTTTTTTATTTCCAAATCTTTAGAACTCATAACAGAAGTAACAAACTCTATTTTTGCTTCATCAGGCGGCGGCGGCCATACAAGTTTTGATACATTTGCGCCATTGAGAGCGCCAACTGTAAAAATCAATATATATATAAACTTTTTCATTTTAAACCCCACTAAAATTCTCTCATCAACTGCACTTTAAGAAGTGAGCGTTCATTATTTATTGTGCTTAACACACCCTCAATCTGACTCTTATTATACTGATATCCCATTAATAATTTTGTTTTTCCGGCTCTAAAATTTAAATTCGCACTTCCTGAATGATCAACAGTGTTGTACATCTCGCTTACCTTTGCATAAGCATCAAAAGTCCAGCTTTGAGAAAGGCGGTAGTTCATATTCATATCCGCTCTAGGGTTGACACCACTTTCTGTTTGGTTATCATTTTTTCTGCTTATATACTCTGCCCCGATTAAAAACCTAATTTTCCCTCTAAAACCAAGATTAAAAGAAAAATCAAGTGCCTCCATAATGCTGGCGAATGAATAATCACTCTTTATTATCTCGTTATCTACGGGAGAAACATTACTTCGCTCTGTTTGCATATATCTTGCAGTAATGTTATTGTTTACGATACTATAAATCTTTGATAATAGATAGATATCAAAATTGTATCTCTGCTCCTCTTCTTTCATTGAAGTTATAGAGTTGTAGTAACCGCTGTAAAAATTTATGCTTGAGTTTATAGAAGGAAGTTCTCTTCTAACCCTTGCCAATATATCCAAATCATACCTATCAACGCTAGTTGAAGTCGTCGTATCAACACCACTTCCTGTCATTTCATACTTAGTGTCATTTCTTTGTACCCCTGCTCTTGTTGTCAGAGTAAAGGGCATATTTTCAAACAAAGTTGTTGCATAATTATGTGTAGCATATAAATTTATATATGAGTTTGTTCCCTTTATAGAACTTGCATCATAAAGATAGACCATTGCGCTCTCAGAGAGCACAATAGTCTCAGTCAATTTATAATTAAACATTTCGTTAATATTTATAGAATTAAAAAGATAATCCGCTCCTCCTCCCAAAGGGTCGGCATACTCTATTTGAGAGCCATAGAGAGAGAGTGAACCGTCATACTTTGAATCTTTTGGACTCCAATAGAGGTTAAAGTTTGCATCTATAGATTCACTCAAATATGTTTCATCATTTTCATAAGAAACACTAGAGTAAACATTTAAATCATCAGTTGCTTTCCATGAATCTGAAATGTCGACCATATCTCTTATTTGGTTTACGCCCACAATTGCATCATCAATATACTGCTGTTCATTTTTTAGTTCGCTATGTACATAATTTGCCTGAAAATTATGCGCTTTTTCGCTATATCGAATAGATGTGTTATAAGTAGTGGTTTGTGACTCTTGCAGTCTATCACTAAATTCTGATATAGTTTTTGTGTTAGCTGCACCATAAGTAACCGTATATGGTTCAAACTTTAGTGTTCCGGTAGCTCCCTCGCTGCTAGTCTCATAAATATATCTTGTTGCATATGCATTGTAAACCGTATTTATTGGCTTCTCATATCTGTTTGCATAAAGCGTAAACGGAAAGTTAGTATCTTTAATAAAATTTAAATTTACCTTATAGTCTTGTCCGACACTTTTTTGTTTTGATTCATAACTATCTGTTTTAAAATTTTCGCTGTCACTTCTAAGCGTGCCTTCTATTATGTAGTCAAGAAGTTTTGGGCTATAGATATTTCCACCGTATCCAAGTTTTAGCTCTTGTGTAAAATTTTCTTTTGTATTATGCTGCGAAGCCATTGCATACTCGTCTTCCATATATAAAAAACCAAGACTTCCATAAATCCCTCTATCCGGATACTCATTTGCCACTAAAAAAAGCGGTACTGACAAATAGAGACAAAGGGAAATTTTTTTTTGCATCTCACTATTGCTTTACAATCACTGAATTTAGTTTCAATCTCCCAAGAAGTTCTGCTTTTCTCTTCTCTTCTTCTTTTTCTTTTAACTCTTTTTTAAGGTCACCCTTTACTTTATCAAAAGAGAGTTGATTTGCAGGAGCCTTCTCTTCTACTTTTACTATAAAAAATCCTATATCTTTTTCTATAATTCCGCTTATGGCACCGACCTCCATAGAAAGCGCTTTCTCTTCTACCGTAGGGTCTAACATGCCTTTATGAAGATATCCCATATCCCCTCCCATAACACGACTCGCATCATTTGAGTATGTTTGAGCAACATAAGGAAAGTTTTCTCCTTTTTTAAGCAGTGCTTGTGCCTCTTCTATCTTCTTCTTTGCTTTTTGCTTTCCGTCTGTAACACTAGGATCATTTTTAACATAAATAAGACGCACCCTAAGTTTCTCAGGCTCTTTAAACTTATACATATTTTCACTGTAATATTTTTTAAGTTCAGCATCACTAAGATTTGCCTCTATCTCTTTTTTATAGAGCTTTTTTAAAACCTCATCTTTTCTAACTGCTTCTCTAAAACTTAGCTTTGTAAATCCTAGTTGTTCCACTCCCTCTTCCAACTTTTTTTTGGAACCGACAGTAGTTGCAAGATTGCTCATAACCTCATCTATTTCATTTTCGCTTACTTTTATTTTTTTAGATACTGCATAGTTATATAAAAGTGTTTTTTCTATGAGTGATTCCAGTGCTTTTTCTTGTAAGCCTTTTAGCTTTTCGGGGTTTACATTAGCATGAAAATACTCTTTTGGAAGTAACTTTCCAACCTCTTTGTCTCTCTCATCTACCGAAATAGCAGTACCGTTTACCATAGCAACGGTAGATTTCGGCAACAATATTTTTTCTCCATATAAAAGTGTGCCTAAAATGGCTACTAAAAAAAACTTATTCAAAATTCTGCCTTATTTTTTTTCTATTATTATCGACTGTGGTACTGTTTCTGTCTTAATATTTTTAAGTTCATTATACTTTTGCGGATTTTTTTGCTTCCACTTTTGGCTTACATACTGAAAGGTCTGTACTCTTCCGCTAAAACCGTCCGCTACTACTAGTTTGTCATCTTCATCTACATATATTCCGGTTATTAGACGAAACTGTGTCGGCCCATAACCGCCGCCGCCAAAAAACATAAGCAATTTAGTTCCGGTTTCATCAAAAATTTGAATATTGTTAAAGGCACTGTCTGTAATATATATATTGCCTTCACTATCTATACCTACACCTTTGGGTCTGGCAAATGTCCCCGGTTTATTGCCGACATTTCCAAATTTACTCAAAAACTTGCCATCTTTGTCAAAAATCTGTACACGGAAATTTTGAGTGTCTACTACCACAATGTTTCCGTTTCTTTGGTCTACCGCCACATTTGTAGGAAAGTTAAACTCGCCGTCTTCCGTACCTCTTTTCCCTACTGAATAGAGATATTTTTTCGTAGCAATGTCATAAACTTTGAAAAGATGCGCCTTTGTATCTACCACATAAAGCCTATGCTGATTTTTATCAACTGCTATTCCGGTTGGATTTGCAAAGTCCAGCCTATCCCCGAGCACAAATTGTAGAGTTCCGTTTCTATCATAAACATTTACCCTTTTTTCGCGAGAGTCGCTTATATATATATTTTTATCTCTGTCAAAAGCAAGTCCAATCGGTCCTGCTAATTTTCCAACTGCATTGTCTCCTATAAGCTTCAGAGCTTTGCTTTTTTCATCAATAACAAACACCGTATCCGTTCCGGTATCAACAGCATAAACTTTGCCATCCTGCAGACCAACTCCATAAGGTTTAACGATGTTTGACTCTTTTTTTTCACTCTTTTTTTCACCTAAAAAAGTATCCAAAGCACTCGCTTTGTCCTCAGTTGCACCGCCTCTATATGTAGCAAGATAGACTATCTTTGGTTCTTCCGGATATGATGGAAAGACTATTGTTGGCTCTACTTCAACCTCTTTGGTTGCACAAGCTTGGAAAAAAAGCATAACAAGAATTTGGATGATAAAGAAGATGGTTTTCATAAAAGACTCCGACTTTGATATAATTGTAAAATATTATAACAAAGAAAATATAACGAGGGCAAGCAGAAAGAGAACTTCTCTCTCCGCTTGTAATATAACACTATTTATTATGACAACCTAAACAAAGCTTACTTGCAGTATTACTATGACGAAGAAAGTTAACCTCCGTAGAAGTTCCTTGAGTGTTTCCACCATTGTGCGGGTCATGACAGCTTCCACACTCTACTTTAGTACTACGAAGTAGATTCGCGATAGTAGTAGCACCAACCCATGAAGTTGTCGTAATAGTTGTTAATATAGTATCAGTCGCTCTAAGTCCGGCTCTGCCCTCTGTATAAACAATCGACACTGGGTGGTCATTTGCTAAGTTAGGATTGCCACCTGTAGCAACACCAGGAGCTCCACCTATATTACCGCCGTAGGTAGTACCAACTCCATTAACTATGTTTTTAGTGCCTGCAGAAAATGCACCCATTCCCGATCCCGGAGCATTTACGATAGAATCTATCGCACTCGCACCATCATGACAACTCAGACATGCTAATGACGGACTAGCCGGAGTCGCATCCCCTGTTGTTCCTGCAATAGTAGTACCATACATTGTAAATGTTCCACTAGGAGTTGCTTTATTCCAAAGCGGAGCACCTGCAAAAGCAGTGTTTGCCGCGTGTGGCGTATGACAATATACACATATCTCACCGTTGTCAGCAGCAGCAACACCGCCAAGAACTATAGTATTACCAGATAAATCGTGCGGACTACCACTTATAGAACCCGCAAACAAGTACGCCGAACAGATGACTGAAGCCGTTACTAAGACTTTGATTTTATTACTAATCATTTTGTCCCCTTTCACAATAGTATATAAATTTTTCTAATACTATTTCTAATCTCAGTATAACAAATTATTAACTAAGTATTATTGAAGGACATCATTTTGCAGCATATATTTACTTAATGTTACTTTTTGTAACATTAAGATTACAAAATGGTTACGATGTGATATTTTTGTGATGCAGCTTGCTATATGTTTACTTTTTGTGGCATCTCTGACAAACACCATAAGTCATGGTGCCTTTCATTCTCAGCAGAAATATACCGGTTGAACCGTGCGGGTCGTGGCATCCGCTGCAAGTAAGCTCTCTTCCTGGACGAACAGGGTCTTTCTTTCCTTTTGTCGGATGACCGCCGTCTTTTGTTGGTGCTCCAAAACCTATGGCAGGTATTACATGTTGTCCGCTGGCTTTTTCTGCGTGACAGGTTGTACACAGCTCCCAAATATTTTTACGAAGAAAGAACTCGTTGTTTGAGCCGTGCGGGTTGTGGCATCTTTCACATCTTCCGTCATTTACAGGTCCGTGCCCAAACTTGCTTTTTTGCCACCCATCAACAGTATCATGACAGCTTCCGCAGGTTTTTGCTACAGGGTCGGCTACTAGATACTTTGAGGCGCCTTTATCAGCCATATTGTACTCGCCGAATTTACCGTCATGACAATCAAGACAGAGCCAGTTTGCAGCCGGTGCATGCGTATTTTTAGTATTTATCATACCGGCATGGCAGGCATAACATGTTGTTTTTGTTACATCTTGGAGTGCTTCGTTGTTTGTCGGAATGTTTGATTTCATATTGTGACAAGAGGTGCACTTTTTCTCTTTTTCATCATTATGAAAAAATCTTACTTTATAATTTTCTGCATCCTCTTCATTAACACCCTCAAAAAGCTCTGATAAAAAATAGAGCTCTCTGTCACTTTTGCTTACCAGCTTGGAGTCTTTGTATAAACTTACAGATACTATATTTACTCCGGGTTTAAGTTCGATTGTTTTGCAGTATGTGTTTCTTTCCGGTTTTACTTTAAGTGTGGCAGTTATATTGTTATCTCTTTTTATAACAATTGTGTCAGCTTCTTTAAATGTAGTATCAATTACAAAAGTACTGCCCTCGCCGACATAACGGCTTTTATCTTGCGGCTGAACAATTGCAACTGATGGAGATACCTCTTTTGCACCGCCACAAATTGAGACTAATAGCAAAAGAAGTATATATATTCGTTTCAAATCAACTACTTAAGGTTGACTTTTGGTGTTACTTTGTCATAGTGACGACGAGCATGACACGCTGGAGCACATGAACCGCCATTTTCACTCTCTATAAAACGGATTGGGAAGTTAATCTTACCAAACTGCGTCTTTGCTCTTAAGTGGTGCGGGTACTCTTTTGTGCCGTGGAAATCATGACATGCACGGCAAGAACGACCTTTTTCTTTATTAACATGTATAAAGTGCATGTTCACATCACCGTTTCTAAAGTTAGTTGCGGTTGATGTTTTTTCATCCATAATTTTCTCTTTTTCATGACACTGAAAACAGATATAGTTATCTTCATCAAAAGCTTCATAGAAAGTTCTTGGAAACGGTTTATTTAACATTCTTAAGTTATTTGAACCGTGCGGATTGTGACAAGCTGCACAATCACCCCAAAGAATCGGACCATGCCAATCAGGATTGTTTTCAAGATGTTTTCCGATATCCATAAGCTTCTCACCTGTTTCATCTGTTGTTACAGGCTGGCTATGACATGTCAGACATAACTCTTTTGAAGTATCTTTAATTAAGAACTTCGGATTTGAAGAACCATGCGGATCATGACACTCAAGACATTTTCTAGGTCTGTTCAGCGCACCGTGCTTATCTGTTACTGTTTTTGTCCAAACTTCTTTCTCAACATGGCACATAACACACAAATCTTTTTTACCATCAGCTTTTAACTGAAAGAGATGATCTTCTGTGTGCGGATCATGACAGTTAGTACACTGGTCTTTTACCGGAGGGTGAATATTTGCAGTTTTGCGTAAAAACTCATCCTTGTCCTGATGACATGATACACAAAGCTCATTTATGCTTGATGCTACTAAAAGCTTTGCATTATCCGACTCATGAGGGTTGTGACATGATGTACAAGCGCCCGCTGCAACCGGTCCATGGATAAACTTTTTACCATCTTTGGCTTCATGACACATAGCGCACAACTCAGGAGGGTCCATAACTAAACCTTTCTCTCCCTTTGCATCTTTGTGACAAACAGTACAGTCACCCCATGCATACGGCGGATGCACAACTTTTTTTGATGATTTAAGCTCAGTTCCATAAAACTTTTGAGCATCAGTCAGCGGCGTATCTTTTGTACTTTTAGCAACCACCGGAGCTGCTACCGGAGCAGCAGCTTTGGCAGCCGCAAAAACAGTTGTCAGCGTAAGAACTAAAGCAATTATTATTTTTGATATAAAAAAATGGTTGTATTTCATTTTTCCCTTTCCCTTTTTTTTTAACTATTTAAAACGGTCTATCATTTACTGAAATCATATATGTCGCAACGGCTTGCATCTCTGGATCAAAAAGCATTCTAATCTTTACTAGCTGCGGATTCATCACGGACGCACGGGCAGGGTCAACAATCGCCGGACCTTGACCTCTTAAGTATGATATAAGCTCTATCTCTCTTCCAAGATATGCTCTGGCAATGGTAGCGAGTGATGGTCCGATTGTGTCCATATCTTTTTTGTGACAAACAGCGCAACCCTTTGCTTCAAAAATTCCTTTGCCTTTTTCGGCACTGATGTCCTGCGCCAAAACAGTAGAGACAAACAGCACTGATACGGCTAAACCTGATACTAATTTTTTCATCTTTGAGACCCCTTATTTTTAACAGTTGTCGATTATATCATAACTTTTTCTAATTTTTATACGAATTTTTCATCTTTTATATTTGCTTTTTTATACTTTTTTTTAAATATTTTTGCGGCAATTCCATCTCCGTAAAAAAGCACTTCTTTGCCCTGATTTAGGATAGGAGTCGTTCCCAGTCCGCAACTTGGCGATTTTGATTTTAGTACTATTTCATCAACTTTTGGATTTAAATTTATAAAAAAATTTATTTCATCTTCTAGTAATTTTGTAACATCTCTGTTTGTCTCATCTGTTATAATTTTATTTTCACCATCAACCTCAATGACATTTATTCTCTCTCTTGGAGTACCAAAGATAGGTACTTCAGGACAAAATGGAATAACTTCATAATCAGAATATCTCTCTATAATCCCGCTATCCTCTTTTGTTAAGCCATCATAACGGCAACACTCACCCAGCAAACAGGCGCTTATGATTACCTTTTTCTTACCCATTTAACATATTACTACGCTCTTGATTTCGGTCATCTCTTCGATGGCAAAACGGGGTCCTTCGCGCCCTACTCCGCTGAGTTTTACACCGCCATAAGGCTGAATATCAAACCTTAGCGTAGGCATATCGTTTATTACAATACCGCCGGCATCAAGCTCCTCTATTGCTCTTTGCGTTAGTTTTAAATCATTTGTAAAAATTGAAAACTGCAATCCATAAGGCGAATCATTCATCAAAGCCAGAGCTTCATCAAAATTATTTACTTTTATCAGTGAGACAATTGGGGCAAAAACCTCTTCGCACACAATTTTCATATCTTGAGTTACATCAGTCATTACGCAAGGGTAAAACATTCTGCCGTCAACTTTAGGAGCAAGAAGAGGAGTGGCACCCTCTTTTATGGCACTCTCTACCCAGTTCATAGCTCTCGCACACGCTTCATCATCAATAAGTGGACCCATAAAAGTGTCATCACTGTATGGCGAACCGACAACTAATTTTTTACTCTCAATCGCCATTTTAGAGGCAAACTCATCATAAATTTCTGCATCTACATAGATGCGTTGAAGAGAGATGCAGACTTGTCCGGAGTTTACAAAAGCACCGATTGCACATCTAGCAGCAGCAAGCTCCAAATCTGCACTCTTATCTATAAATGTCGCTGCATTACCGCCAAGCTCCAACGAGACTTTTTTAATACCTGCATTTTTTGTGATGATGTTACCAACCGTAACGCTTCCGGTAAAACTAATCACTCGAGGAATATCACTTGTAACGAGAGCATTTCCAACCTCGGCATCACCGTAAACAACACTCAACGCATCTTTTATGGCAAACTCGCTCTCAATGAAAAGTTTTGCAAACTTATAAGCGGTTAGAGGAGCTTCGGGAGTCGGTTTTAAAACAACAGCATTTCCTGCTACAAGAGCCGGAGCTAATTTATGTGCCACGAGATTTAGCGGAAAATTAAAAGGAGTAATTGCAACAACAACACCGGATGGCACTCTGCTAAAAAATGCCATAGTTTTTTTACCGCTGTTCATGGCGTCTGTATTTATAGTTTCGCCATGCATTGTTCGCATAACCTCTGCCGAGAGCGTAACTGTCTCAATACATCTATCTACTTCAATCTTCGAAAACATAATAGGTTTTCCGACTTCGTCAGTTATAGTTTTAGCCAAATCTTCTCTATTTTCTTTTAACTTTTTTGCAACATCCAACAGCCAGTTACATCTCTGCGCAATCGTTGTCTTTTTCGCCTCTTTTGCCGCCTCTTGTGCAATATTAAGCGCTCTTTTTGCATCATTTGCATCACAAACAGCCACTTTTGAAACTATTTCACCGCTATAAGGGCTTACTCTAGATAAGTACTCCTCTTTTTTCGTTTCTTGTGAGCCAAAATATATATTTGCTTTCATAAAATTCTCCAACTTATATTATTTTTTTATTTTCTGTTTTTTATTTTTGTGATATTATAGTACAAAAGGAAGAAGGAGTGGATTATGGAAGTAACTCGCTATATATTTCAATCGCCTTATTCAAGTCAAGTTCAGATTGGCAGACCTGAATCAGGTACAAACACAAACAGCTCTAAAACAGATACAGGAAGCAATCCTGTGGCAAATATTACATCGCTTGATGCAAAAGTTGAACAAGATAGCGAAATTGCCGCAAATCCAAGCAAAATATTAGATATTTATGCATGAAAAAGAGTTATGAAGAGGGAGTGTTTTTTACCTAGACTTTATCTCTTCTAGTGAAATATTTAGGATAGTGCAGACTTCGATGAAAAGAGTGTTCGTAAAGTCTAAGACTATTTTTATTTCATCTCTTGACGGAAGTTTTCTGTCTTTTGGAGGATATGAGCCTTTGATATGATAGGCTGTTGCTAAGCGCAATAGTTCTTTTTCATCTTCATTGAAATCTATGAAGCGCAAAAGATGACTATGTAGTTCTAGTAGATTGTGAGTTTTAATAATCTGCTTGTTTTCATATGCTAGAAAAGATTTTAAGATAACTTCAATAGCATAATGCAAATCTACAGAAATAACATCTGTATAATGATTTGCTTCATACAATAACTTCCCAGAGCTATAGTGATGCCAAGCTTTAGTAAGCCACTCTCTAGCTGCTGTTTCGTTCATAGAGCACTTTCCCGTTTTGTAAGATATCAACTTTATAAAAATAATCTTCCTTTTGATTTAAGTAGCTACTAGAAGCAGATAACAAGTCAAACCCAGTTTTATATTTATATATCAAATCCGTTATATAACGACTGGCTTTTAACTCATATTCATCAAAACCGTCCACAGTTAAATCATCTTTAACCAAAAACAAATCAATATCGCTATCTTCATTAGGAGTACCATAAGCATAAGAACCAAAGAGAATTATCTTATCAGGGTCAAGAGGCTTAAGACATTCTACGATTTCATGTTTTAAAATTTCTATATCTACCATATCAACCCTCCTATTTGCAACTCAGATTATTATACACAAAAGTAGATAAAGCAAACAAGCAGACACAAAAACAATTCCATCCTTCGACAAGCTAAGGACGAACGAGAGTTATATCGTTATATTCTCCAAATACCAAATCTTTTGGGGCGTTACTATGAGAGCATCGTACATATAGTCCACATTCAGAGCATTTTTTTTCAAATATACATAACCGGTTTTTATAAGGCGGGATAGTTTTGTTTTTGTTATATTTTGAATAGCACTCTCGTAGTCGAGTCCGCTTTTTACCTCTACAAAATGAATAACTTTATCTTTTATGGCGATGATATCTATCTCTCCAAAGCGGGAGTAGAAGTTTCGCTCTATTATGAGAAAGCCGTTTTCCAAGAGAAACGCGCAAGCTCTATCTTCTGCTACATCTCCCTTGGCTCTGCTCATTTAAGTGTTAATCACTTCAACTTTTATTGATTTAAAAGCCGCAGTTAAAATCAACTCATCGCTCTTATCTCCAAAAAGTGCATTAATCTTAGAACTTGCATGGTGGAATGTTACAAATAGAGTTTTTGGCTCTACCTTATCTGTAAATTTAACGCTAAGCGGTGTTGTCTGCCCAAACTCCGTTTTTAGGATTACTCTCTCGCTCGTAAAATCGTGCGCATCATTTTCATGAACTAAAAGTATATCCTCGCTATATCTATCCATCAAACTCGGTGTCTGCTTTGTTTGAGCGGCATTGTTGTACATAGCCATCGTTCTGCCGGTTGTAAGATAGTAGCCGGTTAAATTTTTACAAACTATCTCTTCAACCATACCGCGAAGCTTGTATTGGTGGTAATGGAACTCGCCTAGACCATCTTCCGTTCTAAAATCCAGTTGATGTAAAATAGGAGTATCTTCCGTATGAACAGGCCACTGAAGACCTCGTTTTCTATGACGCTCTAAACGAATATAACTAGCACCGCTAAATCGACGGTATGCCACCTCGCGAACCTCATCCCATATCTCGTTTGAGTTTTTATACTTGTAAGAGCCGCCCATTTTATTGTCAAGAAGTTGAATAACCTCCCAATCATCGGGCAACTCTGACTTTACAAGCGGTTGTGAGAGATGCAATCTTCTCATCGCATTTACATAAACACCCGTCTTCTCATAAGCCGATTTTACACCTATGATAATGTCCGCTTTTGCCGTAATATCCGTTACAAAAAGCTCTTGAACCATAATCAGTTCCAGATTTTCAAGCGCTCTATCTATCTTGTTTAGGTTTGGATGAATATGCGTTAAATCTTCGCCTATATTTAAAATCGCTTTTACTCTGCCTTCTAACATCTCATCGACTAATTGCGGTGTCATCAAACCAATCTCTTTTGGAACTTGATAATCCGGAGCAAAATATGGAAGCATTCCCATGTCACACGCACCCTGAACATTATTTTGTCCTCTAAGAGGCATAAGTCCCGCACCCTCTTTGCCGATATTTCCGGTCATAAGAGCCAGATGCGTTATTGCCATAACCGCATAAGAGCCGTCTATATGTTCAGTAATTCCAAGTCCCCAAAAAATCATAGACTTTTTAAGCGCATACTCTCTTGCCACTTTTGGAATTATCTTGGAGAGTTGCTCATAACCCTCTATTTGTTCAAAATATTTTGGATTTGCAAATGGGTCATTTAAAATCTTCTCTTTAAACTCTGCAAAACCTTTTGTACGCTCCGCTATAAAGTTATCAGCATAAAGTTCTTCGCTTATAATTACATACGCCAGCATATTTAAAACAAGAAGATTTGCTTCATGTGGAATTATTGCTTTATATTTTGCAAATTTATTTAGTTTTATATCCCTAACATCAAAAACAGCCAAATTGTCATGTTTTTGAGCCACATCGACTATTCTGTTTGCAATAATTGGATGAGCCTCTGTTGTGTTTGAGCCGATTACTATCATAAATTCGCAGTTATATATGTCGTTATATGGATTTGTGGCAGCTCCCTCGCCGATGGTAGTGCGCATCCCTTTTAAGCTTGGTGAGTGACAAACTCTGGCGCAATTATCTACATGCGGAGAGTTTAGAGTGTGGCGAGTGAATTTTTGGAAGAGGTAAACACTCTCACATGATGTTCTAGCTCCCCCGATTGAACAAACACTTTTTCTACCGTATTTTGCTTGAACTTCTTTAAGCTTCATCGCAGCTGCTGTTGTTGCACTATCCAAATCACTCTCATACCAAACATCGTCAAAATCTTTTAGAGAAGAGGCTATCGCCTCTTTTATAGTAGGATTTTTCTCTAAAAAGCTCTTCTTGATTCTTGGAATTCGAAGTCGCTCTTTTGAGTCGACAAAGTCAAATCCATACTTGCCTTTTATACAAAGTTTCCCTTGTGAAACAACACCATCTTTATGAGCAAAAATCTTTTGAATTTTGTTATCTTTTACATGCGCCGCAATATCACAACCGACACCGCAATAAGTACAAACGCTATCTATTGTTTGAGTATTTTCCATAAAAGTCCTAAAAATTATATTTACTTCTGACGCTTAATGCGTCAAGCTTCAATGCCAAAGCTTTTAAAGCAGTGAGTTTACAATCTTATCTCTTAAAAATTGCGGAAGCATGTTTAAAAGCGAAATGATTAAATAAAATCTAAGAGGAAATGGATAAAACCTTCTCTCTTTGGCAATTGCATTATAAATTCTTTTTGCACCTGTATCCGTATCAAGCAAAAATGGCATTTTAAAACTGTTCTTATCAGTCATCTCGCTTTTTATAAACCCCGGCAATATATTTATAACTTTTATTCCATGCTTTTTATACTTATATCTAATGCCCTCTGCATAGGCATTCATCGCTCTTTTTGAGGAGCTGTAAGCAACTGAAGTCGGCATACTTATGAGTGAAGCCAGAGATGATATAAAGACTATTTTTCCGTTTTTTTTGGCTTCAAATTGCGGCAGTAAAACTTCTAATATTGCGTGATTGGCCAATAAATTCACATCATATAAATTTTTAAAATCATCAAACGGGGTAATTTCTAGCGAGTGTCCAAGCGAGATGCCGGCATTTAATATAACCATATCAACACTCTCAAGGAGTCTTACTTTTTCTTGCAGTTCATCAAACTTACCAACATCCGCAATGAGTATCTCAACGCTTTGGGCATTTACAAGTTGCGATTTTAACAGTTGCAGTCTATCTTCTCTGCGAGCCAACAAAACAAGCTCATTTTCTTTTGTGGCATAGAGTTTTGAGAGCTCCTGCCCTATTCCGCTGCTTGCACCGGTGATTAAAATTTTCACCGTTTTTTACACTATCCTAATCATTACGGGTCTGAAATTTACAAACTCTAACTTCTCAAGAGAGGAGATAAGATTTTGTATATCATATTCATAAGCTTTATGAGTGGAAATTAGAAGATTTGCACTGTCGTGAGAGGATTGTCTTTGAAGAATCGACTCTATTGAAATACTGTTTTCTTCAAATATTTTTGTAATTCTAGCTAAGACGCCTATCTTATCAGAGACATTTATACGAAGATAATATTTTGACTCAATGTCAGCGGGAGCTTTTATGGTAAGTTTGCCCTCCATCGGTTTATCAAAACCAAGCATAGGTCTGCTTTTTCCGCTTCTTGCTATGTCAATTATATTTGCAACAACCGCACTTGCAGTAGCATTTCCGCCGGCACCTGCTCCATAATAGAGCGTTTCGCCGACTTTATCGCCGACTACGCTGATGCCGTTCATAACACCGTCAATTTTTGCTATCATCTCTTCTTTTTTTATCAAGCAGGCGTGAACTCTAAGCTCAACCTTATTGCCGTCTTTTTTAGCAATTCCAAGAAGTTTTATGGCATAACCGAACTCTTTTGCAAAGGAGATATCCTCTTGTGAAATATTTTGTATTCCCTCTATAAGAATATCTTCGGGCTTTGCATCAATTCCATAAGCGATGCTTGCAAGTATTAGAAGTTTGTGTGCCGTGTCAAATCCGCCGACATCAAAGGTAGGGTCAGCCTCTGCATAGCCAAGCTTTTGAGCCTCTTTTAAAATCTCGTCATACGCAACACCATCGTTTGTCATCTTTGTCAACATATAGTTACATGTGCCATTCATAATGCCTCTGATAGACTCAATATGATTTGCAGACAGTCCATCACGAAGGGCATTTATAATAGGAATACCGCCGGCAACACTAGCCTCATACTCAAAAGCTATATCTTTTGCTATCTCTTGAAGCTCATAACGATGGTATGCCAAAAGTGCTTTGTTTGCGGTAACTACGGCTTTGCCGCTTTTAAGTGCGCGTTTAACAACTTCAAACGCCTCCTCAACACCGCCCATAAGCTCAACAACAATATCGATTTCACTATCGTTTAAAATATCATCAACATTGTCTGTGATTTTAATACCTAAAGAGCTTCTATCTTTGTTTAGATTTTTAACCACACCGCTTTTTGCTACTATATCAACACCGGCACGAGCAGAAATAACATCCGCATTCTCTTTTAAGATATTTATAACACTCGCTCCAACAGTGCCAACACCAATGATTCCAACTTTTATCATGCTATTTTTTTTCGTCTTGAAATTGTTTTAAAAACTCTTTAATATTTCTAGCCGCTTGGCGGATACGGTTATCATTTTCAATAAGTGCTATACGAACATAATCATCCCCGTACACACCAAAGCCAATTCCCGGTGCAACCGCAACATCAGCCTCTCTTAAAAGTCTTTTTGAAAACTCTAATGAACCTAAATGCGCACAACACTCCGGAATTTTTGCCCAAACAAACATGCTTGCCTGATTTTTTCTTATGTGCCAGCCTGCTCTGTCAAATGCATCCAGCAGAACTTCTTGACGGTGGTTATATTTTTCCACTATATCTTTTACACACTGCTGATCCCCGTTAAGCGCTATTGTAGCAGCAACTTGAATCGGGGTAAACATACCGTAATCCAACCATGATTTAATTTTTTGAAGAGCACCGATTAGTTTTTTGTTTCCTACAAAGAAACCTACACGCCACCCTGCCATATTGTAGCTTTTTGAAAGCGTAAAACTCTCGACCGCAACATCTTTTGCCCCCGGTACACTCATAATAGAAGGCGTCACATATCCGTCAAAAGTTATGTCACCGTATGCAATATCGCTGATAACATAAAATCTTTTCTCTTTTGCCATCGCAACAAGACGAACATAAAAATCCTGTGTTACCGTTGCAGTTGTAGGATTGTGGGGAAAGTTTACTAAAACATACTTTGGTTTTGGAGAACTCTCTTTAAAAACTCTATCCAAATCTTCAAAAAATTTATCTTCATTGAGCTTATAATCTTCATCAAACTCAATTGCAAATTTTGCAACATTTCCGCCGGCCAAGATGAAAGAGTACTCATGAATCGGATAGGTTGGATCAGGAACGATAGCGACATCACCGGGATTTGTAATAGCATAAGCCAAGTGAGCATAGCCCTCTTTAGAACCCATAACGGCAACGCACTCGGTTGATGGGTCTAAATCGCAGTCATATCTTCTTTTGTACCAATCGGCAATGGCAGATAAAAGTTTTGGAATACCTTTTGATACTGAATACCCATGAGTTTTGGTTTTTTGCGCCGACTCGATAAGCTTCTCTCTAATGTGCTCGGGAGTGTCTCCGTCCGGATTTCCCATAGAAAAATCTATAACATCGGCGCCAGCTCTGCGCTGCGCCATTTTAAGCTCATTTACCTCAGCAAAAACATACTTAGGCAATCTCTTCATTCTATCAAATTGTATCTCGTCAAACATCAATATTCCTGATTAAATAATTAGTGACATTCTATCGAAAAAAATTTACAATTAGTTTATTTTTTTGGCTGTCGGGCTTAAAACCAAATCGTCTTTAATATTTTTTAAAGTATATATGTCTGAAATTTTTATGTAGTGGGTATCTTCTTTAATATCAAGAGTAATATTTGTTTTTTTTGTATCTATTTTATTGACTCTTAATAATTTTAGAGATTTGTCATAATATGCAATATGAGGATACCAATCATTTCTAGAAGAGCTAGATATTTCTATTTTTTCCATGTTTGAAACATTAAGCCAGTATGCGTAGAGTGATCTCTTTAGTTTGAGTTCAACCCCATCTTCAACTTTGGGAACATCGAGTTTAGCATTTTTCATATCGACGATATATGTCCAGTCTGTATCGTTCTCTTTTATAACATCAATAATTTTGCAGTTGCTTTTTTTCAATTCTTGACTGACTATAATTGGGTCTGCGGCATACTCTGAAATTAAATTTATTTTCCATGTAAACTCTGAATCGTTAAAACCGGACTCTTTTGTCATATATTTGTAATAACCGATATTTTGCAAAGAATCACTCATTATTTTTATAAAAAGCAGAGGTGCGCCTTTTGTTTTAAAACTTATGTTTATATCGCGTGGTTTTTTAAAAAAAAGATTTAAAATGCCATTATCTTTAAGCGTTTTAATAACTTTAATAGAATCAACTCTTCCATCTTCCTCATAAAAATCTTTTTTTGGAGAGAAGATGGTATCTATATAAGCTTTGTCTTTAGCAAATGTAGCCGGACTGATGAGACTTTGAATTTTTTTAATCAATAAATCTTCTGCGCTTGAAAAAGAGACAAGAAGAGTAAGGATTAAAAATATTTTTACCATGCTTTACCGCTATTTAGATTTTTAAACTCTTTTGAATCTATCTCTTTTAGCTCTGAGTTTTTATATAAAAATCTCATGCTATTTTTATTATTAAAGCTTGTGGTTACTCCGTTTATCTCTATGTTCATTTGCCCATGTCCAATGAAGAGTAGCCACTCTTTTGCAGGGTCCAACAAAAGTTCATCAGAAAATATTTTTTGATTTCTTGCGCCGGTAGCTAAATCGATATAACCCATCCATACTTTAGAATTTGGCATAATTTTAAAAGAGGGTGCTTGAATAGCTGCTTTTGGGGCTGCTGCCTCCGGATTTACTACCTCTATCGGCACCGGTGATGATGATGGCTCTTCTAGCTTTTCTTCATCTAAAGTGCTGTTTTTATCAACAACAGTACTGTTTTGTTCACTCTGTGCCACCGATATGTTACTCTGAGCACTCTCTATAACACTATTGTCAACTTTAACAACATCATCAGATGACGAGCTTATAATAAAAATCGCAATTAACCCGACAAAAGCAACCCCTGAAATTATATAGGTTAGCGTCAATCTCTTTTTTTTCTTGTGTGCAAGAAAAACATTAACCGCTTTTGCTTTTTTAACAGAGTGTGAGCTATTTTTAAAATGCTCTTTAGCTTTATTTTTCAATTCACTCAAATCAACAGAGTACTCTCTCTCAAGAATAGAGATAAAACCTGCCAATTGAACGCTGTTCATATCTTCAAAATTCTCTTGCAATATCCCCTGAATATGTGCTCTTGATATATGAGTAGCCTCATGAATTTTTTGAACACCAATACTTTTTAATTTTTCAAAACCACTGCTCATACTCTCATCCTATCCATTAAAATAGCTCCGGCCACACCAACATTTAAAGAATCAAACTCATGTGACATTTTTATACTTACAATCTCATCTAACTTTGAAATAACTCTCGCACTTAGTCCTTCACCCTCGCTCCCTAAAAATAGAGCTCTTTTCTTTCGGACTTTAACATCTCTTATATCTTTACCGCCCATATCTGCACCATAAGTTGTAAAACCTGACATTTTAAGGTCGTTCATAACATCGTGAATATTTGCCTCTATCGCAAACGGCATATCAAAAAGTGCACCGGTGCTTGTTCTTGTTACTGCTTCAAGAGGCAGTGATTTCACTCCGCATGCGATGACTCCATCAACTCCAAGTGCATAAGCACTTCTGATGATTGCGCCAATATTTCCGACATCAGTCAAACCTGAGAGAACAAGAACAAACTCATAATTTAAAAATGTTTTATAATCACGAAGTTCATACTCATCAACTTCTGCCAATATTCCCTGATGAGAAGCATTTTTGCACATTATCCCTGCTGCGTCTGAGGGAATTCTTTTTATCTCAAAATTCATTTTCATAAGTTTTGAGTACTCTTTTTTATCCATCTCTTTTGCAAGATACAAAATCTTGATTTTATTAGGATGGTTCTTTATAATATAATTGATTGGTTGTTTTGCGTAAATTAACATGTGGGCATTTTATCCAAAAAAATTAAAATATAGTACATTTAAAGCTTTAATAATCTCTCATAACACGCTTTTGTATTTTCGCCTGTTATTTTACTGATAAGTTTTGCTTGAACTTTTTTTGGCAAATCAAGCTCTAAAATATCGTTTTGACTTATAGCGCTGCTGTTTTGAGCCTCTTTGGCCTCAATTACTACAACCCACTCGCCCCTAAGGTTTATATCTACCTTTTGCTTAACCTCATCGGCAGTTCCAAAATAGTACTTTTGGTACCTTTTAGTAAGCTCTTTTGCTAAAAATATCTTGCGTGAAGGCTCCTCAATGGACAACTCGCCCAAAAGCTTATCAAGTCTGTGCGGCGATTCATAAAGAATAGTCGCATATCCGCTATTTAAAGCTCCCAAGAGCGAAGCTGTTCTATCCTTGCCTTTATGTGGCAAAAATCCCCAAAAAAGCATTTTGGTTTCAACAAATCCACTTGCTACAAAAGCCGTCAAAAGCGCATTTGCACCGGGCAGAACATCATATTTTAAATTATTATTTTGGCAATATTTAACCAGCATCTGCCCTGGGTCACTGATACCCGGCATACCCGCATCACTGACATAGATAACATCTTGTTCAAAAAAAGAGGGCTCTAATTTTTCTATAAACTCTTTTTCATTATGAGAATGAAGTGAAATAAAATTTTGTTCGGATTTAAAGAGGGTGTTATAACGCTCTTTGAGGATATGAATAAGTTTTTTAGTAACGCGAGTATCTTCGCACAAAAGCACATCGGCGCCACTTAGAGCTTCAATAGCTCTAAGCGATATATCGCCTATGTTTCCAATGGGAGTCGGGACTAATACTAACATTTCTCACACAATCTGAACAAGTCCAGATTGTGTTCAGTCACTGAAGCTTCGCCTTTGGCGAGAAATATCATATTAGTATCTTTCCTAGTTTTTAGCGTAACGCTTATTGAATTTATCAATTCTTCCTGCAGTATCTATCATTCTCTCAGAACCTGTGAAGAACGGGTGACACTCATTACAGATGTCAATTCTCATCTCATCTTTTTGACTCTCTGTTACGAAAGTGTTTCCACATGAACAAGTTACTGTACAAGCTACTAATTTTGGGTGAAGATCTTTTTTCATTTTTTTGCCTTTTGATACTCGGTAGTGTGCGAATATCTATATATTTTTTAAATCCGTATGGGGGCGGATTTTTTACGAAACGGATTTTACCTAAAATTATCTTAAAGGACTATTTTACTTGCAATTGCCAAAACGGCACTCTCGGAGCGTAAAACCATCGGCGTATCCAGTCTAAATCTATCCAATGATGAGAGAAACTCCTTCTCTTTGGAGGAGAAACCTCCCTCACACCCGACCAAAATAGTTTTTATATCACTGTAATCCTGCAAAATTTGCTCACAAAAATCAAACACCTTTGTATCTGGGTACTTATCTACAAACTCTTTTATGTTTTTACATGTATTAAACTCGATGTATGTACTTCTGCCGCACTGCTGCATCGAAGCCTCTACTATTCTCTCAAACCTTTTAAAATCAAGTTTAAAGTTTTTTTGGCTTCTCTCACAAGATATGAAAGATATTTTTTCAACACCTATTTCACAAAGCGAAGGAAGTGCTTTTTCTATCGAGTTTGAGTCTATTATGCACCAACCTATATGCAGTGATTTTTTACTCTTTACCTCATATACGCTTGAGGAGATTAACGACAACTCCGCACTTCTTGGCTCAACACTCTCAACTCTGTATCTGTGCAGTAGTTCAATGTTTTTTCTCGCTCTAAAACAGAGCTCATCGCCCTCACAATGGCGACGGATTTTGATTAGGTATTTGTGCAAATCGCCTCTTACATGCAGAGTTTCTAACCCCGCTTCATCATCAAGTATATATATCAAAGCCACATCCATAAAGAGATACTAAGAATTACCAAAATCTCTAAAATAAAAATTTTTAGCGCATATGATTTGTAGTTTTTAAATGCGTTTTCTTCTTTTTTATTGAGGCGTTTTAATCCCAAAGAGCGTTTAACTTCTAGATAAATTAGAATTATGGCAAAAATTATCATAACAATATTTTGCGCCGTAAAATCCAGATGCTTTGCCGCCATCATTACCACGCCTGTAAAAATAACTATACCGATAGTCGTTCCAACAATTGGTGTAAACAAAGAGACCGCTCTTGTGTATTTTGCTAAATTTTTTATACCAAAAAGCATAAAAATATTTATAAAAATCACGCCCAAAACCGACATAACACCCCAGTTGTGTGTTACAATACTCATATCATACATTTCATTCATAGTGAAATTTTACTATAATTATCATAATTTTTTAACAAAAGGCGTTGTATGGCTGTTACCATAGAAGAAGCACTCAAATATATTTACCAAAACGCTACACTAAAATCACTCAAAATATTGCCGCTGGAACAAGCTTTAGGATATATCTTAGCAGAGGAGATTAGGGCATCGCACAACCTTCCTCCTTTTGACAACTCTGCCATGGACGGATATGCCGTAAAAGTCGAAGATGCCGGCAGAGAAGTTACGGTAAATCATACGATTTTTGCAGGGGACAACTCAAATGAGGAGTTAAAGGGCGGATTTGCGATTAAAATAATGACGGGGGCAAAAATTCCATTAGGCTGCGAGGCTATCGTTCCGATAGAGGAGGTTACAGCTCTTGATAATGGGGTTAAACTTCCGAATAACCTAAAGAGAGGTAAACATATTCGTTTATGCGGCGAAGATATTAAAAGCGGGGCAACGCTACTAAATAGAGGTCAAAAGATTTATGCGCACCACATTACGCTTTTAGCCTCGCAGGGAAGAAGCCATATCAAAGTTTACAAAAAACCAAAGGTGGCTATTTTTGCTTCCGGAAATGAGCTTAAGATGCATTATGAGAGTGTTGAGTCGTATCAACTCTACAACACAAACACTCCGACCTTTTTTGCCAGAGCACAGGAACTTGGCTGCGATGTTGATTTTATCGGAACTGCCGGCGATTCGCTTGAAGAAATACACGAGCATATTAAAAGTGCACTTAATAGCGATTTGATTATAACATCCGGCGGAGTAAGTGTAGGCGATGCGGACTTTACAAAAGAGGCATTTGGAGCTTTTGGATGTGATGTGTTTTTTGATCATGTCGAGATTAAACCCGGAAAACCGACAACTTTTGGTCGAATAAAAGATACTTTGGTTTTAAATCTTCCGGGAAACCCGCTTGCCGCGGCACTCAACTTTGAACTATTTGCCCAGAGTATCATTCTAGCTCTTAGCGGAGATGAGGCAAAATATATAGCGCCGATAGAGACAAAAATGGCAAATAATTATGTTATAAAAGGGGGCAGGAGAACGCTTATTCCCGGATTTTTTGACGGCGCCTCATTTACACCCTATGAAAATTTCTCACCCGGAATGATATCACCGCTAGCAGTCTCAAACTCATATATTATAGTTGATGAAAATTGTGAATTATTAAAAAAAGACGGCAGCGTTAAGATAATTTCTACAAGATTTAGCTTTAACTCAAAAGAAAAGAGTGATTTAATTACCAAATAAAAGTTTAAACACTCTTTGGGTTTACAAAGTTTTTGCTATTTTTTATCTTTTCAAACAGCTTGCCGTCTTTCCAACTATTTTGAATCTCATCGCTAAAAATAATCTCATCTAGGTTGATAGTGCCCATATTTTTTGAGTAGGCATCCTCTTTAAACGCTTGTGCATAGCCCGTATCTGTTTCATGAACTATTACGCTGTGAAGCTTTACCTCTTTTTCTCCGTTTATGGTGGTAGTAAGTGCTAAAAGTTTATCGATTAAGACAAAAATAAGGCGGGAAAACTGCTCTGCCGAGGGAGAAATAGGCAAAAGCACCCATCTTGCAGAGTGTTTTTTCATATCACTTATATACTCTGCCTCATCACCGTTCCAGATGGCAATAGAGTGATCAAAACACTCAATTATATCTTTCATATTCTGCTTCATAAGCCCAAAATCATAAACCATCTGCCCATTATCCAAAAAGTTTGAAGAGAAGAGAAGTTCTACTTTGTATGAGTGCCCATGAATAGAACTTCTGCACTTTATTGTTGAGCATCCTCTTACAACATGTGCATTTTCAAATTTAAAAAGTTTTCTTATAATCATCAGACACCTCTGTTTTGATCCCATATTCTAATATGAAGTCTATCGCTAAAATTGTACCCTTTTACTTTACAAAACTCTATAAGCGGCTCTGTATTTGCTTCTACCTCTTTTTTGTTTCCGCCAAGAGGCATACAATAAACCAAAGTCTTTGGTGCGTACGAAATTATCTCTAAAATTTCATCTTCAAGCCCTAGGTTTATAGAATCCGCATCGATTGAAAATTTAAAAAAAGCCTCTTTTGCATTTAGAGCTATTGAGTTTATGATTTCGCCTCTGACTCTTTTGCTAAAAGGCTCATTTGAGTTTGAAAGCTTAACGGAGAGAGCAAAAACAGACTCTTTGTAGATGGGGTATCGCTCAAAATCAACCCCTAAAGAGCCGTTTGTCTCAAAAGTAATCCTATGTCCGTTTGCATGCAGAGCTTTTAAAAACTCAATGAAAATTGGCTCATTTGCGTATATTAACGGCTCTCCGCCGGTTAATACAATATCTACACTGTTTGGCAACTCATAAAGATTTAAGACATTCAAAAGTTCTGGCGCGCTTTTTATCGGTATCCAATTTTGCAAAAAGTGTTCTCTGTTTACCGCATACACGGTATCACAACCCAAAACTTTTGTGCCGTCATCTGCTGTCTCTTGACAACCAAATCCTTCACACTTCATATTGCAGCCGCCAAAACGGAAAAAAAGTGATGGCGTGCCGGTGTAGCGACCTTCGCCTTGAATACTGTAAAAATGTTCAACTAAATATATCATCAACCGCCCGTCTCATAAAAAGCTCTTGTTGAAACTTCGCCGTCTTCGCCGCCCCAGCGATTTTTTTCAGGTTTATTTTTCACAACCTCTCTTAAAACCTCGGCCGCACCCTCAATATCGCCCTCTTTTATGGCCTTGCCTATACTTAGAGCCTCATCAAAATAGAGGCAAGGTATAAGCTGACCTTCCGCCGTTAAACGGATACGGTTACACTGTTTACAAAAATCATCCCCGTAAGGCTCAATAATCCCAAACCGATACCCGTCTTTCATTTTATAGTAGTGAGATGGCGATGAGCCGTCAAACCCCTCATCAATGAACTCATAGCGCTCTCTTAATATCTCTAAAAGCTCATCAGATTTGAGTCCGCTTATCTCTTTTGCTGCAAATCGGTTCTCCATATACTCTATAAATCTTATAGACATATCTCGTTCTTTGCAGTACTCTAAAACATCTACAATCTCGTTCGCATTCATATTTTTCATAGGAACCATATTTACTTTTACTTTAAGACCTACTGCTCTAGCCTCATCAACACCCTCTAAAACATTTTTTAAAACATCTTTGCCCGCAATAGCAAGGGCGACTTCCGGTTTTAGGGTATCAATACTTACATTTAGGCGTTTTAACCCTGCGTCTTTTAACTTTTGTGCGGTTGATTTTAGCAGATATGCGTTTGTCGTCATAGCAAGGTCGATATCTGGAGCATAGTCGTATATCATCTTGATAAATTTATCCAGATCTTCTCTCAAAAGCGGTTCTCCGCCGGTAATTCGAATCTTTTTTATCCCCTCATCTATCGCCACTTTTACAAACAGGAAAAGCTCTTCAAATGTGAGCAGATTCTCTTTTGGCACCCATGAAAAAGGTTTCTCCGGCATACAGTACTGACATCTAAAGTTGCATCGCTCCGTTACGGAGATGCGAAGATAGTCAACTACTCTATGGTAGCTATCTATTAGCATAATAATTCCTAAACTATTTTATATGTTTGTATTATATCTTTTGGAGGTAAAAAGTAGGTTAAATAACGAAGAGGTTTCAAGCCACAAAGAGTGACTTGAAAATTTTAACTATTTTGTAGTGAATTTATAATCTAACATTGCCCAGAATTTTGTAGTGTCAGTTCTTAGAGCAGCAGTTGGAGCTTCTGTTTCTCCATTATAATCAGCAAATTTTAACATACCAGTAAGATTGTTAACATTTGGGATTGCTCTTGTGTAGATTACATCAAGCTCTGTTCCGAAATCAACACTTCCAACATCACTTGAATAGTCATGGTAGATTGCTTTTAAAAGACCTAAATCTTTTGAAGTATATCCAACCCAAAGGCTCATATCTTCAAGACCGGCAGTTGGAGTTGCTAAGAACATATCTGCCCAACCGTTATGTGCATGTAGTGTTGCTAAAGGAGTTGAAAATGCAGTATTTCCATCTGTTCCATTTGTACCGCTTAACACTTCATACTGAGCGCCGACTAAAATACCTGACATATTTGCACCAAGCTCAAAGTTCATATAATCAGCATCTACATTTGCACTCGTGTCTACACCTGAATTTTCCATACTAGCATCTGTTTGTTTAGCATACTCTGCACGGTAGTTTAACTTAAGTGCATCAGAAACTGCCACATCGCCAGTAAGCGCTATACCATAAGTATCGCTTCCACCTGCAGTTGTAGTTACGCCAGTTCCAGCTCCAATCATATAGTCATAAGCAGTAACTTTAAGTTCCGGCATAACTTTATATGAAGCATTTAAAAGAAGTGTTCTAGTATCCCAGTTTCCTGTTGCTAAATCTTCATGAAATACTTTATTAATTTGAGTAACATAAGATGCGAATAGATTTAGGTTCTCAACAGTGTTGTCTGTAAGAGTATATGCATCAAAAGTTTGAGGCATTTGTCTCCAATCAACAGTACCGACAAATCTCATGTTGTCAAGATTTAAACCTTGGCGACCAATACGAAGCTTTGTTTTGCCTTTTTTCATATCAATATATGCTTGAGTTACGCGAGTCTGCTCTGAATCTACAACTGCATTATGAGCTGTTTCTCCATTTACACCACTGTTGTAGTTATCGTTAAGATTACGAACATCAGTCATTTCAGCATAAGCAGATAACCAATCAGTTCCCAATAAATCAGCACCAACGCCTAAAGTTAAACGGTTTGTGAATGCGTTTGCATTTTTAACAGTGTTATCTGTATCTACCATCTCATAACGAGCTCTTACTTGTCCGTTTGCTTTAATATTAGTTAAGATGTCTGTTCCCTCAGCTTGAGCAGAAACTGCACCAACACCCATCATCATAACCGCAGCCATTGACATTTTAATCATTTTTCTCATTTAATTCTCCTGTTTTGTCTCTTAAATCACCTACAATGAAGTGATGTAAAAGTGATTTTATTATCACTTATACATCACTTCTAGTTATGCGATATATTAGGACTTCGCATATTCTACACCGCCAATTTTTAAATTTAGTTTAAATTTTACCTTTTATTCTCAATTTGTTTACTTATTGTTGTTAATTGTACAAATTAAGCAATATTTTATATAGTAGAGCGTTTAAAATGCTTTTTTTATCTGTTATAATGGCACCATGAGATTTAGAAATATTAAAAAAAACGCTAAAACAGCAGAAACAAAAGAGAGTCCTAAATATGTTTATGCTCCTTACGCCAAAAGAGTAAAAGCTTTTATAACAGACATGTTTATGATATACGCTCCGATACTTTATGTCATAGCTTATGTTGTTATGAGCGGCAAAGATGATTTTCAATCATCCAATGTTGCCCCGTTTATCGGCGTAACTATTTATGGATTTATTTACGCAATACTTTTAAGTAAATTTGGACAAACTCCCGGTAAAAAAGCTTATGAGATTAAAGTTGTAGATGATAAAAGCGGTGAGTATATTGGGGTTTTTAGAGCTCTTTTTAGATTTTTTGCATTTTTATTCAGTGCAACAACACTTTTGGGGCTTTTTCTTCCTTTTTACAGGAGAGACAAAAAAGCGCTTCATGATATTCTCTGCAAAACTATTGTGGTTGAGCAGAAATTATAAGCGGATTAAATGCTTTGCTTGAGAGAACTACTCTTGAGCCTATCTTCAGATTTTGCACCTCTTTTCTGCCGGCTACCGCCTTTACTACCTCATTATCAACCAAAACGCTCACAACATACAAAATATCGCTTTTTGTAATGGCTACAACTTCACCGTTGAATTTGAACTTTCCGCTTATTCCCACTCCGCCAAAAATTTCGCTTGGCGTTCCTCTGTTTAAAACTTTGCCCTCTTGTAGCTCGTAAACAAAATCTGCCAACTTATAAACTTCGGATATATCGTGAGTAACTAACAAAGTAGTAGTTTTTAGCTTGTGTTGAATATTTAGAAATTCATCTTGGAGTTTTGCGCGCATCGCAAAATCAAGTGCTGAGAGAGGCTCATCAAGAAGCAAAATCTTTGGTTTTCGCACCAATGCCCTTGCGACCGCCGCGCGCTGCTGCTGTCCGCCTGAGAGTAGCTGCGGCTTTACATCTTTTAATGAGGTTAGCTCTGTTAGCTCTAAAATCTCATAAACTAGTTTTTTGTCACTTTTGTCACTTAGCGCATATAAGAGATTTTCTAAAACACTCATATTTGGAAAAAGTGCATAATCTTGAAAAACAAAGCCTATGCTTCTTTTTTGTGGAGGCAAATCTATTTTTTTGCTGCTGCTAAACCACACTTCATCATCAACTATTATCTCTCCGCTGTCAGGCTTTATGAGTCCAGCTAAAATCCCTAAAATAGTGCTTTTCCCCGCCCCGCTTTTTCCAAAAAGAATTGATAACCTCTCTTTTGGTATCTCTTCGTTTATGGTTAAATCAAAAGAGCCCTCTGAGCCTAATAGTTTTTTACTGAAATTTAGTTTTATCATTTAATCTCTGCTCGCATAAAGTGTCTATTTATGGCATAAACGAAAAGCAAGATAGCAAACGAGATGATAAAAAGCGTCATGGCATATTGATTTGCTATATCATAGTTAAGCGCTTCAACTTCATCATAAATAGCAATACTTGCCACCCTTGTCTCTCCTGCTATATTTCCGCCCATCATCAAAACTACGCCAAACTCGCCTATGGTGTGGGCAAAAGAGATGACTATGCCAGTCAAAAGTGAAGAGCGGATATTTGGAAGTAAAACAAAAAAGAGAGTATTTAGCCTGCTTTTGCCAAGAGTATAAGCCGCAAGAGAGAGATTTTTTGGCAGTGCACTTAAACCGCTTTGAATCGGATGAACCATAAAAGGGAGGCTGAATATAACGGATGCGACAATAAGTCCTTCAAAACTAAAGACAAGCCTCAAATCAAAATTTGCCTCAAGCCATGAGCCAAAACTGTTTTTCGGACTAAAAGCAAGCAGAAGATAAAATCCCAAAACAGATGGGGGAAGAACTAGCGGCAAAGAGACTACCGCCTCAATAACAGGTTTAAAAGCCCATTTTGTTTGAGATAAAAAGTAGGCGATAGGAATTGCTATAAAAAGGAGTATCAAAGTTGTAATCGCAGCCAACTCAAATGTCAGCTTCATTGTTTGAAAAAAGCTATCTTCCACTATTGTCTCCCATTCCAATGGTTACTTCATTTGATTTTACAAACCAGATAAACTCACTGCCCTCGCTGCACCCAAGCTCTTCGCATGAGTGTCTTGTAATTACGGAGCTAATCTCTTTGCCCTCAAAATCAAAAATCACATTTGCAAAAAGCTCTCCCGTCTCAATCTCTTTTATCCTTGAGACAAAAGCGTTTCTGGCACTTATTTTTGATGAGAGTGTGGCTATCATAACCTCCATCTCTTTAAAGATAATATTTGCACTTTGCCCTGTTTGCATCCACGATAAAGCATCACTATAGAGTACTACGGCAAAAAAGTTTTTATCTCCAACCAAAATATTTAAAGATAAAAATTCATCAACTTTTTCTATTGATACTATTTTGCCGTCTAAGATATTCATTTTACTTCAAATCCGTATTTTTTTAAAATCTCTTTCGCCTCGCTTGAGCCTATGAAATCATAAAACTCTCTAGCTAGGAGGCTCTGTGCAGCATATTTTGTTATTGAGTAGCCCTGAAGCAGTGGTTTGTGAAGTTTACTGTCTATTAAAAAGTAATCTGGATTACTTCCTTTTGAGATACTTGGTGCAAGTGCAAGAGATAGAGCAATTACGCCGATATCAGCTGCCCCGCTCTCAATAAACTGTGTAGTTTGCGAAATATTTTCACCTAAAACAAGTTTTGATTCAAGATTTTCATACATTTTTAAACTCAAAAGCGTCTGTTTTGCTTTTTCACCATAGGGTGCATGTGAAGGGTTGGCAATGGCGATTTTTTTCACCCATGGCTCTTTTAGATTTTCAAACCCTTTTTTCGAGTTAAAATTTTTATTTTTTGACCAAAGTACAACTCTTCCTTGTGCGTAGAGTTTTGACGGCTCTATAACGAAGCCTTTTTTGTAAAGCTTCTCTACAAAATCTTCATTTGCACTAAAAAATAGATGATAAGGCGCACCATTTTCTATTTGATGCATCCCTTTGCCTGATGAGCCGTAAATTGTTTCTATCTTATTATTTGGATTTGTTTTTAAAAAAACCTCTTTTACTTCATCAAGTGCAAATCTCAAATCTGATGCAGCAAATAGTGTTATAGTATCAGCATAAAGAGTATTGGTAAAACATAAAGATAACAATAATGCAGCTATTTTTTTCACTCTCATTTGACCATTTTCCTTTGTTTTTCGTTATATTTATTTATATACAACGAAATATTTGAAAAGTTTATCGTTATATATCTTAAGAGCTAATTATGATTGATTTTTGAAGGTAAATCCTTGGAAAATTCCAAGGATTTAGAAAGAGAATTGAGCTTTAAAGCAGCCCTTAGAGTCTTAGTGTAAATCTCTCCACACTTGTTTTTTCCAAAGAAGAGCAAAGATAGCAAAGATTATAATGAAAATCATTACATTTTTACCAACTGACTCTCTCTCGTGTCTTTTTGTATCACCAGCATCAGCCATGTGCTCTATAACTTTATGAGCAGCTTCAGCAGTAACACCGACTCTAGGCATTGCCGTACCAGCTAACTGGCTTTGAGGGTTCTCAATAAAAGTACTTAAGAAGTGCTCATTACGAGAACGGAAATACATACTTAAATCCGGAGGCAGTTTACCCATATATTTTGTAAGAGCCTCTTGGTACTCTAGCACTTTTATATCGTATGCCAAAGACTCTTTTTCAAACTTATACTCAGGTTTTGTACCGATTTGAGTCCAATTTTCATACTTCATAGAGTGACATCTTCCGCAAGCTTCTTCAAATGCCATTTTAGGAGTAAGTTCACCAGCTTTTACAGCAATTGATTGTAAATATGCAACCATATCTGCAACTTCTTGGTCAACATCTCCACCAGCTCCGGCAAAAGCAATCATTGGATGCATTTGACCTTTAGCGGCATCAAATTTATGCGCAACATTTAGAGCATGAGCAGGATTTTTAATCAAATCTGCTAAGAATTTAGCATCATATATAACGCCTGCATTGCTTAAATCCGGTGGATTTACACCGTAACTCCCAGCAGCAGTTACAGCGTCCATTCCAGCAGGAATACCATCTTTAGTGATAGAGTGACATCCTATACAAGCAGCAGCACCGGTAACCAATACTTTACCGTTTGCAGCATCTCCGCTTTTTGTAAGAGCCGGTAAATCTGCATAAGCAAAGTTTTCGCTCTCTACATGCTTGTGCATTACAGAGTGTGCGTATGGCTCAACTAACCAATATGTTAGGAGAGTAAAAGCAACAACAACAACCAATATTAAAGGTTCTTTATTTTTCATCCAATTCCCCTTACGCTTTTTTTTCGTTCATAGTTATAAATGGAAGTGCAACCCATAAAACTATAAATGCTAATGCAGCAACTAAACCGATAGTACTAAACATACCCTCTGGAGGCAGTTTACCCATAGCTGTTAATACAATCATATCGATAAGCAGTAACCAGAACCAAACAGCAAACGCTCCACGACGAGATGCCGGAACAGCATTTGGACTTCTGTCTAACCATGGTAACAACATAAATATAACTTGTGCAAAACCAAATGCCATTAAACCGATGTTTACAGAAAACGGTCTAAGAATCTCGTACGACCATAAGAAATACCACTCAGGGTAGATATGCGCCGGAGTTTTAAGTCCATCTGCTGGGTCAAAGTTTACAGGGTCAAGTGCAAATCCATATTGAAAAAATACAAGATAAAAGAAGAAGATTAAGTAGATACCTACAACCATCATATCTTTACTCATAAAGTCATTAGCAAAACGCATAACTTTTGAACCGGCTTTGTCACCAGCTAAATATTTTTTGCTCTCTGCGTCAAAATCAATCTCTTCACCATCTTGATTGTTAACATGCGGAAGACGAAGAGCTGCAAAGTGAAGCCCGATAAGTCCCATAATAGCTAACGGTAAAAGAAGCACATGAAGCATAAAGAAACGAGCTAGGAAAGCTTGTGCAGGAACATAATCCCCACGAATCCACTCAACTAAACCGTCCATATGTAATCCACCAAGACTAAAGATGTTAGTAATAACCATACCAGCCCAGTAGCTCATCTGTCCCCAAGGAAGCATATAACCGCTAAACGCTTCAGCTGAGAAAGTTACAAATAGAAGCATTCCTGAAATCCAAATCATCTCACGACCCTTTTTATAAGAACCGTAATAGATACCTGTAAACATGTGAATGTAGATAATCAAGAAAACAACTGACGCGGCTACACCGTGTACATGTCTCCATAACCAACCAAAATCAACATCTCTCATAATAGTGTAATTTACACTGTAAAATGCATCTTTAACATCCGGTTGATAATACATCAACAAGAATATACCTGAAACTAAAAGTAGTGCGAATGTGATTGCTAAAACCATACCCATCGCCCACAAGAAGTTAATGTTTTTTGGAATCCAATACTCAGATGCCATAACTTTTTCAACTTTTTCAACTGCTAATCGTTGGTTTAACCAATCTTTAACACTGGTTGCTTTTGTAAAATGTGCCATATTTTTCCCTCCTTAAAGCGTAATGCCGCTATCTTTCATAGCTTGATATTCAGGTCCTGCTTCACCAAGAATCATTTTGTTACCCTCAATTTTAAATGGAGGAATGTCAAATGCGCGCGGAGGCGGAACTTTAGTTACTTCACCAGCCCAGTTAAACATACCACCGTGACATGCGCACAGAAATGATTTCTCTGCAGCGTTGTATCCAGGAATACATCCCAAGTGTGTACATAAACCGATAGCTATCATAAAATGAGAATCACCGACAACGACATCTCTTTTCTTTTGACTCTCTGTCTGGCTAGCAATCATCTCAGCAGTTTTTTTCAAAACAAAGATTGGCTTACCTCTCCATTTTTCTGTTATTAGCTCACCCTCTGGATATATTGTCATATCAAGCGTTGTAAAACCGGCAGCTTTAACACTTGGAAGCGGATCCCAAGTCTTTTTCATTGCAACCAATGAACCAACAACACCGACACCTGCAACGGCGCCAAATGCTTTACCCATAAAACCTCTACGGCTACTGTTATGCATGTTTGCTCTCTTTCTTATAAATTAAATGCTGATTATATACTAAAATATATTTAAGCAATTATAAATTTAAGTTTTCTTTTATAAAATTTGCAATTTTGTTACTAGAATGTTCCATTTTGAAATAGTTATTGTTATTTATTGAACTTATAATATCAATAAGATGCGCTTTATCATAATTTTTAACAATCGGTATATTTAGAGTTTTAAACAGCTCTAAAAAATCTGTAGTATGGTCATCTCTTTGCACATATATGGGCTTTGCTCCGGACGCAAGATTTTCCAACACCGCTTGCGGAGATGCTGTTATTAAAATTTGTGATTTTTTGATTACCTCATCATACTCTTCAAACTCATGATGATTTTTGAACTTTTTTCTTAAAAAATCTTCGTAATCTAAAAAGTAGTAAAAACCCAGCAGTAAATCGGGATTCAAATCCTCAATAAATCCTAAATTTTTCTCCAAATCTTTCTCGTAATCATCGTCTCCAAAAAAGTATGAGAGCTTGATTGTTTTCTCTTCGTTTTGAAAATATTTATCATCAACTACAATAGCGTTACAGATACCCTCTCCGCTTAAATACGGGGAGATTAGAAACTCATTATCTGCTTTGCACTCATTTTTATTATCGCTTATACGAATGAAAGCGGAGAAATATTTTCGCATATCCTCAAGCATAATCGGGTTTGCCTCATCCGAATCAAAGATGATTTTATCGCCGTAATTTGCAATTTTTGGAATATTTCTAACAACATCTATGCCGACACTTTTACTAATTCCAAAGTGCTTTGCCTCAGAAGCAATACGAAAATCAGAACAAAGAAGAGTGATGTCAACATCTCCCAAAGCTCTAATAATAGTACATGCTCTTCTAAATCTGTCAAGCCCTGTGCGGTGCCCTGTATGTACATAGTAGTAGATTTTCAAATTATCTCTTTCTCTGCTCAATTTTTATATATATATGCAAAATCTCGATTGCGGCAGGCGTTATACCGCTGATTTGAGATGCGGCTTGGAGTGTCGGAGGATTGAAAGTTTCCAATTTTTCAACTATCTCTTTGCTTAAACCGCTAATTGAGCGGAAGTCAAAACTTTGAGGGATTTCAACTTTTAGATATTTTTTCATCTTTTGTATCTCTTCGCTCTGCTTTAGGACATAACGGGCATATTTTCCCTCTACTAAAATCTCTTCTAATATGTATGGCTCGTATTTGGCCAGTTCCGGAACAAGTTTTACCATCTTCTCTACATCAAAACTTTTTCTCGCAACTATCTGTTGAGCGGTTATGGTATCGCTTATTTTGTCTTCGCCGATAGACTCTAAAAATGCTATAAACTCTTTATTTGGCGTAAAGATTGTCTCATTTAATAGTTTTGCCCCCTCCTGAATCTGCTCATCTTTTAGCACAACTCTCTCGTAAACATCATCACTTATCAGACCTATTTCATGACCGTAACCGCTAAGTCTGGTATCTGCGGACTCTTCACGCAAAAGAAGCCTGTACTCTGCACGGGAAGTAAACATTCTGTAAGGCTCTTTTGTCCCCTTTGTAACCAAATCATCTATCAAAACACCGATGTAAGCCTCATCACGGCGAAGAACCAACGGCTCTTTGTTTTGAAAACTAAGGGAGGCATTAATGCCTGCCATAAGTCCTTGTGCCGCCGCCTCTTCATAACCCGTAGTTCCGTTAATCTGTCCGGCAAGATAAAGCCCTTTAATTTTTTTTGTCTCAAGCGAGTGTTTTAACTCTCTTGGGTCTACAAAATCATACTCGATAGCATATCCGTAACGGACTATCTTCGCGTTTTCCATCCCTTTTACAGAGTGAATCATATCTTGCTGAACATCAGGCGGCAGCGATGTGCTCATACCGTTTATGTAGTACTCTGTTGCCTCCATCGTTTGCGGCTCTAAAAAAAGATGATGACGCTCTTTGTCACGAAAACGGTTTATCTTATCCTCTATGCTTGGGCAGTATCTAGGTCCTGTTCCCTCGATTTGTCCCGTAAAAAGCGGTGCACGGTAGAAGTTGCTCTCGATAATATCGTGAGTATTTTGGTTTGTATATGCTATAAAACATGGGATTTGCTTTTTAGTTTCTCTAAACTCTTCGCGCGGTGTTCTGAAGCTAAAAGGGCTTGGAGTCTCATCGCCGTCTTGTATCTCCATAACAGAAAAGTCAACAGAAGAGGCGTCTATCCTTGCACATGTACCTGTTTTTAGCCTGCCCATCTCTAAACCGCACTCTCGTAGCGAATGACTCAATCCCTCGCTGCTCTGCTCGCCGAATCTTCCGCCGACTTGCTTTATCTCGCCGACATGTATAACGCCTCGCAAAAACGTACCGCTGGTAATAACTACTTTTTTAGCTTTGTACTCATTTAGGAGGTTTGTTTTAACACCCTTTACCTCGCCATCTTCTATGATAAGCGACTCTGCCATCTCTTGAACCAAATCAAGGTTTGGAGTAGTAAGAACTTTGTTTCTAGCAATAACGCGGTATCTGTCCATATCTATCTGCGCACGGCTTCCGCGCACGGCAGGACCTTTTGTCTCATTTAGTATACGAAACTGTATGCCTGCTTCATCCGTTATAAGAGCCATCTCTCCGCCAAGCGCGTCTATCTCACGGACTAGGTGACCTTTCGCCAAACCGCCGATTGCTGGATTACAGCTTGTTGCTCCGACATTTTCGGCAAGCATAGAGACAAGGAGGGTTTTAGCTCCCATTCTAGCACATGAGAGAGAGGCTTCAACTCCGGCATGTCCGCCGCCGACTACTATTACATCATAATTCATATGTTTTCCATTATTTTCTTTAGCCGAATTTTATCATTTTTGAGTATCATTTGAACAATATATTATAAATATGGTTTAAGCGAATGATAAAAAAAGCACACGAAGCGTATAACAATAAAGATTTTAAAACTGCCCTTACACTCTACACGGAGCTTGCAAACAGCGGTGATGCCGATGCTATGACATCTTTAGGCTACATGTACCAAAATGCGCAGGGGTGCCAAAAAGACGAAGCAAAAGCTCTTAAATTTTACGAGAGAGCCGCTGAGCTTAAACAGCCCTATGCACTTTTTAATCTGGCAATTTTATATATGAACGGGCTTAACGGAATACTACACGACCAGTTTAAGGCTCATGAGCTTTTTATGGAAGCCGCTGTTAGAGAGGTTCCGCCTGCCATGTATGAGGTAGCGCTTATGCTTGAGCGCGGCTTGGGCTGTCTGCAAAACTACTCGGAGGCTGCTTTTTGGTATGAAGAAGGAGCAAAACGCGGACACCCTGAGTCTTTTAACAACCTCGGTGTTCTTTACAAAGAGGGTCACGGCGTTGCAATGGACGAAGCCAGATGTTTTATCTGTTTTTCTAAGGCAGCTGAGGGCGGATTGGCTGAGGGACTTTACAATCTTGGTCAACTCTACGACCAAGGCTTTGGATGCAAACAAGACCATGACAAAGCACTTGACTTATGCCGAAAAGCTGCCTACAAGGGACATGCCAAAGCAAAAGAGATTATAAAAGGTCTTCAAGAAGAGGGCAAAATTGTTTTTTGATTCAAAAGAATTCTCTATCGATTTCCAAGATTTACTTGGAAATCTTACACAGCAAGTTGCTTGCTAAAAGAATAAACTAGAAGGAAAACACTTGTTTACAGGATTAATCAGAGAGATAGCACATGTTAAAAGTTTAGCCGGAAGCACGCTTAGCATTCGTGCCAAACATAAAGCAAAACTTGGCGATTCTATCGCAATAAACGGGGCATGTCTTACGGTAATTAAAGTAGAAAAAGATGGCTTTAGCGTAGAACTCTCACCTGAGAGCCAAAGAGTTTTGGCCATGGAAAACTTTAAAAACGAGGTTCACATCGAGCCCGCCATGATGATGGGAGATAGATTTGAGGGGCACATTGTTCAAGGTCACATCGACTGTATAGGCGAGATAAAAGAGATAAAAAACAGCGGCAACTCTTTTGATATTTTTATACATGTAGATAAAAAATTTATTCCTTATATTGTTCCCAAAGGCTCCATAACCGTTGACGGTGTGAGCTTGACTGTTAATGATGTATTTCCTGAGAGTTTCAGGCTTACAATTATCCCGCACACCATGAAAGAGACGATTTTTAAAAACTACAAAAAAGGCTCACATGTCAATATCGAAACCGATATGTTTGCAAGATACGTGTCACACATAATCTCACACAAAAAAAACACTCTAAGCTGGGACGAAGTAGAATCCATATCTGCCAGATATTAAAAAGTAAAAAAATTTATAAAATATAACTCTTTTTCGATATACTTCGATAACACACCAATTCCATGAGGTTAATCGATGCATTTTTTAAAAATTTTCCTGCTCCTTTCAACTATTTTTTCTCTCCATGCTTTTGCAAAGCCGGACACACCGGACGCTTCAACCGCCTCTAAATACAGCGTAACTCTTGTAGATACAAAAACAGCACTATCACTGCAAAAAGAGGGAGCAGTGTTTGTAGATACCAGAAAAGTTCCAGAGTATGCCATAGAGAGGATAGACGGCGCAATATCTGCCTACTATGATGAAAAAGGCGGGGAAGAAAATAAAATAGCAGAGTTTGACAGCTCCAAAGACACCTACATCAACTCAAGACTCCCACAAGACAAACAGACAAAACTTATCTTCTACTGCAACGGCATAAAGTGCTGGGAATCATACAAAGCGGCAGTTCTCAGTGTCAAAGATGGATATAAAAATATTTTTTGGCTTCAAGAGGGAATAGCTAAATGGAAAACTGATGGTCTAAAAATCGATGGAGTAAATGTTGTAACGGAAGAAAAAATTGAGGACGCTCGGGATGATTTATCTACTTATATTCCCATGATGTCAGCTATTGCCATCGCCATTGTTGCAGCGCTCTTTTTTATATTTAAAGCACTTATACATAAAGACAATCTACTAATATCAAAAAAACTTTTAAGCAATATATTTGTAGTTATTATCAGCATGGGTACTCTGGGCTACTTCTCTTTAAATGCTTCGTATGATGGAGAACACGCGCTCCAAACCATATATGAAGATAACTTTAAACCGCAAAATGAACTTCTAGCCGCGATTAATGATTTTAACTCCATTCAAAACAATATCTCAAATGCACTGACGGGAATCGTAGCTTTTGAAGGTGCTAGAATAGGGTTAATAGAGACTAGAAAGAACTTGGAACTTGTTATACAAAATGTCACAAAGAGTTCATTTTACAAAGATGAAAAGATAAGAAACTCGTTTGATACCATAATAAACGAATACAAAAATTCGACTGCGATTTTAGATGATATAGAAAAGGCGTACAACAAAGAGGATAAAGAAGTTTTAGCGAAAATTGCCTCAAACGAATGGGCTCTCTCAAGTGCGATTATCAACAAAGAGTTCAATACTATCAAGCAAAAAGTCAACAACAAAATTCAAAACATATACAATAAAACATCATCCTCGTTAGAGAAGACTTTTTACGATATTTTGATTCTGATTATATTTTTTATTCTAGTATCGGCAACTTTAAACTTCAGACTTTACAAATTTATAAAAGACGGTATTTCTTCCATAAGAGAGGGTATTGTCTCCACACTAAAAACACTGGATTTATCCAATGAGAGTTCATGCTACAAGAAAAACGATGAGCTCGGAGAGGTCTCAACTGCATTTACGAAACTTCTTAGCGAGGTTCGCAAAGCTATAAGTGAAGCAAAAAATTCATCAGATTCAAACGGCACATGTGCGCAGGATATGAAAAACAGCGCATCCTCAATCAGCGACGGCTCAACGCAGGAGTTTGAACTTGTTCATGCAACAAAAAGCATGAGCGACGAAATGAAAGAAAAGCTTCAAACAACAACTCTAAATGTTCAAAAAACGCAAGAGGTTACATCAAAAGCCCAAAATAATCTTCAAGAGTTGCAAGCTAATGTTTTAGAGATAGTTGATAAAATCCAAAAAAATGCTCAGGTTGAAGAGGATATCGCATCCCAATTAAACCAACTTACAAATGATGCAAAAAAAATCAGCGAAGTTCTTGGAATCATAGAAGATATTGCTGATAGAACAAATCTTTTAGCCCTAAACGCAGCCATTGAAGCGGCTCGCGCCGGAGAGCATGGGCGTGGCTTTGCCGTAGTCGCAGATGAAGTTAGAAAGCTGGCAGAAAGCACCCAAAAAGGTGTGAGCGAAATCAATACAAACATAAGCGTTATTACTCAATCTATAGCGGACGCAAGCAGCCAAATGAATCAAAATGTTGAAAAAACAAGAGCCCTTAGCGATGATTCCGAGGTTATGAGAGAAAAACTCCAGCAGACAAAAGATATTATAACAACGACGGCTGATTTGGCGACATCTTCGCTGCAAAGTACACAAGATGTACAGCAAAAGGCGGAGTTGATTTTAAATAACATCTCATCCATCGATATAATTGTCAATCAAAACAGAGACAATGCTTTAAATATATCAACAAGTTCAAATGAGCTCTACGCAATCAGCCAAACTCTAAAAACCCAACTTGATAAATTTAGAACTTAATCCCTCAAAGATTTTATATGTGGATTGCATGAAATTTTATGTTTCACATCCACATCTATAAACCCCTCTAGCTCCGTCTGTGACGCCACCGTAGCATCTCTAAAACCCTCTCCGCTGTTTAGATATAGATTAAAACCGTTCTCATAAAGAGCGGCTCTTACCTGAAGCGCTATTGAATAAGTTGTTAAAATCCCATCCTCTTTTATAACGTTTTTTATCTCGCCAAAATACTCTCTCGTCCATAATGTCGGGTTTGAAGCGGGAGAGAATGCATCCTGATATACGATGTCAAACTTTTGTGGCGCAAAGCCTCTGACATACTCTCTCGCATCTCCCAAAAAAATCTCTACATGTAGATTTTCATCGCTGTAAATTCCGTTTTCTGCTAGAATAGAGATAATATGCCTAAACTCCTCAAACTCTTTTGGATATGTAAAACTCTTTAGCGATTTTACCAAGGATGAGTCAAGCTCTGGAGAGTAGATATTTAATTTTGAAGTAAGAGAATTTTTTTTATGATAGTAAATCGTTGCCAAAGTGTTAAAACCCAGACCGAAGCATATATCTAAAATGTTTATCTCATCTTGATTCTGTTTTATCTTAAATGCAGGCTCCACATGTTTTATAAGCGACTCATAAAGCGCACCGTCTTTTGTTGAGTGGTAGTGCTCGCCATACTCTTTTGAGTAAGCGGTGTAACTTCCGTCTTCGCTAAGTACCATCGAGTGGAGTTCATTGTCAAATTGTTTCATTAAATTGTTATCTATTCTGATTTTAGTTAAGAAAGTCGCTCTTGTATCCATGATGGTTTTTTTCTACAATCAAGCACCGCGTAAATATAAATTGTCTTGTTACTCATTTTGTAATACATTGAAAATGGAAAACGCTTTGATAAAAGTCTATAATAATCTGAAATAACTATATGAATTCCGCCATATATATGGAGTGATTCAATATCTGAAAATATTGAATTTAAAAAATACTTACCTAAGCCTTCACTCTGCGATTCATAAAAATGCACCCCGATAGCGATGTCTTTTTCAGCTTCATCAAGAATTTCTATTTTCACTAAACTAACTTTTGTAATCTACTTTTAGCATCTTCGAACTCACTAAAGGTTGATTTGCCATTTTTAATGTTTTGTTCTCTTTGCTGCAATATGTCCAGATGCCACTGGGGTGTAAAACCATTTTGAATTGCATCGTGGCTCATGTTTTCCCATAACTCTTCTAACATTATAAACTTTTCACTCATAGGCATTTGATCATAATTTAACGACATTGACATTTGAACACTCCCATAACATAAATTCTTTGGTATATTTTATCATATATCACATCTTTGTGAATAAATCTCCACTTTTTACAATCCATTTCCCCACATATGCATCTTTTTTGCCATTACCAAATCATACCCATCTATGACATCTATCTCATTTGGGGCGCGAAACTCATGCTCTTCTAACATAGTTTTTATAGCCTCAATATCCATTACACCCTTTTTTTCCATAATAATTATGTTTGCCGTGTTGGCAAGTGTCGTGTATGCGAGTTTTAAGAGTGCTTTTGGATTTTCATGAGCGTGAAAAATATCTTGTAAAACAACCATATCATGGTCTCTTGGGGGTGCGCGAAACGGCTCTTTAAAATCTTTGATATATTGTATATATGCGTTGGGGAGTCTCAAACCAAAATCCAAACTGTTTTGGCTATAAACGGCTAGGTTAAACCTGCCGCCAACACTTTGCATCATCTCTTGAAGCAAAAAGGAGACATCACCCACAACGGTTGTTACATGCAGATAGTGATTTCCCGGAAGCGGATTGAAAAGTTTTTTAAATTGTTCTGCCATAAACTCTGTTTATCAATATGCCAAATCGTGAAGCTCTTTAAATATATACGCTTCAACGATATCATCAATGCTTCTTTGTGTGTGAGCAACCAGAACCATCATATTTTGCTCCATAAACGGCCATACATACTCATTGTCGTTTATAACAACTGCAACTTCGCTCATATTTTCAAACCCGTCTCTCTCAACGCTGTGATTTACCTCCACAAGCTCGCCCTCTTCCATAAGCAGCTGCGCCCAAACTTTTACATCCTCTATTTTAACAAGCGATGATTCTTCTATATCATCGCTATCCATCGGAATTAATATATACATCTTCTATTTCTCCAACATTGATTCATCAAGCGCTAACGCATCATTGTCCATCACGCCGATACCGCGCTCTAAAACTTTTGAAGCTATATCTTTTGCATCACTGAGCGAGTGCATCTTGTATGTTCCGCACTGATAAACATTAAGCTCAGGAATATCTTTTTGCTCTTTAACGCCCAGTATATCTTCCATTGAAGCTCTCCACGCATCTGCCACAACTCTCTCATCGGGAGTGCCGATTAGGCTCATATAAAAGCCTGTTCGACAGCCCATCGGAGAGATATCTATAATCTCAACATCTTTAGAGTTTAAATGGTCTCTCATAAATCCTGCAAAGAGATGCTCAAGCGTGTGAATCCCCTCAGAAGATAAAATCTCCTTGTTAGGACGCACAAATCTCAAATCAAAGACTGTTATGTCATCGCCTTTTGGTGTTTTCATACCCTTTGCACGGCGCACGGCAGGTGCTGGCATAATCGTATGGTCAACTTTAAAACTGTCTAGTAACGGCATATAAAATTTCCTTATTTTTTTCAGTTATTGTACCGTTTTTTATTTTACTTAAGGTAACAGATATATAACCATATGTGACACATTTAAATGAAATTATTATAATTTATTATAATTCGTAATAAATTAAAATTTTATATGCTAATATTGCCCTAAATTAAGGGGAAAAATAATGAAAAAAATGAGTATAAAGGCAAGGTTGCTGCTTTTAACGGTAATACCGTTAGTGGCAATTTTTGCACTGTCTGCATTTATAATAATAGAGCATCTTGACGAAAAAAACAATCTTGATACAACAAGAAATCGTATTCTGGAAGTGGAGTCCTTAGCAAAAGCTATCCACTTTATGCAGATAGAGAGGGGACTTAGTGTCGGGTTTGTAGCAAGCAGCGGAGAGAAGAACAAAGATAAACTCCCGGAAATGAGACAAAAAGTTGATGGTGCGATTGAAGAGGCTAAAGAGCTATATGCAAAAACAGGTGGCGACAGCTCTATTTTTAACAACTTAAGTGAGTTAAGCCAAAAAAGAGTTTCTGTGGATTCACTATCTATGAGCGCTCCGGAGGTTGGAGCCTACTTTTCAAAAACTATTGTTGCAATTGTAGACACCACCACAATCATACCCACTATCATGGATATTAGAACTGAGAGAAACGCTATTCAGGCATATACTCATCTAGCTTCGACAAAAGAGCAGCTTGGGCAGATAAGGGCAAATCTAAACGGAGCATTTACTAAAAATACATTTGCCGGAAACACATACTTCTCTTTTGGCAGCAACATTGGTGCCTACAAAGTCAATCTGCGAAAATTCACCACACTTGCACCTGATGAGATAAAAAAGTTTCATGAAAACACATTTAAAGGCGAGGCAATAGATAAAACTATGTCGATGATTGATGTAGCACAAAATAAAGGCATTGCAGGTGAATTCGGTGTTGAACCTTCGGTTTGGTTCTCAAATGCAACTGCTTCAATCGAACTGCTTAGAGAGGTTGAGCTTGAGCTTTTTAAATATGTTATTGCTCTAAATGCTCAGGAGACGGAGTCTGTAAAAAACACATTATTGATAGTCTCTGCTTTGCTTGTTTTTATTCTTCTTTTTATTATTGCTTTTACTCTCTATTTCGTAAAAAATTCTATCTCTAAACCGATAGAAAAATTCAAAGAGACACTTTTAAACATAGGTAACAATAAAAACCTTACTTTAAAGGTAGACGAAAATGCTCCGCTAGAGCTTTCTCAAATGGCAAAAAGCTTCAATGATTTGATAAAAGAGCTTAAAGATTTGATAGAGACTTCTAAAACTAGCGCAAGCGAAAATGCTTCTATCTCGCATGAGCTCTCAACAACCGCCATGGGAGTTGGAGAGAATGTTGAGAAAAGTGTTGTTGTAATTGATGAGGCTACCAAAAAAGCAAATGAGATAAAAAATGAGATTCAAAATGCCATCTCTGATGCCATAGAGAGCAAAAAAGATATTATCAAAGCAAACGACAATCTTAACCTTGCAAGAGATGAGATAGTAACCCTTACAAACAAGGTTCAAAGCTCTGCACAGCTTGAGATTGAATTATCAAATAGGATGCAGACTCTCTCACATGAGGCAAATGAGGTTAAAAATGTTTTAGAGATTATCTCAGACATTGCAGACCAGACAAATCTTCTAGCACTCAATGCTGCTATTGAAGCGGCTCGTGCAGGTGAACACGGAAGAGGGTTTGCGGTTGTTGCCGATGAAGTAAGAAAACTTGCAGAGCGCACTCAAAGAAGTCTTACGGAGATAAATGCCACAATCAATGTTATAGTTCAGTCTATCATAGAGGTAAGCTCTCAGATGAACTCTAACTCAGAAGAGATTCAAGAGCTCTCAGAGAGTGCAACCGATGTTGAGAGAAAAATAAATGAGAGTGTCTCTATTGTAAAAGAGGCTGTAAAAGCTAGTGACAAAACTGTTAATGACTTTGAAAAAACCGGAAGAGATGTAGAGTTTATTGTCTCACAAGTTTCACAAATCAATGAGATATCTTCTAAAAATGCAAGAAATGTTGAAGAGATTGCGGCGGCGGCTGACCACCTAAACTCTATGACTGACGACCTGCATGCCAAACTTGAAACATTCCGCACTTAATAAAATTGTCCTAATAGGCGCCTCAACCGGAGGCCCTGGACAAATAGAAAAAATCATCAGATCTCTTCCTCAACTAAGCAATACAACCATCATTATTGCACAGCATATGGCAATGGATTTTATACCAAGTTTTGTTAAGAGGCTCCAAGAACATAGCATTAACCCAATAGAAATGAGTATAGATAAGAGCGTAATCAAACCAGAAAATATATATTTTTGCCACGGAATCACAACCATTAAAAAAGATGGTTATGGACTAAGTTTCAATGTTGAATCATCAAAAGAGTATAAGTATAATCCTGACATAAACAGCGTCTTCAACTCATTTGTTCCTTTTGTAAAAGATATAAATATATTTGCTGTTATACTTACAGGAATTGGTGATGATGGCGTCGATGGGTGCAAAAACTTAAACATCATGGGAGCGAGAGCCATTACACAGAGCGAAGAGAGTGCAATCGTGGATGGAATGCCAAGCAGAGCTAGAAAAGAGGTTCCAAATATTGAAATCTCAGACATAGACACAATAAGAGAAAAAATAAAATGGTTTTGCAGTTAATGTTTAGTTTTTTTAAAAAGAGCGTATCCGAGAGCAGTAGTGAGCAAAAAATAGTTGTTACCGAGGATTATACGGATGTATCGCCGATTGCACAATATTTTAAAAATGAGACCGGTGTAACCTTTGACAAACAGACAACCATACTAAAAAGCAAGGTTACTACATTTTGCCGCCAAATGGCTATTAGTTCATTCAAAGAGCTTTTAAACAGCATTAAAGATGATAAAAAATTAAAACAACAACTTGTTGATTCTCTAACAACGAATGAGACATTTTTTTATAGAGAATTTAAACAGATAGAAGAGCTTGTCGGACTTGTTAAAAATGCAAACACTAAAGTAGATATTTTATGTGCACCGTCTGCAACCGGCGAAGAGCCTTATAGTATCGTAATTGCACTTCTTGAAGCCGGAGTGTCGCAAAATAATTTTCATGTGACAGGTATTGATATAAACTCAGACGCAATAGAGAAAGCAAACAAGGCCATATACAGGGAAAGAAATGTAAGAAATCTGTCTCCGCGGATTATTGATATATATTTTACAAAGGATAACGGCTCTTATGTTCTAAAAGAGATGATAAAACAGCATGTAACTTTTAAACTTATGAATCTTTTTGACCCATCATTTAAAAGCATTGGAAAATTTGATTTTATATTTTCAAGAAATATGTTAATCTATTTTGACCAAGAGACAAAATTAAAAGCTAAAGAGATTTTGGAGAGTATGCGTAAAAACCAAAATCAAGAGATATTTTTTGGACATGCTGATCTGTTTTAATAATAACTTTATAATAACCAATAATTTTATAACGAATATTTGTTCATTTAGGCTTCACTGTGGGTACCCCAAAATCAAATTGATTTTGACCCTTCAGTTGCAGAATCATTCTCTCATATTGCTATAAAATTACTTTGCGGAAGTTTTAGATTTGGTGTAGATTGTGTTAAATGTGGGTAAGGTAGCACTGTAGTGCACCGAATGCCCAGATTGGACACAAGATGCGCTGAAGCTAGAACTTTACTAAACCCTAGCTTCTTCACGGCGTTGCAGATACGCCCATTTTTCATCGACTCTATCTTGCCACTCTTTGATTAGGTATTTATACTCATCTTTAAAAAGGTGTTTAAAACGCCCTTGAGCAGCTAAATACTCCTCAACCGGAACAACATTTTTAGGTCTATAAGTAATATTTAACTCTTGCCCGTTAATTATCTCATATAGTGGAAATACTAGAGAGTCAGTCGCAAGGTCTGCTATGTGCATAGTATCTTTTGGATCAAATTTCCACTCTGTTGTACAAGGCGAAACAGCATTTATGAAAACAGGTCCCTCAACAGCAAAGCCATGCTGAATCTTCTTAACCATATCTTTCCACTTATTTGGAGAGACCTGAGCAGCATACGGTATGCCATGAGCAGCCATAATTGTCATCATGTCTTTTTTATTTATTTTCTCTCCATAACTCTTTTTGCCTTCCGGCGATGTAGTTGCAGATGAGCCAATCGGAGTAGATGATGATCTTTGACCTCCGGTATTTGCATACACTTCGTTATCCAGTACGATATGCATAATATTGTGCCCGCGCTCCATACATCCGGAAATCCACTGAAAACCGATATCATAAGACGCACCGTCTCCGGCAAAAGAGACAAATTTAGGAGTACGCTCTGGTTGTTTTAAACGCCCTTTTTTCTTCAATGCTTTGTACATAGTCTCAGCACCCGCTACTGCAGTTGAGCCGTTCTCAAAACCGATATGAATCCAAGAAGCATCCCATGAAGTATATGGATAAACTGCAGTACAAACCTCTAAACATCCAGTTGAAGCCGATAAAACTAAATCATCATTTGTTGCATTTAATACTTCACGAACAATAATTGAGTGAGCACAACCCGGACATAAAAGGTTAGCTCCCTCAAAACGATCAGCCGATGTTGAAAACTCTTTTAAGTTTTTAATATTTTTCATTTCACTCACGGTTTTCTCCTTATAAAAATGCTAGTTTCGGTCCACGAACACCGATAAACTGTTGTAATTTTGTAGTTACTTTACCGGCATCAGCATTTGCTTGCAGCTCGTTAAAAAGTGCAACCAAGTGAGCTTTCGTTAAGTCACGGCCACCAAGTCCATACACAAAGCCAGACAGAAGTGCTTTTGTACCTGTGTTAAATAGTGCGCCTGCAATCTCATTAAAAAGCATTCCGGCAGCGCCATTTGGAGATGAACGATCAAGTGCGGCAATCGCTTTTACATTTTTTAAAGCTTCTGCTATCTCAAAGAATGGGAATGGACGAATTACGCGTAAACCTATTACACCGGCCTTAATCCCTTTTGCTCTCATCTCAGTTGCTACTTCGCGAGCCGTTTCAACCGAAGTACCCAAACAAACAACACATACATCTGCGTCGTCCATATCATACTTCTCTACCGGAGTATATTTACGACCGGTTAATTTTTCAAAATCTTTAAATACTGTTTGGATTTTTGGCATAACTTTGGTCATTAAATCATTGTGTTGACGAGCTTTATGCTCAAAATGCCAATCTTCTTCAGTTTGTACACCATGAGTTACCGGATGTTCAAAATCAAGCATATCGTTCATTGGTTTGTATTCACCAACAAAGCCATAGGCAGCATCATCACTCAAAGTTTTTACACCCTGAGCAGTATGAGAAGTCATAAATCCGTCTTGATTTACAATTGCCGGAAGTCTGATATCATGATCTTCACTGACTTTAAACGCTATTAAATTTAAATCGTAAGCTTCTTGAGGACAAAATGCATCAAACTGAATCCAACCGCTGTCGCGAATCATATACATATCCGAATGGTCTCCATTAACATTTAACGGAGAAGCCAAAGCACGGTTTACAAGATTTAAAACGATAGGAAGTCTCATACCTGAAGCTTGATAAAGCGTCTCAGACATAAGAGCAAGTCCTTGAGATGATGTAGCAGTTGCAACACGCCCTCCGGCAGCAGCAGCTCCGATACATGCGCTCATTGCCGCATGTTCAGACTCAACCATTACGAACTCGCCCTCAATGTATCCATCTGCTAAAAATTTTGCATAACCCTCAACTATAGGAGTTGAAGGTGTAATAGGATACGCCGCAACAACATCTACCTGAGCTTGTCTCATTGCTTGAGCAGCAGCATAGTTGCCATCCCATACTTCAATATCTTTTAATTCCATTTTATCAAATGCCATTATGCTTCCTCCTCATCTTTTTTAGGCCAGTTTGCAATTACTGACTCTTCATCTGCCTGTTCAGGGAACATCAGCAGCGATTTAGGGTTTGTAGGACAAACCTCAACGCAGATACCACAACCTTTACAGTGATCCATATCTACACCAACAAGCTTTTTATCTCTTGATATAATCGAGACATCCGGACAATAAATCCAGCAAAATTGACAATCAATACAGTAGTCTTTATTAAAAACCGGCTTGATTAGTCTCCAGTCGGCAACGCTTGCCGTATAAGAGCTATTTTGCGAGTATGCACGATCTTCTTGCTGAGTCGCTGCAATATTGTCTATTTTTCCGTCAAAAGTACGAAGCATAGCTCCGATTTCGAACTCATCCCATCCTTTTTTTGCCATAACCAGTTCCTTACTTTACTTCATCGTATGCGCGCTGAATCGCAAACATATTCGCATCGATAATCTTTTGTGGTAATTTTCCAAGAACTCTCTTCATGCTCTCTTTAAAAAAGTCCATCTCATACATGCCGGAAATTTTCATAAATGCGCCAAGCATTGGCGTATTTGGAATTGGACGACCGATAGTTTCATTTGCAATAGTAATGCAGTCAACCGTATAAACTTCTTTGCCTGCTAATTTAGGCTGAGCTTTAACCAGCTCATCTGTACTCATATGTGTTGTTATAATATATTTAGTGCTATCTTTGTGATTTATCGTAACATCGCTTGTAAAAACTAACGCGGGATCAATTACAAAAACATAATCAGGTTCCATATATTTTTCATGATTCATAATTACTTTATCATCTACGCGGTTGTACGCTGTCATTGCAGCTCCTCGTTTTGCAGATCCATAAAATGCAAATGCCTGTACCTCTTTACCGGTAGTAGAAATAACATCTGCCAAACCCTTAGCGCCCGTAACAGCTCCCTGTCCAGCACGGCTATGCCATCTAATCTCTAGCATAAACTCTCCCTTTTAATTAATATATTAAGAACCGTCAATTCTATTTTGCCCCTTATTTTAGACAAGTTGCTCTTAAATATAGCTTGATAGTTTGCTCTTTTTTAAGAACTAAGAGAAGTGTGTTGTTTTTTCCTATTTTGCAAATATAAGGTCGCTTCAAGTGCATCATTTAATATAACATCTGTAAACTTTTTTAATGTATCTAAATCATCATAACCGCTTAAAACAGCTATGGAATTCACATTGGCATTTTTTGCAGAAATCAAATCCAGTTTGGTATCTCCAATCATCCATATTTCTCTATTTTTTGTATTTAATTTTTCTAAAGCTTTTAGTATTGGTTCCTCGTGCGGCTTTGGGTTCTGGACATCTTCTCTGCCTATTAGAACATCAAAATGCTCCATTAAACCAAAATGCTCCATTAACACTCTGGAATAGCGTCCGGTTTTTGTCGTAACTATCCCCAATATGGCAAACTCTTTAGCAAGCAAAACTGCCTCTTTTGCATTTTTTAAAAGCTCAGTTTTTTGAGTTGAGATTTCACGATAATGCTCTTTGTAAGTTGCTACAAAATCCCAAATTAACTCTTTATCAACGCCTAAATTTTCATACATGATGTCAAGAGGATAACCGATTAGAGATTTTATCTCTTCATCGCTTTGCTTAGGATATTTGTGAATGGCAAAGGAGTGATGAAATGATTCCAAAATTGCCTCGGTTGAATCTATAAGTGTCCCATCTAAATCAAACAAAATTATCAAACTATTTCTCCCATTTTATGTAGTTGTGCCAAATTCCAATAGGAGCAGACTCAATGTTTTTTATATCTCTGTTTACAGTAGTAATTGAGTTTGGAATGTATAAAAAAAGATATGGATTTTCATCTGTTATTATTTTAAACATCTCTCCCCAAGAAGCGTTTAACTTCTCACTATCTATCATATTTTGGGACTCTTCAATCATCTTGTTTATTTTAGGATTGTGATAACCTACCAGATTAAATCCGCCCTGTTTATCACTGTCACTATGCCAAAACATATATGGGTCCGGAGTAGGAGAGAGTCCCCATCCAAGCAATACACTGTCAAATTTGCGGGGAAAAACAACCATATTTAAAAATGCCTGCCACTCCATAACCCGCAATGTTACAACTACACCTGCTTTTTTAAGCTGATGCTGCAGTATCTGGGCGGCATAAGGTCTCAGTTCGCTGGAGTTTGATGTTGCAATCTCAAATGTAAACGGATTTTTTTCGTCGTAACCTGCTTCTTTTAAAAGCTCTTTTGCTCTTTTTATATTTTGCAGAGGCGCTTTTACATCTTCATTAAATGCCTTTGTTCCCGGAAGAAAAGGTCCGCTGCATACTTTTGCATGGTTAAAAAAAAGAATATCAACCAGTTCTTGCCTGTTTATCGCCAAAGAGAGAGCCTCTCTTACTTTTGGGTTTTTAAACTTCTCAAGACGAAGATTAAACCCGAGGTATGTGTATGATTGCGAAATATTTTCATATATATTAAATTTTTTAAAAAAGTCGTCATTTAATTGTCTCTCATACTGCATCGGTTCGATGTTCCCAACATCAAGTGCGCCTGATTTTAACATCAAAAAGCGTGTCATCGGGTCTGCAATAACATGAAAAGATATCTTGTCTATTTTTGCTCTGCCTTCAAAGTAATCATCAAAAGCAACAAGTATAATATTTTTTGAATATTCCAACTGCTCTAGTTTATACGCACCCGTTCCTATCGGGTTTGTATTGAATTTTGAATTCATCAGATTGGGCTCTTCTTTTAAAATATGTTCTGGCAAAATGCCCATCATCCAAGTTTCCAGCGCCTTAAAATATGGCTCTTTATATCTGACTTTCAGCGTAAATTCATCAACGATTTCTACGCCTTGCACAAATCTAAAATTTGCACTGTACGGCGAGCTTATTTTTGGTGAGATAAGCACATTGTAGGTAAAGAGAACATCTTTGGCACTAAATTTTTTACCGTCATGCCACTTGATATTTTTATGAAGTTTAAATACTAATGTTTTTTCATCTTCAAAATAAAATTTCTCCGCCAAATCACCGACAATTGTAGATAAATCTTTATCATACTTGAGCAGTCCGTTAAATAAAAAACCGGTAATCTCTGATGAACTCGAGTCTGTGGCTAAAATAGGGTTTAATCTTGATGGATTGGCAGAAGTTGCCAAATGAAGTGTTGATGCAAAAAGGTTTATTGATAAAAACAGAAATATTAGGTAGCGCAAAATTACTCTTTTTTTTGAGTGATTATACCAAAGTTAAGTGCAGTGAATTGTTAATGAGAAGTTTAGAGAAGTTTTAACAGTGCAAGAAGCACTGAAAAAAAGTTTTTGCAGCGATTAACGCTTAGAAAACTGACGAGAACGACGAGCTTTGCGCTTGCCTGGCTTTTTACGCTCAACAATTCTTGAATCACGAGTCATCATGCCCTCAGGTTTTAGTATAGCTTTTAACGCTGGGTTAAAAGCAACTAAAGCACGAGAAATACCATGACGAAGTGCGTCTGCTTGACCACCGAAACCACCACCTAATGTAGTAGCTACGATGTCAACAGATGTATCTTGTTTTGTTAAAGCAAGCGGTTGTTTAACACGAAGCTTTTTAGCTTCTAGTCCACCTAACCATGCATCTAATGAAAGACCGTTGATAGTCATATTACCTGTTCCTGGAGTTAACCATACTTTTGCTATTGATGCTTTACGACGACCTGTTGCGTATATTTTTGCCATATGTCAATCCTTACTTAGCAAGTTGTGCAGAGTGTGGATGTTCAGCACCTGCATATATTTTTAATTTTTTAATCATTTTAGCACCAAGCTTAGTTTTAGGAAGCATACCGCGAGTAGCTAATCTGTAAAGCTTCTCAGGATTTTTAGCTAAAAGCTCAGTCATTTTAGTGCTTTTAACACTTCCGAAGTAGCCAGAGTATGAAAAATACTCTTTGTTAGCAATTTTACCAAGACCGTTAAATTTTGCTTTAGAAGCATTAATGATAACAACAAAGTCACCACAGTCAATGTTTGGAGTAAAACATGGCTTATTTTTACCGCGAAGTATAGTTGCTACTTCAGTAATAATACGACCAAAAGTTTTACCTTCAGCATCAATCAAAACCCATTTTTGATCGATTTGTTCAGGAGTTGCAATTTTCGTAAATTTCATTCTTGAACCTTTCAAGTAATTTTCTTAACATCACATATAAAATGCTTGTTTAATTGGCGAAAGTATATCTTCTTTTACTTATAAATAACTTAATTTATGGTTTTTTTAAGGTTTGTCCGCGACGCTGCTTATATTATTGATTTATGTTAATAAAATTAAGAGAATTTCTATGTTACAATCAGGTTTATAATAAGTTTTAACAATATAATTAGAAGTGAATTAATGAACAGCAGAGAAAAAAGCATGGTCTCTATTTTAAAAATATTTGCAATTGTATCGCTTTTTGCATTAACAATATTTGCGGATGACAATCAAAGAATCATTGATGAGCTAGCGTCGCCTATGCCCGAAATTCCCCTAAAAAAAGCAATGGGTGAGAAGTTGTATAATGATGCCATTAACTCTGGGGAGTACAGTTATGTCGGAAACTCAAAGTGCCGTCTATGTCATAGAAACTTTTTTATCGGAAGAAAAAATGACCCGCATGACCACGCAATGGAGAGCTTGATACCTTCTAAAAATGAAAAAAATTCCCACTGTTTAACATGCCACTCCACGGGGCATCGTATGCCGAGCGGTTTTGTTGATATGGAAACAACTCCGCGTCTCTCAAATGTCCAATGCGAAGGGTGCCACGGTCCAGGAAATGTCCACATAGCGTTGGCACAGGATAAAGATAAAAACAAGAACAAAGTGTTTCTTGGCGGAGGCTTTCTTGCAGGGGCAGGCAGTTTGCAGGTGCTAAAAGATATTTGTGCAAGTTGCCATACCAAAAGATGGAATAAATCATACCACGACTTTAACAAAGCGTATAATAGCTATAAAAAAGCTGATCCAAATAATGCAGGTAATTAACAGTGTTTTTCATTAAAAAATATGCGGTACCAATCATACTTTTCTCTTTGGTGTTAGTGATAGCATACCTATCTTACTATAATTATAAAACACAAAAAAATCTTCTCTTAACGCAGATGCAAAGCAATTCGTTAAATATAGCAAGCTCAGTCTCTTCAGCAATAGAGCGATTTGATGATATTAAATCAACTATGAATCTCCAAAAACTTGTAAATGATATCTCTTTTGGGTTAGAAATTTTTGAATTTAGATATTTAGAACCGGATGGCACCATCAGAAACTCAATGTTTAAAGAAGAGATAGGAGAGGTTTTATCTTCTAAAAGTTTCATTGAAACAATGCAAGGAGACCGTCAATTAAGTACTTTCTTTTTTGAAGTACGCGACTTTGTAGATGTAATGTCAATCTACTACCCTATATATCTGCAAGACCAACTTGTCGGAATTATTGATTTATCCGTAGATGTCTCTGAATACACTTTAAAAAAAGGGTTAAAAGATAATTTTTCCATTCTTAGAAGACAGGTTGATATACAAAACCTGCTAAAATCAATCAATGGTTCTGTAACAAACAGTCTTGCGATACTAACTAAAACCGATATAAATGATTTTTTACATGCGTATGTCAAATCTACAAAAAACATTAAACAAATTTCAATTATTGATGAAAAGCAAAATGTATATATAAGCAGTGATAAAAATTTAATCGGAACAGTTTTAGATTACAATAATAATCTTCAAACATCCGGTATGACAATGCTTAATGGTCAATTAACATATCTTGCTATTACCAATTCTCATATAAATCGAGGCAACTCAAAAATGAAGCTGATGCTTTTAATTGATGCGTCAACTTATTTAAGCCATGAAAATAAATTATTTAACACTGCAATGATTACAAGCATAATAGCCCTTTTCTTTGCACTGCTTACTTCCAGATTGCTTTACTACTCTGCAATTGAACAATCAAGAACGGAAAAAGAGCGCTTAGAATCTCTGGTTAAAGAACGAACAAAAGAGATAGAGCTTCTAAGTCAAACCGATTCTCTAACTGGATTATGGAACAGACGACACCTAGAAGAGACTCTTGAGATAGAGTTTAAACGGGCTAAACGCTACGATAAAGAGCTTTCAGTTATGATTATTGATTTAGACCACTTCAAAAATATTAATGATACTTATGGGCATATGGCCGGGGATGAAGTACTACGACGAATAAGCAGCAAAATCACGGGGTGTCAGCGAGAAACAGACTTTATAGGGCGCTACGGCGGAGAAGAGATAGTTGTTATCTTGCCAGAGAGTGATTTGCAAACATCAATACAAATTGCAGAAGATATACGAAAAACTATTGAACAAGAACCGGTAGAGTTTGAAGATAAAATGATAAAAGTAACAGCAAGTATCGGTATTAGTAACTTAAAAAATGAGCATGACAACTACTCGGCTATATTTGCAGAGGCTGATGAAGCACTTTACAGTGCTAAAGAACTTGGCAGAAACAGGGTTCAATTTTTTAAACAATAATCGCTTGATAAGTTTTGGTCATCTATTGTCAGTCGTTTTGCATATATAAAACGCTTTTTATAATAAGCTTTATCTATTGCATCGTATTGAACTTGTTTGCTTCTATATGAAGCATGAATAATCTGCCCATCTCCGGCATAAATAGCAACATGAGAAGGCTCTTTTTTGTAAGTTCTGTAAAAAAGCAAATCTCCAACTTTTAAATCATCAATATCTACCTTTGAACCATATTTAGACTGCTCTGCCGCAGATCTTGGAAGCGACACGCCAAACTCTTTAAAAACCTGCTGAGTAAATCCTGAACAATCTGTTTGAATCCCGCTGCTGTTTCCAAATCCATATGATGTTCCCAAATACTCTTGTGCTTTGACTAAAACTTTATTTTTTTCAGATGCTGCTACTGGTTTTTCAACAACCAAATAAGGGAGCTCAACATAATCAGCAGTCGGAGCATCGGCAACTAGATGGTTTGTAAAAATTAAAAAAGCGACAATCAAATATTTTTTAACCATTAATGAATCCTAATTTTTTAAAGAGTTATATTTTAACAATTTTTACATCATTTTTTAATAAATAGCAGACATATCCATCAACTTCATTGCCGGTTATCTCTTTTATAGCCCTGACATAAGAACCAACCTGTGTTAAATGCTCATCACGATAAGAGAGAGCACTCTTATAATCAATTACGCTCCATTTGGATTCGCCCTTTACCAAAAGGTCAATATACTTGAGATTATTTTTATGCCTAATAGCTTTTTCTCTGTAACATTCACCCTCGACAAGAGCTATAAACTCTCTGTTTTGCAAAAGCATTTTTACTCTATTTTCTATATCTTCTATCTCTTCATTTTCCAAGACATGCCCATATTTGTTTATCATCATATCTTTTGCTCTTGCAATATGCTGCTCTTTTAGCTCCCCCAGCATCTCTAGCATATAGTGCATTGCAACTCCAAAGTTTATGGATTTTAAATCCTCTTCTTTAGCTTTTTCAACTGCTAAAATATCACTTTGGGTTCCGTAATAAAGTTCTTTATAGTTTATAGCATGAAAATCAATTTTACCGCTGTTTTTATGAGAATTTTCACTACATGTTAAATTTCCATACCTGCTTGGCACTAAATCCAAAATATCAAACGAAGAATCTTTAGCTTTTAAAACTATTATCAAATTTTCTCTTGCTCTTGTGAATGCGACATAGAGTGCATTTAAGCTGTCTTCTTTTATTAAATATTTCTCTTTTAAGAGAGCTCTTGCATAGTCTGCATCTACCGCATCACGCCCTTTTATACGAAGATAGATATTTTTTAAGGCTATATCATCGTACTCATAGATAATAACATCTTTTGAAGGCGGTGCTTTTTTAAGCCTATCCATAACAATTACATGTTGATACTCTAAGCCTTTTGATTTATGAACAGTGAGCACTCTTACGCCGTTAAGTTCGGAGGCGGAGGCGCTTGCATCCAACCTCTCATACTCAAACAAGAGTGCCTCTATATCACTGTATCTTGATATAGCGCCTAAAAATTTAATGAGATTAAAATCATTGCTAAAGAGCTTAAACTCCTCTATTGCGCCTTTTACTACATCTAATATTTCAACCTTATTAAAATCAACTCTTTTAATAGGGCGAACTTCTTGCGAAATAATGGCAAAAAAATTGTACGAGTAGATATCTTCGCCAAAATATTGATACTTCAAATACTCTAAAATTGCTTTTACCATTTTTTGGTTGATAAGCTTTGTTGTTGTTTCCGTTACTACTTCTATATTTTGAGACTCTAATGCCTCTTTTACCTGCTCTCCGTCGCCGTTTGTAGCGCAAAGAACGGCTATCTCGTTTATATCTGCTCCCATATCAAGAAGCCTCTTAATCTGAGCCACGACCTCGGCAAGAACCTCATCATTTTGTATAACCTCAACGAATCCGCCGTCTGCCTCTGCTTGAGAGAGTTGAGGAGTATAATTTTTTATTTTTTGCTCAAAGACACTGTTTACAAACCCGACAATCTCTTTTTGTGAGCGATAGTTTGTAAGAAGTTTCTCTACAAGGGTTCCGTTTTCCTCTCTCACTGCATCAAAAAGTGCACTTACACCGCCGCGAAATCTGTAGATAGACTGCTTCACATCTCCGACAAAAAAGAAACTGCCGTTGTCAAAGATGCCCTTTCCCGATGTTATCTCATTTATAAGCGGTTTTAGTATCTCATACTGCAAGATGCTTGTATCTTGAAACTCATCAAGCAGCATATGCTCAATACGGGAATCAAGTCTAAAGTATAAAAACTCGCTATCGTCAATGAGCTTTAAAATCTCATAAACGAGATATGTAACATCGTTAAAACTAAGCTCGCTATCGTCCATATATAGCGCTTTTTTACTCTTTGCATATATATTTACCAGCTCTTTTATGGCAAAAAAGAAGTTCTGCTCTTTTGCTCTGTTTTGCTCTCTTATAGCCTCTTTTATTTTAAATAGCAAATCATCCATCGCAGGGGTAAAACACTTTGAAAATGTGCTGTAATTCAGACTCTCCCTCTCTATCCATGCCTTTGCGCAAAGCTCTTCAAAACTCTCAGCACTTACGCCCTTAATAGCCGTACTCGAAGCCGCTTTGCAGGAAATTACGATTTTTTTCAGCTCCAAGAGGTTATGCATCGCCTCTTGTTCAAACTGTTCAGTATCCTGCTTTTTAAACCCTATATGCTTAAGCTCGGCAAACTTGACATAAAACTCGTCTAAAAGAGTAAATATATCAGTAAGCCTTTTGTTTGAAGCAAGAGAGAGGGTAATTAAAGTCTCTTTTTTGCCCGCAACACTAACCTCTTTTAAAAATCGTGACAAAAGCTTTAGTTCATGCTGAGAGCTAAAAGTTGAGAAATCCGGCATCAAAGAGGCATATAGCGAGAACTTTCTAAGAATCTTTGTAAAAAAACTGTCTATCGTCATTATCTTCGTATGAGAATTTAAAAACTCATTTAAAATTCTCGCACGATTTTCAAGCAGATAGTCGCGTGAGAGCTCCGTAACCTTTACTATCTCGTCCAACTCTCCTCTGCTCTCAAGCTCTTCAAGTGTAGCAACTATCCTCTCCTGCATCTCGTTTGCGGCTTTGTTTGTAAATGTAAGTGCCAATATTTTTGAAGGCTGGGCACCTTTAAAAAGCAAACTAAGGTAACGAACAACTAGCATAAAAGTTTTTCCGCTTCCCGCACTCGCCTCGTAGGCTAGGTTATTTATGAACACAATATCTCCATTGACTACTTGTTTTTACACTCTCTGATATACAACTCTTCGACTTTTGTTCTCGCCCAAGGCGTTTTTCTAAGAAACCTCAAGCATGAGCTTATAGTCGGATTTATCAAAAAGCATCTGATGTCAATCCTATTGCCCAGCTCTTTAAACCCATAACGCTCAACTAAAGTCTCCAAAATATGTTGCAGGTTGACACCGTGCAACGGGTTGTTTTTGTTTTTTTCTTCTTCGCTCATTTTTTTCCTTTTCTTGTGTTTTTAACTTAGATAGCTTTACTATCATATGCACAACTCTTAACAATATACACTCTATTTCATAAACTAAATTATTTGCAAATACAACTTTCAATATAAAAATTATTATCTTTAAAAATTACTGCGCTTAACTTATTGCCATATACACATCCAGTATCTACCCCTATTGCAAATTTATCTATTTTTGCCTCTTTAAACCACTGATGTCCATAAACTACAAACCCTTGATTACCATCATAAACATCAGCCCAAAAGAGAGAATTTTCATTTTCTTGCCCTAAAGTTAAGTAGTTTCCATCTTGGTCTAAATATCGCATACGAAGTATTTTTTGATAGTCTTTTTTAGCTAAATCATCTAAATTCATATGATTTTGAACTCCTCCATGAACTATCATAATATCTCCAAATCTCATGAAAAGTGACAAATTTTCTAAAAATTCTTTATGTGTTTGAGATAAATTATCTACAATATTTTGCTCATCTTCATCCAAAACAATAGGATTTTTTTTATTTGATTTTTTATGATTTAGGTATCTTATGATTTTATCTTCATGATTGCCAAGAACTGATTTTATGTTGTTTTCTATGATAAAATCAAGTGTTTTTATAGAGTCTTTACCTTTAGTGATAATATCTCCTACACAAACTTCAATATCGTTATCTTGAGGATTTATTTTTTTTCTAAGAGATATTAATTCGTCGTAGCAGCCGTGAATATCTCCGTAGATTATAAGTCTATGTATCAATTTTTTGTTTTAATGTTTTGAGATTTATCTTATGTTTTTTAATATTAGCTCTAATATTTTTGCATAAAGTTTCATCAAATGTAATTCCATCTTTACCATGTTTAAAATATTTTCTACCTGTAGCTGAGTCAATTTCCAGTTTCGCATGAGCAAATTTATTTCTGATTTTTATTATTTCATCTTGATATTCTTCTGAAAAATCTGTCTCCAATAAATCATTCAAAATCCAACTAAGTGTTTTAATTTTGTAATCAGAACTAAATACAAAATTATCTTTTATTAATTTATGCAAACCATTTTTTTTTGTTTTCCAATCTCCATTGACACATTCCAATTTTTTCATAAAGTGTCCATTAACTTCATTCAAAATATCATTTTTTAAATCGTTTGTTTTATCTACCTCTATATTTTTAATATATTGTTTAATCATTTCAAGCTTTTGATTATCCATATCACTTGTTTCATTCATAATCATTCCGCGCATAACAACAATGTCATGGAATTTTTGTATGGTTAGTGTAATTAAAGATTTAATCTTTTCAACAACCATTTGTTGATGTGTTGCACCAGAAGAAATAGTTTCTAAAAATGAAATACGATCTAACTTTTTTGCATCCTTTAAGTCTCCTCTAGCTGTATAAAATAAAATCTCTGAAAATATTTTACTTGTATTTCTAATTTCTTCAACAACTTTATCGCCATTCATTTTATCCATATGATAATCAGTAAGGATTAAATCATATGACTTATCTAGCTTCTCAAAAAAGTCTGTTGCATTATCTACGGTATCAATAGTTGCCTCAAAACCTTCATCTTCTAAATAATGTTTAATTTCATCAACATACTCATCATCTATAAAAGAGTCGATTTGGTCATCAAGCCATAGTATCTTATATTCAATTTGCATGTTTAAACCTTATTTTGAAAGTTGTTCCCTGATTAGGTACAGAATCTACTTTTATACTTCCATTCATCTTTTTAATAGTTGTTTGCACATTAAAAAGTCCAATACCAGAACCATCTGTTGTGGTATGACCCAATTCAAAAATATGCTTGATTCTTTCTTCTTCTATACCTTTTCCATTGTCTTCAATCAACAATAATAAATCATTCTCTTCAACTTTACATGTAAAAATAATTTGTTTTGCATTAGCTTTCTCAGCATTTTGAATAAAATTATCTACTAAAGTAGTTATTTCTAATGGTCGTATTTTTTTAATAAATGTATCAGATATTTTTGTTATATTAATGATATTCACCTTAGAATCAATAATATTATTTTCAGATAAATACAATTCATCTATGTACTCTTTAATAAAACCAATCAAATCAGTTGTAATATCACTTGCAGTTAAATTGAAATTTGCTTTAGTCACAAAATTTGAAATTGATGTAATCTTTTCTGCTTCATGAGTGATTACACTTAGATACTTTTTTTGTTTTTCTGAAAGTAAACTCGGGTCAATAGATTTAACAAAAAGTTCAATATTGCGATTAATACGGCTTGATGAATGATAAATTTGATGTTGTAAACCAAGTATTTGTTCTTTTTCCATTCCAATAATAGAACCTTGAAAAATATTTCTTTTCGTTTCTTCTTCTAAGGCTTCTGTTACGGCTTCTGTTTTCTCTTTTGCCACATATAGCTCTTCTTTGACTTTTTTATTTTCATTAGATAATTGTAAATTTTTTTCTTCTGTTATGTATAAATCTTTTTCCAAACTATTTTTTTTATTTGATAAATCATTGAGTCTTTTTTTAAGAGACTCAACTTCATTTATAAGCTCAGGCTTATCTGACTTTTGTGCAATTTCCAATAAGTTTTTTACAATAGAATCATTTATATTATATTCATTTATTATATTCAGAAAGTCGCTTGCAAAATCTAATACTTTTACATCTGGAGTATTTATTATTTTTTTAATTAATTGGATAATATTTGTTTTACTTTCTAATGTGTTTAATGCTGTTACATTTTCTGAATCACTATCAACATCTCTGACTACCTCATCTAATTTCCACTGTATTCCAACAACATATTTTTCTAATCTTTTCAGAACTTTTTCCCAAAAGAAATTTTCTAACTCTTTATATCCATTAGTTGCTATTAATCCACTATCTCTACTACTTTTTTCTTTAAATTGTTCATAGTACTCATTAATATTTATACTACCAATTATATTTCTAGTTGCAAAATATCTACTATAACCCTGTTGATGTCTAGCATTAATACCAAAACTATCATCAGAAAGCTCACCATATGGATATACTCTAAAACCATTGTTAAAAACAAGTACATGTCCAAAATTGACAGGTTCTACACCCATAGTTTTTGTAAAATTTAATTTTGCTTTTTGGTTTAAATATAATAAAACTGCTGTTGTATTTTTCAAGTGTTTATTCTCGTTTTTTTCTTCAATTTTATATATTAAAGTACCTCTGTCTGTTAAAGTTGTTATAATCTTATCATCTTTAATTACAACTTCAATCTTTGTAGTTTTCATAGTTAAAACTTTTATGATTTCATTTACAACAGGGTCTGAAAACATTGAATTTTGTGCTTTTATATAAATTTGAAAATTATTTGATTTTGTATTCACTTCAAATGGATTAATCAATTTACCTAAAGAGCGTTTTAAACTTTTTATCTTATCATCATCCCATTTTGAGTGAAGATTTGATATTTCAAGTATAACACCTTGTGAAAAATCATCATATGCTATAGATTTAGGAGTAGTATATTTAACTTGAATATTTATAAAATCATTTTTAGAATCTTGTTCAAAGTCATTCCAATCAACTTCTAATTGATGAAAATCAGATGAATATACTTTTCTAGAAATTAGTTTGAGTTCTGAACCTAGCCTATCACAAGAAAATCTGCCAATACCCTTTGCTCCAGCAAACCCTCGTTTTAAATTAATTTTATCTCTGTAGTCTTTATACTTAACATCGTCTTTTAAATCATTATCTTCGGTTGCATCTTTTTTTGCTGAATAAGCAACAAAAAGCCATTTGTCTTGAATATCTTTTAAATCCATTCCTTTACCATTATCTTGAATAATGATTTTATCTTTTTCAAATGTAATATCAACTCTTGTGGCGTGTGCATCATAAGCATTTTTAACTAATTCAAAAATAGCCACTTCATCATTGATGATTAAATCTTTTCCTATAATATTTTTTAGTTCAGAACTTATTCTAAATTCCATTAAATCATATCCTTTAATACAAGTCCTGCCTGTTCCCCAAACAGTGGAGGGATGGCATTTCCAATTTGAGTATATCTTGGAACATCTACTCTCCGTCGTAAACCGCCTGTTGTATACTTACCTTTAAATTCATAACTGTCTGGAAAAGATTGTATTCTTGCATATTCTCGAACTGTTAAGATTCTTGGTTCACTGTAATGTATATAATCGTCAGGATGTGTTGTAAGTGTCGGTGTACAAGATTTTTCACACAATGGAACTACGGTATGTTTTTTTAGTCCATAGATTTTTTTCAATTCATCTGAAAACGACTTATTTGGCTTGCCATGCTTTATGACATAATTAAAACGTTCAACAATATCTTCTTTATGATTTGCAAAACGATGACTATCAACGACACTATCAGATGGTTTAATTCCTTTTCTCATAAGCTTTTGATAATTGCTACTTGCCTCTGAATACACACCTGCTTTGAAATTCTTGCTGTCAGGAGAATCAACACTACCGTTGGATTGCAATATATCGGAAATCGCATCACTCAATGATGTTTTATCATTTAGCTTTTTGCTTTTGAAAAATTTTGCTCTGTTTTGTACAATTGAATCAAAAAAGTAATCCGCTTTCCCTCTTTTTGTCCCTACTAAAATATAGCGTTGTCTTTTTTGTGGAACTCCATATTCGGAGAAATCAATGATTTGCCCTTTTACATCGTAACCTAATTTTTCTAATTGGCTAACAACATATACAGAATACGCTTCACCACGCTTATTGTCCTTTTTAAAACCAATAGTAAAACCTTTTACATTTTCAAAAAACAAAATTTCAGGTTCTACAAGTTTGATAAATTGGATATAAGAATCGATCAATTTATTACGCTCATCATCTTCTCTTCTTCGTCCAGCCATAGAAAAACCTTGACAAGGGGGACCACCCGCTATTAAAGAGATTTTTCCCCTTAAAGCCTTAAGCTCATTCGAATAGTTGGCAATAATGTTATTAATATCATGATTGGTTTTAGGTAGCCAGTCTGGCCATTTAAAATTATTCTTTTTATCTATTAAATTGAATTTTAGAGTTGAAAAAGCATCCGCACTCTTTTCAATGGCAAATGTCCCTTGCCATCCTGCGTTATGTAAGCCCAATGCGAGACCGCCACAGCCTGAAAATAAATCTATGTAACAACTTTTTTGCTTCAAGATATATTTCTCCATTTAATTTATAAAATTGAATATTTGCTTATTATACCATCTTAATATTTAAGTCCAAAAAAACTTCGTCACCCTCGCCCACAGATAATTTTATACTCGCAATACAAACAGCTCTTCAAATCTTCACACTTACTAAAGTTCACATCCTCAATATTTAGCAAATCTTTTATGTTTGACTCTAAAACTGCCAACTTCTCTCTTAAAAAAGGCTCATTAACTATTTTTGACTCTTTTAAGTCGTAGTATCCGCAGCCGACAACATTGCCGAACTTTTGAGCCAACAGATAGTAAAACTCAAGCTGAAAGTCCGTCGCCTCCGTAAAATTTTTCTCTGTATAAAGCGGATAGGAGCCAGTCTTATAGTCAAGAACAAAAACTTCATTGCCTCTTTTATCTACTCTGTCTATCTGCCCGACTAATCTCATTCCCGCAAACTCACTCTCTAAACTCGCCTCACACTGCTCTACCACCCAGCCATCCGCAAATCTTTCAACCTCGTTTTGACAAAAAATATCCATTCTTCTTTTTTGCATAGCGATAAGATACTCCTCAAGCTCACTCTCGCCGCACGCATTGTCTAACTCTGCATATAAATCTTTTTTTAGCTCTCTCGCATCTGCATAAAAGCTCTTTTTACTATAGAGCTCTTTGAGTGCGGTATGAACGCCAAGACCTATCTCATACTCCTGCGGCATATCTTTTGGAATCTCATGATTTTGGATATATTTAACATATCGGTAGTAATATTTTCTCCTGCATGTCAAAAAAGTTTTTAATTTTGTGGCGGAGAGCTTTTTATCTCTGAAGCTATACTCCAGAACAATGCTCTCCTCCTCTTTTGAGTTTGGGGATGCCATCTCAAAAAGAACGCCTGCATACTCTTGTTCGTTGTGTCTGTTTTGCTCTTCTATGCCGAGCTGTTTTAAAAACCTTGACGCACTGCTGTCGCTTGATTTTACAAACGAAATTGCCACCTCTTTAGTTCTGTTAATAAGCATCTCATAGTAATGTTTTTGAAGATTTTCCCTGTCACTCATCGTTGGAAGATTTGCAATTTCTCTGATTTGGGTGTTTAAAAACATATCTTTATCGCTCTTCTTTGGAACATTTGAGTCGCTGAAATCTACGATTACAACTGCATCAAAATGAACAGAGCGCGTCTCAAGAACCCCCATAACGGTCACTTTTCCGCCTCTGACATCATCAACTGTTCTTGACGCTAACCTCTGCAAAAAAACAGATAGAAGCGATTTTACGCTCATATCTCTCATAAAAGGGAGAATGTTTTTAAAGTTATAAACCTCTTCTTCAAATATTTTTTGCTCTTTTTTGTCACTAAAACTCTCTTTATACCTATTTAAAAACTCTAAAATATCTACATCTTGACTTTTTTTGCCATAGATTGAACGAATCTCCATATAAAACTCGTCTTGGACCCTCTGCAACCTCGCTTCATTCTCTTTTGAATCTTGCTCAATAAATTTACATGTAGCATTTAGTTTTTCATATATTTCAGTTGAGCCAAACGACTCGCCCATCGCAAAGTTGAAGTTTGATTTTTCATCAAATATTTTTAAAATATTTGCAAAATTCTCATCAGGCAAAATAACTGCAATTTTTTCAGGTTTATAGCCCATTTTTACAAAATCAAATATCTTCTTTTTAACGAACGCTGCTTGTAAAATCGGCTCGCTGAAAGATTCACATGTCACTTTTTTATTTTGTATAATTCTGTTTTTTTGAAGTACGCTGTTTGTGTTTAGTGAAATATTATACTCATAACCTATCTCAAGCTCTATGCCCAGATTTAAGAATTTTTTCTGCATTTTAGAGTTAAATCTTGTGGCAGTAAATACTATATCTACATTGCAAAATTCACAACATCTCTCTAAAAGTTCTAACTCGAAATTGGTCAGATGCCCATCGATATGCAACTCTATATTTTCATAACTTTTCAGATACTCTTCATTAAAACTGTAAAGTTTTGGCAAAAATATTTTATCGAGAAACTTTTTTTGGCTGCACAGAAGCTCATATCTAGCGTAGAGCTCTTGAAGTATGGCTATATGCTCTTCATACTCGCCGTAAATATCTGAGGTGCTGAGCGCTCTTATATCGTACATCTCTGCGCTTAACTCTTCGTAAAATTTAAATATATATGATGAATTTTTTGTGAAGGTAAAAAAGTTTCGCTCTATTTGAAGATTTTTAAAGTTTTTAAAATCACTTGCTTCTAAAAGGAGCAAAACCCTGCTATCGGCGTCTAATGTTTTAAAATCTTTTACTATGCAGAGCTTTGAGATAAAATCGCTCATAGTTATGAAGTTTGGTAAAAATAGAGTCAGACCCTCTATATTAAGTTGCTCATGACGCACTGCACGGGCTGACGGCAAGACTATAATAGAATTATTCATAGCTCTATTATAGCCTAATATTCTACCACTTCCATGCCTCTTGTGTCTGTTTTAATGTTATAAAATCTTTGGACATCATCTACGCTGACTTTTGCCATAATATCCCATCTACCCTCCCCGGCAAGGGTAAAAGAGTCAAAAGTGTAAATGCCGTTTTCAATCTTTGGATTGTATAGTTCTTGGTCATGCTCGTGATTATTCGGTCTTGTCACTACTATGTTTATTTTCGCGTTGTTTACAGGATTTGAGTTAATATCACTCACTCTATATTTGATAATACCGTTTTGCTGTTTAAGATTATTTGCGATGCACTCTATTTTATACTTTTTATTAAAAGCTATTTGAGCTTCTATTATCTCGTTGGCTTTATCGTCTGCTTCATGATAACCCATCATATAGGTATCACTCTTCTCAACCGGCATCTTGTTTGTAATAATTATTGTTGCAACACATGCGCCGAATATAAATATGATTGAAGCACCGATTGCATAAGGCCAGATTCTGCCGTTACTTAGATTCATTTTTCTGCCTTTTTACATATAGTTTTCTTTTAATATAAAGGAATATACCATAAACAATGAAACCGTAAAATAACACCTTTACCGCAAATATACTGTTTTGATTTGCATTGCCGACAGCATTTTCAAGCACGACTCCTTTGCTGGAAGCAATCTGCTCCGCAATATCTGCATAGCCGTTAAACATTGAGCCTGAATATTTGCCTAAAACTTCACCCGCCTTAGCTTTTTGAGCCAAAAGTGGAATAATAGTTCCGCCGTGGCTAGATGCTATCTCTTTAAAGGAGTCAAAGCCATCGCTGTAAAATAGCGCCATTGTAAATGCCTGAACAGGCGAAGCCACAGGGCTAAGTATCTGTTTTTTGTCAAAATACTCATATAAAGATGGTGGATTTGCAAGAATATCTACCTTAGAATCCATCTCTGAAAAAGTAAGCAAAATTGTAGAGGAGCTAAAATCTTTCATCAGCTCCTTCTCATACTCTACTATATTCATCTTGTTTGGCAGCTCTTTAAGCATTACCAGCCTTAGAGATATTCCGGTTTTTTCATATAGCTCTAATCCCAATTTTTCAACTTCTGCATTAAATGCCGGATTGAAAATAAGTTCATCTTTATATAAATATTGTGCAGATAGTGAAGCATTAAAAAAAAGTGTGAGGATGAGGGCGCTAAGCCCTCTTGAAAACTTCAATGAAATTTCCTAACCGATATAGAGATGATTTGGTGTTAAAACCGCATAAGCAGTATAAAGAGCCATTATTACTAGACCCCATGAAATAATTTTTTCCATTCTATACCCCTCTACTTTACATCAACAACATGATCAGCTTGTTTTGAGCCGAACATTTTGACAGATGCTTCATCTTTGATATCGTAAAAATTTGATGCATTTGTATTTTGCACATTCATATTCCAAACAGTAAGAGCAACCAAAATAACCAAAAGTAAAACAGTTGCAACTAACATGCCGGTTATACCATCAAGAGAAAATACGCTTCTATTTTCATTCATACCTGACTCCTTATTTGCTTATGCTAGTGATGTATGCACCAACAGCTTCTTTTTGTTTATCGTTAAGTCTCTCAAACTTAGGCATAACACCAATAACACCTTTTTTACCGTGAGCGAGAATAGTGCTAACTAGCGCAGGCGTATATGATGCAATATTTGGCGCAACAAACTCCATACCTTTACCGTCTGCTCCGTGACACATAGAACATGCACCGGCAAAAACATCGGCACCCTCTCCGCTCATACCGTTTGCTACATAAGCAGAAACAATTTCAATTTCAGCATCAGTAATCAGAGCACCCGTATTTGAATTTAAAAGACCGTTACGATCCGGCATCGGCATTTCCATACCCAAGAGCTTATTGTTTGAACCTTTTTCAAGCACATGTTTAACAGAAGCCACACTAATTCTTTTATTTAAATTAGCCGCTTTGCCGTCAATACCATCAGCATTTATACCGTGACAAACTTTACACTCAGCCAAGAAAACAGACTCACCCATCTCTATCAGTCTATCACCGGTAATATCTTTATATTGTGCTTCAAATTTAGCATTATGTGCTAAAGTGTCCTCATTATACTCGCCTATTTGTGAGTATGAGTTTACCGGATAACCGATTGTAAAGTACCACATACCCCAAACCATTGTAAGCAAAAACATAACAGCCCAACCAGTTGGAACACTGTTTTTATATTCGCCTATACCATCCCAATTTTCATCGGCAAGTTCACCGCTTGCGCTATCTACTTGCATTTGACGAACATATTTAATTACAACAAAAACTGTAATTATAACTAATGCCACTGCCCCCGTAATCGCAAGCATATTGACGATATCATCATTTAAACCACCCTTTGAACCGCCTACAGATAAGTAAGTAGCACCAAGCATTACGGCAATTATAATAATTCCCCAAAGATAAAGCTTATTCATATATCTCTCCTATTTCTCTTTATCAGATTTAGGCGATACCGGAGTATCATCTATATCATCTTTAAGTGCCATATCACTATAACTCTCATAGTCAACCCCGTCAACATCTTTTTTTGTACTGTAGAGATGGTATATATAGCCATACAATGCTAGTACAAGAAGTATAGTTAATGTAAAGTATCCATAAGCTTGCAGTTCTGCGATATTCACCATAAACCTCTACTTAAGACTATTCAAATATGCAATCAGTGCGACTATCTCAGGGATTTCGCCACGATCTACAGCATCTTTAACATCTTGATCTTTCATGTCTGTTGCGATTACCTTTGCTTCTTCTAAAGCTATAGCATTTGCTTCAACAACACTGCTCCCCATCTTTACAACTGCGGTTGACCCATCTTTCATAGGTACCGATTGGTTATAAGGAACCGAAAAGTATTGCGCCACTGTTAATTGCTCTGCAAATGCAGTATCAATATCAGCATTTTTTGTAAACATCCATCTGTAAGCAGGCATAATCGAACCCGGAACAACAGAAGCCGGGTCTTTCATATGATTTTCATGCCAGTCAGTAGTACGATAGTTACCGACACGCATTAAATCAGGTCCAGTTCTTTTTGAACCCCAAAGGAATGGACGGTCATATGCATACTCACCGCTTAATGAGTAGTGACCGTAACGGTCAGTCTCTGATTTAAATGGACGAACAAGTTGTGAATGACAAGCATTACAGCTATTTTTAATATAAACATGGCGACCGGCAAGCTCTAAAGTAGAGTATGGAGCCGTACCTATAACCGGACGAGAAGCCTGAGCAAAGCTTGGAAGAATCTCAACTAAACCTGCAAACGAAATTACCAAAAACACACCTACCGCAAAAAAGAACGGATGTTTTTCTAACCAATGAAACATATTAAATCCTTTCTATTAAGCGCCCATAGGCGATGCATTTTGTAGCTCATGTTCCTCAACAGGACGAGCAGACATAGTTTTATAAATGTTGTATGCGAACATTAAGAAACCAACTAGATATAAAAGACCGCCAACACCGCGAATAGCGTAGTAAGGGTGAAGAACCGTAACCGTATCAATAAATGAGTAAGCTAAGTTACCAAACTCATCGTGTGCACGCCACATCATACCCTGCGTAATACCTGCAATCCACATAGAAGTGAAGTATAAAACAACACCCAGTGTTTGAATCCAAAATTGTGTTGCCATTAAAGATTTAGAGTAAATCTCTCTTTTAAAGACACGAGGAGCCATATGATAAAGCGAAGCCATAATCATAAAGCCGACCCAGCCGAGAACGCCGTCATGCACATGTCCGACAATCCAGTCAGTAAAGTGTGCTATCGCGTTAACTGATTTAATTGCTTGAATCGGACCCTCTAGTGTCGAGAACATATAGAAAGTTGAACCTAAAACCATAAACTTAATCAATGGAGAAGCCGCAACTTGTTGCCACTCACCCTTCATTGTAAGAAGCATATTGATAGCAGAACCCCAAGATGGCAAAATCAATATTACTGAAAATATTGAACCCATTGTCTGCATCCAGTCAGGAACAGTTGAGTAAAGTAAATGGTGTCCGCCAGCCCATAAATATACAAACATTAATCCCCAGAAAGAGAGTAGAGATAGTTTATATGAGTAGATTGCTTGACCAGACTCTTTTGGTAAAAAGTAGTAAATCATTGCAACAATAGGAACCGTAAAACCAAATGCAACCGCATTATGGCCATACCACCATTGAACCAGCGCATCATTAGTACCTGCATACATAGAAACAGAGTGATACCATGAACCTATACCGGATTCACCAGAAGCTGATGTTCCTAAAATTGTTGGGATTTCCATATTGTTGAAAAGGTAAAGCATAGCTATACCTAAGAAAGTTGCAATATAGTACCAAATAGATATGTATAGTGACTTCTCACGGCGAATACCGATAAGACCAAATATACTCATACCAAAGATAACCCAAACAAGCACGACAGCAATATCTATCGGCCATTCAAATTCTGCATACTCTTTTGAAGTAGTAACACCGGCAAAAAGTGAAACAACAACCGCTACAACAACAACCAAATAGAGCCAAAAGTGTGCTTTACCTAAAGCCATTAACAGCTTTGATTCTGCCATAGATACTTTTAACACTCTTTGACCGACATAATACCAAGTAGCAAAAACACCACTTAGTGTAAACCCAAATATTACTGCATCAGTATGCAGCGGACGAAGACGACTAAAGTTAGTATATTCAGCCAGACCCTCTCCAAGAATTAGATTAACTCCCGGAAAAGCAAGTTGAAATGCTAAAATTACACCGATGAGCATACCAACAATTCCCAAAAGAATTGTTGTAAACATGAACATCTTTGCAATTGTATAGTCGTACTCTAATGGACGATTTTCCATATATAGCCTCCTTAAAGATTCAAAGCAATTAAGTTCAATTAAATTAAGCTAAATTTATTAAACTAATTAACATCGATATATTAACAGTATAAATGTTTAAGAATTCTTAAATTTTGACAAGATTTTGACAAATTTTACCATTTTGTTAATTTTTGATTTACTTTTAACACTTTATTAACAAAAAGAAGTTAGGGAAGAGAGAAAGATGGTTCTTATCTTTTTATTAAAGATAAGAATTCACCGAAGATATATCTGCTCTCTTTTGGTCCGGGGCTGGATTCCGGATGGTGTTGAACAGAAAAAATTGGAGAGTTATTGTATTTTAAACCCTCGATTGTATTGTCAAAAAGATTAACATGGGTAACCTCTGCAATCTCTACAATATTATCCGGAACATTGTAGTTGTGGTTTTGAGCGGTAATCTCTACCAACCCGGTTTTAACATTTTTTACAGGCTGGTTTCCGCCGTGGTGACCGAATTTCAACTTGTATGTGTCATAACCGTGAGCGATTGAGAGAAGTTGATGCCCCAAACAGATTCCAAACATCGGAATCTTTGCAGCTATAAGTTTTTTAATCTCCTCTTGCTCATTCTTTAGCACAAGCGGGTCACCTGGTCCGTTTGATAAGAAAACACCGTCTATCTCTTTAGAGTTGTATCTTTTTATAAGAGCATCGGCACTAAAGTTGTTAGGAATAACCTCAACGCCTATTTTTGCATTAACCAGCTCATTTAAAATATTTGTTTTTACGCCAAAATCCAAAACTACAACTTTTGCCTCTTGAGCCGGTGCAGAGTCATACTCAAAAACTCTCTCATTATAAGTAGATTGAGTATGTTTATATGCCGTTTTCGTACTAACCTGCTCTATATAGTTAACATCTTCTATTCTAGGGCTGCTTTCTAAAATCTTTTTCAGTTCGGCTTTATCGCTAATCTCCGTAGATGCTATCATCATCATAGCACCCTCATTTCTTAGCATCTTTGTTAAATATCTTGTATCGATGTCACAAATTCCCATAACTTTCTGCTCTTTTAAAAACGAAGCAAGAGAATCTTCAGCCCTAAAGTTAGAGTATCTCTCTTGATATTTTCTAACTATCATCCCTTTTGCATGAGCGCGTTTGCTCTCCATATCTTGAGAGTTCACACCGACATTCCCAATTTCAGGCATTGTAAATGTTACAAACTGCCCTGCATATGATGGGTCAGACATTATCTCTTGATACCCGCTCATAGAGACATTGAAAACTATTTCACCAACTACAGTATCTTGTGCACCGAAGCTATTAGCTTCTAAAAAAGTTCCATTTTCAAGATAAATCCAGACTTTTTTCATACTCATCTACTCCATACCTCTTTTTATCAACTCTTCTCTGTAAAGTTTTTCATATAAAATATCAAAATCATCCGTTCCGGGAATATATCTCTTTTTATATGTTCTGATTTTGTCCATTATTACATTATCAAGTGCCGAAGCTTCTGTTATGAAAGATGTAATTGCATTATAAATAATATTTTTTATGCGGTTTTCCGTAACATCGAAGTGAATCAAATCCTCCTCATAAAGCTCATCCAAAATTTTATGAGAAATGTCTGAGTATCGCTCCTCATAGTTTAAAATAACGCCAAATTCCGGAGCCAATTTTTTCTTAATCATAAAGAAGAGCTGTCTCTCATCAACAAGATTAAACTCTATCTGCTCTTCATTGGCTTCACATATCTCATGAGTCTTCTCTTCAAGTGCCATCTCTTGCTTGGCATCATGCATCAATATCTTCTCGGCTTCTTGCATAATCGGCTCAAGACCTTTTGTCATCGTAACAACACCACTCTTATTTAAATCAATTGCGATCTTATTGGCTATATGAGGTATAGTTTTAAGTGATATTTTCATCGATGAACCTTAGTTGTATTAAAATAAATTTGGATATTTTACAATAAGTAAGGTTAGTTTACGATTAGAAAAGAGTTATTTTACGCAAATTAGCTGTTTTATTTTTTTAATCTATTGGCAACATACTCTTCAAATTTTTCTCTATTTAGCGGTTTTGAAAAGTAGTAGCCTTGCAAAATAGTACAATTTTCTTTGATTAAAAAATCTTTTTGCATCTCTGTTTCTACACCCTCTGCAACGACGGTTAAACCCAGATTTTTGGCAATGTTCAGTATCGTTTTAACCATATTTGTATCTTTTTTAATATCGTCTAATTCAATAATAAATGATTTGTCAATTTTTAGTTCATTTATCGGTATCTGACGCAGATAACTTAGTGATGAATAACCGGTACCGAAATCATCCATTGAAAATCGAATACCCAATTGTTTGATTTTATTCATTATCTCTATCAGCTTGCTTATATCTTCCGCGACACTGGTTTCTGTCATCTCAAAAACTATCTTTGAGCTTAGCTGTTGGTTTAAATATTGAGCGCATAGCTTTGATACATCTTCAATAAATGTTGTATGAAATATCTGTCTCATACTTATATTTATAGATAATTGTTCTAAATTTATTCCTTTTTTATCCCACTCGCTGAATGTTTTAAACGACTCTTCCAATATATAATACCCGAGCTCAACGATAAATCCGGTCTGCTCTGAGATTGGAATAAATTCGTCAGGTCCTACATTTCCCAGCTGTTCATTGTTCCATCTGACAAGAACTTCACAGCCTATAATTTCACTATTTAAACTCATCTGCGGTTGATAATGAAGTGTTACTTCGCCTTTTTCCAAAGCAAAGTGAAGCAATCTCTCTATCTCCAGCTTTCTTTCTATTCTTATTGACAATTCATCGTTAAATAAAATAACTCCGTCTCGCCCTTTAGATTTGGCTTCATACATAGCGATATCAGCCTCTTTTATCAGGGTGTTAGCCGTCATTTTTGGATTGTCTATGATGCTTACCCCGATACTGGCACTTATGTAAAGATGGTGCTCTTCTATAATATATGTCCGCTTGATAACATGAAGTAACTCTTGTGCAAACTCTTGAGCTATTTCCAAACACATGTTTTTATCTTTATATACTGCACTTAATATACAAAATTCGTCCCCGCCTAGTCTTGAAACGGTATTATTGTTTAATTTAACAAGCATCTTCATTCTGTCTGCTACCTCTATCAGAAGCTTATCTCCAATATCATGCCCGAGCGTATCATTGATAGTTTTAAAGTGGTCTAAATCTATCAAAAACAGATACATGTACTTACCGTCGTTCTTTTGAATTTTTATAGCATCTTCTAACAGCTCCACAAAATAGCGCCTATTTCCAAGCTTAGTAAGATAGTCATGGTACGCCTGAAACTGATTTCTAAGCAGATAATTATATGTATTTCTTGAGCCGTACAAAAGCACCCAAGCCAGAACAACCGTTAAGATTGCTATAACATAAGCATAAAATTCTCCGATAAGCACAAGATAGATTGTTATAGGAAGCATAGAGGATGTTAAAATAAAAATTGCCAATCTTTTTTCTGTTACAAGAATAGTTGTTGCAACAACCGCAACGCCAAGCTGTGTGAAAATTGCAAGATAGTGAAGTTCAATATTGTCGCGAGACACATACACAATAAACATTATTGTCCATGTAGAAAAATATAAAAATATAAAGTATCGCAGTTTACTTAGCCATTTTTCTTTATCTTTAATTGTGTAGTTATTTTTAGAATATGATTTATGTAAACTATATCCCCAATATGAGACTGCTAAAACTAACAGATACCATAAAGGCTCAATGATATAGGATGAGTAGACAATTCCAAAAAAAACATAGGAGGTAGCGGTTGAAGCAAAAAGCGCAACCAAAACTAAAATCTGTTTGTGCATAAAGTTGTAAAAGCTCATATTATTTAGCATGCAAAAACTCTCTAGTTTATTATTGGGTGTGATTTTAACTGATAATTCTTAAATAAAATTACTTTGCCAATATTAGTGTAAGTTCGGAAGCCTTTTTTGCATCCATTTTGCTCAAAATAGTCCCTACTGTTTTAGGTTTTAGCGAAGAGAGTATTGTTGCTGCATCTTGTGACTCCATTTTAGAAAGAACATCTGCCGCATTTGCTGCTTTCATCTTTGCAAAAGTTTCAGCCGTTTTGCTCATTTTTATAGCTTTTATCTCTTTTAAAATTTCTTCATTTTTTTGAAGTATTTTTTTTATGGACTCTTCTTTGGATGAAATTTCACCCAATTTTGCCTTAACTGCAGCTTCGTCTTGAGATGCCTTTGCCTCTCGTTTTACTAACAACTCTTCCGTTGCCGTTTTAAGAGCGCTAAGGGATTGTTTTTGCTCATCTATGCGCTCAAGTTCTACAAGAAGTTCACTCTTTCTTGCTTTAAAAATTTCTGTACACTCAAATAGTTTATTGCTGGTCTCTAACGCACTTAGCGATGTCAAAGTAAAAAAAATTGCCAAAAATAATTTTATCATCTGTTTTTTCCATTATGTGTCATTAATGCAATTTCGTCCAACTCTTTTGCATCTCTAATTTTTCTCTTTTGAAGCTCTTGTTTTATCTCTTGAAGTTCTAAATATTGAAATTTTTCATGTTCAATCATATCAAGTTTCAGTTGTTTTTTTGCTTGATTAACTTGGTTAGCTGCGAAATTGACCCACTCTCTATTGTGCTTTATCAATTCTCTTTGGGAGTTTAGCAGTGTTCTTGAAGCTAGCATTTCACTCATCGTGCCTTTATTTGGAGGTTCAACATCTTTTAGGGAGCTATATGAGAGTTCAAGTGCCGTACTGGCACTGTTTAGATTGCTGTTTGCTTTTTGTAAAAATTGCTCACTTTTTTGCATAACATTTTTTTTAACTTTTACTAATGGGCTAAAGCGAGTTTTCATAAACTTTTCTCCATCCTATAAAGCAAATTTCTTACAACTTTGCAAAAAATCTTCTGCCTCGAATGAGGCTAGCTTCAGTGCCTAAGCGGCTAGCGTAGTAAAATGGGCTCTGCTCATTTTACGGTTTATAATATAATTGTATCATCTCTTTCTGGCGATGTAGAAATTATACCTACTTTTGTTTTTGTAATCTCTTCAATCACTCTAATATAATCTTGCGCCTCTTTTGGAAGTGCATCAAAGGTTCTAGCACCCTTAGAGTTGTCCCACCCTTTAAATGATTTGTAAATTGGTTTTACATCATTTAAGTTTGCAGGCAGATAGTCAATCTCTACACCGTTTAAATCGTAAGCTACACAAACTTTGACTTCGCTAAATCCATCAAGAACATCAAGTTTCATCAGTGCCAACTCATCACACCCGTTCAAACGGCTTGCATATCTGCATGCCACTGCGTCAAACCAGCCACATCTTCTTGCACGCCCCGTAGTTGTGCCAAACTCATGCCCTTTTTCACCGATTAGCTTGCCGTCTTCTCCCAAATCTTCACTAGGAAATGGACCGTTACCGACACGGGTGCAGTACGCTTTTACGATACCGGTAACTTTGCCTATATCTTTAGGATTTATACCAAGACCCGTACAGGCACCGGCACTTACCGTTGAGCTTGAAGTTACATACGGATAAGTTCCGTGGTCGATGTCTAGCATGGTTCCCTGCGCGCCCTCTAACAGAACTCTTTTATTCTCTTTGTCTAACGCTCTCCAAATCATCTGTGTTGTGTCTGTGATAAACGGAGAAAGCTTAGCGCTGTACTCTTGGATTTCTGCTAAAAGTTCACTTTCGTTTGGCGTTTTGATATTTAAAATATTAAAAAATTCTCTATTTTGTTCAAAATAACTCATTACAGATTTACAAAGTTTAGCAGGGTCTAAAAGTTCGCCTACTCTAACACCGACACGATTTATTTTATCAGAATAAGCAGGTCCGATGCCCTTGCCCGTTGTTCCGATAGCACTGTCGCCTTTTAACTTCTCGCGAGCTTGGTCAACCAGCGAGTGGTAAGATAGATTTAAATGAGCTTTGTCAGATATAAAAAGTCTTCCCTCTAGTGCATCAAACTGCTGCATCTCTTTGATTATTGAAGATGGAGATAGAACAACCCCGTTTCCGATAACATTAATAGCTTTTGGATTTAATATACCTGATGGAATCAGATGAAGTGCATATCTTGTGCCATCAACCCAGATTGTGTGCCCCGCATTGTGCCCGCCTTGGCTTCTGCAAACCATATCGTACTCTTTTGCCAACCTATCGACAATCTTGCCTTTTCCTTCGTCGCCCCACTGTATGCCTACTATTAAATCTGCTTTCATTATCTTCCTCTTTTACTTCGCTTTTGTTTCTATCAACACATCTGTATAAATCGCAAAACCAACAGAACTCAGTTCTGAATTTTTGTATCTTCCGCCACGGGCGAAAACCTCGTTACCAAGGATACTTCTAAAAAAGAGCTCATCATAATAGAGCATTTTTGCATAGTACATCGGTGCCAAAACACTATTTTGACAAGTTATGTCACCGCATAAATTTTTCATTTTTTCTAATTCTATCTTTATCTCAACCGGAACTATCTCAAGCAGTTCATCAATCTGCTGCGCATGCTGAAGATATACAAGTTTCTCTAACCACTCAACTTTTAAGTTTATAAATTTTTCTATATTTACATGTCTAAAATCATCCAAAGTCAGCTCATCGAACATCTCAACCAGCAATTTTGGTATCATCATATTTGAGATTTGGATTAGAGGTTTTACTTCTAATTTATCAAAAATGTCTATCGCTATATTTAAAACAGACGACAGTTTGCTCTCACCCATAAACTCAACACCTATTTGGTACTGCTCATCCGTCGGATAACGAAAAACACTCTGGATGTAGAACCATTTTTTATGTTCGGTATTGCGCCCTAATCTCTTCTCTATAATTCTAACAACATCAATTGTTGAGTCAGCTCTTAGAGATATAGAGTTGTTTTTTTCATCGTTTACTTTTATCAACTCTTTTTCATTTGCAATACTTTTATGCTGATGATAAGAGAATATCGGAGTAACTATCTCTTCAAAGCCTTTAGCATACAAAATATCACTAGCAACTTTCTCTATCTCTCTTTTTATCTTAGCGCTATTGCCAAAGTAGAGTCTTGAACCGCTAGGAATTTCGTGCTCTAATATCATTTGCTAACCACTTTGAAATATTTTTCATTGAAAACTCTGTTTGCAGCTCCATCATAAGCTCTGCGTCCAAGTTTTGCAAGAGCGAGTTCAACAGAATTGACAACCCATGAAATCTCATAAGGAGCAATCAATCCCATCTGATTTATACGAAAAATTTTACCCTCTAAATGGTCCTGTCCGCCTGCAACATTTACGCCAAAATCAGTTTTTAAAATTTTTCTGATTTGTGATGCATTTTCGTCATCGATTGTTGTCATAGAGAGTGCCGGAGTTTTTGGATATACATGCAAGCCAATCTCTTGGAGTGCCGATAAAACAGCATTTGCTCTATTTGTTGTCTCTTCATAAAGCTTTTTAATTCCGCCGTTTCTCTCTATCGTCTCCAGTATCTCTAAAAGCCCGATAGTAAGAGTTGTAGCTGCCGTCCACGCGGTAGTGTTTTTTCTTTGAGATTTTATCTCGGTTGCAAGGTTGAAGTAGTAACCTCTCCCTTTTCCTATCTTCTCTATTGCAGCGTTGCTAAGTCCCAAAATTGCAAGTCCGGGAGGAAGCATAAGAGCTTTTTGGCTTCCTGCAATCAAACAGTCGATATTTGTAACATCAATCTCTTCAACACCCACGGCAGTAATTCCGTCAGCAATAATCATAATGTTTGGATTTATCTCTTTTACGGCCTTTGCAATCTCTTCAACAGGGTGACGAAGTCCGCCTGCTGATTCGCTTATCTGAATGGCAATAGCATCTATATTGGAGTTGTTTTTAACCGCTTCTACAACTTCTTTAACAGTTACCGGAGTATCCCACTCATTTTTTATCTCAACATTGCCAAGTCCATGAGCCGTTGCAATTTTGCCAAATCTCTCGCCGAATTTTCCGGAATTTACATTTAAAAGAGTGTTATGACACAAATTTATAACAGCAGCTTCCATAGCACCCGTTCCGCTAGATGCAAGCATTACAACTTCATCGCTCTTAAATAAATTAAAAAGATGTTTTCTTGTTTTTTCAAAAATAGCTTCAAATTCAGGTGTGCGGTGGTGCATAGTCTCGTCTGACATTGCGTTGCGAACGTTTTGAGGTACCGGAGTAGGTCCAGGCGTAAAAAGTAACATGTAAAAGTTCCTAATAAATTATAATTTAAAACCTCGCATTATATCCAAATAAGATAAAGTGACTCTTTATTTTTATGCTAGAATTTCAACAAGAATTGCAAATTGCAAATATATTAAGGGCTTTTATGACCATACTTGATTCGATAATTTTAGGCGTAATTGAAGGCTTGACTGAATTTTTGCCAATCTCTTCTACGGGGCATCTGATACTTGTTTCACATCTATTAGGACTTGAGCAAACAATTGCGCACAAAACATTCGAAATCTCTATTCAGCTGGGCAGCATTTTGGCAGTCTTGTTTCTATTTTCACAAAGGCTTCTGGCAAACAAAAATTTATGGCTTAAAATCGCGGTGGCATTTTTACCGACAGCTGTTTTTGGATTTTTATTTTATAAAACGATTAAAGGACTTTTTGGAATAGAAACCGTTGCAATAATGCTCATCCTCGGCGGTATTGTATTTTTGATTATAGAATATTTTAGAAGAGACCATGATGAGAGCAGCGACAAAACCGTAGATGAACTGACCATAAAAGAGTCTCTGATGATAGGACTCTTTCAAACTTTTTCAATGATACCGGGAACCAGCCGCTCCGGAGCCACCATGATTGGAGGTCTTTTTAGCGGATTGTCACGCAAAAGTGCCGCCGAATTCTCTTTTTTACTGGCAATCCCAACTATGTTTGCGGCAACTGCTTACGATCTCTTTAAAAACCGCCACGAGCTTGTTGTAGATGACTACTCCCTTTTGGCAGTCGGATTTATAACAGCATTTGTTGTTGCATTTATAACCGTAAAAGCGATGATGAAATTTCTTACAACCCACACATTTGTGGGCTTTGGAATCTATAGAATAGTTGTCGGGGTTGTTTTTTGGTTTTTTGCCTGATTTTTTACTTACTGATGTTACGCACTAAAACGAACTTGTCCGTTTTAATGGCAGGGACAAATGTCCCTTGCATCCCCCTAAAGCTATAATGATTTTATAATCACTCTAGCTAACTCAAGCGCTTTTGAACGATGAGACAACCTCTTTTTAACCTCATCATCCAACTGACCTAATGTTTTATCATGCCCCAGAGGGATAAATGAAGGATCATACCCAAAACCGCCATCGCCGATAGCTTCGCTTATAGCCGTTCCATACATCCAGCCATGAACAACATACTCGCTGTTTTTTGTAACTATCGCTATTGCTGCGGTGTAGTGTGCCGGTGAAGATGTAACATTTTTATCTTTTATATCTTGAATAAGTTTGTGAAGATTATCTTTGTCATTTGCGTTTTTTCCGGCATGTCTTGCGCTATAAATGCCAGGTTTGCCATCAAGAACATCAACACTGATTCCGCTGTCATCTGCTATAACTACAATATCTTTTAGCTCTCCTGCCATCTCCTCATTTAAAGCCTTAAAAACCGCTCTGGCTTTTATAAGAGCATTCTCTTTAAAACTGCTTCCATCTTCGATTATTTCAAACTCATCAATAAGTTCACTATATGGAATTACTTCAAAATCTTCACAGAGTGCTTTAATTTCTCTTACTTTTCCTTTGTTTGATGTAGCCAATATTAATTTCACATATAATCCTTACAATTTACTTTGAACATAAGTTTTCTTGATTTAAAAAGTTTGTGTAAACAATCTTTTCAATATAATTGCGCATTATATAATATTTAAGGTGCACAATGTTTAAAAAAGTCTTTCCTCTCTCGGCAATTCTATCACTTAGGTTTTTGGGTCTATTTTTAGTTTTACCTGTTATTTCTGTTTATGCCCTTGAGCTTGAGGGTTCTACGCCCTTGCTTGTAGGTATAGTTGTTGGCGGTTATGCGCTAACTCAAGCAATTTTTCAAGTTCCTTTTGGTGCTATGAGTGACAAAATAGGCAGAAAACCTACTCTTCTTGTCGGTCTTCTTATATTTTTAGTCGGCTCTATTATTTGTGCTTTTACTACTGATATATACACTCTTATGATTGGTCGTTTTCTTCAAGGTGCAGGTGCGATAGGTTCTGTTATTGCTGCCATGATTTCTGATTTGGTTGAAGAGGAGATTCGCGGTAAAGCGATGGCAATCATGGGAGCTTCGATTGCCATGAGTTTTGCTCTTGCTATGGGTCTTGGTCCTGTTTTAGGTGCAAAATTCGGTGTTGAATTTCTTTTTGTATTAACGGCTATTTTTGCAGTTTTAGCAATAGTTCTTCTTTTTACTAAAGTGCCGACACCTCCAAAAATCAAGCATACCTACCATGCAGCCGCAAAAACTTCAGATATTCTGAAAGATCCGAATCTCTTAAATATGATTATTATAAATGCTATGCAAAAAGGTCTTATGACTATTGCCTTTGTTCTTATTCCTATTATTTTAACAAGCAGTGATTTTGCTTGGCAAAAATCTGATTTATATATGGCTTATATGCCAGCTATGGTTTTTGGTCTAGTTGCCATGGGACCCGCTGCTGTATTTGGCGAAAAATACAATAAACCAAAGCAGATATTTTTGCTCTCAATTGTTCTGTTTATAGGCTCATTTTTAATTATGGGACTTACTGCTTCAAGTACAGTTTTTATAGTTGGCGTTGTGATGTTTTTCATAGCTTTTAATATGATGGAGCCTCTGGTTCAGTCAATGATAACAAAATTTGCAAAAGTACACCAAAAAGGTGCTGCACTTGGTATCGCTAACTCTGTTGCCTACTTTGCTACATTTATCGGCGGTACTTCAGCTGGATTACTATTAGGATATAGCGATAGAGAGACAATAGGGATATCTGTTGCGGTTGTTGCAACCATATGGCTATTGTGGACATTGAAGCTTCAAAACCCTACTAAACACTCTCATCTTTATCTTCCATTAGCAGATGTAGACCTTTCAAAACTAAAAGGCTTTGAAAGCGCACATGTTGCAGAGTGGTATATAAACGATACAGAAAAACTTGTGATTGTAAAATATGTAACCGATGCAATTCAAAAAGAAGATTTGATAGCTAAAATAGCTAAGTAGAAGAGAGGGGTAAATTTTACCCCTTAAATATAACGCGTTCGCTATTTTTCTAAAGAAAGTATACTACTTTTGAGGTAAAACATACATATTATAATAACGACCCTCAAATTTAGGCTCTTTATCCATAACTGCAACATCCTCTATCATTGACCAAACCTTTAAAAGAACATCTTTTGCTGAATCCGGGTTAGCCATCTCACGACCTTTTAGAAATACACGAAATCTTACATGTTTACCTTCAGAGAGAAATTCTCTTGCATGTTTTACTTTGTAGTTAATATCATTTTCAGCAATTTTTACAGAAAGTTTAATCTCTTTAATATCAATTTTAACTTGATTTTTTCTCTGCTCTTTTTGTTTTTTCTCTTCTTGATATCTGTACTTGCCGTAATCCATAATTTTTGCAACAGGCGGTTTTGCGTCAGGAGCAATAAGAACTAAATCTAAACCCAACTCATTTGCTTTTTCCATAGCTGCATCAGTAGAAATTACCCCTAAAGATTCCGCTCCATCTACATTACAACGCACCTCAGGTACACGAATATCGTCATTCATTATTACACGGTCTTTTTTACTCAAAAATTTACCTCATTTATTTTAGTTTGTATAAGAGAAAGAAATTCACTTTCACTTAGGTTATATTGTTCTCTCGTTCTTCTGTCGCGGATTGCAACAGTGCGAGACTCAACCTCTTCATCGCCTATAACTACAAGCATAGGCACCCTTGTTTTTTCCGCTGTTCTAATTCTTTTATTTAAAGAATCATTTTTAGAGTAGATTTCACTATCAGCCCCTAAATCTATCAATTTATCTGACAACTCTTTAGCATAATCATTGTGCGTAGATGCGATAGGCACGATTGCAACCTGAGTTGGAGCGATAAACATTGGAAACTCTCCAGCGTAATGCTCCGTTAATATACCAATAAAACGCTCAAACGAACCTAAAATTGCTCTATGAATCATAACCGGCTGTATTTTATCATTACTTTCGTCATTATATTCGAGTTTAAATCTATCTGGTAAATTAAAGTCTAGCTGTATTGTACCACATTGCCACTCACGCCCAATTGCGTCAGTTATTTTAATATCGATTTTAGGACCGTAAAAAGCCCCTCCGCCCTCATCTATCTCATAAACAAGACTATTTTTATCCATTGCATTTTTTAGTGCCTGTGTAGAAACTTCCCACACTTCATCACTTCCAACAGCTTTTTGCGGTCTCGTTGAGAGCATCATTTTATAGTTAAACTCAAATGTGGACATAATTTTATCGACAAAATCAACAACCTCTATTATCTGCTCTTCTATCTGGTCAGCTCTACAAAATATATGCGCATCATCTTGAGTAAATTCACGAACACGGAAAAGCCCATGAAGCGCACCTGTCATCTCATGACGATGAACCACGCCGTACTCAAAATATTTAATCGGCAAATCTCTATAAGAGTGCAGTTCATCTTCATATATCTTAATATGACCGACACAGTTCATCGGTTTTACACCAAACTCTATCTCGTCTATGTTTGTAAAGTACATGTTTTCGCCATAGTTTTGGTAATGGCCAGATGTTTTCCAAAGGTCGCTTCTAAGCATCTCTGGACCGCGAACGGGCTCATATCCGCGTTTACGGTGAGCTTTAAACAGAAGTGACTCCAATCTTGCGCGAAGTCGCCCCCCTGCCGGAAGCCAGATAGGAAAACCGGCCCCTACCTCTTCACGGAATGTAAACATTTTCATCTCTGCGCCAAGCTTGCGGTGATCTCTCTTCTCAGCTTCAGCCATTTGATCCAAATACGCTTTTAGACTCTCTTTATCCGCAAATGCTATACCGTATATACGAGTAAGCATTTCGTTTTTAGAATCTCCGCCAAGGTAGGCACCGGCTATTTTAGTAAGTTTAAAATATCTAATCAGTCCGATGTTTGGGAGGTGCGGTCCGCGGCACAAATCTTCAAAATCGCCTTGCTTATAGATAGAAACTGTGCTGCTTGGTATTCTTTGCATAACAAAGAGTTTCAAATGGTCATTTTTAAACTTCTCTTTTGCCTCATCCATAGAGATTTCATATTTCTCTATCGGATATTTCTTTTTGGCAAGAGAAAGCATCTCTTTTTCTATTGTCTTAAGGTCGCCCTCGCCAATTTCACTAGAAGTTTTAAAGTCGTAATAGAAGCCCTCTTTAACATTTGGGCCAACAAAAAACTTTGCATCAGGATATAGTGATTTTATGGCTTGTGCCATAAGATGAGCTGCTGAGTGACGAAGAACTTCCAAAGAGTCCGGTGAGTTGTCAAGAAGTATCTGCTCTCCCTCAAAACCAAGCTCTGAAGCAGTTTGTAAATCTATTATTTCGCCGTTATGTTTTATTGCAATTGCATTCAAAATATATTCCTGTCTTTCATTTATTCTATTAAAGTTCTGTTTTTAAAACTGCCCCGTTTGAAGCATTTGAAACTAAAAGTTGATAGCGCTTAAGCCACTTTGATTTAACCTCATTTTTATAAGGTTTGTAGTTGGCTTTTCTTTTTGCTATCTCTTCATCACTAACATTTAATCTAAGTAGATGCTTGTCAGTATCCAGCTCTATCTCATCGCCATCTTCTACAAATGCTATCAAACCGCCCTCAGCAGCCTCAGGAGAAACATGCCCTATGCTGGCGCCTTTTGTTGCTCCGGAAAATCTGCCATCGGTAATAAGAGCCACGCTGTCTCCAAGTCCCATACCTTGAATAAGTGCAGTAGGAGCAAGCATCTCTTGCATTCCCGGACCGCCTTTTGGACCCTCATAACGGATAACTACAACACTGCCAGGTTTAACTTTGTGGCTCATTATCCCAGTTATCGCCTCTGCTTGGGAGTTAAAACAGATTGCTCTGCCTTTGAACTGACGCATATTTGCTTCAATTCCGGCAGTTTTTACAACCGCCCCCTCTAAAGCTAAATTTCCAAAAAGAATTGACAATCCGCCAACTTGAGAGTAAGCATTCTCATTTCTATGGATGATATTTTCATTTAAAATTTTAGCATCTGCTATGCGTTCGCCAAGTGTTTCACCTGTTACAGTCGGATTATCAAGATAAAGCAACCCGCCTCTGCGGCTCACCTCTTTCATAACCGCATTTACACCGCCGGCTTTATCAATGTCATCCATATGAACAGTTGTTAATGATGGAGATATTTTAGCAATGTGCGCTACATTGTCCGCTATTTCGTTTATTTTTTCGATTGGGAAATCAACTCCGGCCTCTTTAGCGATTGCTAACATGTGTAAAACCGTATTTGAGCTTCCGCCCATTGCCATATCAACTACAAAGGCATTGTGAACTGCTTTTTCATTCAAAACATTTCGTAGATTATACTTGCTGTCATCTGCTTTTGCCATCTCTACAATTCTCTTGGCAGCTTTTTTAACCATTTCAATACGCGCCGGAGTCATAGCTAAAACAGTTCCGTTTCCGGGAAGTGCAATACCCATAGCTTCACAAAGAGTGTTCATGGAGTTTGCCGTAAACATTCCAGAACAGCTTCCACCACTCGGACATGCGTTACACTCTATCTCATAAAGCTCTTCATCCGTCATTTTTCCCTCAGCGTGGACACCAACAGCTTCAAAAGCAGTAGATAAATCTATCGGCGTACCATCTTTTTTATGACCTGCAGGCATCGGACCGCCTGAAACAAAAATAGTCGGAACATTTACGCGAAGCGCTCCCATTATCATACCTGGAACAATTTTGTCACAGTTTGGGATACATATCATCGCATCTAACTTGTGAGCATTCATAACCGTTTCAATAGAGTCTGCAATAATCTCGCGTGAAGGAAGAGAGTAAAGCATACCGTCATGCCCCATTGCAATTCCGTCATCAACGCCAATCGTGTTGAACACAAACGGAACACCGCCGGCTTCGCGAATAGCTTGTTTAACAATTTCTCCATATTCATGCAAGAAAAAATGCCCCGGAATAATGTCTATATAACTGTTGGCTATCCCGATAAACGGCTTGTCAAAATCTTCATCTTTTAGACCTGTTGCACGAAGCAGTGAACGGTGAGGAGCCTTATCAAAGCCCTTTTTTATGATATCGCTTCTCATTGAAATCCTTAACTTTATAGTTGTTATCTTTGTATTATTGATGCGATTATAACATTTTTTTTAGATTTTATAATAAAAACTCTTTACAAACAAAAATAAAGTGGCTATAATTCCGCTCACTTAAAATTTAAGTGTACAAATTGCGGGAATAGCTCAGTGGTAGAGCACAACCTTGCCAAGGTTGGGGTCGCGAGTTCGAACCTCGTTTCCCGCTCCATAAATATAAAATAGACAAGATACCCGATATCTTAAAAAAAACCCAAAGCCCGGGTGGTGAAATCGGTAGACACAAGGGATTTAAAATCCCTCGCTCGTAAGGGTGTGCCGGTTCAAGTCCGGCTTCGGGCACCATTATTATAAATTATTGTTGAAACTGGTGCCATCGCCAAGTGGTAAGGCCGCAGCCTGCAAAGCTGCTATCCCCAGTTCAAATCTGGGTGGCACCTCCAGTTTTTATAATAACTTCTTTACAAATGTGGATCTTTGGCTGAGTTGGTCGATAGCACCGGTCTTGAAAACCGGCGAGGGTTATACCTCCCAGAGTTCGAATCTCTGAGGGTCCACCACTACTTTAAATCTCTAAACACCCATAAATAACGAATCAAAACACACTTTTTAAGAAATCAAGAAAATCATTTTCGTCAGCTATTCGTCAGCATCTTTTGTAAAACTTTGCAAATAGATAGTTTTAGAAACTTACTCTTTCCCCCCCAGCCGCACCATCAAATAGCGCAATTCAAATAGTAAGTGCAACACCTAGTTAAACTGCTGCATAAGATTTCGTAATTGAATTTTAATACATATTGACTATTAGGCGATATTCGCCTATAATAATAAAAAACTAGAAAGGTACTAACATGACGCAACAACAAATTAGTAAATTATTGGATGTACCAGATAGAACTCTAAGAGATTGGAAAAAAAATCGTCATAGGCTTTATAATCTGCTTGAATCCCTAGAGTATGATGAAGCAAAAGAGAAAATAAACGCAGTTGATATTGATGATGTAATAGTATTTAACCCTAAAAAATACTCTCATAACCTTTTTTGGCAGACAAACGAACAGAGCCAGCAAAAGGTTTACTCTATTATTTCGAATTATCTATCAAGCATGAATGAGAGTGATATAAAAACCCTATGCGATCAGTTTGGGAAAAATCTAGTCAAGAGTGTGCTCAAAGATAAATATAAAAAAATATACGCAAAAGGTTATATCGCTACAAGCGGGATAGATATACCGTTAAGTGGCAAATATGAAGAGAATGGGGTATATAAAAAACTCTTAGGCGCAATCAATGACTGTTAATGTCAAAAATGCACTAGATAAAATCTGTAATAATGAAATCTTTAACGATGAGCTGTACTTCATTGGAGGTACGGCTCTTGCCTTTTATTTAAACCACCGAATTTCTGAAGATGTAGATATAGTATCTGCCAAAACATTAAATCATAGAAATATTATCCCAGGCATGAGTGTTACTGGAGCTACAAAACTTCA
>Ga0209343_10000137_pt1 | contig 91695 bp, 77 predicted proteins | sample RifCSPlowO2_02_FD_184026 | JGI IMG/M metagenome (GOLD analysis project Ga0209343, IMG submission 184026) | Groundwater microbial communities from Rifle, Colorado - Rifle CSP2_plank lowO2_0.2 (SPAdes) (version 2) | ecosystem: Environmental > Aquatic > Deep subsurface > Groundwater | place...
GTGGAAATTGAAGAGTTAAAAGAGAACTTGCGAACAATCAGCAATATTTCTCAGACTATTGCAAAAACTATTATAAGACATACAATTGAAGAGTTATCTGATGTGACAAAGCCATTTGAAAAAGAGATGCTTTCTTTAAAATCACACACAGAGGGTTTGGGAATATCTCTTTATGAGAGTGAAAATAGACTAAATGGCATAAAAGAGCAGAGTGAGTTAATAATGAAGCAGATGATTCTTTCATCTAAAAAAATGAATGAAATTGAAACCAAAAATAGTGGCTTGCATGATGTCTATGCAACTATGAAAGATTTGATAAGGGATATAGAAATCATCAAGTCTGAATATGTAAAATCACAATCTCAACTTAGTATGATTGTAAAAGATTTTAGAGATATTAAAGAGAGCGAGATAAATAACATAAAAGAGCAGATAGAATCTTTAAGTGCAACATTAACAACAAAAGTGGACAACTCACTGGAAAAACTATATAAACACTACAATATAGCAAGCGAAGAGATATCGCCTAATATAAAATTTCTCTCAAAACAAGCACAGCTGAAAAGTAAATATTCTGAACTAGAAAGCTAATAGTATAAGCGGAGGGTATGCGACTAGACCAATGTATGGCAAAAAACTGTTTATTGGAGCGAGCAGAACCAAACTTAGCTCGTGGGATAATTTTCTCTTCGTAAAAACCTGCTCTATAAGAATTATCTTCGTTGAAACATCCACTGTTTTAAGAAATAGCAAAATCATCGCATATATATTGAGATCTGTCAACATCGCAAAACCTATACTAAAGTAAAAAGTCGGCTGCATAAGTAAAAATAGAAATATGCTCTTTGAATAGTACTTATACATGCGTAAAATCATGCCCATAATGCTAGGTGCTTTTTGCCATGAAATTTCATAAAGTTCAAGAAAAATAAAGAGAAGTATGTAGTTTAAGACTAAATCGTTTATCATAAATAAAATGGTACTATAAATATAGAGATAAAGTAATAAAAAAATAAAATAAAGTGTGTGTAATGAATGAAAATAGTAAAAAAACGACTCTTCAAAAGGTAATTATTTTAAATATCGTACTTGTTGTTGCTGAGGTAATAGCGGGAATATACAGTGGTTCAATGGCGCTTTTAGCAGATGCTTTTCATAACCTTGGTGATGTTTTGGCTCTATTTATTTCATTGGTGGCAATTGTTTTTGGAGCAAAGAAAGCAACTGACTCGATGACTTTTGGGTATATAAAAGCTGAAATGATGGCGGCTTTTGTTAACTCAATTTTTTTAGTAGTTATGATGATTTTTATTTTAATAGAGTCTATAAATAGATTTTTTGAACCAAACGAGATAAATGCTCCGATTGTGATAGTTACTTCACTCATCGCTCTGGCAATAAACGGTTTTAGCACATGGTTGTTGAGCCAAAATAAGGTAGAGCACAACCACAATCACGACCATGCCCACGAACATCATCACGAAGATGCAAATATAAAATCGGCTTATCTGCATATGCTTGGGGATGCTGCAATCTCATTTAGTGTTGCTGTTGGCGGTGTAATTATATATCTGTTTGGAGTTGTGGTAGTCGATTCTATTTTATCGTTAGTTTTCAGCATCTATATTATAAAAGAGACTTTCCCGCTGCTTAAAACATCGTTCTATACACTTCTAGATTCAAATATTGACGATATAAAAGAGGTGGAGGATTTGATACTCTCTTCAAATGAAGTTTTATCAGTGCATGATTTGCATCTTTATCGCCCAAACTCAAAAGAGTATTATGGCTCGGCTCATATTGTGTTAAAAGATGATTTGCTCTTAAGCCAAGTCGAGATAATTTTAGAAAATATTAGAGCTAAGCTTTGCAAAAAAGGTATAACCCATTTTATAATTCAACCTGAGAGCCTGAAATACGACCTTAAAGCCACTTGTTGTTATGTCCATTGATTAAAACGGTACCAAAGTACTATTTACATGTAAATTTGCCTGTGTTAAAATCTTCGCACAATTAAATTCGGAGGTGTGATATGGCTACTGGAAAAGTGATAGGGCAGATACAGGTAACACAAGGAAATATAAAAATCATTGGGGTTGACGGTGTTGTTCGTGAACCGGCGTATGATGGTTTATTGTATGCTGGTGAACAGATTGTGAGTGTTGATTCTGATGCGTTGTTTCAGATTAAATATTCTGCGCTTCCTGAAGCGACAGCTTATGACGGTATTTTTAGAGTATTGGCTGACGGCTCGGTTATTGCAGGTGCAGATGCTATGGACAGCATTATGAGTGATAAGAGTTTGACTGATGTTTTCGACATAGAGACTGCAGCGGGGGAAGAGGGTGCTGAAGGAAGTTCTGCATTTACACCTACAAATATTGTAGCTGAATCAAGCGTACTAGGATTTGGCAGAGGTGAAAACCAAGGAGTTTCTGGTGCCGATGGTCTTGAGGGAAGTAAACTATTTTCAGATGATTTGAATGATTTCGCTCCAACTGCGGAAGATGCCGGCAATTCGGCGATGGAAGATAATCCAGCAAATGTATATGGTCAACTCTCAGGTTCAGATAGTGACGGTAATGCTTTTACATTTGTTTTACTAGAAGGACCTTTGGAGGGTTCTCTTATTTTAAATCCAAATGGAAGTTATATTTATAATGTAGGCGGAGATTTTCAGGATTTGGGTGTCGGCGAAACAAGGGATGTTACTTTTACATATAAAACTGTTGAAGCAACCACTCCAGAAGGCTATGAAAGCGAGCCTGCTACCGTTACTATCACGGTTTCCGGTACAAATGATCAACCTGTTGTTACTGATATAAATGCGAATGGTAATACATGGTTGATAGGAGCATCTACAATAGAACAAGGTGAAGGTGAAACTGGATACTATGATACGACCGGTGCATCTGAAGAGGAAATAAATGCTCTGTTTAATGTTGGTGAAGGTTCTGTAACGGTAAGTGACCTTTTTGATTCAGAAGATGATGACATTAACCCAACTGACGGGGCGGCGATGAAGCTTACAATAAGTGTTAACGCAGGTGAAGCGGTAACATTCAACTGGATTTTTAATGATGCCGAGGGCTATAATGGTGCTCCAGATTACAATGGTGACGGTATCATAGATGATGGTTATAATGATTTCGCATTCGTTGTTATTGATGGACAGTCAATCGAACTTTTAGCGAATACTTATGAAGAAGGTAATACAAATAGTGGCACATTTACATACACATTTGAAGATGCAGGTCAGCATGAGATTACATTTGGAGTTATGAATGATGATGATGATGTGGTTGATTCAAGTTTACAAATTTTCCATATCTCAGGTGGAATTATTGTAGGTACTGAGAGTGTTGGTTATGTTGAAAATATTGGTGGTGGTACAATTTACGAAACACATGATACGGACCAAGGAGCAGACGGTGACACTATTGATGATGTAGATAATGTATTTACCGGAGCATTGGAAGTTTCCGATGATGATGTAAATGATGAACACACATTTGAAGTTGTTGAGGGAAGTGTAGCAATTAATGGAGAGAGCGTTTCTGATGAACTAGCTACTATCTATTTTAATGAATCAACACAATCTTGGGAATATAAAATTCAGGGGAACTTTAATTATCTTGCTGCAAACGAGAGTGCTACCGTAACCTTTAGTTATATAGCAATTGATGATAGCGGAGTTGGAGCTGGAGATGAGTTTAATGAATCTTCAGTATCAGAATCAAAAACAGTGACATTAACAATTACAGGTACTAATGATCAGCCGATTGTTAGCAATATGACCGTTTCTGTTTATGAGTCACATGATAATGATGCTTATCAAAACGGTGAAGATGATACACAAGACGATGTTTTAACAACATTTGAAGGTAATCTTGCAACAGTACAAGATGATGATGTTAATGATACACATGAGTATTTTCTTGCTGAAGAAACAACAGCTGTAGCTTCAGATGCTATGGATGCAGCTCTTATTACAGACCTTTCAGTAGCAATTGATCCTGAAACCGGAGACTACGCTGTTTCTGGAAACTTTAATGCTTTAGCTGCCGCTGAAACAGCTACTGTAACATTTGATTATTATGCAGTTGACAGTAGTGGTGAAACTAATGAATCTTCAGTGTCAGAGCCAAAAACAGTGACATTAACAATTACAGGTACTAATGATCAACCGATAGTTACAGATATAAGTGCGAATGGAGAAGGCTTAAATGGTTTAACAACATTTACGAATGAAACAGACCATCCAATATATGATTATCATGCAACTCAGTCTACGATAGAAATCACAGAGTCAGGTACTGTTGAAGATTTGAATGTACAAATTAATCTTGGACACTCATTTGATGGTGATTTAAATATTTTCCTTATTGCTCCGGATGGAACTCACATTGGATTAAGTGCGTATCATGGAGGAGGTGGCAACAACTATTCTAATACAATTTTTGATGATGAAGGGGGAGTGCCTATTAGCTCCGGTTACGCTCCTTTTGCAGGAATATTTATTCCAGATACTCCTTTGTCGGTAATTGATAGTATGAATATACAAGGAATATGGACACTTCAAATCAATGATGATGCAGGTTGGGATAGTGGAACGCTTTTTTCATGGTCATTACATGCTACGGTTGATGGAGAAACGGTAGTATATGAGTCACATGATAATGATGCTTACCAAAACGGTGAAGATGATACACAAGACGATGTTTTAACAACATTTGAAGGTAACCTTGCAACAGTAACAGATGATGATGTGAATGATACACATGAGTATTTTCTTGCTGAAGAAACAACAGCTGTAACTTCAGATGCTATGGATGCAGCTCTTATTACAGACCTTTCAGTAGTAATTGATTCTGAAACAGGAGACTACACCGTTTCTGGAAACTTTAATGCTTTAGCTGCCGCTGAAACAGCTACTGTAACATTTAATTACTATGCAGTTGACAGTAGTGAGTCAACTGATGAATCTTCAGTATCAGAGCCAAAAACAGTGACATTAACAATTACAGGTACTAATGATCAACCGATTGTTAGCAATATGACCGTTTCTGTTTATGAATCACATGATAATGATGCTTATCAAAATGGAGAAGATGATACACAAGATGATGTAATGACTGTGTTTACAAATACATTAGCAGTCCAAGATGATGATGTAAATGATGAGCATACATTTGAAGTGGTTGAGGGAAGTGTTGCTATTGACGGAGAGAGCGTTGCTGATGATTTAGTAACAATTTACTTTAATGATGATTCCGGACATTGGGAATATAAAGTAGAGGGAGATTTTAATTACTTAAATGTAAATGAAAATGCAGTGGTTACATTTGATTATATAGCTATTGATAATAGTGGTGTTGAAAGTGAAGATGAAACTAATGAATCTTCAGTATCAGAACCAAAAACAGTGACATTAACAATTACAGGTACTAATGATCAACCTATTATAGAAAACATAGAAGAGAGTGAAGTATTTGAAACTGAATTAAATAGTGTTACTTATGGAGCTAATGTTGATGTTGATTTTTCAGAAATAGTGCCTAATCCACAAGAAGGGTCTGCGGTTAAATTTGTTGTTGACACATCTGCTGGCGAGACAGTCTCTTTTGACTGGGTGTTTGACTTGAGAGATTGGGATTATATGCAAGATTCGGCATTTGTAGTTGTAGATGGTGTAGCAACAAGTCTTACAGATGGCAGTGTCGATGCAAATGGTAACTTTAGTTTTACATTTGAGAGCGCAGGAGAACATACCATAGTTTTTGGTGTGCTAAATAATAATGAAAATCAAGGATTTGGCGGTAGCTCACTCTTAACAGTAAGCAATATTGCTGGAGGTATTTTAATTTCTAGTAATTTGTTTGGTGCAGTTACCGGAAATAGTGTGGATGGTTATAGTTTATCTGCCAACTCGAACTTTCCTATATCGGAACTTGAGGCGTTCATTGATCTTCAAGAAACAACTTATGAAAATGCTCATTTAAGCGGATCTCTCGAAGAAATAGTGAGTGTAGGCGATGACGATAATGATGATGGCTACTCGTATGTTCCTTTTAATGATATGGTTGTTGATTTTGTCGAAAATACTTCAGGTGGTGAGCCGATAATAACAACTCCAATTCGTGTAACTTTAGACGCAGATGGTAACTATGATATTGTAAGTTCTAGTTTTGACAAACTTGGAGAAAATGAAAGCGTTGTTATTACATTTAATGTACAAGTTCAGGATGAAAGCGGTGTCGTAGCCGGCAATGAAAACAATGAGACTTCATACTCTGAAATTAAAACAGTAACAGTCGTGATTAATGGGACAAATGATAGCCCAGTTATTGAATCTGTAACTGCAAATAGTGTTATGGAAACTGATTTGAATGATGTGCACGCATGGTTTGTAACATTAGAAAATTCACTTTTGTTTCAAGGTAGTTTAACAGAGATTGTTTCAGATGAAGATATTAATGATGATTATTCATATGTAGAGATGGGGCAATCAATGTGGGACCCCGCTTTTGCAAATGTAGTTGATGTTAATAATGTAATTCAAGGACCGACATTTATAAAAGTTGATTCAGACGGAACATATTCAGTTTATAACCCAACATTTAATAACTTGGGAGCTGGGGAGGAAGTTACGGTAAGTTTTGATATTCAAGTTACGGATGGTACAAATGATGCAAACGGTGAACCTGCAATCTCAAATACTCAAACAGTAACTTTTACAATTTCCGGTACAAATGATCAGCCGGTAGTTATAAATAGAAATATAGAAAGGCACGAATCTTATGGGGATGGGGAAACTACTCTTAGTGGACACTTTGTAGGCTGGGATGAAGATACTAATGATGCACTCGCTTATAATGTAGTTACTATGGATAGAAATGAATTAGTTACCAATATAGCTGGAGCTGGTTTTGAGAGAGTAATGAATGTGCCTTATGATTCAGATGGAAATGACGCTTATGAAGGAAGTGTTGATATTGCCGTTAAATTGGCCTCCGGAAGTGAAATAGATTTGAGTGATATTGATATTACAGGTATCAAAGTAAGTGGTGATCACTTTACTTTAGAAGGCGATTTTAATGCTTTACCACGAAGTGAAGTCTTAACAATAAAATTCCTATATAACGCGAATGATGGCTCATTGTCAGATGGCACAAACGGATATGATGAAACTGCAATCAGTGATGTGAAAATGGTTAAAATTACCGTGGCAGGCACTAATGATATTGCACAGATTAATGTGCCAATGGGACAAGATAGCGGCGAAGTAGCTGAAGATATGATTTATACAGTAGATGGTCAACTTGATATTTCAGATTTAGATGCAGGAGAAAATGAGTTCAGCACCGTTGTTGAAGCTGATAGCTCAAATACTACATCTTATGGTACATTTACTATTGATGCGTCTGGGGCTTGGCTATATACTTTAAATAACAGTAATAATGCGGTTCAAGAACTAAACAGTGGTCAACTTGTGATTGAAAAATATATTGTAAGTTCTGAAGATGGAACGGCATCTCAAACTATTGAAATTATAATTCATGGAGCAGATGAGCCGAATGTTGTACCGGTAATAGAAGTTGGTCAAATTTACACAGTAAATGAGACTTTAATAGATGTCGGTAGAGTTGTTGCAACTGATGCTGATTCCGATGCTCTGACTTATACTTTGGTCGCAAATGCGGCAGGAGATACTTTAAATCCGGCTAATACAATCTTTGAGATTGATTCTGTAACCGGTGTTATAGGCACTAAAAATGGAGAAACATTAGATTATGAAGATAATCCTTTGCATACTATATATGTAAAAGTAACGGATGGCAACGGTGCGTATGATATAGAGAGTGTTCAGGTAAATGTTAATGATATTACAGGAGATATAAGAACAGTTGAAGGTAGTGTAGCGTTGCAGACATTTGACGGTTCATATAATGAAGGTTGGACGGGAGCTGGTAATGAGGAAATATTTGGGGATGGAAAACTTGGTTGGTTTAATTCAAATTCTGATACACGAACACAAACTTTTGATTTAAGTGCTAGTGCAGGTGAAAGTGTTTCTCTTGATGTTGATTTAAAGATTACTAGTGGTTTCCCACCTTATAATGGTTGGGAAGGTAATGATAATTTTATTGTAAGAGTTACAGACAGCAATGATAATGAAATTATAACTCAAACATACAGCCCTAATGGAGTGGGAACCATCCCAATATCTTTTGATTTTGATATTCCTGATAATGGGATAATTACAGTTAAATTTCAATCTGAAAACATAGATGAGACTTTTCCAAATGCAGAATATTGGAGTATTGATAATTTTTCAATAACAGGTTCACAAGGTCAACAGATTTTAAGTTTTGACAGTTCTACCGGAGGCACAATAGATGTAGAGGCATTGGTTAATCAAGCTAATGATTTTGAGGGTGATACACCAAATTCGATAGATGAAATAGATTTATCTACAGGAAATTACACTTTATCAAACATAACACTATCTGATGTAATTAGCATGACAGATTCTGATAATGTTCTTAAAATTACGGGCGATATGAGTGATGGAGTGAACAATATTGCAGCTAATGGATGGGTGCCTGATACTTCTTCTACTGCTGTCACGGAAGTTGGATATGACACATACACAAATATAGCTAATTCCAGTGTTCAGCTTCTTATTGATGTTGATATACAAATTAATACAATATAAGTAGTAATTTCTTAACTCGCAACATATTTTTGGTTGCGAGTCACTTCTTTTTAGCAAATCCAATAAAATACATAACTCAATACTAAAGTACTATTAACATATTAATTAACATATGTTAGTATGAAGTGATAAATAAATTTGGAGGTGTGAAATGGCAACTGAAAAAATTATAGGGCAGATAGAAGTAACACGAGGTAGTGTTAAGATTATTGGGGTGGATGGGTTTGTTCGTGAGTCGGCATATGGTGGATATATATACGCTGGGGAGCAGGTTGTAAGTACAGATGGTGGGGCATTGTTCCAGATTAAATATTCGGCACTTCCAGAGGCAACCGCTTATGATGGTATTTTTAGAATATTAGCTGATGGTTCTGTTCTGACTGGCACAGAAGCTATGGCTAGCATAGCGGGTGATAAAAACCTAATTGACTTATTAGAAACAGCAGCCGGTGAAGAGGGCGAAGATGGTAGCTCTTCATTTACTCCAACTGACATAGTGGCCGAGTCAAGTGTTCTTGGTTTTAGCAGAGGATTAAATCCTGCTGTATTAGGTCTTGATGGTATTGAAGTAGGTGCGGTGATGACAAATAATCCAAGTATTGATATTGCTTCATCAGTAGAAGATACTATAAATAATCCCCCCGTTGCAACGGTTGATAATATTACTAAAATTGCAGATCATGAAATTATTTCAGTTGATGTAAACGCTACGGCTGAAGGTACATATGTTTATGAACATAATGGCTGGTATGGTATTAAAGATGATGGCTCTGAGGGTCAACCTATGATTGACAGCCATGATGATGTTAATGAGGGTATTAAGTTTACTTTTGCAGATACCGTAAGACAGGCATCATTGGAGTTTAAAAATGTTGGAGATAATGCGCCGAGTAATGATAATATCTTAATTGAGCTTTGGAATGATGGAGGAAAGCTTGATGTTAATGTAGATACCAGCACTATTGAAAATAATACAGCATTTATTATAGATGAAGGAGTTGAATTTGATGAAATCAGAGTTTATGCATTAGACCCTATAGGTGAAAATGGAAATCCACCAACAGAATTTAGAATATCATCAGTCATTTCCAGTGATATCGATAGAGATATAGTTTTGCCATTTATTATCGACAACAGTATGTTGTTGGCAAATGATACTGATATGGATGGTGATGCACTACATGTCGAACTTGTAGATGGAAATTTATATAATTCTGATGGAGAAATCGTTGGCTCTGTATCAATTATTACTGATACTAGCAGTGATAATTATGGTGACATACAAGTTACTCCAAATCCTATGTACGAATTTGATACAGATACTCCTAACTATGCAAACTTTGCTTATACGGTAGTTGATGAACATGGAGCATCAAGTGAAAGTGTTCTTGCTACTATTGATGTAGCGGTTGGAGAGGTTGTTAATCCTGAAATTAACTATGACCCGACAGCACCAGATAATAGTTTAGTTGATGAATTTATCATTGGTACAGACTCGGATATAGATGTAGATGAGGGGGTAGATATATTGTCTGATAATATCTTAACTATAAGTGACACACTTAATCTGTCCAATATATCAGATATAAATACAATTCAGTTAGATGAAAATGCAACTGTAACAGGCAGTGGAACTGGCTTTAGTATTACTGCAAGTGATGTCATCAGCGCAACAGATATTGATAATACACTGATAATTCAATCTTCAGATGGTAGTGCAATAAATCAAGTTAATGTAGATGCTTCTTTTGGTGATTCAGAAGTAGTGTATTTGAACGATGTATATTACGCTCAATATTACGATAGTGTTTTAAACTCAACATTATTAATAGAAATAGAACCGCCAATCGACGCAGTTTAGTCTATTAACTCGTAATCATTGTGGTTGCGAGTTATTTAAATTTTAATGCAAGAGCGATTCTATCAGTGACACCAGCTTTTTCAAATATATGGCTGACATGTCCTTTTACGGTTGATAGAGCAAGCTTTTCCTTTTGTGCAATCTCTTTATTGCTTAATCCATCAGCAATCATTAATGCAATATCTTTTTCTCTTTCTGTTAACAGTGGCATGAAATCAGGTTGATTTTTAGAGTTGCTTTTAATATATTTATTGATTATATAGCGTGTTAAATTAGAAAAAAGCCAATTATTTCCACCCTCAACACTGTTGAGCATTTTTAGTAAATTATTTTTATCTATGTATGAGTTCTCATACCCTCTGATTCCTTCTGTGAGGAGTGTTGAAGCATGATGTACTTCAGGCATAGCATTAAAAAGTAAAATAGTTGCAAAAGTGTAAGATTTTAATATTAGCAGTGAATTTTGAATATCAGAGACACTCATCTCATCAAACATTAAAATTGCAGGAACACTGTTTTTATCTAAGTAAGATATTAATTCTGAAAATTTTTCTATATGTATTGGTTGATATGAATCTAGCAAAGCTCTTTCCCAATGTTTTCTTATGGAGGACATATTTGTAAAGAGTATTATTTTTTTCATGACATCTACCTTTCACTTAGTACATTTTCTCTGGCACGCAATATCGGTTTTAAAATATAATCTAACACAGTTTTCTTACCGGTAATGATGTCAGCGTCCGCCGTCATACCAACCATAACATTCAGTTTTTTTTCTTCATTTCCTAAATAGTTTTTATCAGTTTTTATACGCACAAGATAGTAGCTCTGTTTATCAGTATCGTTGATGATAGTATCGGCACTAATATGCGTCACAGTACCTTCTAGCGAACCATATATTGCAAAATCATAAGCAGAAAATTTAACAATAGCCCGTTGTCCAGGAAATAAAAAAGCAATATCAGCAGGTCTTATTTTTGCTTCAACAAGTAAGTTGTCTTGAGTTGGAACAATTTCAATTATATTCATACCAGGTCTAACTACTCCGCCAACTGTATTTATAAGTAATTGTTTTATTGTTCCATCTACCGGAGAGCGTACAAATGTACGCTTTACCTTATCTTCTCTGGCTATATTAGCACTTTCTATTCTTGACATTTCAGCTTTTACTTCATTAAATTTTTCTTTAGCAATGTTTCTAAATTTAAACTGAAGTTCCAAAATATTGTTTTTTTGCTCATCTATAATAGAGGTAAGGCGGGGTATTGAAAGTTTAGTTGACTTCATCTGACCTTCAATCGTACCCGCTTCTCTTTGAAGTTTCAAATACTCCACTTCAGATACTATTCCCTTATCAACCAATGGCTTATTTAATGATAATTCTCTTAAAATCAGTTCATAGTTTTTAGTGAGATTACTTAATCTTGCTTCGGCTTCTCTTAGCTCATCTTTTTTTTGTTCTAAGCGGTGCTTATAGATTAATATGCTGTTTTCCAACTGTTCCTTATTGCTAAGGTATAGAGACTCCTCATACTTAATAAGTTCAGGTGAATTTTTTCTAATTGTGTCACCAACTTGAAAAGGCTTGCCTGTTGATTCTGCCAAAAGTCTAATACTCTTGGCTTGGAGTTCGTTATAGCGAAGTTGGCTCTCGGTAAAATTACTTACAAAACCTGTATCATCAATTTTTATAAGAATATCGCCTTTTTTTACTGCTTCTCCTTCTTGTACAAGAATTTCGCTTACAATCCCGCCTTCAAGGTTTTGTATAACTTGTATTTGAGTAGATGGAATAACTTTGCCTTGACCGCGAGTGAGTGCGTCAATTTCAGCATTGTAAGCCCAAAATATCAACCATATTATTACTAAAGCACTTACCCACAACATAAGTCTGGTACTTAATGTGGTATGCATAAGCATAGCTGAACTCACAGAGTTCATATACTCTAAATCTTCCTCATCTTTTACACGAAGTTTTTTAATATCTTTTTTTCGGTAGGAGTAATCTACAAATTTATCTTCAAGACTCATTATTTACTACCTTTTTTGGTGTATGCAACTGCTTGACTACATCAGCATAATCGCCATCTAAAAGAATTTTGCCTTTATCCATCAAAATCAATCTTTGTGTAATGACCAATAAGTTGTTTTTATGTGATATAAGAAGCATAGTACGATTTATATGATAACTCTTTATCGTTCTAATAAAGTTGTTTTCATGAGTACTATCCATAGAATTTGTAGGCTCATCAAGTAAAATAATAGGTGCCGGATGTATAAATGCCCGCGCAACACAAATAGATTGTTTTTGTCCGCCGGAGAGTCCATCGCCTCTCTCTCCAACCGGCATATCATAACCCATTGGATGGATGTCGGCAAAATCACTTACTCCACTGAGTTTAGAAACATACAAAATATTTTCATCACTTGCATCAGGTGAGCGCAGAATAATATTATCTTTTAGAGTACCTTGAAATAAGACTACATCTTGTGGTACATAAGAGATATTTCGTCTTAAATCAGCCGGATCAATCTGTTTTATGTCAATGCCGTCAATTAAAACAGAGCCATCCGTAGGCTCATAAAGTCCCAATATCAACTTTTCAATAGTTGTCTTTCCTGAGCCGTTAGTTCCTATGATACCAACAGCTTCTCCAGGATTAATGATAAAACTAACATCATCTAAAATTTTATGATCAGTATTTGGATAAGTGAAACTAACATGTTGAAACTCTATTTTCCCCTTAAAAGAAGGGCGTTCTACAAAATTCTTCCCTTCTTCGCGTTCAACATCTAATTTCATAATTGAGTTAATTGCATCATAGGCTGTTTTTGTTTGTTGAAAATTTGCGATTAATGATGCTACCTGACCTAGAGGTGCCAGCATCCTTGAACCTAGCATAACAACAGCAATCAATCCACCCATGCTTAAAGTTTTTTCTCCAATCGCATATACACCGCCAATAACTAAAGCCACTGTATTTAACTGGACTACAAAATTAACGAAAGTTGAAATGGAGTTTGATAATATTTTAGATTTCAAACCTTTTTGTGCAACATCACCTGTGGCTTCTTCCCATTTCCATTGATACTGACCGCTAATTCCTAACGCCTTTATAGTTTCTAGAGCAGATAATGATTCAATTAAAACAGAGTTTTTGTGCGCTGATGCTTCATAGGTACTTTGAACACTTCGTCTCATAGGCTTCTCAACAATTGCGCTGTAAATAATAATCACGAAACTGCTAATTAGTGGAATAGCAATTAACCAACCGCCGATGATATAGATAATAAATAAAAAGATAATAGTGAATGGTAAATCAATCATGGTAGCAATAGACGATGCAGTAAAAAAACCTCTTATAGAGTCAAAGTCTTTTAAGTTACTGGCGAAAGACCCAACAGAGCGAGGCTTGGAAGCTATTTTTAAATTTAATACATGCTCATATATCATTGATGACATAATAACATCGCTTTTTTTAGCAGCATTTTCAAGAAAATAGGAGCGCAGAAATTTTAAAACTATATCAAATATATAAATGACGACAATACCAGTGGCAAATATCCACATTGTATCTATGGCATTATTCGGTACAACTCTGTCATATATATTCAGAGTGAAAATTGGACTTGCCATTACAAAAAGGTTTATTAAAAAAGAAGCAATAATTACATCCATATAGACACCTCTGGAGTAAGCCAATGTTCCCCAAAACCAGTGACGATCCTCATGTTTTAACAAGCGTTTGTGGGCATCCTTGTAATGATGTTCAGGTTTAAGTAAAAATGCAAAATCAATATACTCAGCTTCTAAAAATTCTGTTTCTACCCAATTTTCACCATCTTCAACTTCAGGAAGTATTATTTTTGCATATTTTCTATCAGGGCTTATCTCTGTTAAAATACACGCTTTTTCATTTTTGTCATCACCTTTTAAAATCAGAATAACAGGCAGAAGCAACGGGGATATATCACTAAATGAGTAATTTACTAACTTAGAGCTAAATCCAGCTCGATGTGCTGCACGATGAAAAGCAGATTTTGAACCATCAGAACCAAGTGAAAAAAGTTTTGGAGTAACCCTACCAGATGGAATCGGCAAATCTGCAATCAACGCATCCGCACTATATGGACGATTATAGAGCTTGGTAAAAATTACCAAGCACTCTAAAAGAGGGTTTTCAATCATACTATTCAACTGTCACATTCATCTCTTCTAGGATTTTACCAGTATATGATAAAATCTGATAGTAGGAGATTAAGCGGTCGTATTCAGCTGTAGTTTTGCGATTTCTAGCATTGTTATACTCAAGTTCAATATTTAAAAGGTCAATAATGCTTCTTCTTCCAAGCTCATGCTCTTTTTGATAATCGGCAACAGTCTCAGCACTTGCTTTTATTGTGCTATCTAGATGGTCAAGTTGTTGCTTAGTTGACTCAAATGTTTGCCATGCTATCTCTGTATAAGCCTGTATATAGCGTCTTGCATCTGCAAGTGTGCTGTTTTTGTTAAGTAGTCTGTGTTGATTTGCTTGTTTATTTGCTTTATCTGCCAAACCATTGAAAATATTATAGTTTAACACAAGCAGAGCGTTGTAGCCAGAATCTTCCTCAAACGCGCTTGGATTTGGACTACTTAAATCAGTAGAAACACCATGCACATTTTTATTCCAATAAGATTCCAGCTTAATATCTGCGGTTGGATAATAAGGTGCGTTTGAGCGTTTTAATGCTGCGTCTGCAACCTGAATATCCGCTTGAGAAACATGTATAGTCGGATGGTTTTTCATAGCAATTTCTACCAAAGAGGTTAAGTCATTAGCAGGAATATTTCCAATTATTGGCTTTTCTAAATCTTTTGCAGTTATTGCACCCGGTAAAATACGCTTAAAACTAGAGATAGCATTGTCATAATTTTGCCCTGCCAAATACTGGATACTTAGAGCATTTTCATAACGCGCAAGTGTCTGCTTATAGTCAGAACTACGCCCGACTCCTGCGTTAACCTTCTCTTCTATTTGCGAGAGATACTTTTTGTGAACATCAACATTCTCTTTAGAAATCTGAAGCAACTCATGTGTTCTGAGCACTTCTATATAGTATGTCGCAGTTGAGAGAGCCAATTCATTTGAGCTCTCTTTAACTTTATCACCTGCGGATAAAATAAGTGCTTTTTGTTGTTGTACTCCATAAACTGTGTCAAAACCTGCGAATATATTTTGAGTTAATGTAGCAGAAGCGTCTTGGCGTGTTAAGTTTTCGCTCTCTCTCCCATTAGCTATTGTCTTTGTTACCTCTGGACCAACGGAGTAAGACAAATCAACCGATGGTAAATAATCAGCTTTTGCACGAGTTAATAACTCTTTTTGTGTGTTGTGATCCTCTTTTTTCATTTCAATCTGAGGGTGTGTCTGAATCGTTTTTTGAACAGCGTCAGTAATAGACATAGCATTTACCAATGCCGGCATCATAACTATTGATAACAATATCGCTCGTTTCATCTTATATCCTTAATGTTGTAGTAACTTTAGTATACTACTGAAAATATTAAGTTTTTCTTAATTTAGTCAACAGGAGTGCAAAGAGTGCAAGTTAGAGTTTATTATGAAAATAATCCTTTAAAACCATAATCTCTAAAAACCCTTAAATACAGGGCTTTCATACAAACTTTTGTTTTTAGTTTTTAAAAATCAAAATCTTCACATAAAAATAGGCACGATTTTAGACTCTATTTTTGATAAAAATTTCTCATTTTTTTTATTTTATTATTCTATTACACAACGAAATGGTATCTTAGCGTAGAATATTACATGATTTGTATGCAAAGTATCATTATTGGTATTATTAAATCCATAATAATTGGATTATCTATATAATATTATTGATTTTATAGTATAATACTCTCTATGAAAACAATAGAATTAAGAAATGCTTTGCCATTGTCCATATTTTCTCATGAAATGCTTTATTCATTGCTTGAACAATCAGTTACTAATGTCAATGATAAAATTTCAAATCTTGTAAAAAGTGGTGAACTCGTAAGACTAAAAAAAGGTTTTTATACTTTTTCAAAAGCTTATCTTAGAAGACCAATAGATTTAATCAGTGTTGCAAATACACTTTATAGCCCATCATATGTATCTTTTGATTATGCATTAAGCTATTATGGAATGATACCTGAGAGGGTAAGTGAAATAACATCTGCAACAAGTAAAAATGAAAAGCTTTTTGAAACACCTCTTGGAAGATTTAGCTATAAAAAAGTACCACTTCAAGCTTATTCTTTAGGTGTTGATTGGTTTTATGATGATGTTGACGGTGGAAGATTTATAGCAACACCTGAAAAAGCTTTGTGCGACAAGATAAGATATGATAGAGGGATTGGCACACTTACTCAAAGTGCAATGGTAGAATATCTTAAATATGATTTACGATTAGATATCACAAAGTTATTGGATTTCGGACTTATAGAAGAAATTGCAACAGCATATAGATCTAAAAATTTAAAAACATTGTCACAGCTAGTTGAAAAAGGAAAACTATGACACATCCTGCACTTATAAAAATGTTAGAAAAATATGATTTGTCAAACTCCAATAGTAGCTATGATGCTTTAAGAGAGATACTTCAAGAAATAGTGTTGCTGGGTCTTTATGATGCAGGATTTTTTAAACATGCTGCTTTTTATGGTGGAACGGCACTTAGAATACTTCATAATCTTCCAAGATTTTCAGAAGACTTGGACTTTTCACTTCTTGAGATTAACCCAAATTTTAATTTAAAACCTTATGAAGAAGCAATCATCTCAACTTTAAAAGCTTTTGGCTTTGAAGTGACAATAGAAATCAAAGAGAAAAATAACAGTAGTGCCATAGCATCAGCATTTGTAAAGGGTAACACCATAGAACATCTTATAAATATCAATGCACCAAAAGATATAACAAATAAAATTCACAGAGATCAAGCAGTAAAAATAAAACTTGAAGTTGATACCAACCCACCATTAGATTTTGAAACAGCAAATATAATCAGACTAACTCCAAGACCTTTTTCTATAAACGCATTTACTTTACCATCACTTTATGCAGGGAAAATACATGCAATTTTATGTCGTGCATGGAGTACAAGACCAAAAGGGCGAGACTGGTATGATTTAGTTTGGTACATAGCAAATGATGTAGAGCTAGACTCTATTCATCTAAAAGCTAGACTCTCTCAAAGTTGCAAGTATTTAGAAGAAAATAACATACAGATCCCAACTGAACTCACAAAACAAACCATTAAAGATTTGCTTTTACAAAGGATAGAAACTCTTGATGTAGAAAAAGCAAAAAAAGATGTACAACCTTTTATAAAAGATATTAGAGAAATTGAGCTTTGGTCTAAAGAGTTTTTTGTAGCAGTGATTGATAATTTAAAAGTGAAGTAGTTTGGCTATGACTTTAGAGCAACTCCATCACAAACTCCAATATTTAGAATCTCAAAAAGTACAACTTGAAAATGAGATTTTGAGAGCCAAAAAACAAATAGAGCAGCTCTCACCTTTTACAAAAGAGCAAAAAATTGAACTTTTTAAATCTCTTTTTATAGGCAGAAGTGATGTGTTTGCAAAATATTGGGTGAGTAAAGATGGGCTCAAAAAAGGGTATTCTCCTGCAACTTACACTTTTAAAGGAAGTGATTATATCCCTGTTTCAAATGAGATTATTCAACAACATCTTGAGGGCAAAATCAGACTTGGCACATATGTTGTAGTAAATCAGACTATGGCGAAATTTTTAGTGATTGATTTGGATAAAGCCAGTTTTGTTAAAGATGCAAGAGCAATCAAACAAATTTCATCAACTCTTGGATTAAAGCCACTTTTTGAGCTTTCAAAATCTGGCAACGGTATCCATATTTGGTACTTTTTTGAACTTCCTATAAAAGCAAAAGATGCAAGAAAACTAGGTGATATTATGATCACAAAAGCGATGGATGCAAGTAGTGGAATCGATATGACAAGCTATGATAGGATGTTTCCAAACCAAGATTTTGTAGCTCCTGATGCACTTGGGAATTTAGTGGCACTGCCACTGCATTATGGCTCAAGAAATGAAAATAAAACAGTTCTTATAGATATGGATACGATGCAACCATTTGCAAATCAGTGGGAAATTTTGCAAAACATATCAAAAATATCCATCTATCAAGTGGCAGCAATTCTAAGGGAGCATTTACTAAACTCAAATAGTGATGAAAACCTTATGCCATGGGAAATCAAGCAAGATAAACCTCTTGCGTTTCCAAAAACAACAAAAGCCGTATTGTATGATGCTCTCTATATCGAAAAACAAAACCTCTCTAAAGGAGTCTTAAATAAACTTCAAAGACTCTCAAGCTTTTCAAATCCGGAGTTTTTTTTGTTGCAAAATTTACGAAAGTCAACTTTTAACACTCCAAGAATCATTACGACATTTGATATCAATGAAAGATACATTATAGTTCCAAGAGGGCTTACAAACAAGGTTTTAAATCTTTTTAGCGCTCACAAAGCAAAGCTCTTTATTGAGGATAAGAGATTTATAAAACCAGTTGATAAATTAAATTTTACGCTCACTTTAAAAGATGAACAGCAAATAGCACTTGAAAAAGTTTTAAATCAAGATTATTCTGTTTTAATAGCACCTCCAGGATTTGGCAAAACAGCAGTCGCATCAGCAGTTCTCCAAAAGAGAGGTGTCAATACACTCATACTAGTAAATAAAAGTAATCTTCTTGATCAATGGGTTGAGCGACTTTGTGAGTATTTCCAAATAGATAAAAAAGCCATCGGCAAGCTTGGAAATGGAAAGAAAAAGCTAACTTCAAATTTAGATATAGCTACTTTACAATCACTAAAAAATAGACCTGAAATTATTGAAGAGTATTCACAAATCATCATTGATGAAGTGCATCACATCCCTGCAGTCTCATTTGAAATACCTCTTAGGAAGTTTAAAGGCAAATATGTTTTAGGACTAAGTGCAACACCTGCAAGGCAAGATGGCATGCATCCAATTATGTTCATGCAGTGTGGTGAAATAGCTTATGAGTCAAAAAAAGAAATTAAAAAAATTCATACTTTAAAAACGGTTGTTTCACCATTTGAAGCATTGAGTGATGATTTTGCACTTATTTTAAATGAGATAGTCGAAGATTTTTATAGGAATAATCTCATAATTTCAGAGATAGAAAAACTAAAAGACAGAAATATTTTGGTGCTTAGTGAGCGAATTGAGCATTTAAATATTTTATATCATCTACTAGATGCTAAAGGCTTGAAACCTACTCTTGTACATGGCGGACTAAAATCAAAAATGAAAAAAGAGTTTTTAAAAGAAGCTAATACATCCTCGATTATTTTATCTACAAGTAGTTTTATTGGAGAAGGGATTGATTTTTCACATCTTGATGCTATTGTCTTCACAATGCCAGTATCGTACTGGGGAAGAATAGTTCAGTACCTGGGTCGGATCGGAAGAGATGGACAAGAGTGTATTGCTATTGATTTTTTTGATGAAAACACTCCGATGCTCAGATCAAGTTTTCATAAGAGGCAACGAGGATATAAAAAGATGGGATATGTGCCATTAAAGCACATGGTTCGACAAGTTCACCACGAACGAAAACTAGGTTATGCAAGAAGTCAAATAAGAAAGGATTGTTCTAATGAAAATACGAGTCTATTATGAAGACACCGATGCTGGAGGGATTGTTTATCACTCAGCTTATTTAAATTTTTGCGAGCGTGCCAGAAGCGAAGTTTTTTTCAAAAAAGGATTAACTCCAATTTTAAGCAGTGGTCATTTTGTGGCAAAAAAATTAGAAGCTGACTATATAAGCAGTGCTAAACTTGGAGATGAGCTAGAGGTTGTAACCAAACTTGTGGAGGTTAGGGCGGCTTCGTTTGTGCTTTTACAAACCATTTTTAAAGATAACGGGATACCCTCTGGGCACAAAAAAATATTTGAGATGAGCATTACATTAGCATACATAACTTTTGAAGGCAAACTTCAAAAGATTACAAAAGATGTTGAAGAGTTGGTAGAATCACTCTTTGGAAGATGATTTATAAGGGATAAATTTGGATACAGAGGGCTGTAGTAGTTTGATAGGATAAATCATCTGATTGTTTAGATTTTCAATATCATACTCTCTTTTTTGTCCATTGATAATATATGAAAAGTAGTCTATTCCAACAGTCGTTGTATAGTTAATCCAGTCATAAACAATATCGTTGCCTAAAATAGAATTTGTTTCAATTAACACATCATTGTTCTGAGTGATAGAATTTGCAATTATCATATTTTTTCTATCTTGATATTGAGTCATAGAGAGCAGCAGTGGATTGTAGTTTGTTTGTGTCGACAATACATTCGTAACATCAACATCATAGAGTGTAAGCTGAGACATTATCATACCGCTTTTAACAATAGGCGTATTGACAAAAAATGAACCTCCGGCAATCTTTGAATTATTTTTTAACTGATTTTCCAAGCTTGTTATCTGCAGAGGAATAGAAATTTTTACTACACTATTTTTATTTACGCCATTTCTTTGTTTAAATGCATACTCTTGATATTTAGACAGCTGTTCGCCAATTTCAGATTTGTCGTAAAATACTACAAGCGGTGATACTGATTCATTTAAAAGCAAATCGCTCTGAGCTCGATAATCTATCCCGCCATAGTAGAGATATTTAGATGTAGTTTGTGTATCTTTTTTGTTAATTGTCGGAAAGTATATATTTATTTGAGGATTGATTTTTGAAACAATCTTTTCACCTGTTTGGGTTAAGGGAGCTATAACATAAGAAAAACCATCTGCTTGAATTTTATTTAAGGTTTTTAAAATCTCTTCATAGCTCTCGTCTTCTATTTTATAACTTTTTAATTCAAAAGGGCGATTTTTGGACACTAAATATGCAAATGATGCGTTTGCTGTAGAAGCCGCATATCTACCTATCGTATTATGTGGAAGAAGCAGAGCGATGCGGAGTTTATTTCCTGTTGCAGCTGGTTTGGAATTTGAGACTGATAAATGCTCCGGAGCTGTTTTTTCCAATAATTTTTCTTGCACAGGGTCCATATTTTGTACTTCTGATATTGGAAGCGGAATGTTTGAAATTGAAAAATTATCCGAAAATAGAACAATCGGCAATAGCAGTGTAAAAATATATAATCTTATCATAGGCAACTCTTTATGGTTTTTAGGTCATTAAATGCAATTTTTTTGTCATCCGGATTTCTAAGCAGATGGTTCGGATGGTAAATTGGAATTAATTTATAATCTTTAAAGTCTATAACATGTCCTCTTACGCTTTGAAAATTATCATCTTCTGATGTAACTTTAGCATAAGCATCCTTACCTAAAGTTATGACTACTTTTGGTTTTACAAATTCTATTTGTGAAAATAGGTAATCTTTGCATGAATCCCACTCGGAAGTTGACGGAGTATTTGAATTTAACGGCTTGCATTTTATGGCATGTGTAAAGTATAAATCTTTTGTCTTTAAGCCTAAAACATTTTCTATCATATTTGTTAAAATCTCACCGCTTCTGCCGCAATAGTAAGAGTTTGTGCTGTCTTCACCTAATGAAACTGTATAATCAATTATCATTATATCGGCATTTGGATTTCCAAAACCGCTCATACTTTGTGTTCTTGATTTGCTAAGGTCGCATAAGTGACATGTAGATATGTTTTTTGTTAATTCATCAAGATTACGAGGCTTTTCATTTGAACTTATTTGATTTACAGAAAATGAATCGCTATACTCAAAACCAAGAGCTTTTAGCCGATATAGATTTTGTAAGAGAAGTAAATTTTGAAATGACTTCAATGTTAGCCTTTTTTGCAATTAGAACATAGTTGTGAGTATATTTAAAGTGTGGTTAAAATTTACTTTATATTTTTCAGCTAGAATTAGACAAAGTATTTTTGGAGAACAATTTGAATATAGAAAATGATATGTTAGAGATAAACAATTTCACATTAACATCTTCAAGAGAAATACAGAAAATACTGGAAAATGTCAAAAATATAGACAAAGAGAATATTTTAATTCATATAGTCTCTTTTATGCATAATACTGTTTTAGTTCAAAGTTTAAAAACAGAATTAAACAATATATTTCCTCAAGCAAAAATCGTTTTACTCAAACATAGCGATAAAACAAAAACAGAATTAACAATATATTCCACAAACAAAGAGATTGATAAAAAAAATCTAGAAAATGAAATACTTCAAGAACTCTCAGTACAAACAACGCAAAAAGAGTCAGCTATAGGAGAGTATAGAAATAAGCTCTTTAGCAGATACTTTACGGATCATCTCACAAATCTTCCAAATACCTATAAACTTAGAAGTGATTTGGATGATCATGATAAATTTGCTTTGGTTATATTTAATATAGATAATTTTCAAACAATTAACAATTTTTACGGCTATATTGTTGGGGATTATGTGATTGAAAGAGTTGGAAAATATCTTCAGGAAAAAATTTCAGAACATTATATTTATAAATTATCAGGTGATGAATTTGCTTTTATAATAGACAGAGATATCGGGTTTTATGAGCTAAAAGAGTATCTAGAGAATCTTTACAAAAAGATAAAAAATATCGTTATTGAGTACCAAAATATTAATATATATGTAGATTTTACATTGGCATCATCTACAAATAGAGATAATAAAAACATATTTTCAAAAGTTTCAATGGCACTAAAATACGCAAAAGAAGTAGGTGCAAAATTTTGGATATATGAAGATAGAATGAATTTTGAAAATGAGTATGAGAGAAATTTAAATCTATCAAGCATTGTCAGGGATGCTGTTGAAAACCTAAATATTATGCCATACTACCAAGCTATAGTAGACTCTAAAACATCAGAGATAAAAAAGTATGAGTGCTTGGCAAGACTCATGGACAAAAATGGAAAAATGTTGTCACCGGCCATTTTTATACCTGTGGCGAAAAAGATAAAAGTTTATAAGGTTATAACAAAAACAATAATTGACAAGTCTTTTGAAACATTTGAGAATAGCGAATTTGAATTTGGCATAAATCTCTCCATTGATGATATTATGAGCAGTGAAATTTTTAACTTTATTATAGAGAAGTTAAAAAATTCAAAAGCTTCAAAAAGAGTTATTTTTGAACTGCTTGAATCTGATGCAGTTGAGGATTTTAAAAAAGTTGACCGTTTTATTTCAGAGATAAAAAGATACGGTGCGAAAATAGCCATAGATGATTTTGGCAGCGGATACTCAAACTTCGGGTATTTAACTAGAATGAGTGCTGATTTTATAAAGATAGACGGCTCTTTAGTTCAAAACATCGATGTCGATAAAAATGCATTTTTTGTAGTGGAAACCATCGTCGATTTTGCAAAAAAATTGGGTATTAAAACAATAGCAGAATATGTTCATTCAAGTGTAATAATGGATATTGTAAAAGATTTGGGAGTTGATTACGCTCAAGGGTTTTATATAGATGAGCCATCCATAAGTTTATCAAAAAATTAGTTTTTTAAAATAGAAAAAGGAAAATAGTGACAAAAAAAATATTAGCAATCCTCTCAAGCATCGCCGTAGTAACTCTATTTTGGTATTTAGTCGGGGAAGTTTTTGTTTTAAAAGATAACGGGGTGCCATTGGAGCATAAAAACTCTTTTTCAAAACTTCAATGTGTCTCTTATGCGCCTTTTTCAAAAGATCAATCACCATTTGATAGTAAGTTGGCGATTTCAGAGGATTTGGTGAGAGAAGATTTGGTTCTGCTTGCAAAATATACGGACTGTATTAGAACTTATTCAACAGTTGGGTTGGAGATGGTTCCAAAAATAGCCAGAGAGAATGGTCTAAAAATGCTCATGGGTGCATGGGTAAGCAGTGATAAAGTTTTAACACAAAAAGAGATAAACGCGCTTATTAAACTTGCAAATGAAAATCAAGATATAGTTAAAGCGGTTATCGTAGGAAACGAAGTTTTACTCCGTGGTGATGTTTCAGAGACAGTGTTGGCAGGTTACATTAAGCAGGTAAAAGAAGCACTTCCAAATACCGAGGTTACATACGCAGATGTCTGGGAATTTTGGGTTAAACATCCTAAAATAAGAGAAGTAACTGATTTTGTAACGATTCATATTTTGCCGTATTGGGAAGATGACCCGATGAATATTAGCCAATCAATCGGTCATTTGGCAGATGTAAGAGGTGAAGTAGAAGCCATTTTAAAAGATAAAAATATATTAATAGGCGAAACAGGCTGGCCGTCAGAGGGCAGAATGAGAGAAGATGCCGTTCCAAGCAAAATAAATCAAGCAGTTTTTGTTAGAGAGTTTGTAAAATTAGCCGAAAAAGAGGGGTGGAAATATAATATTATAGAAGCGTTTGACCAACCGTGGAAAAGAGTAAGCGAGGGTGCAGTCGGCGGTTTTTGGGGACTTTTTGATAAAAATAGAGTCGATAAAAAAGTTTTTGACGGCGATGTTTCAAACTTTCCAAACTATAAACCGTTGGCGCTGGGTTCAATTTTTCTTGTTTTAGCATTTTCTTTTTTATTAAAAAGCTCAACTCTCTCGACTAAAAAGATAGTTATATTTAGCTCGATTAATACTCTTTTTGCTATTTTATTTATGCTTCAAATTGAGCAGTACAGCGTTACTGTCAGAACCAGTATAGAACTATTGTGGGCAGTTCTTGTCGTTATAACACACCTGCTTATATACTATTTTTTACTCTACCACATTGCGTATGGCAAAAAACCGCAAATCGCAACTTTGGAGAAAATTTTAAATCAAAAGGTACTGTTTTATATCTCTTTTGTTTTTGTTCTCATCTCAAGCATCGCACTTGCTTATGAGGGAAGATATAGAAATTTCGAGATATATATCTTCAGTATCTCGGTTATCTCCTTTTTGTGGCTTTATAGAGGCAAATTTGAGGATATTGATTTTGGCAAATTTGGAAAAGCATCTTCCTTGATTCTTCTATTAACGACAATTACTATTTTTATAAACGAAACATATCTAAATACTTTTTCAGATGTATGGATTTTAATCTCACTGGGATTTGCATATATTTTATATAGCGGCAGCAAAAAAATAGCATATAGCGAACTTAAAAATTTTGCATTGTATATAGTGCTGTTTTTTGTATTCTTTACCTATTTAAAATCTAGTTATTTGGCAAATAGCGATTTTGCGGCTGAGTGCAGTGTTTCTGTGGATTCCGCTCTCTGTGTTATAAGAGAATCGTTGGCAAAATTTTTACATCTTGGGAGATTGGAGATTTTTGCAGTAATTGTTGCTGTTGTCGCATTTTTTGCAAACAATAGATATCTCTCTGTATTGTCACTCTTCGTTAGTATGGGAGCTGTTTTGTTGTTTAACGCATCTCTTGGTTCAGCAGCGTTTGTTTTGTCTATGTTTCTTGTTTTAAAAGCATTTAATAATAAAAGTAAACTAATTAAAGATAATTAAAGAGGCTTAAATAAGCCTCTTTAATACTACTCAGCAACCTCTACTATAACAGGAGTTGATTCCCACACACCATGTTTTGTACAGTATGCATGAGCAACAAGATTTAATTTTTTACCCATTGGTCTGATATTGAAAGTAACAGTAGTATGAGATTTCTCATTTCCTAAAGTACCGGCTACAAAATCAGCTCTTGCTAAAAGAACTTCACCATTATAAAGTGCAATATTTGCAATGTAGTGATCGAAATCATCCGGATGAGTATATTCGTTACCCATTTTTACAGTCACAGAAAATATTTCTCCATGTTTTGCTGTATCAGCACAGTGGATAAACGGTGAGTGACGGTCAATATAATCTTTTTTACTTTCTCTTTCTACGGTATCTATATCTACATAACGATTGATTGTTGGCATATTAATTCCTTTATTTTTTTTGTCCGGCATTGTAACTCTAATATCATTTATAAAAAACATTAATAAGAGTTTATTTGTCTTGATTAAGTTTTATTTAATTTATAAGCATTTAACAAAAAAATAGATAAAATCGCGCTATTAATATTGAAACAAAGAGTATGTTTATGATAAAACCATTACTGATAGAGATTGGCGTAGAGGAACTTCCTGCGGTTCCGCTTTTAAAAGAATTAAAAAACATTGAAAAAAAATATGCTGATATTTTAGAAAAAAATTCACTTTTGTGCGAGTTTGAATTTTACTATACTCCGCGTCGCCTTGTTATCTGGCATAGAGAGTTTAAAACTATGCAAGATGACAGCGTGGAGGAGTTTTTCGGAGCCCCGATTAGTGTTGCATTCAAAGATGGCGAACCAACTCCTGCCGCTCATGGTTTTGCAAAAAAGTGCGGAGTAGGCATAGATGACATCTCTAAAACTATGAAAGATAACAAAGAAGTTCTTTACTACAAAAAAGATTTAAAGGGCAGGGAGTCGGTTCTGCTTCTGCCAACAATCATAGATGAGTGGATAAAATCATTAGAGTTTGGAAAATCTATGAGATGGGGAAGTTTGGATGAGAGTTTTATCCGTCCTATTCGTTGGTTAAATGTACTTTTTGGCGATGAGTTGGTAGATGTAGAGCTATTTGGCGTAAAATCTTCAAGTAAAACATTTGTACACCGTATCAGCAATTTTGAGGCTTTGGAAATCAGCGGTGTAAAAGAGTATTTTGAAACACTGCAAAATGGCGGTGTTACCCTTTTTCCAGAGCTTAGACGAGAGACTATTTTAAACAACTTTGCATCTCTTGAAAAAAATAACAGAGTTAAGATAGAGATTGATGAAGATTTGCTAGATGAAGTAGTTGCTATTACCGAACATCCTACGGCAATTTTAGGCTCGTTTGATATAGAGTTTTTAAAACTTCCACCTGAGGTTATTATCACTTCAATGAAAGAGCACCAGAGGTATTTTCCTGTTTTTAAAGAGGGCAAGTTAATAAACAAATTTGTTGTAGTTTCAAATGCTTTGACAGATGATTTTTCAAAAGTTATAGAAGGTAATGAGAGAGTTTTACGCCCTCGTTTGGCAGATGCACTTTTCTTTTACAATAACGATTTGAAAAAGGGGCTTAGTACAAACGGATTGGAAAAAGTCGTCTTTATGAACGGTCTTGGAAGTGTTGCCGATAAGATAGAGCGCGAGAGAAAAATCGCAAATACTCTTTTTGACATGTACAAACCAAACGACTCAAATAAAGAGATGCTAAATCGTGCCATATCTCTCGCAAAAGCTGATTTGATGAGCGAAATGGTTTATGAGTTTACAGAGCTTCAAGGTCTTATGGGATGTTATTATGCAAAAGCGTTGGGGGAGAGCGATGAAGTTGCAACTGCCATAAAAGAGCAGTACCTACCTGATGGAGAAGATAGCGCGCTTCCATCGACTTCTATGAGTGCAATTGTTGCCATGAGTTTAAAGCTAGACACTCTTTTGGGACTATTTAGCGTAAATCAGATTCCAACAGGCTCACGCGACCCTTTTGCACTGCGTCGTGCCGTAAATGGTCTTATAAGAGTTACAAAAGAGCATAACTTTGAGTTTGATATAGTTAAAACTTTAACAGATTTAAGTCAAGGTTATTCTGAGTTTGACATGTCAAAACTTGAGGCATTCTTTTTGGAGAGATTGAGACAATATTTTAAAGTAAATCCATCTATTGTTGAAGCCGTACTCTCCTCGGGCGAGAGAGAATTGCTTGCCATTGGCAAGAAGATAGAAGCTTTGAATATTATGGTAAATAGTGAAGGTTTCGGCGAATATTTCTCTACATTTAAAAGGGTTGCAAATATTACTAAAGAGATTGACATGTTAAATGAGTTTAGTGTTGATGCCGGCCTATTTCAAGAAAAAGCAGAAGAAGCACTATTTAGCAGATACAGTCAGGTTTGTGCAGTGAAATATATTTCTTATGAAGAGGAGCTTGATGCACTTTTTAGCCTCAAGCCTGAGCTTGATAAATTTTTTGATGATGTAATGGTAAATGCTGAGGATGAGGCTATAAAAAATAACAGAAAATCTTTAGTAGCTTCTATCTATAAAAGTATTTTAAAAATTGCAGATATAAAAGATATAAGTTTTTAACTTATTTTCTCTTCTATTAGCATTTTCTTTGATGTAAGTGCTTTTACGAGAGAGTTTTTTATTGAGAGATATGAAGCTCTATTTTGAATTAAAATTTTCTCTTCACTCTTCTCTCGTCTTATAAGCGAGTCAATCTCTCTTTTTATGTTGTTATACTTGATAAGTTTAGTTTTGTTGACCATATTGGATGCAAGCTTGCTTTTTCTCTCTTTTAAAAGCTGAATTTCACGCTTTATCTTTTGAATATCATCTCTTAAAACATCTTTTTCTGAATCATTTTTTGTTCCATTTAATGTATCTGTATATATATTTAGTCTTTTTGTGGCATAGACTAAACTTTGTGATATCTTCTCTATCTCTTGGCTTATATTACTATTATATTCTACCGGAGAGATGCCATTAATATAAAAATCAACGATGCTCTCTTGCAATAAAGCTATCTTATCTTTTATATCTTCTAGCGAAATTTCTGTTTTAATGTATATTTTAACTATCGATAGCATAGAAACAACATTCCATTTTAATCCGTTTGGCGCTTCTATCTCTGGAACTTTATATTTTTGCCCGTTTAAAACTACAATATTTAGAGAGTAGTATTTTAAAAAATCCATCACATATCTGTTTGATGCGCTTATTTCTGAGAGTAATAAGGTTGCGATATGTCCAAATACTTCTTTAAAATTAATTCTAAATATATATCCGGAAAATCCTTTAAAAAAATTATCGTTATGGTCAAAGGAGTTTGTTAACTCTTCTGTTATTATTGATTGAATAAATGAAAAAGCATATTTTTCATAAGTTATGTTGTTGATTTTTTTATCGAGCATATATATGTCAACAAACTGTTCTGCGACAATATAGAAGAAATTTTTGTTTTCATCTTTTAGGAAAAAATTGTTATAAAATGATTTAAGCTCCTCCTCATCAAGCCCGTTGAATCTATTTGCAATTGTACCTTTCTCTTCCTCTTGTACCTCGCGTATATTGTCGTTATCAAATAGTTTTATAAATATTTGACTGTTTTTAATAATAATTATGTCGCTTTTATGAAGCTCAAATGCCTCTCTGATTGCATATTTTAAAAGTTCTTTTTTGTTTATCTCTTCATTTGTAATATTGTTTACAAAATGGCTCAGATAGAGAGTTAACTCTTTTTGCAGACATATTAAATCATCTTTGCCGTTGTAATCATATTGAATAAAATTTTCATTTTCGTCTATAATATCAATAATCGCATCTATGTTTATGCTATCTTTTGGCTCTATTTTATATGGAAAAATTTTAATACGAAGTTGAGTTTGCGACATTTTAAATAAAATATAGCCTACTGATTCAAAGTGCTCCTTAAAAGCTTGTTTAATTTTTGCTTGAGTTTCTATATTTGAAAGAGATATATCTTTGAAGTGTTCATTTAAGTATGAAAAAATTTTTTGATTACGCTCCTCGGTCCATATAAAATCTACCGATGGAGTTTCAATAATTGTTTTTAAATAAATTTTTAATTTTTGCAATATCATTTTACAATACTGACTTATGGGATTTTAAATTTTTAGATAGCTGTAACATTGTTTTCCTAACAATATAATAAGCCATTAGCGGAAAAAACAAGTTGCAATTCGACCATCTTACAGCTGTAAGATTCGTAACTTTCCGTCCTTACCTCACGATAAGTTTAGCTTTATACTTAATAAGCCTCATTTTACTATATGATTTTTAAGAAAAGCTAAAATTAATTTTCTATATAGTTTTTTTGTTGATTTGCTTCATTTAAAATTGTAGCAATTTCTACATATCCATTTTCAATGGCAAGCATAAGCGGCGTTTTTCCATCCAAATCTTTAACATCTGTCTCTGCCCCGTTATCAATCAATAGTTTCGCAATCTCATAAAAGCCATTTTTAACAGCTAAATGCAAAGCGCATGTTCCAAGCGAGTTTTTAAAATTTACATTACTTCCATGCTCTATTAGCAGTTTAACAAGCTTGTAATCTCCACAGCATGCACTTGGAAGCAGCATTGTGTATCTATTTTCAAAAACTTCATCAGGATTCTGCTTGTTGTTTAAATAGTGCAAAATAGTTTGATATTGCGATGTATTTGTTTTTCTACAATATTTTGAATTTTTATTTGCAAGTTTTTTACATACTTGGTTTAATACAATATGTCTATCATGCTCTTGCAGTATGTTTTTGTTAAATTCTATAACTTCATCATCTTTAAATAAAAAATATGAAATCAGCACTATAGAGTGGATAAAAAATGGCAAAAGAAAGAGAATATACCAGTAAGATTTAAGCTCTTGATTTATGAAAAAATAGGCACCGATAGTAATCAAAAACAGAAGTAAAATAGCAACAAAAACCATAATAAAACTATTTTTTACTTCAAACGGCACTCTTGGAAGAAATTTTTTTAAACTCTCATCTTCTGATCTTATATAAGCCGTGTTTTCTATGCCGGCAGAAAAAGATGATGCAATAATTTCTCCCAGAACAAGAAGCATAATGGAGTATATTTTGTTTAGATTCCAAAAAAATTCCATCTCTAACATCTTGTTGATTATAAAACCAATTGTTGCCAATCCAATAAAGAGAGATAAATAGATGGCAGTCGGCGAGATGTAAGCTGTGCCATTTAAATCTTTGAGTTGCGATAATTTTAAAACAGTTTTAAAAAGATAGTAAGAGTTTAAAAGAAGTAAAATAAGCAAAAAAGTATCAAGCAAAATAGAGTCAAATTTAGTATGAAAAAATAGATATATCAAACTAAGAACAGAAGAGATAATTAAAAGATTTTTTTCTTTTACTAGGTTATCTCTCATTTCATCCAACTTTTCCTTTTCTTAATGATACATAAAAATATCTTTTTTTGCTTATGATGTCTTTATAATTGACGGAGGAAATGTTGAAAAAGCTCTTTTAAATGCGTTTGCTCTTACATCTTTAAATTTCCCGCCTGCAATCGGCGGCAAAAAATATGCAAGCTCTTGGCTCTCAGCAGCATCATAGTTGTTGTCATGCATAAATGCTACGGTTTTACCGAGTTTTGCTACCTGTGCGGAAATATTTCTGGCATAAGCGATAATGCTTTTATGATGTCTGTCAAACTTGTTTCCAGAACCAAAAAATACAAACTTGCCGCTTAGGCGGATATTTAAGTAGTCTTGATAGTTAAGCTGTTTGTCATATCTTGTCAATTGATTGCTTGCGTATTTGTCCAAATCAGCATCAAACTCTTCCAAAACAGCTGTCGGCTCAATGTTTGGTCTGTTTAGGTTAAAGAGGTATTTTATCTCTATAAGTTTGCCTCTGTAGTTTTGTTCTTTTATAGCTGAAGCAAAGAGGTTGCAGTTGTTGTCAAAATTAATTTCACAAAACTTGCCGTCAAATTCATAACCCTGAGCCGCAAGTTTTGTGTTTGTGTTGTACCCAATCGGAGATATTGCCGGATTGTATAAAAATATCGTACCTATCACGGTTTTACGCTTTTTCTCCAGCATCTCTTCTAGCTGTTCTATGGTTATAATTTCGCTCTCTTTTGGTATATAAATATACTGCTCTGCTACATACTCAATATCTAAACTTGTTGAAAATTTTCCAAATGCCTGCAAATTAAATCCTCTAATATTTATTGCAATTATACTATAATTCATCACTTAGGGGAAAACATTGGAATTTTGTGGAGCGTATTGAAGAAATAAATTCAAAAAAAGAAAACTTTTTGTTTTGTTTGTATAATATACATATAGAATTTGGTGTGTTTTACTCACCCGTGTAAGGAAGTTTTTGAATGTATAGTAGTTTTAAATTCGGGTTTTTATTTTTTATTTTTTTTATTGTTGTTGGTAAAATCGGTGCAGTAGAAGCCATGAAAGTAGATGATAAAACAAAAAAGATAAATCTCTCCATGAACTCTGAACTTTTTATTGATGCGCAAAATCATTTTTCGTACGAGGGAGTTAGAGATAACTCTTTTAGCGATAACTTCAAGCCCGCAAGTCTGCAATCAATATCTAACGGTTACACAAATAGCACTATATGGATGCGATTTAGCATAAAAAATGAGGGTAATGCAGACTTTGGCGGCAAAATAGAGATGCCTATACCATGGATGGATAAGATAGATGTCTATATGCAATCCGGCGAAGGATTGAGTGTTGCAAATTTTGGTTCAACGCTGGCGTTTGATGAACGAAAAATTAATGTTAGGTCATTTTTTCTTCCAATATCAATCAAGCCATTAGAAACTACTACAATCTATATAAAAACAAAAGGTGCCGATGCTATTGTTCTTGCTCCTTGGCTCTACTCTGAAAAAGAAGCAGCAGAACGCTTGACAGACATCGCTATGTTTGACGGTGCGCTGATTGGCATTATATTTATTATGATTTTATATAACTTAAGTAATTATCTAATGCTAAGAGATAAAAACTATCTCTTCTACCTTTCCTACTTGGTTGGATTGTTGTTTTTACTGGGCACATACTATGGTTATAACTATCAACTTTTTTGGAAAGAGAGCCCGACATTTAACGCCACCGCTTCTCCGTTAACGGTGGCTTTTAGTTTTATTACGGCTCTGCTGTTTACTAGAAGTTTTTTAAATGTTAATATGAATTTTGCAAAAAGTGATAATTATCTGATTTCTCTTATTGTTTTATCTGCCGTATTTGGAATTTTTAGTTTAATTGTAGATAGCAAGCCGGTCATAATGTATTTTTCAGTAGTTTTAGGAGCACTGGTTTTCTTATTTTTACTCTACATATCTGCTCTATCTATGAAAAAGAAGCTCTCCGGAAGCAACTATTTGCTTCTGGCATGGTTCTCTTTGGCTCTTGGCGAGTTGGTCTCTTTTATAATGACTTTGGGTTATGTAAGCTATAGCGATAATATGTATGACTTTTTTGCTCTTATGGCTGTGTTAAATATTCTTATGATTTCATTTGCGCTGGTTGCTCGTGTTAAAGATGTAGAGATGCAGTGTGAGTTTGAGGTTAAAAAAGAGCATGAAATAGCGGACAGGCTCAATATGTCAAAAAAAGAGTTAAGAGAGTTAAATGAAAAGCTTCAACGAAAGGTTGATAGGCAAGAGCATGAGTTTTTATTGAAAAATATAGAGTATGAAAAATTGTCAATAAAAGATGATGTTACGGGGCTCTATAACCAAGCTAAACTTGAAGAGATATTGTCAAATGAGCTTCATAGAACAAAAAGATATGATTATATATTCAGTTTAATAATCATTAATATTGATGGTTTGAAAAATATAAATGATACCCATGGCTTTGAAGTCGGTAATTCTGTTATGAAAGAGATGGCCGATTTGTTTATGCGTCATATACGCTATTTGGATACTGTCGGTCGCTGGAGTGATACCGAGTATCTTGTGATTTGTCCGGAAACAAATGCTGATAATGCATTAATTGCAGCACAGCATCTTCAAAAATTGGTAGAAAAAAATAAGTTCTTTTTTGTAGGAACTGCATCAGCTAGTTTTGGTGTGACTTCTGCTCGCCCCGGTGATACTTTGCAAGACATAATGAAAAGAGCTTATGAAGCACTCTCTGTAGCCAAAGAGAGCGGAAGAGGTAAAGCAGAAGCGCTGTAATTGGCTCTATTAAATGTAAGCAGACTCTTTTAGGTATCTGTTTACGGTAAGTTTTGAAAATTTATCAAGATAGTGCCAAAAATCGTCTTTTATATTTTCATCAATATTTAACTCTTTTAGCACTTCTCTAAAAGTACCGAGCCACTCATCTCTTGATTTTTCATATATCGAGAAGTTTTTATGTATATCTATCATATATTGGTCAAGCTCTTTTCCTCTCATCTCTTCGTCATATATGGATGGACCGCCGCATATTTGAATAAAAAATTTTGTATTTTTTTTCTTAACCTCTTCAAACTCGGCAGGGTCTTGAGGAAAAAAATGTGCAATATTACTCTCATAAATATGGTCGTAAAATTTATACATAAGCTCTTTCATACCCTCATAACCGAGAGCTTCATAAAATGCCGGATTTGGATTTTTAAACTTTACATCTTCGCCTTGAGTGGCTTTTGTAATCTTATAGCTCATGTGTTATGTACTCTATCTTTAAAATTGTCAAAATATTAGCAAAAAATAGTTAATATTTAATTTTGGCTAAGTAGAGTCCGTTGCTCTTCGCTGGTTTTATTTTATATTTTTTTTTGCATGCAAGCTGCTCTATTATTTCGCTAGAGTTTAGAGTAAGAAGCGCTCCGACCATCAGCCTTATTTGGCTTCTTAAAAAACCGTTTGCCTCAAAGTTTAAGATTATAAAACCTTTGTGTTTATATGCAAAAGCTCTATATATAACCCTTGTGGTGCTTTTTATATCACTCCCGCTTTTCATAAAAAATTTAAAATCAAATTCTCCGCAAAATAGTTTTATCTTATTTTGTATCTCATAAAAATCAACATCATCCAAAAATGTTACAAAACTATCTTCAAAAGGGTTGCTTTCTCCCTCTTTTATAATGTATCTGTAAACTCTTTTTTTAGCGCTGTATCTTGCGTGAAAATCGTCATCTACGGCTTTGATTTTTTTTACATGTATTGATGGAGGAAGCATACCCTTTAGCGCACATTTAAGCTTCTCAAAATCGCTCCAAAACTCAGGCAACTCTATATGACAAACTTGTCCGGTGGCATGGACGCCTCTGTCTGTACGACCGCTGGCTATCACCTTAAAGTTTATATTTAGCTGATGCAGCACATGTTCGAGTTGCCCAAGAACTGTATTTTTAGAGCTTTTTTGCGTTTGTGAGCCAAGAAAATTTGCACCGTTGTAGGCGATAGTTAAAGCACATCTCATCTAAAATTTAGCAACGATAATCTTTTTGTACAATATATATGTGGCAATTAACCATCCAAAAACTAAAACCGGCAGAGCGTAAGAAGATATTACAAGCTGAAGCGCTATCGCAAGGGTGTAATAGACGGTAATTCCCAAGAAGAGAAATAGGAAAATCTTTCCTTTTTGATGTCTTGTGTGAACTATACCTATGCTGGCCGCTAAAAAGAGACTAAGCACTGGAAAAAGACTAAATAAAATATTTGCTATTAGCATTTTTTTCTTTTTGGGAGATGGTATCTTTGGTAGCCAATATTCCATCGGTGTCTCATATCTATCCAAATCTGTTTTCATGGTGTCGTTAATAAACATGGTTTCAAAATCAATCTGCGTAAACTTATCTTTGGAGTAGCTATACCCCTCTCCAGAGGTAAGTTTAAGTCTTAAGATGCCTGAATCATTTATAATTTCAGCTTTTTTGGCTCCAATTAGAACCTCTTCATTCTGTTTTTTATTAAACAAAATAACATCAGAGTATGTTTCATTTTGGTTATCCGCTCCTATATACAGAAGCCATTCACCAAATTTATGTCCGAACTCTGAAGCCGAGAGATTAAACTTTGCTTCACTTCTTTTATAGGATAAAAAGTTGTTAGACAAAATTTTAGCATGCGGAAACAGAACAAAAAAATCAAATAGAAGAATTAAAGATAGAAAAAGAGAAGGGATAAAGAGCGTTTTTAAAATAAATTTAGGACGAATACCAAGTGAAAAAATAACAACGATTTCATTATCGTTTGAGAGCTTAAATAGGGCTAATGTTATTGCTACAAAAAATGATAAAGGCAATGTATAAAAGAGAAGCTCCGGCAACATAAAGAAAAACAGTTTAGCCATCTCCCATATAGACAACTGAATTATTGCCGTATAAGTAGCCAGTTTTATTAAAAAAACTATTGAAGCTATTGAAAAAAGCGGTAAAAATATAGACAAAAAGAGAATTGAGAGAGAGTGTCTTATGTAATTTCTAAGAATTTTCATTAGTAGTTTGCCTCAATGTATGACAAAATAGGGCTGTCAAATATATAGACAATAAATGTAGCTATTGCCAAAAAAGGTACGAAAGGAACTCTTTGCTCCTCTTTTGATTTTTTCATAACAAAAAGCATTACAGGCAGTGCTAAAAGTGCCGAGAAAAAAATGGCTACAAGCGTAAGCTTAACTCCAAGAAGCGCTCCCATTGTAGCGCCAACCATTATATCGCCTTCGCCCATAGCCTCTATAAAAGGGTATGTATGATAATTTTTACTCCATGATGTTACGGTTTTTTTGGCATGTCTGTGGGCAGATGATGTCAACATATAAGAGATGGCAAATCTAAGCAGAGTAAACCCACCTGCAAAGAGCAGGGCATTTTGAAAATTTGTAGCAATACCGCTTAAGCCCCACGCGCCAAAAATTGCAAATGTCAAAGCTAAAAGGTTTAAAGAGTCAGGAACCATTTTATATCTGAAATCTATCATTGAGAGCCCAAGGAGTGTTAAGAAACTAAACGCAATCAAAATCATAGGAAAACTAAATCCGAATTTTAGTGCTAAAACTAAAAAAATTATACCCGACAGAAGCTCAACTATCGGATATTGAGCTGAAATTTTAGCTTTACAAAAAGAGCATTTTCCTCCTAAAAAAAGCCATGAAAATATAGGAATATTGTGCCAAGGTTTTAAACTGTTTTGGCAACTGGTACAGTGTGAGCCGCCAAATATTATGCTCTCATCTTTTGGAAGCCGTAAAATAACCACATTTAAAAATGAACCGATAAGTACGCCAAATATGAAAGGAGTTAAAAATTCCACTACTTCAGCCCTCCAAATTTTCTCTCAATTTTTGTAAAATCTTTTATTATTCTTTCCAACTCAGTTGTTGTAAAGTCAGGCCAAAGCGTATCTGTGAAAAAAAGTTCCGCATATGCTGCCTGCCAAAGTAAAAAGTTTGAGAGTCTATGGTCTCCGCCTGTTCTTATAAGCAAATCAACATCGTGTTTGCAGTCAAGCGCATTTGAGAGCATCGCTTGGGTTATGTCGTCTTCACATTTTTTGATTCTATTTATAGCTCTTAATATCTCATCATGGGCGCCGTAGTTAAGTGCGAGCGACTGAACTAAACCGTCGCAGTGGGCAGTTTTTTCTTTGACATCTTTAATTGTTTTTTGAAGAGATGTGGAAAATGCTCTTAAATCGCCTATCGGTTCAAAACGGATATTGTTTTTAAGATATGTTTCTAGTTCGCTATCTAAATATTTTTGCAAAAGCTTCATTAGATACTCAACTTCAAGTCTAGGTCTTTTCCAGTTTTCAGTAGAAAAAGCGTAAAGAGTCAACCTCTCTATGTCATTATCGGCTGCACAAAACTCTGTAATGGCTCTTACAACCTTTGCGCCTACTTCATGACCTTTGACTCTTTTTTGTCCCTTAAGTTCAGCCCATCGACCGTTACCATCCATTATAATGGCTATATGTTTTGCTCTATTCATAAATTTTTTGCATGCTCTAAAATCTCAAAGGCGACCGTGAGCTTATCATTCAAAGGGATACTCTCTTTTTTATCTTTGAGTATAAAATCTATCTTGTTTGTGTCTGTACCAAAGCTTGACGAATCTTTTAAAATGTTTAAACAAACTGCATCAACTCCCTTGTTCTCTATCATTTTTAGGGCGTTTATAACTGCATTTTTTTCATCCATTTCAGCTTTAAAACCTACTGTTACGATGTCGCTCTTATCAATAGAGTTTAAAATATCAACATTTTGTTTAAGTTTTAAATTCCACTCATCACCCAAAGACTCTTTTTTTAGTTTTCCGATTTGTGCATAGCTTGGAATGTAATCGCTAACCGCCGCCGCCATAAAAAGATAAGGTTTTTTTTGTATAAGATGAATCTGCTCATCTCTCATAAGCGTGGCTTTTGAGAGTTTTCCTTTTTTAGCGATGCGGATAGAATCTTTTAGATATTCAAGCATCTCATCTGAGCTCTCTACTTTTATAGTGTACAAATCAAGTGGCAAATCTTTGTCAAATTTTGTAGATATTAAGTTTACATCTGCACCTCTGCAATATAGCGCGGCAGCCATAGCAGAAGCCATTTTTCCGCTTGAGAAGTTGGATAAATATCTTACATCATCAATTTTTTCAACAGTTGCGCCACCGGTTACAATAACTCTTCTATTGCTCCAAAATTCATCTCTAAGCAGAGCTTTCGCACAGTGCCAAAAAATCTCAATCGGCTCCGCCATAGCGCCGTCCCCTACTGTTTTACACGCGAGCTCTTTTGTTTGCGTATCTATAATCTCATAGTTTGCGATAGCGAGCATTTTGAGGCTTGCTTTTATTATCGGGTTGTTTATCATATTTGTATTTGCAGACGGTGCAATTATTTTAAGATGCGGATATGCCAAAGCGCACTCTAGAAGCATATTGTCCGCAATCCCGTTAGCTAGTTTTGCAATTGTGTTTGCGGTTGCAGGAGCTATAACAAAGAGATCTGCCCATTCTCCGGCTTTGATGTGGTTGTGATTGGTTGCCCATGACTCGTTGTTGTCATCAAGCACTTGGTTTGAGGTGAGTGCTTCAAAACTAAGAGGTGTTACAAACTTTTTTGCAGCTTCGCTCATTACTACTTTCACTTCTCCGCCGGCTTTTGTAAAAAGTCGAACCAGTTCAAGTGACTTATATGCAGCGATAGAGCCGGTTACTCCTAAAAGTATTTTTTTGCCTTTTAGTAAGTCTGGTGAAATAAGCATTGTAAACCTCGCTTGTTGTCTAAACATTTGAGCCGCATTTTAGCACGAAAAATCTTAGTAAAGTTTATTTTTTTGCTTTTAATATAAAATAAAATATGATTGCGATTGCTATAAGTACTATAGTTCTTATAGTTAATGAGGATAAATCTGTAGCGTCCATGATAATCTTTTATGAAGTGGATGGGGTGAAGGGATTCGAACCCCTGAATGCTGGTACCAAAAACCAGTGCCTTACCGCTTGGCGACACCCCAATAAAATAACGGTTGTTTTACTTTCTTTTAAAACGCTGGAATTATAAATATTATAGCCTTACAATACACTTAATTACAGATATTATTAGATGGTTAAGTTAATTAAAAAAATAACCAAAAAAAGAAGAAAAAGATGTATTATTTCGTTAATATATTATAAAAAAAGGATTTTAATGGGTAGTCTAACAGTTAATAAACAAAAATTAAAAAGATTTACAATAGCTACAAAACCTGTTATGGAAAAATATCTTTCAAAAATTGATGTAGATTTGAGCGATTATACTTTTGCCGCGAATTATATTTGGTTAGCAAACAGCAGCGGGTTCTATGCGGTTATAAATAAATGTTTTTGTCTCTTTATTATGACCGGCGGTGAGCTAACCATGCTATTGCCGCCTTTGGGAAAGAAAAAATATATAACTGATGCGATAATAAAGTGTTTTGAAATTATGAATGCAAACAATAGCTCGCCATACTACTCTCGCATTGATTATGTGCAAGAATTTATGATTGAAGAGTTTGTTCAATCTTCAGACGAAGCTGAGAGTATGTTTGAAATGCTGGAGTATTACATTATTGAAAAAAAATTAGTTGATTATGTTTATGAGGTAAATGCTCTGATAGACCTCCGTGGAAACAGTTATCACACTAAGAGAACAGAGATAAATAAATTTATGAAATTGTACCCTGATTATGTGGTTGAAGAGCTAGACAGCGTTAGACACAAGGATGAGATTATGCATCTTTTTGACAAATGGGTTTCAGACAGGGTTAAATATATGCCAAAAGAGGAGTCTGAAGTTTTCTTGGAGGGAATTCATCAAGAGAGAAACGCAATTAAACAGATGCTAAAGCATTATGAAATTCTTTCGCTTATAGGTCTTGTAATATATATAAAAGGTGAGCTTACAGGGTTTACCGTTGGAGAGCGCATAAACCAAGATACGGCAACTGTTATTATAGAGAAGACGGATTTTGAAATTCTTGGATGTGCGCAGTTTATTTTTAGAGAGTTTTCAAAAATGCTTAAAGAGCGCTACGGCGTATCTTACATAAATGTCGGTGATGATATGGGATTTGAGAATCTTCGTAAGGTTAAAATGTCTTACCGTCCGTTTAAGCTTGTTCCAAAATATACAATTTATCAAAAATGACAATCCGTAGAGCTTTAGGGAGTGATGTAAAAAAGCTCTATGAGCTGGAGAAAAAACTTTTTTCAAAAGAGAATTTCCCACTCTCGCAAAGCTCAATCAGGTATCACATTAAAAATAATTTACTCTATTTGTCAGAGTCAGATGAAAATATTGTGGGTTATGTTTTAGTTCTTATAAAACGCAAAAGTGCAAAGCTCTACTCAATCGGCGTAGATGAAACGCATCGTGGCAAAAAGATTGCCAAAAAACTTTTAGAGTTTATCTTTAAAGAGTTAGCATCATTAGGTTTTGAGAATCTTTTACTAGAAGTTCGTGTTGATAATGACGGGGCTATATCGTTATATAAAAAAACAGGTTTTGAGATAAAAAAAATACTCAAAGAGTTCTATGGTGATGGGTGTAATGCTTATCTTATGGAGTTAAATATGGTTGGATTTAAAGTAAATATTTAAATCCAACCTTTCTTTTTAAAAATCCAAATAGGCGTAATTGAGGATAAAATCATCAATCCTATTGAGAAAAGATAACCATACTCCCAGTGAAGTTCAGGCAGTAAGTCAAAGTTCATACCATAAATACTTGCAATAAGGGTTGGCGGTAAAAACACCACATTTACAATAGTAAACATTTTTATAACTTTGTTTTGTTCAATGCTCAAAATACCAATAAATATATTTTGTAGATAATCCAATCTTTCAAAATTAAAGTTGGTATATTCAATCAAAGATTTTATATCTTTAAGCATAATAGGTATTTTATTTTTATCATCATTGTATTTACTGGACTTTAAAAGCGTGCTTAAAATTCTCTGCTTATCTGTTAAATTTTCTCTGATTTTCATATTTAAATCTTCAAATGAGGAGATTTTTTCCAATATTTCCTCATCATCATTCGCATAATCAGTAAAGACATGCTTTCTAATTTTTGTTATCTCTTTTGACAAGTTTTCAATAATATCAGCATCTGCATCAATTCTAATATCAATAATCTCACAAAAAATAGAATATCCATTTTTAAACTCTCTTGGTGAATTTAATAATTTTCTTATAAAAGTATTGAAGCTTTCTAAATTTTTATATCTGATTGAAATAAGAAGATCATCTTGCAACACAAAAGAAACTGTTTCATTAAGGGCTGCATTATCATGATTAATAAGAAAATAACTATTAATCTCTATTCTGTTGTCTTCTTCCCAATATCTAGAACTTAGCTCAATCTCCTCACTCTCTTGCTTTGTCGGGAATTTTATATTAAATATTGACTCAACTGTTTTTACCTCTTCAATAGAAGGAGAAATCATATCAATCCAAATAATATTAGCTGTATCATTTTTTTCTTCCAAGATAGAAAAATTTTCAATGACTTCTAATTTTATATCTTTTTTTATAAAAGCATTTACCATAGGTATCCCTCCTCAATTAAAATGTCAGACAAAAAAACTTTTTTTATTTTAGCTATAATAATTTTTGTGATTATAGCTAAATAAAATTTTTAAGCATAACAAAGAAACAGTAATTATTAAAATATTTATTTGAATTTTTTTAGTTTTCTTGGACTTGCAACTATAATTTTATTGTAAAAGAAAAAAAATATTTTAAGAATTAAATAATATAATTTTAATAAATAAAATTTATAATATGGCGGTTAATATGAAATTTTCTTTATTTTTGTTTGTAATGCTTGGAGTTGTTTTTAATGGTCTCTCATATGCTGATGAAGCAGCGCCAAAGAGGGCATTAAAGGCTAACTATGTGGAAATTTACAATCAACAACCAAAATCAGTGAATAGTTTTTCAGAGATGTTTAAAGAGGGTATGGTTTATGGGAGGCTCCGTTCAAATACATTTTTCTTCAATTACGAAGAGGAGACTTCAACACAAAAAAATCATATAACAAGTGGTCTTGGCGGCTCATTGATTTATCAGAGCGCCATACTTAATGATTTTGACTTTAGAACAGGCTTTTATTATAGCTATGGATTTTTCAATATAAAAGATAATGATGTTTCAAGTTTAAAACCGGGTCAAGATGTATTAAGTCGTTTTAACTACATAAATAACGGTGATAAAGATATGAGTGTTTTGGGACAGGCGTATATTCGCTATTTGGGAATAAAAAAGAGCAAAATTAAGATAGGAAGACAACTTGTTAATACTTTTTATGCAAAATCAAATGACTCTAAGATGATTCCAAATACCTTTGATGCGGTTGTGGTTTCAACAAAAATTATACCTGACACAGAAGCAACTTTTGGATATTTAGCTTATCAAAAACTTCGTGGCCACACAAAAACAAGTTCAGTTTTAGTTTATGGGGACTCAAGCTCATCATCATCTTTATATCCTCAGTATAGCGAGAATGATGATTCTGCCATGCACAAAGGTTTGACATATACAGCTTTAAAAACAGCAGGCAAATCAACAGATGCTCCGTTGCTGGTTGCTGATATTCGCAATAATTCAGTTAAAAATTTAAAACTTGATGCTTCATTTTATAGTGTTCCGGAACTAATTTCTCAAGCTATGATGGAAGTAAACTATAAAATTTTTTCAAATGAAAATTTAACTATAACGCCGGCTATTAGGTATATTAAGCAGTTTGACAATGGTGCAGGAGCAATCGGAGGAGCGGCTATAAATGCAAATCCGATAAATTATAAAGATGAAAATTCTTTAGATTCTCAAATGATTGCTGCTAGATTGATAACAAAATATAAAAATTATGAGTTAAATATTGGATACTCTAATGTTTTTAATGAATCAGATCTTGTTACTCCGTGGAGAGCTTTTCCAACAGCAGGATATACCCGCTCAATGACTATAAGTAATTGGGTGGCAAATACAAAAAGTTACCGTGTGCAGTTAGCAATAAATCCAAATAAACTTGCCATATATAAAAATCTTTATATGGAGTTTTCGCTGCTGCATAATGATGCAGATGAAGCTAAAGGGCAGTATGATGATAACTACTATTATGCCGGGTTTATTAAAAATTTTGATTTTATAGAAAATTTGCAAGGACGCATTAGGGTTGGTCATGGTGACACAAAAAAAGTCGGTGCGGACTATACGGATACCAGGGTAGAGTTAAATTATCTATTTTAAAAATGTTTTGCTCTAATTAAAAAGGAAAAATATGAAAATATTTATATTGTTAACATCTATTGCTTGTGCAATATGGGCTTCTTCGGTGGATACAAAACTGTATGAAGACACACAAAAGAAGAGCTATTATGAAGAGATTCAAAAGCAGCTCGATAGTGCTGAACATATCAAAAAACAGCCAAAAGATGTACTCCAAGAGGAGAGACTATATTTAACAAGAGTTCGTGATGCTTCATCACAGGATATTCAAATTGAACTATATGATTTGAAAATTTTATCAAAAAAATCAATAAGTTTTGAAATTTACTACAATGCTATCAATGAGGTGGCATTGTTGCGTGTAAAACAGGAGCAAAATCGTAAAATACTCCAAACTATTAACGAGAAATCTGCGTTTTCAAAAAATGCAATTGAAAATATTATTGAAGAGGAGAAAGCAAGGCTTTTGTCATACCAGCTGCAGCATGCCTATTATAAACTTCAAGAGAAAAATATAGAAGCAAAATTGCAACTAATGCAAGCCCATGAAAAGGAGATAATGGAGGCAATATTTGACTCTCTTGCACGAATAAAATGTGATTCTGTTGAAACTATTGATAAAAAAATAAAACATAGCGACAAAGAGATTGAAAAAATTTCTTTACAAAAAATTGCTTTGCAGATTGATTTGGAAAAAGCACTGATTGAAGACAGCGCTAGGATTGAATATCTTAAGGAGAGAATAAAATCTTCAGAAACACTCTATCAGCAACTGCTAAACAATAAAGTAGTGTTTCAGATAGAACAAGCCATGTATCTCTTAAGCAAGGAGCAAAATAAACTCTTTTTTAATAAAATTGATGAAATTGAAAAAAATATAAATAGTATATCCGGAGAGATGTCCCCGCTCTATAAAGAACAGCTAAATGTTATTAGAGAGATAGCCACAGAAGTATTCGGCTCTACAAAACTTTTTTTTAGCGGAAAATTTCATGAAGTCGTGGGGGTATTTACGCAGTTTAAAGAGTACTTTATCTCTCCGATATTTGTTTTTAGCGAACAGCCTATAAGTTTGGTTAGTTTGCTTAAAACGCTTCTGTTTATTATCGTTGGTTTTGTTATCGGAATGCTCTATAAACGATGGGTAAGAAGCATCTCTTTTAGATGGCCAAGCATGAGTCAAATGTCGATACGCTTAGCCTCAAATATAGGTTATTATCTAATTATTATTATCTCATTTATGATTGCAGTCGGTAGTTTGGGAATAGATATGACATCTATCTCTTTGATTGCAGGGGCATTGTCGATTGGTATCGGTTTTGGTCTTCAAACAGTTGTCTCAAACTTGATTGCAGGAATCATACTGATGTTTGAACGCACGATTCGCATCGGAGATACTATTGAAATAAGTGATACTCTGCGCGGTACAGTTACGGATATGCGTATTCGCTCGACTACAATAAAAACCGTTGACAACATTGACATTATAATCCCCAACTCATCATTTATACAAAACAATGTAATCAACTGGACACTTGAAGATACTTCAAAAAGACAGCATATAAGTTTTATTGTTGCATATGGAACGGATATTGAATATTTGAAAAAAGTAATATTAGACGAGCTTGAGCATAGCGATTTGAAATATATTAGAGATGACAGTAACAAGCAGCCTGAGGTGTGGATGAAGGCCATGAACAGCAGCAGTATTGATTTTGAGTTGCTTGTGTGGGTAGAGTGGGACAATAAGTTGCGTCCTAACTCATTAAAATCTGACTTCTTAATTTTAATTTATAATACGCTAAATAAGTATGGCATACAAATTCCATTTCCACAGTTGGATTTACATGTCAAACATACGCAAAAAGATACTGTTATTATTTGATTAAATGATATACTATTTTAACAGTAAAACAGCAAAGGAAAATAAAAATGAAAAAAATTATACTCGCGGCATTACTCTCCATAGGTACTCTGTTAGCGGCACCGCTTAACACGGGTGGTAAAGCCTCTGACATAACGGTAAAGATACAATCAGAGAAGGATTTATCTGTAGGGCAAAACAGTATTACAGTTAGCCTAGCCAAAGATACAAAGCCGTTTACTCCCAAATCCGTAGAACTCAAAGCGTTTATGGCTGCAATGCCGGGAATGCCGGAAATGAGTGATAAGGTGGAATTAAAAGGAAAGGACGGTATTTACAAAGGCTCTCTTAATTTTGTTATGAGTGGTACATGGCAAATTTCCGTGACGATAGTAGATACAGACGGTAAAAGAAAGCGATATAAAACTTCAGCAAGTTTCTAGCCATGAGCAAAATAGTTTTGCTAGTGATGTGTGCATGCGCTCTTAATGCACAGACTCTTGATGATTTCATAGGCAAGGTTCTAGTGCAAAATCCTGAAATAAGGGCACTTGAGGCCGGAGTAAGAGCTGTGCAAGAGGATGCAAAGATTGTCGGCAAGCTTGACAATCCACAACTGGATGTACAAGTTACAAACATAGACTTTACCAATCCTACAAAACGAAATATCGAATCAATGCAGCAGACAATGGTCGGCGTATCTCAAAATATCCCCTTAACAGCAAAACTAAACGCAAGAGAAGAAGCAAAAAACTCAAGTGCTGAATCCTTAAAACATACGATATCGCAAAAAAAGCTGAATATAGAATTTGCACTCAAACAAAGTGGATATGATTTGATAAAAGCAAAAGAGACGAAAAAAATATATGACAAATATCTGCAAACACTAAAATTTGCATTGGAGCTTTTAAGAGCTTCAAATACGATTGGCAATACAGAGCATAACGAGCTAATCCGAGGAGAGATTGAGATTGCCTCTTTTATGCGAAAAATCACTGATTTAGAAGGTGAAGAGAGAACTCAAATTAGAAAGCTTCAAAGCTTTGGAACAGAGATTGAGGAAGAGATTCAGATACGATTTGATATGCCTAAAGCTGATGTTAAAGCCATAACCATAGAGGGGTCAAAGGAGTACGCTTCTGTCAATACAATGGTAAGTTCACTTGAAAAAGAGTTAAAAAGCGAGAGACTCTCCCTCACTCCGGACATAGGGTTAACCCTTGGATATGCTAAAGCCGATTCCGAATTTCGTGATTATTGGTTTTTTGGAGTAAGTATACCTCTGCAAATATATGGCAAAGAAGATGCTTCTATCAAAAAAATAGGGTATGAATTAAGCGCCAAGATAGAAGAGAGTGCAAACCTTAAAAATACTCTTGCATATGAATTGGATAGTTTCAAGATTAAGTTTGAGAGCGCACAAAAGAACTACGCGCTGACCGATAAAATCCTGAAAACACAGCTCTCTCACTTGCTTGAATCAGCGCTGGCAACGCTCAAAACAACCGATTCGTCGAAAGTGTATGTCATAAGTGCCATAAAAGATGCCCTCGGTCTCGAGTTAGAGCTAATCGACTACAAGTATGATGCCAATATTGCTCTCGCACAAATAAAAATGCTTAGTGGAGAAGAAATATGAAAAAAATTCTTTTGATTATGATGATTATCGTTACTGCATATGGTCAAAACTACAAAATATCGACCGTTAAAGTCAAAGAAACACAAAATGTGCCACAAAAAGAATTTTTTGCAAAAACCTCTTTTAAAGAGGCATCTACAAAAGAAATTACACTAAAGTTTTCTGGTTTTGTCGAAAAAATATCGGTAGATGAAAGGTATAAAAAGGTCGAAAAGGGTTCTTTGCTTTTTACTGTGTATAGCCCTGAAATTTTAGCGTTAAAAGAAGAACTCATAAAAACTGCAGAGTATGTCGAAAAATCAAAAATATTTGAAGATGAGATTTTTTCAAAAACGGCAGCATCGTTACTAGAATCGACAAAACAACGACTTTATCTTCTGGGTGTTTCAAAAACGGACATAGAAAAAACACTCTCCTCTAAAACTCCTTCCAGAACAGTTGCCGTATACTCTCCCTACGGCGGTACGGTAGTGGAAAAATCTGTATTTGCCGGTTCGTTCGTTGAAGTAGGCAGACCACTAATGAGGCTCGCTGATACTTCCACCCTTTGGGCAGATATTAAAATATATGAAAGTGATATTCCCACATTAAAAATAGGCTCCACCGTAATTTTGACTTTTAGCGGGGCAACAAAAGAATACAAGGCAAAAATTAACCAAATCCTTCCCGAAATAAATGAGAATGACAGGAGCCTAACCGCTCGAGCAAACTTACAAAACGATGGGCATCTAGTCGCCAATATGTTTGCCAAAGCTCACATTCAATCCAAGGGAGAAAAAATTCTGATGCTCCCTAAAACAGCCGTACTTGAAAAGGGAAAAAAGCAGTTTGTTTTTGTCAAAGTAGACAATAAATTTGAACCGCTTGAGATAACCGCCAAAAAAATAGATGCTTATAATTATCAGATATTAGAGGGCATAACACAAGGTGAAGAGGTTGCCAACGATGCATTGTTCATGCTTGATGCTGACGCTAAAGTAAACGGGTTATACTAAGATGATAGAGAAAATTATTGAATTTTCGCTAAAAAACAGAATTTTTATCTTTTTGCTTTTTGCCCTTTTATCTCTAGCATCTTTTTGGGGAGTCAAGAATGCATCTTTCGATGCCTTGCCTGATCTCACTCCGCCACAGGTCGTTATCGAGGTTAAATGGGAGGGACAAAGCCCGCAAATCATAGAAAAGCAGGTCACATACCCGCTAACAACCTCTTTTTTGTCTTTGGCCAATGTCGAAACTGTCAGAGGATTTAGCGGATTTTCAACCGCTCTTATATATGTTGTCTTCAAAGATAAGACAGACTTGTACTTCGCTCGAACAAGAGTGCTTGAGAAGCTCAGCCAAAGCATAAAATCTTTTCCAAAAGATGCCTCGGTAACACTAGGACCAGATGCCACGGGCGTTGGCTGGGTATACCAATACGCGCTTACATCAACGAACTTAAATCTAGCCGATATGCGAAGTTATCAAGACTATTTTCTCCGTTTCGGGCTGCTTTCAGTATCGGGTGTCAGTGAAGTAGGGAGTATCGGAGGATTCGTCAAAAATTACGAAATCACAGCAGATCAAAATGCTCTGGTTAACTACAACCTCTCAATCCTAGACATCTCAAACGCCGTGGAAAAAACGAATGTATCCGATGGTGCGCGGGTAGTGCTGCGCAATGGATTTGAAAATATGGTACAAACCAGCGGATACTATGCAAGCGAAGAGGACATTCTCAATACACCGCTTCTCTCCAACAATGGTCTCTCTTTGACAATACGAGATGTAGCAAGCGTAAATATTACGCCATCAGAGCGAAGGGGACTTGCTGAACTAAATGGAGAGGGTGAAACAGTCGGAGGTATCGTCATCGCCAGAATAGGGGCAAATGCTTACAAGGTTATCGAAGATGTCAAAGAGAAGCTAAAAACGCTTGCCGGTTCGGATGTCAATATAGTGCCCGTCTACGACAGAAGCGAGTTAATTGAAAAAGCGGTTGGGACACTAAAGAGAGCTCTTATCGAAGAAGCTATTGCCGTTGCCATTATTGTCGCTCTTTTTCTCGGACATAGGGGAAGTATTGCTGTTATCGTACTCACTCTTCCGCTTACTATCGGGCTTACTTTTTTAGCGATGACATTGCTTGGAATGAGCTCGAATATTATGAGTCTCGGAGGAATAGCCATTGCAATAGGGGCGATGGTAGATGCCTCCATTGTTCTCGTTGAAAATGCCCATAAGCATATCGTTGAAAAGAGAAAAAAAGGACTACAACTTACCTATGCCGTGAAGATTGACGCAATATTGGAAAGTTCAAAGCAAGTAGGACGCCCGATATTTTTTGCACTAATGTTGGTTATTGTAAGTTTCATGCCGATATTTGCACTCACGGGACAAGAAGGGGCACTATTTTCACCAATGGCCTTTACAAAAAGTTTTGCAATGCTTTTTGGTGCAATTATCGCCATTACCCTCACTCCGGCACTGATGACAATATTTTTAAATGATAAGATTAAAGCAGAGGAAGATTCACGATTAAACAGCTTTTTTATAAAGCACTACGAAACCGTGCTGCGTAAGATTATTGGCTACAAAAAGACGGCTTTAGTAATATTTATAGGCACTATGGCGCTCTCCTATCCATTGTACACCAGCCTTAAATGGGAGTTTATGCCAAAACTCTCAGAAGAGGTATTTATGTATATGCCTGTTGCGCCAATGGGAATTAGTGTTGATTTGGCCTCAAGTATTACCCAAAAAACAGACCAAATTATCAAAACTTTTCCGGAAGTCAAGACTGTATTTGGCAAAGCCGGACGAGCAGATACGGCAACAGACTCTGCACCGCTTGCGATGCTAGAAACCGTGATTACGCTAAAACCCAAAGATCAGTGGAGGGTTGGAATGACGGAAGAAAAACTGATGGACGAAATGGACAAGGCGCTTCAAATAGAGGGGTTGACAAACTCATGGACCTATCCCATCAGAGGGCGTATTGATATGCTCATTACAGGTATTAGAACACCTCTTGGCATCAAGGTTTACGGTCAAAATTTTGAAGATATTGAGATGTACTCGAATGAAATCAGCAAAGCGCTCAAAAAGATGGAGGAAAGCTCGGCGGTATTTGCCGAAAAGGCGGCTACCGGATATTATCTCGATATTAAGCCCAAAGATGAGATGATAGCCAAATATGGGCTAAATAGAGACGATATATTTAAAACGATATCGCTAAGCGTAGGCGGGTCAAGTGTTTCTACTATGATTCAAGGAACGCACAGATACCCCATATCTGTTAGACTCGATGCGTCAGCAAGGGGTGATATAGAAGCAATCAAAAACATACCAATCAAAACTGAATTAGGACAGCATCTTCTCTCGGATTTTGCCGACATCAACTACATAGAAGCCCCAGGGGAAATAAAGACCGAAAAGGCGCTACCGGTTGGTTACATATATATCATGCCAAAAGAGACGATAACTCCGTCTGAATATAAGCAAATAGCTCAAAAAGCAATAGAAACTATCAAAGTGCCACAAGGTATTCGGTATGAATGGACAGGACAGAGTGAATATCTTGAAAGCGCCAAAAAAACACTGATTCTTATTGCTCCAATAAGTTTACTTCTTACATTTATGCTGATTTTTGCCTCGCTTAGAGATATACATCTTACGGTACTAATCTTTTTTACCCTTCCTTTTAGTTTCGTGGGTGGACTACTTGCAATAAAACTACTAGGGTTTTCCATGAGTATTGCTGTAATAGTCGGGTTTTTAGCCCTACTTGGAGTTGCGGCAGAGACCGCCATCGTGATGCTTATATACCTCAAAGAAGCCGTGGAAGAAAAAGCTCTAGAGGGCAAAAAAGAGTATGATTCACTACTAAACGCATGCATAGATGGTGCCGCCAAAAGAATAAGACCAAAACTTATGACGGTTTTTAGCCTTATGGCAGGACTCGTGCCATTGCTCTATATCAAAGGGGTAGGAAGCGAGATAATGGGACGAATCGCTGCTCCAATGCTTGGTGGGTTGATCACATCAACATTACTTACTCTAATACTGGTCCCTATTTTTTATCTTTGGATTGTAAAAAGTAAATCTTAAATAGATCTATTTGGTTTTGATACATAAAGAGTATTTGCAAAAAGTTTGTGATAATTAGAACTTATGATAAATTGACGGTGTGTTGAGAATTGGCGTAGTAAAAATTATGATTGTTGGTTGCGGAAATAGGATTTGAACCTATGACCTTCGGGTTATGAGCCCGACGAGCTACCGAACTGCTCTATTCCGCGATATTTTTAGCTTACTCTTCGTTAAAATTTCACTCACATACTACAGTATGCTTTGTTCAATTTTGCCTTGATTAAACAAAAAATCAATAATGAAATTACTGAAGTGGATGGGGATATAGGATTCGAACCTATGAATATCGGCACCAAAAGCCGAGGCCTTACCGCTTGGCGAATCCCCATCATTTATAAAAAGAAAGTTGGTTGCGGAAATAGGATTTGAACCTATGACCTTCGGGTTATGAGCCCGACGAGCTACCGAACTGCTCTATTCCGCGTTACTTAAACAAACTGTCATAAAATGTTTGTTGGAGTGGAATTATAGGCAAATAAGCTCTCTTTGTCAAGGAGATAGCATTTAAATTCTAAAAAGTAGTTTGAACTAAAATTAATCAACATTTATATATAATTCGCCCAATCAAAATAAAGAAGAATATATGACACCTACACAAAGAGTATTGGAAGCTATCGAGGAGATTAAAAGAGGGCGTATGGTCATCATGATTGATGATGAGGATAGAGAAAACGAGGGCGATTTAGTTTACGCTTCCGCTTTTTCAACTCCTGCGCATGTAAACTTTATGGCGACACACGCAAGAGGGCTTATCTGTGTTGCTATCAGCAAGAGCATTGCAACCCGCCTTGAACTAAACCCAATGGTTAGTTCAAATACATCCTCATATGAAACCGCATTTACGGTTTCAGTTGATGCAAAAAACGCTTTAACGGGAATCTCTGCGTCAGAGAGAGACGATACAATTAAAATTTTAGCAAATCCGATAAGTCATGCGAACGAGCTGGTAAAACCGGGACATATCTTTCCTTTAATAGCTAAAGAGGGCGGTACGCTTATCAGAACAGGACATACTGAGGGTTCAGTTGATTTATGTCGTTTGGCAGGTCTAAGTGAATCATCTGTAATATGCGAAATTATCAAAGAAGACGGCACAATGGCTAGACGCGATGATTTGGATATATTCGGGGAAAAACACAATCTAAAAACCGTTTTTATATCTGACATTGTGGAGTATCGTCTTGCAAACGAGAGACTTGTAAACGAGATAGATGTTGAAGATATAGAGTTCTTTGGCACAAAAGTTAAGAAATATAGATTTGCAGATCACGACAAAATAGAGCATACCGCTATTGTGTTTCATAAAGTAACTTCAGTTGCAAATGTAAGGGTTCATAATGTAATACCTGATATGGAACTTCTTTTAAATCAAAAAAAATATAATAATCTTATAACTTCAATAGAATATTTAAAACAAAATAGCGGAGTTCTTATTTTTATAAACAAACCTACTCACAACGACAATGCTGCCATAAAGGAGTTTGGAATCGGTGCGCAGATACTGAAATCTTTCGGGGTTTCAAAAATGAATCTTATCTCTTCTCTTAGCCATACAGAGTTTGTCGGACTTAGCGGATTTGGGCTAGAGATTAACGAAGTAATAAGTATTTAACAAGTATCTAATATTTGAAACTGCTAATCCTGCTTTTATCTCTGTTTTGGCTCTTAGACGCCGAAATGGTATCGAGAACACAAGTGATAATGTCAACCTTTGTAACTATCTCAGCTGATGAGAAAGATTCAAACCTTATAACAAATGGTTTTGATATTATGAAAGATGTTGAGATGTCGCTCTCTTCATACGATACAAAAGCCAAGATGTTTTTACTAAATAAAAATCTACATGTAGAACTTGATGATTACGCTTTTGAAGCACTTAATTTGAGTAAAAAGTATTATAAAAACACGGACGGATATTTTGATATTACAGTCGGTTCTATCACAAAAGAGCTCTACAGATTTGGGCTTGAAGAGAGGATTGCTACGCCTCTTGAACTTCAGGATGCAAAAGTTGATATTAACGGTTTGCGGTTTAATGAAAAAGAGGCTTTTGTAGATAGTGGTATAAACATTGATTTGGGCGGAATGGGAAAAGGTTTTGGCGTCGATAAAGTTGCTGAGTATTTTAGAACTAATGGCGTTAAAAATGCGATAATCTCTGCCAGCGGAGATATACGATGCTTATCTACCTGCAAGATGGATGTTCAAGACCCTTTTGTTGAAGATGGCTCTTTACTCTCTTTTGAAACTATAAAAGATGATTTAGGCATAACGACAAGCGGAAATTACAATAGATATGTTGAGTCCACAAAAAACAATCATCTAATAAACCCAAAAGCAAAAAAACCGCAAACCTCATTTATCTCTATAACGCTCATTGGCGAGCTATCTAGCAGTGATTTGGACGCTTATGCAACTGCAGTGAGTGTTATGCCTGTTAAAAAAGCTTATGAGTTTTTAGATAGTCTCGGGGTTGGTTATATAATTTTAGAGAGTGACAAAAAATTGATAATAAGTAAAAATATCGCTAAGTACACAAAAAATTTAATCGTAAGCGATACTGTGAAAAAGCAGCCAAGATAGATATAAAACCAGAGCTAAAAGAGCAAAGAATGAGAAGAGTTTTACATATGCAAAAAACTTAAATCCGCCAATTATCATAAACGGTGTAAAAATTTCAAGCAGTGCAATGGCAAAAATAGTATAAACTAAAATTATTATATTTTTCTTGTATTTAATATTTGTAAAGACTAAAAAATGTAAAAGAACCATCGCAAAAAGCCCAAAAACAAAGATGTGCGGTAAAACTATCTTTAAAATTCCCGCAACACTTTGAGCAGGAATAAATTTCTCTTCATTGCCGGTGTAATACTCCAAAACCCCACTAAAGCTAAAGCCTATTTTATGTTCAAACAGCATGATTGCACTGACAATCAAGAGCAGTGAAAAAGCTAGATAGTAGAGTATTGAGAGCTTATATGCTTCTTGCATTTAACTTCCAAAACGAGTAAAAAATCATGTAAATTGCTACAAGATGCCAGATAAAATAGGTTATTACATAAATATCTATAAAAAACTTGGAGATATAAAAAGCCAAAGGAAGCGAGATAAGCGATACAAGAGCAGTTATCATAAGAGCATTTGTAAGAATAGCTCTGCTTCTTTTTGCAACCCTTATAAAAACCGCGCTGAGCGTGAGCAGAATCATCATTATAAAGAAAATCTGAGTGTGCCAAAACTCCAAAAACGAGGACTCGTTTATAGGGTCTATATATGCCTCTTCGTTCCCAAACAGCGTGGAATTTACAGCCTCTGCGGATATGCCGAAGCTTGATTTCATAACAAAAATATCAGATAAAATATAAAGAAGTATAAAAAAAAGAAAGCCTTTTAAAATAAGGCTCATAGCACTGTCTTTTTGAAGGTTTTTAATTACTGTAAATTTCACTATTTGCCTTTTAAAACTTCATTATAAAGGGCAAAAGCAACTCTTGAGCCGTCAATTATGCTTTTTGCACTTAAAGTTGCACCTGTAATGGTTGGAATATTTTTTGAAGCTTCATCAATTTTTTCGCTCTTAATCTCATTAAATTGTGAAATCCATTTTTTTGAAGGTATATATTCCGCAGGCTCATTAAAAGCAACAATCTCAACGCTTTTTAGAACCGAATCAGAAGATATTATGTAAAGAACAACACCGTTTTTTGAACGGATTTTTTTGTTTACCAATACTCCAAACCCAAGAATTTTGTTATTTTTTGCCGCTTTGAAAACTCTAATTATTTTGCTCTCGAGTTTTGTTTTAGAATTTTGTTCTATGTTTGCTGCTTGAGCTTGTGTAAGTAAAACATTATTCTCCGTAACGGTAGCGCCGGCTTCAAAATTTTTACTCATAACCTCTAGAGGAGATGCAATAACATTAGCACCCAGAGGGAGTGCTAAAAAAAATAAATAGTAAGCAAGTAACTGTTTCATTGTATTAAACCTTAGTTTTTGCACGGATTTTATATAAGAAAATCCGTTTTGTCAATGTGATACATCAATAATTACACATTAAAAGATGAAGCCTACCGATAAACTAAAAATATCTTGATCAATAGCACCTTGACTCTGCATCGCATAATCAGCTTTTAGCACAACCTGCTCATGCGGAAAATAGTTTACCCCAACTGTTGTTGTATCAATCGAATCAATTGAAGTTCCATCTGTTTTTTTATCGGCTGTATTGACACTTTCAAATTGAACAAAAACGGGCATTTTTTTACTAGATGATGTTAGTGATAGCAAATCGTAACCAAGATTTATATATCCGCCTTTTGCATCGATTTGAGAAGGCAGTGTAGCGCTTGGAGTAAGCTCTTGTGCATTTGAGCGATGAGCCTCGGCGTATGTTCCATAAGCTCTGAATCCTCTGAATTTATAATCTATATGCGCATCCCAAATATCTATGTTTGAATCCATATAAGCAGAAGCACCGACAAACAACCCATTTATACCTCTATAATCTACTCTTCCTACAACTGCTAATTTAGGGTCATTGTTAGTAAACGAGCCTCCGCGTGCATTTCTTAACCAGCTTGTATCGCTGTCTATTGTCGGATTTAAAGCGGTAACTCCAGCAACTTTATACTCCAATCCTTCAAAAACATCACCGTAAACCATTACTCCGCTCTCATGCCAAGTCGTAGGAATTATCTGTTTTGCGGTGTTTGGTCTTTGAACAGTCGTAAAAAGCGTCGGTTCATGTCTTTCGTTAATAAGTCCCATCGGCATTAACATGTTACCGACTCTGATATTTGCATTTTCATTGATTAAAAAGTCAAGATAGATAAATTCTACAATAACTTCTCCGCCCTCTGCGTCTCCTCCGTCATTCGCTACTCCGCCGTGTTCAAACTCCAATTCGGTGTTTAATATAATATTGTCAGTAAATTTGTATCCTATATATGGAACAAATCTATAGACATCAACTTTAGAAGTGTTAGAGCCGCTCTCTTTATTTGTATGTGAGTAGTACATCTCTCCATAACCGCCTATGCTAAGAGGTGATTTTGAGTAGTATACTTTTGATGCCGCAGCACCAAGACCGCTGTGAGAAGCTTTATTGTCAACCGTTGTATAATTAAAACCAGTTTGCAGATTGCTTGTCTCATCTGTTAGGATTTTAGTCTGTTCCTTAAGCTGTGCTATCTCATTTTTTAGCTCCGCTATATCCGAAGCGGTGTCCGCTTGTAAAGTAGTTGAGAGCATAACTGCCGCAGCCATACTTAAACCTAAATTGTTATTAAAAAATTTCATCTTTTTTCCTTTGTTGAATATGATAAGCATTATCATTGCTTTCTGAGCAGCATTGTAGTTAATTGTATCTTAAGCCAATATTAAAATGATAATTATTATCAGATTGTTTTGTTTTCTATTTTTTTTGCATAAGTTAGCTATAATAATTAAAAATAAAATGAAGTGAAATATGAGAGAATTATTTAGTAGAATTGAAGATGGTGAAGCTGTAAACATTGAAACGGAAGTTGATTTAGAGGATGAGCAAGAGTTATATCCTTGGCTCTTTAGCGTTTTTATAAAGTTTGGAAATATTGATGAAAATAGTGATAACTTTGAGAATTTCCTAGAAACAAAAGAGTCTCTTATAATTGCATTAGAGTATGAAAATATGGCTAAATATGCGGGAGCAAGAGTTAAAGATGATTGGAATGAGTTCTACTTTTATGCAAAAAGCGCAAAAAATTTAGAAGTAATTGTCACAAAGATGCTGCGAGATAGCGGCTATAAACATGAGAGCAGTGCCGTTAAAGATGCAAAATGGGATTTTTATCATAAAAATCTATATCCTACCGAGTTAGAGTTTCACAATATTGAGAGTGACAAAATAATCTTTTTGCTTGAAGAAGAGGGTGATGAGCTGATAACTCCTAGAGATGTGGAGCATTATGTCTCATTTGATACGGCAACTCAAAAAGAGAGATTTGTCCAAAATGCATTGACATGCGGATTTGAATTTAAAGATGATATTAGCAGTGAAGAGTTTGAGCATGGCGTGGCTCTTATCAAGTTGCACACCGTTGTTAACGAAGATGTTAGAAGAGTTGTAGAAGAGCTTTATGAACTTATTAAAAAAGAGCATGGTTACTATGAGGGTTGGAGTACGATTTTAATCGCTAATCAGAGCTAGCCAACATGAATAAAATGTTTGCCATTGCCGGAGTTTTAAACTATTTAGCAGTTGTTTTTTTAAATGCTTTTACGGATTTGGGTCATAAAATAATCATCCAAAACACAGTTTTTAAAATCTATGACGGAAGCACCCAGATTGTTTTAACGGCCATAGTAAATGCGCTTATACTTCTTCCATTTATTCTTGCATTTTCACCGTCTGGTTTTTTAGCCGATAGATTTGCTAAAAATATTATTATGAAACACTCATCTTTACTTGCGGTGGTTATCACGCTTATAATCACATACTCTTACTATCAGGGTTGGTTTTTTTGTGCATTTGCTATGACTTTTTTACTCTCCCTTCAAAGTGCGCTTTATAGTCCTGCAAAGTACGGATATATAAAAGAGTTGGTAGGAGTAAAGTTCATAAGTGCAGGAAATGGCGCAGTTCAGGCAACAACAACTGCTGCAATACTTTTAGGAATTATTTTTTATACCGTTTTATTTGAAGCATTATTAAAAGACAGCTTTAGTACAAAAGAGGATATTCTGCAAACTGTGGCACCGCTCGGATGGCTTTTGGTATTAGGTTCGGTAATTGAGTGGTTTTTGGCTTCAAAATTGCCAAACAAAATGGTAGAGGCAACTAAGCGAAAGTTTAGATTTAAGAAGTATTTCACAGGCGCATATCTTAGAAAAAATATTATTATGATTAGAAGAAAAAAAGAGATATTTGGAGCCATTGTTGCACTTAGTCTCTTTTGGTCTATTTCTCAAGTCGTCTTGGCTATTTTTGGCGAATATGCAAAGAGTGAGCTCGGAATTACAAGTGCCGTTACAGTTCAAGGCATTATGGCACTTGCTGTTTTTGGCATAGTATTTGGCTCAATTATGGCAGCTAATTTTTCAAAATATTATATAAATACAGGGCTTTCAGCGCTTAGTGCTGTCGGTATTGTTGTTGTTTTGCTTAGTATTGTTTCAACGAGTTCCACACTGCTTCTTGTTGTAGAATTTATACTTTTTGGACTTTTTTCAGGGCTGCTTATAGTTCCGCTTAATGCAAAAATACAATACTTGTCCCCAAATGTACATCTGGGAACTATTCTGGCGGGAAACAACTTTGTCCAAACCCTTTTTATGTTTATGTTTTTAATGCTGACAACGCTTTTTGCATATTTTGGAACAGATGCACAAATTCTTTTTTATATGATGAGCCTTGTTGGAGTTTGTCTTGTTCTCCTGCTTTTTAAAAGATATTTTATCATGGCATGCTGGACATTTTTTGAACTTATATTTAAAATTCGATATAGATTTAACTATGTAGGTTTAGAAAATATTCCAGAGGATAGAGCAGTAATGTTAATTGGAAACCATGTAAGTTGGATTGATTGGTTCATTGTCCAACTCCCGATAGAGAGACGAATTAATTTTATAATAGATAGAGATATATATAATTGGAGGCTGTTTAATAGAGCTTTTAAGCTGGCTCAATTGATTCCATTATCTAAAAAAGCGTCAAAAGATTCTTTTATTGAAACCTCAAAGAGATTAAAAAATGGTAAAATAATCGCAATATTTCCGGAGGGTCAAATCTCTAGAAATTCTGATGTCGCAAAATTTTATAGAGGCTATGAAATTATCGACAGAAGCGGTGCCGTAATCGTACCTTTTTATATAGATGGTGTTTTTGGGAGTCTGTTTGCAAGACACAAAGGTGATGCAAAAAGATGTTTTTTAAAAAAAAGAGAGATAACTCTTTGCTTCGGAGAGCCGATTTCGCAAGAGATTAGAGCAGATGAGCTTAGAGACAGAGTTATAAAATTAAAAAGTTGAAACTAAAGTTTTGATTAATCTGACGCTTTATGCGTCAAGCTTCAGTGCCACAGCGGCTAGCGTAGTCAATCGGGACGAGTTCCGATTGGCGTGATATTAGTAAAAAGGATATAAATTTGAGAACAACATTGATAATCGGTGCAGGTGGAGTTAGTCGCGTAGTTGTGTATAAATGTGTACAAAATGCGGATGTTTTTGGGAAGATTGTACTGGCAAGCAGAACATTGAAGCGATGTCAAGATATAAGAAATGAGTTGCCAAACGCAGATATTGAAGTAGCTTCTGTTGATGCAGACAGCGCGGATGAAGTTATAAAACTTATAAACTCTTGTAAACCGAGTATCGTTATAAATGTTGCACTTCCTTATCAGGATTTGGCAATTATGGATGCTTGTATTGCCACAAAAACACCGTATCTTGATACCGCAAACTATGAACATCCGGATGAAGCTAAATTTGAGTATAAACTTCAATGGGAAAGAGATGCTAAGTTTAAAGAAGCCGGAATAATGGGGCTTTTAGGAAGCGGTTTTGACCCGGGAGCTACAAATATATTTTGTGCTTATGCTCAAAAACACTATTTCGACGAGATTCATACTATTGATATACTTGATTGTAACGCAGGTGACCATGGTTATGCATTTGCAACAAACTTTAACCCTGAAATTAATCTTCGTGAAGTCAGTGCAAACGGCAGATATTGGGAGAACGGCGAGTGGATAGAGACAAAACCTCTTGAGATTATGCAGGTTTGGGATTATCCTGAAGTCGGTCCAAAAGATAGCTATCTGCTCTACCATGAAGAGATGGAGTCGCTTGTAAAGCATATCAAAGGGCTAAAAAGAATCAGATTTTTTATGACATTTGGACAGAGCTACATAAAACATATGGAAGTTTTGCAAAATGTCGGCATGCTTGGAATCGAACCGATTGAGCATAAAGGTATGATGATAACCCCGATAGAGCTTTTAAAGACGCTTCTGCCGGATCCTGCATCTTTGGGTTCAAGAACTAAAGGAAAAACAAATATCGGAATAGTTGCCGAGGGTATCAAAGACGGTAAAAAGAGAAAAATTTATATCTATCAAGTAAAAGATCATGAAGAGTGCTTCCGCGAGACAAACTCTCAAGGTGTCTCATATACAACAGGTGTTCCGGCTATGATTGGTGCAAAGCTTATGTTAAAAGGCATTTGGAGCGGAGTCGGCGTGTTTAACATGGAACAGATGAATCCTGACCCGTTCATGGAAGAGATGAATACTCAGGGACTTCCTTGGCAAATCAAAGAGTTAAGCATATAGATGACATTTAAAAATATAATAACGAATTTAGAGTCACTGCCGCCGCTCTCAAACACACCTTTTGTTATTCAACAAATATACAGTTGCGGTTCTCAAAATATTGATATTATAAGACTTGTCAAAGTTATAGAAAATGATGCTGTGTTGGCTGCAAATATTTTAAAAATGATTAATGCGCCAATATATGGATTTTCACGAAAAATTGCTTCTATTTCACAAGCCGTAACGCTTTTTGGAACAGATATGGTTTATGGTCTAGTGTTAAAATATGCAATCGGGGAACTTTTGAGAGCCGATACCGAGATATATGGCTTGGATAACAAAAGATTTAACGATGTATGCCAGCTTCAAAGCACTCTGATGATGCAGTGGTACTCAAGGGTAGATTTAAGACATGCTCAAATAATGACTTCGCTGGCACTCATTATGGAGTCCGGAAAACTTGTTTTGGCCAATGAAGTTATGAAAAGCAGCTATATTAAAAAGTTTACAATCGGGTATAAAAATGCAAAAAATATCACAGAGTATGAACATAATTTATTAGGAACTACCACATACTATCTCTCGGCACTGCTTTTTGAACATTGGAAATTTGAACCGCTCTATGTTGAGATATTAAAAGGTTTGGATTTTGAAACAGAAGTAAGTCCAAAAGTCAAGTCATATATAGACTCTATAGATGTGATTAGGGTTGCAATAAATGTTAAAAATATTTTAACAGCAGACTCTATAAAAGATGCTTGTGATATAGTAGAAGAGATTGGGCTTGATGTGAATGATTTTAAACGAATTGCGTTAAGAGTTAAAGAACAATATAATAAAGTTTTAATAAATAGATTGATACAAAAATAGCAAAAAGTGTAGAGAAATTATGAAAAATTTAAACCAACTAAGCACACCGTATTATATGTGTGATGAATCTCTTTTGAGAAATAATCTAGAAATTCTAAATCGTGTACAGATTGAGAGCGGTGCTAAAGTTATTTTAGCGCTTAAAGGTTTTGCTATGTGGAGTACATTTCCATTGGTAAAGCAGTACTTAAAAGGGTGCACCTCAAGCGGACTTCATGAGGCGCTTTTAGCTAGAGAGGAGTTTGCAAAAGATGATAAAAACTTAGAAGTTCACACATACTCACCGGCTTTTAAAGATGAGGATATAGACGAAATAGCGCTCATATCCAATCATATAGTTTTTAACTCACCAAACCAACTTTTTAAGTATTGCGATAGAGTGAAAAAAATAAATCCTGATGTTAGTCTATCTTTGAGAATAAACCCAGAGCAGTCATCTTCGCCGAAAGATATCTACAATCCATGCGGACTATATAGCAGACTTGGCACAACGCTTGAAAATTTTGATGAGAGAGTTTTAGAACATATCGAAGGATTAAATTTTCATGCGCTTTGTGAGCAGGATGTTGATGCACTTCTTGAGGTTTTAGAGGCGTTTGAGGCAAAATTTTCAAAATATTTTAAAGGTATGAAGTATATAAATTTTGGCGGCGGACATCACATAACCAAAAATGGTTATGATGTTGATAAGCTTATAAAAATTATTAAAGATTTTAGAGCAAAATATGGCGTTGATGTTTATCTTGAGCCAGGAGAAGCAGTCGGATGGCAAACGGGTGTTTTGGTAAGCACTGTTTTAGATATTGTTCATAACAAAATGGATATAGCAATTTTAGACACTTCGGCAGAGGCGCATATGCCAGATACTCTTGCAATGCCTTATCGTGCAATGGTGCGCGGCAGCGGCGAAGCACAAGAAAAAAAATATACCTATCGTTTAGGCGGAAATACATGTTTGGCCGGTGATATTATGGGTGATTACTCTTTTGATGAGCCTCTAAAAGTTGGAGATAAAATTATATTTGAAGACCAGATTCATTACACTTTTGTAAAAAACACTACATTCAACGGTATAAAATTACCATCATTGGTTATACTAAGGGAAGATAAAACTCTTGATGTTATAAAAGAGTTTGGATATCAAGATTATAAAGGGAGACTTTCATGAAGATATTAGTTACATATTGCACAGGTGCGCAATACTTTAGTCACCACAGCGGCACAAGCGGAGTAAATGATATGGGAGAAAACAGATGAAAGAAGACAAGCAGAGATGGAATGAGAGATATTTGGATAATCCAATGCCACAAAGCGTCTCTCCACTTTTAGAGAAGTACATAGAGCATGCAAAAGTAGGGCAGGCAATTGATATTGCGTGTGGAACCGGAAGAAATACGCACTATCTCTCTGATTTGGGATATATTGTTGATGCTGTTGATATATCGGATTATGCGTTAGAACGAGTTAGAGATAGTGCTACTATAAAAAAAATAGATACAGATTTGGATAAATATAATCTAACTCCGAACAAATATGATTTGATTGTAAATATAAACTATCTGAATCGTCGCTTAGTTTCTCAAATGAAAGAGGCACTTAAAAGCGGCGGTGTTTTGATGTTTGAAACATTTATAGTTGCGCATGGTGATTTTCATCTACCGACAACTAATTTGGACTATTTATTGCGTAAAAATGAACTTTTACACTCTTTTATAGGACTTGATGTAATCTATTATGAAGAGAGAGTCGATACCAATCTAAGAGGCGAGAGAATTAAAGTAGCTTCTATCGTAGCTAAAAAAGTATAATTTTTTATTATATTTTTATCTAGTATAAAATTTTATAATTTGCTATAATTTTCCAATTTTTTATAAAAGGGCGTAATTAAATGAAAAAAATATCAGTATTGTTTATAACTATGGTACTTTCAACACTTTCTATGGCTGCAGATGTTTCTGTTAACTACAATGGTGAGATAGTAAAAGTTAAAGGCAATTTTCCTGCAGTAGGCTCAAAGGCACCGGTTGCTCGTGTAACTCAGCCTGATTTTGCTATAAAAACAGTTGGCGGTAAAGCAGACAGGGTTCAGGTTATAGTAACGGTACCTTCGATAGACACTCCAATATGCTCGGCGCAATCAAAAAGATTTGATGATGAAATAAAACGGTTTTTAGAAGTAGATATGACGGTAGTTTCTATGGACCTTCCTTATGCAGACGATCGTTTTTGCAAAGGGCAAGGTATCCAAAATATTTCAATCGCTTCTGATTTTGCTTATGGTGAGGTTGGAGAAAAATACGGTGTCGTTATAAAAAACGGTGAACTTAAAGGATTGTTGATAAGAGCAATTTTTATTGTAGGTAAAAATGGAAGAATTGTTTATCAAGAAATTGTTACGGATATCAATAAAGAACCGGATTACAATAAGGTAATGGAAGCAATAAAAACTGCAAATGCATTAAAATAGATCTATTTGTAACTAATAATTTTTTTAGGAGCTTGTTATTTTTACTAAATTAAACCTATTTTTTCTCATTTTATTTGCTTTGCCGTTTTCTCTATTTTCAGATGATGACCTGTCGGCAAGAATAAACATCTTGCAAGATAAAAATGAGTTTAACATTATTTTAAGTACTGACAAAAGCAACTATATACCAGAAGATATTCTAAGTTTAGATATAAGTGGAGATGAAGCATCTTTTAACAGTGTTTTTTATAAAGACTCGGAACTTTATGATGGCAAGAATATCTTCTGGAAAAAAACAAAAATAAAAGCTATTGTAGAGTCAAAACAAAATAAAGAGTTTAAGCTTATTTTGACATACCAAATATGCAATAAATCCCATAAATGTTCAGAAATTCAAAAATATGAAAAAACATTTACACTCATAAAGACAACTCAAGCTAAAGAGACACCTGTAAATAAAACCCAAGAAATAGAGCCATGTGCCAAAGGAGAGATCTGCTCAGATGACAAAGAAAAAGTAGATATATTCAATGATAAAGTTACAACTCTAATATTTGGCGATGCAAATCAAAGCGATAGCAATGCAACACAAATAAAAAGTGAGCAAGATGACATTGCAGAGATGCTTAAAAACAAAAATTTACTCTTTACATTGATAACTTTTTTCGGTTTTGGATTTCTTCTTGCTTTTACTCCATGCATGTTGCCTGTTATTCCTATACTTTCTGCAGTTATAATTTCTAAAAAAGAGAATATAAGCACAAAAGAAGGCTTTATGCTTTCTCTTATATATGTAATTTCAATGTCCGTCGTTTACGCTATTGCAGGGGTCGTTGCAGCATCACTTGGAGGCAATATCCAAGCTTTTTTTCAACAAGTATGGATAATAGTTTTGTTTAGCATGTTCTTTTTTGTGTTGGGTTTGGCAATGTTTGGAACATTTACTATACAAATGCCAAAGAGCATACAATCATTTATGAATAGCAAAGCGCTTTACGGAAAAGATAGAACATATTTTAATGTTGCTTTATTGGGGATACTCTCGGCGCTTATAGTAGGACCATGCGTTGCACCGCCACTGGTCGGTGCGCTCATATATATTAGCCAAACCGGAAATGAGTTTATAGGCGGACTTTCCCTGTTTTTAATGAGTTTTGGAATGGGAGTTCCTTTGCTCTTAATAGGTGCCGGTGCCGGTAAATTTATGCCAAAACCGGGTCCTTGGATGGTCGATATTAAGCTATTTTTTGGTTTTATGATGATTGGGTTTTCAATATGGATTTTATCTCGCATATTGGATGGGCAAATAATTTTACTTTTATTGGGGATTTTATTTGCCGCTATGGCAGTTTTTATGAATATATTTGAAAATAAAGCATGCTCGGCTATTGATAGCATTTATCATCTAAAAAAATTAATAGCGCTGCTTGTTTTGATGTATGGCATTGTTTTGATGATTGGTGCAATTGCAGGCGCATCAAATGTCAAAGACCCGCTAGAACCTTTTAAAGCAAAATTCATAAGCGACAAAAGACTATTGCTCGCAGAATTTAAAACAATATCTGCTGAAGAGTTTGATGCAACATTGGAAAAACTGCAAAAACCGGCAATGATAGTTTTCACGGCACAGTGGTGTGATAACTGTAGAGAATTTGATGCAAATGTACTTAGTAAGGTTGAAGTAACGCAGCAGCTCGATATGTTTGAACTTATAAAAGTGGATGTTACACAAGTCAGAGATATAGATATAGAGCTATTAAAAAGATTTTCATTATATGGCCCTCCCGGCACCATCTTTTATGACGCCAACAAAAAAGAGCTAGAGAACTTTCGACTCTCAGGCAGTAAAGATAAAAAGCTATTCTTAGAACATATTAAAAAAGTAAAAGCTGCTCTCTAGCAGTTAAACACTTCAAGAGCTCAAAAATTTTATAATCCCTCAAGAAGAAGATACCAGAGTCTATCTATCTCTTCATCATTTAAAAATAGAGTTGATCTGTTCTTGTACAGTTCAACTAAAGCATCTTTTTTTACACTAAATGTATGAGTACACTCTTTATGAGTCGGCAAAAAAGCCCGAAGAAGAGAGACATCATCTTCTACGATAGTTTCAGAACATATAAAACACTCAAATTCGGTGTGCAGCCTGCCTTCATGTTCTAATAGCTTTATATATGACTCTATGGCAACCCTCTTTGGATTTTGTTTATTCCAGTTTTGTGATGCACTCTCTAAGAGTTCAAAATAAAAGTCATCTAGCTCTTCGGCATCTTTTAAATGCTTATAAAAAAGTGCGCTGAAATCCTGCCATAATCTCAAAAGTTTATAATCATTTATCCATTTATAGCCAATATGGATTACATCTTTTAGTCTTAATATGTTTGATTTAGATGAGCTCTCTTTTTCATAATCAACTTTAAAACCTAGATTTATTACCCCATGTCTTGCGCCGTAGAACCTATAAAGAGTATCTAAGCTTTCTCTTGATATTATAGTAACTATTAAATCTTCATCTTTAACTCTGTTGAGATTTAGAATAAAACCCTGCATTGTTCGCTTCTTTTATACACATATTTTATTTTTAATCAAAAAACTATCCCGATATTATATTTTTTTAAACCTTTGAATTGTATAATGCAACTCTTATCTCTAAATAGACTAAGTTTGTTTAAAAAGAGATTAAATTTGTAGTGAATTTATAAAAAAAATGTAAAATCTAGGAGTTAGTATGGTTGAATATCATGATTTGTTAAGATCATTCAAAGATAATTGTGGTTTTGGGCTTGTAGCAAATATTAAAAACAAAGCATCACATAAAGTTCTTAACGATGCAATAACCGCGTTAGAGCGAATGATGCACAGAGGCGCAGTTGCGGCTGATGGAAAAACCGGAGACGGAAGCGGTTTGCTTTTATCTTTTCCTGAGGAATTTCTTCGCAAAGAGGCTACTAAAAGCGGTATTGAATTGCCAAAACAGTTTGCTGTCGCATCGATTTTCACAAAAGATATCAATCATCTCTCCATCGTAGAAGCTGTTTGTGCAAACAATGATTTAAAAGTTGTTCTTCGCAGAGATGTTCCTGTCGATACAAATGCGCTTGGAGAACAGGCTCTTGCATCGCTGCCGCATATCGTTCAGCTATTCATAACTCCAAACTCAATCATGGCTACAAATAGATTTGACGCACTTTTATATCTATCTCGCAAAGAGAGCGAACATAAACTGGTAGATGATAGAAACTTTTACATATCTTCAATGAGCTCAAAAGTTCTCTCATATAAAGGGCTAATCATGCCTACTCATATAAAAGAGTTCTATAAAGATCTTAATGATGAAGATTTTAAAATATCTTTTTCACTGTTTCATCAAAGATTTTCAACAAATACGCTTCCTGAATGGAAGCTAGCTCAGCCATTTCGTGCAGTTGCTCACAACGGTGAGATTAACTCAGTTGAGGGCAATCGCTTTAATGTTGAGATTAAATCTGAATCAATAAAAAGTGATGTTTTTACCGATGAAGAGATACAAAGAATATTGCCGATTTTACAACTAAGATCTTCAGACAGTGCCTCTGCCGACAACTTTTTTGAATTTCTTTTGGTAAACGGTATGGATTTCTTTAAAGCTGTTCGCGCAGTTATTCCTGCTGCTTGGCAAAATGCTCCGCATATGGACCCTGAGCTTCGTGCATTTTATGAGTTTCAATCAACTGTTTTTGAAGCTTGGGACGGACCGGCAGCATTTTCTGTAACTGATGGCCGCTATATCGGCTGTGTACTGGACAGAAACGGTCTTCGCCCGTCAAAATATATAATAACTAAAGATGACACCCTTCTGATTGCCAGTGAATATGGTGTTGTAGATATTGCAGAAGAGGATATCAAAGAGCGAGGTCGCCTACAATCCGGTGAGATGCTGGGACTTGATCTTAAATATGGAAAGATATTTAAAAACAGTGAGATAAATGACTATTTAAAAAGTTCAAACCCATATATGGAGTGGCTGAATGAGCATATGATTTATCTTCAGGAGCATGTTGCAGAACAGTACATGTCAATTTCTGAATATGATAAAGATGAACTTATTGCCAGACAAAGATATTTTAATGTTACCCAAGAAGTTATAGAGCAAGTTATTGAGCCTATGATAATCGAGGGAAAAGAGGCGGTGGGTTCAATGGGTGATGATACTCCATTGGCTGCATTTTCAAACAAGCAGAGAGCTTTTTCTGATTTCTTTAAACAAAAATTTGCACAAGTTACAAACCCTCCGATTGACCCAATTAGAGAAAAAGTTGTAATGAGCCTAAATACAGGTTTCGGAGAGGTTCACAATATACTCGATGAAATCCCGTTTCATGCACACCGCTTAAAGTCTGTTTCGCCAATCATTACAAGTGAAAAATTAAAAGTATTAAAATCATTTGGTGAGAAAAAATCGCCTAGCTATCAATCTTTTTATTGTAATAAAACATTTTCAACTGCCTATGAAGCAGATTTGAAAAAATCATTAGACTCTTTGGTAGAAACTGTAATAGATTCTGTAAAAAATGATGGCACAAGAATAGTAATTTTAGATGATTACGAATTTAGTAAAAAAAATAAAATTATTCCTATGGCTATGGCTGTAGGTCGTTTAAATATAGCACTCTCAAAAGCTAAAATCCGCCACCTTGTATCGATGGTTGCAATTACGGGAGAGGTTATGGATCCTCACGGTGCCGCAGTATTGATAGGCTATGGTGCAAATGCGATACATCCTAAGCTCCTGGCAGAAACCGTTATTGAACATACAAAGAGATCTAACGCAGTTACGATAAGCTGCTATGAAGCTTTAAAATTTGTTCACAGTGCGTTAAATGCCGGAATTTTAAAGATAATGTCAAAAATGGGAATTTCAACTATTGCTTCATACAGAAACGCAGGTCTGTTTGATATTATTGGACTGAATCATGAAATAGTTGAGGAGTGTTTTGCAACTTCTAACTCTGCACTTAGCGGGCTTAACTATGATGATATTGATGAAAGACTTACCAAATACCATAAAGAAGCTTTTGAAGATAACGGATTTAACAAGATTTTTCCTCTTAACATCGGCGGGTACTATAAGTTTTATACGGGACAAGAACACCATGATTTCGGTCCGGAAGTAATCCATGCAATTCACGCAACTGCCGAGAGCGGGTCTAAAAAAGATTATGATAAATTAAGAGATTTAGTAAATAAAAGAGGTCTTAAATTTATTCGTGATTTCTTTGAAATAAAATCTGACAGAAAACCTATCAGCATATCTGAAGTTGAACCAAAAGAGGCTATCTTTAAGAGATTTGCTTCAGCGGCCATGAGTCTTGGTTCAATCTCTCCTGAGGCGCATGAGACAATTGCAATGGCAATGAACAGAATCGGAGCTCAATCAAATTCAGGAGAGGGCGGAGAAGACTCTGAGCGTTTCGGGACTGATAGAAACTCTAAAATTAAGCAGGTTGCGAGTGGTCGTTTCGGTGTAACTCCGGCATATCTTCGTTCTGCCGAGGAGATACAGATAAAGGTTGCGCAAGGGGCAAAACCCGGGGAGGGCGGACAGCTTCCGGGGCATAAAGTTTCGCCGCTTATCGGCAAACTGCGTCATACGATACCGGGGGTTACTCTAATTTCACCGCCACCGCACCATGACATCTACTCGATTGAGGATTTGGCGCAGCTTATTTTTGATGTCAAGCAGGTAAATCCAAAAGCTAGAGTCGCCGTAAAGCTTGTTTCAACTATCGGAGTAGGAACTATTGCTGCCGGTGTTGCAAAAGCTTATGCTGATAAGATTATTATTTCAGGCGGTGACGGCGGAACGGGTGCCGCTCCACTTACCTCTATCAAATTTGCAGGTAATCCTTGGGAACTAGGGCTTAGCGAAGCGCATAACGCTCTTAAAGCAAACAACCTAAGAGGACTTGTGGAAGTTCAAGCCGACGGCGGTCTAAAATCTGGACTTGATGTTGTAAAAGCGGCGCTTTTAGGTGCTGAGAGTTATGCATTTGGAACAGGTGTTTTAACAATTGTTGGCTGTAAAATGCTTCGAATTTGTCATGTAAACAAATGTACCGTTGGCATTGCTACTCAAAACGAGAAGCTTCGTCAAGAGTTTTTTAAAGGACATGTTGATCAGCTTATAAATTATTTCACTCTTTTGGCTGAAGATATTCGCTCAATTATGGCTGAACTTGGTTTTAGAACAATGGAAGAGATGATAGGAAGAAGCGATATTTTAAAAGTTGTGGATGATAAATTTGCTCAAAAATTTGATTTTAGTTCTGTGCTTCACCAAGAGAGTGGCGTAAATACATGTCAGCAAAAATTTAATCACCCTTTTGATGACAATGCTTTTGAAAAAAATATTCTTCAGGAGGTTATGGGCACGATTAAGCATCCAAAACATCCAATAAGAATCAGTAGAGAAATTAGAAATATTCATAGAAGTTTTGGTGCGTTAATCAGTGGTGAAATAGCTGAATATTATGGAAATAAAGGCTTAAGTGCTGATACTATAAGAATAAATTTAACAGGTATCTCAGGTCAAGCTCTCGGCGCATTTTTGATTCCCGGTGTATCAATTTACTTAAGCGGTGTCGCAAATGATTACATCGGTAAAGGTATGCATGGAGGTAAAATCATTGTTACCTCTGAAAATGAGGGCGAAAAGTTTGCTGCCGGCGGAAATACTTGTCTTTATGGAGCTACCGGCGGTAAGCTTTATATTTCTGGAAGCGTTGGAGAGAGATTTGCAGTTCGTAACTCAGGAGCACTTGCAATAGTTGAGGGAACAGGTGACAATGCTTGTGAGTACATGACCGGCGGTGTTGTAGTTATTCTTGGTCGTACAGGAATCAACTTTGGTGCCGGTATGACTGGCGGAATCAGTTTTGTATATGACAAAGAGCATAGTTTCATTGAAAATGTAAATCGTGAACTTGTTGAATCTATTCGTATCGATACGGACGAAGGTGATGAAGCTAGACACTACCTAAAAAAACTTTTAAAAGATTATTTGGTAGAAACAGGAAGCAAAAAAGCAAAAGCGCTGCTTGATAACTTTAGAGTAGAGGTAAGAAATTTTTGGCTGGTAAAACCTAAAAATTTAACTAAATTACCTATGAATTTAGAGATTGGAGATTAATCATGAGAGAATATTTAACAATTGATAGAATAGAAGCTAGAAAAAGATTAGTCGTTGAGAGAACAAAAGATTTTGGTGAAATTTATGAAATTTTTGATAAAAGTGAAGCAGCAACTCAAAGCGACAGATGTATCCAGTGCGGAGACCCTTTTTGTCTGAATAAATGCCCGCTTCATAACTATGTTCCTCAGTGGCTAAAAGCTGTAAGCGAAAAAGATTTGGAGTTTGCATTTAAACTATCAAATGAGCCTTCGCCGTTTCCGGAAGTTATGGGTAGAGTTTGCCCGCATGAGAAGTTATGTGAGGGAGATTGCACACTTAATGATGGTCATGGAGCCATTACGATAGGCTCGGTAGAGACATATATTACGGAAGAGGGATTTAAAGCAGGATTCAAACCTGATTTTCCCGGAATTACAACAGATAAGAGAGTCGCGGTAATCGGAAGCGGTCCTGCAGGACTCTCTGCTGCAACCTATCTTTTGCGCTCAGGCATAGCCGTTACGATGTATGAGAGAAGTGACAGAGCAGGCGGACTTTTAACTTATGGAATCCCTAACTTTAAACTAGATAAAAAAATTGTTGAACGCCGTATTAAGTTTTTATTAGAAGCTGGTATGGAGCTTGTACTTAATTGTGAAGTTGGTCGTGATATCACTTTTGAAGAGATAGCGGACAAACATGATGCTATGTTTATCGGTGTTGGCGCAACAAAAGCTAAAAATGCCTCTATTAACGGCGAAAAAGCCAGCAATGTTTATAAGGCAATGGATTATTTAACTGCTATTCAAAGAAAGAATTTTAAAACTTCTTATGATAAAAAGTTTGATTTTAAAGATAAAAATGTAGTTGTAATAGGTGGCGGTGATACTGCTATGGATTGTTTGAGAACCGCAAAAAGAGATGGTGCAAAATCTGTAACTTGCCTATATCGCCGTGATGCGCACAATATGCCCGGAAGTCAGAAAGAGTATAAAAATGCTATGGAAGAGGGTATTGATTTTACATTTTTCGTCTCTCCTAAACAGATTATTTTAAACGACAAGGGCGATGCTATCGCTGTTGAAGTTGTCAAAACTATTCTTGGCGTAAAAGATGAGAGCGGGCGTCAAAAAATGGAAGAGATAAAAGGAAGTGAATTTAGAGTAAATGCCGATGCTATAATTTTGTCTTTAGGTTTTGACCCTGAAGTACCGTCGTTTTTGGCCGAAAATGGCATTGAAACAAATAAATGGGGCGGAATCATTATAAATGAAGAGACTCATGAGACTACAACTTCCGGAATTTATGCCGGCGGTGATTGCTACAGAGGTGCTGATTTGGTTGTAACTGCCGCTTATGACGGTCGAGAAGCAGCAAGAAGCATCGTTAAATCCCTTCTAAAATAACAATTATATTTTTTTTACATGCAGGTTGTCTGTGTGTAAAAAAAACTTATCTCAATCAATAATTTAAAAATAAAGTATATATTTGATATAATTCGCCTCATTATATTTAAAGGATAATTTTTGAACCTATTAAGCATTTTTTCTAGAAATACAACTACAAATAAAAGTCAGCCGGTTAAAAGTGAAGCTCCTGCACACTGGGTAAAGTGTAAATCTTGTCAATCTCTAATGTATTACAAAGAAGTTGAAAATCAAAAGCATGTCTGTCCAAAGTGTGGTTACCATATCAGAATAGGTGTAAAAGAGCGAATCGAACTATTGGCTGATGAAGGCACTTTTGTAGAGTACGATAGCAACTTAAAGCCGGTAGATCCTCTGAACTTTGTAGATAAAATATCATATGTACAAAGGCTTGAAGAGGCAAAATTAAAAACAGGAAAAACATCGTCTGTTGTAAGCGGCGAATGTAAAATGAACGGTGTCAGTGCTCAAATTGTTGTATTTGACTTCGCTTTTATGGGCGGTTCTTTAGGCTCGGTAGAGGGTGAAAAAATTGTTCGTGCAGTAAACCGTGCAATAGAAAAAAAACAGGGTTTAATCATACTGAGTGCAAGCGGCGGCGCAAGAATGCAAGAGAGTACTTTCTCGCTTCTTCAAATGAGTAAAACATCTGCTGCTTTAGCAAAACTCTCAAAACACAATCTTCTATATATTTCAGTTCTTACAGATCCTACAATGGGTGGAGTAAGTGCTTCATTTGCAACTTTAGGCGATATAATCATAGCTGAACCGGGTGCTCTTGTAGGTTTTGCAGGTCAGAGAGTTATAGAGCAGACAATCGGTTCTGCTCTTCCGGATGGTTTTCAGCGAGCGGAGTTTTTGCTTGAAAAAGGTTCTATTGATATGATTGTAAATAGAAATGATCTTAAAAAAACACTCTCTGACTTGTTAACGCTTTTAAAAGTTGCGTAATGCGGCTTTATGCGCTTTGTGACCAAGACCTTTTGGATAAAAAAGGTCTCTCCCTAGAAGATTTTGTTGAAATTGCCAAGCAGAAAAATGCAGAAATTATTCAATACCGCAACAAAAATGCAGATATTGCATTTATAAAACAGCAGCTTATAAAAATCAGAAAAATGTATGACGGTTTTTTAATTGTTAATGATGCTTATGAACTTATAGAGTTTTGTGACGGTGTTCATGTCGGTCAAGAAGATTTGAAAGCCATAGATAATGATATATTTAAAGCTGTAAAAATTCTTAGAAATGTCATAAACAAAGAGAAGCTTTTAGGTATATCTACACACAATAAAGAAGAGGTTTTACAAGCAAACCTTATGGATTTAAACTACATAGGCTTAGGCGCATACAGAGATACAAGCACAAAAGATAACATATCAGCGATTCTCGGTGAAAAACTTGATGATATCGCATCACTTTCTAAACATTATGTTGCAGCAATCGGCGGAGTAAAAGAGGGCGATAAATTTTCACATATCACTTATCATGTTATTGGAAGCGGACTCCTTTAGTGAATATAGAAATTATCTCAATCGCAAAAAAAGAGCACTCTATTTATGACCCTCTCTATAAAGAGCTGCAAAAGATGATTTCTCGCTTTGCAAAAGTTGATGATATAGAACTTTTTAACAAAGATGTAACAAAAGCACACACTATCTCACCGGAAGCCTCTAGGGCGGTCTATACAAAACTTTTTGAACCACATATATCCAAAGGTTTTAGCGTTATATTGCATCCTGAGGGAAAAATAATTGATAGTTATGAATTTAGTAAGCTATTAGATGGTAAAATTGCGATTAAATTTTTCATAGGCGGAGCTTATGGCTTTGAAGACAGCTTTTTAAAAAGAAGTGATTCCGTTATAAGTTTAGGAAATATTACTATGAGTCATAAGATTGCAAAAGCAGTGTTGCTTGAGCAGATTTATAGGGGTTTTTCAATTTTAAGCAACCACCCATATCATAAATAAGGAAAGTAAGTGCAAGACAGCGAGCTAAAATACTTTAAAGAGATACTTGAGAGTAGAAAAGAACAAATTATTAAAAATATTAAGGGTGTAAATGAGGAGCTAAATCAGTTGAGTTCAATGGAGCTAAACGATGAAGGTGACCATGCATCAGTAGATAATAGCTCAATGGTTGAGAGTGCAATAGTACAGCAGCAAGAGCAAGAACTAAGAGAAATAAATGTAACCTTGGGAAAAATAGTAACCGGTGATTATGGAATATGTGAAATGTGCGAAGACCCGATAGGTTTTCAAAGATTAAAAGTTAAGCCGCACGCGATATACTGCATTGATTGTAGAGAAATAGTAGAAAAATCTAGATAAGGAAGTAATTATGCATATAAAAAAATACACAATAGCAGCACTGATATTGATGATATTGGTCGGTTGGTATATTTTCGCTTTTATAACTCAAGAGAGTAAGAGCATTGAGTTTTTTGGTCTGACACTGCCATCATTATCAATAGCTATTTTAGCTGTAATACCTATGATAATATTATTTATAGCTAGTGTTTTGCATATGTCATTTTACTCGCTGCTAAGCGCTTTAAAGCTTCGTAAATATGAAAAAGATTATGAAAAAATTGTTGATGCAATAGTAGATGCTTATCTTGGTAAAGAAAATCGTTCCAACTCATTTAAGACAGAGAAATATAAACTCTTAGGTTTTCTTGTAGATAATGCAACAATTTTCCCAACTGCCGGACTTGACTCTGAAGTAAATAATAAAAAAATAAATAATGTTTTATCTATAATCAATGGTATTAGAAGCGGAGATGTTGTTGATTTGAGAAAATACTCTTTGCCGTCATCAAACGCGCTTGTTATCCAAAATGAGAGAAACAGATACAAAAAAGGCACTATCAGTGCCGAAGATATTTTAAATGGTCATAACAAGTATGATATAAGTTTACGCAAGGAAGTTTATACTGATTTTGTTAAAAAAGCACCGCTTAACGCTATTGAAAAATATAGAGATCTAATTAGCAAAGAGTCACTTTTTGAAATTTTATCGAGAATTAACGCAGATACTAATACTTTAGTAGTATCAAATGAATCACTGATATCTTTCTTTGAAGATTTAAAGCTAACCTCGAAGGATTATATAGAAGCATCTAAAAAATTGTCTAAATCAATGCTTCCGGAGCAGAGAATTAAGCTATTTGAAACACTAAGCAATGAAAATGACATTGTAGTGGAGGCATATCTGTTTACCCTGTTTGATTTAGAGATGTTAACACCTGCAAAAGAGATATTAGATATTTCACAACCAAACGAATATGCACATTTTAAAGCGTACAGCTCATTAAGAGAGTGTGGCAAACACTTTGACATTAATCTTTTTATATAGTTTATAAAATGATTAAAAAAAAACTATCCTTTGATGAGCCCATTTATGTTTTAGCGCCACTTGCAGGTTTTACGGACCTGCCATTTAGAAGCGTCGTAAAAAAATTCGGAGCAGATTTGACTGTAAGCGAAATGCTTAGTTCAAATGCTTTGGTTCATGGCTCACAAAAAACACTTAGCATGATAGAAAAAAGTCCAAATGAGGACCCATATTCTGTTCAAATTGCCGGTGCAGAGGTAGATGTTATTAAAAGAGCAGTTGAGATTTTAAATGAACAAGACGGCATAGATGTTATAGACCTTAATTGTGGTTGTCCGGTGCCAAAAGTTGTCGGTCATGGAAGCGGAAGCTCACTGCTTTTAAACTTGCCTCTAATGGGCGATATTATAAAAACCATCAAAGAGACATCAAATAAAAATTTAACAAGCGTAAAAATAAGACTCGGCTTCGAGAAGAAAAATCACATAGAAATAGCAAAAATTGTTGAAGACAGCGGAGCAGATTTTTTGGCAGTTCATGGAAGAACAAGGGCGGGTAAATTTAAAGCAGCCGTTGATTATGACGCAATTGCCGAGATAAAAAAAACTGTAAAGATTCCCGTAATAGCAAATGGGGATATTGACTCATATGAAAAAGCAAAATGGGTTTTAGAACATACGGGAGCTGATGGAGTAATGATTGGGAGAGGAGCCGTAGGTGCTCCTTGGATTTTTCATCAGCTTAAACACGGAACTAAAAATATTGACAAAAATCTTAAGCATGATATAATCTTAGAACATTTTGACAAGATGATGGAATTTTACGGTCCTCATGGCGTAGTTATGTTTAGAAAGCACACACATACTTACTCTAAAGGCTATAAAGGCGCTTCTGCACTTAGAGACAGCGTAAATAGAATAGTTGATGCAAAAGAGTATCGTGCCACATTAGATGATTTTTTTAGTAATAGTGAGATAGTTTGTTAAAAATAAGCAAATCAATAAAAACATTAGACGAGAGCGATATAGGAGATAATCTACTACATTACGACTATAATGTAAAATATTTATTATCTTTAATTAGAAAAGGCATCAGCCAAGACGACCAGCATTTTTTGAGTTCATATCGCTCTTTTGAGGGCGAAGTGTTTGAAAACTTTGTCTATGAAAAACTTTTGATATATGCTGCAGAGAATGATAATATAGAAAAATTTGTCTTAAAGGGCTTTCATCAAGACAAAATAAAATCTCATGCAAATACACTCTCTATAAGCGAAAAACAGCAGATTGTTTACAGAACTAAAAGCAGAGAGATAAGTGAATTTGACGCTATGCTTATTACAAAAGACAAAGAGTTATATTTTGTAGAGATGACTCTTGTAAAATCTGTACTAAAACTTAGAAAAAGACTTAGAAAGAAAAAAGCGCTTTTAGAGATTATTTTTCCGAACTATGAGATAAAAGCTCTGATTATTTTAAATGAAGGTGCTACCGGTGTTAGACAGTTGCCGTCATACTGTACCGTATGGCTCACGGAAGAGTTTTCAGCTAAAGGAGTGCTAGACTATATCGTTGACACAGATGCCAGAAAACTTCTCCCAAAAAAGAGAATTAAATCTGACAAAATGATAGAAGCGCATGTTCTAAAGCTTTATCCGTTTAGATACTACAATACGATTTCTTGGATAACTAAAACCATAAGAAGCCATAAAAAATATGTTTTAGATATGAATTTTTTAATGAGCCAAAAGGTTCAAAGATATCATGATTTATATAACAGATTTTATATCGGTTATGTAGATGCAGCTGAAGTAAGAGAAGAGTTGAATCTTGACAAGAGCTTAGAGGATGACCACAGAGTAATTGTGGCAATTGAGAAGAAACACTCGGATGAGATAACTTTAACATACTATATACAGCAGACACGCAAAATTTTATATCTATACTCTTATGATGATAATAACAAAATTATTAGAGAGAAAAAAGACCCATACGGCATAACCATAACAGAGGTTTACCATATAAGCAAGATGATGGATGAGAAGTATAAGCTAAATGCATCAAATCTAGCTACGATTAAAAAACTTTTAGAAGAGACTCGAACAGAAGCTTAAACAGAAGCTTAAGCCTCGTAAGATATCGAGGCCGCCTTCTCTTTATATGAGCGTAAAGACTCTCTATATTTATTGTCATCATTTAAAAAACTATCAAGCTCTTTGTGTCTGTTTTGTAAGATAGAGTTAAAATCATCTTCTGTCGATGGTCTGTTTTCGGTAAATTTATCAAGAAGTACATTGCTCTTCCCCATAAGAACAAGATAACTCTGCTCGCCAAAATCAAGCATAACAACACTATTATCACTGTTTAGTGATTTTTGAAATCTTATAGTAACATTATTTATGCTGTTTATATTTGCGCCTGTTTGTTCTGCAACTTCTTTTTGTGCCTCTTTATTCTCTTGAAATAGCCAAGAAGATTGAGCTTGTCTTGCTTGGGGTGTTGAAACTCTCTTTTTAATGTAGAAGAGCGCCGCTATTCCTAAAATCAATATTGTTACAACAATATAGTAGCTTTGAGATAAATCGTCATCTTTTTTTGTCGGAAGAGCGCCTATGGATTCATCTTGAACCTCTTTTGCCTCAGCAGAGTTTGAGCCCGACAACGCAACAGTCGTAAATCTCAATCTTAAACCGTATGCGTCAGAGGTTTTGGAAGCTTGCAGAGTAACAGAAGGCGGTATTTCAGCAACTATTTGCGTATAATTTTCCATCGGTGTAATAGAGATTGCTTTTATATATTTTGATGAAAGCTGTTTTACTTTTGATGATTCGATTGAAGCATTTTGAAGCTTTATCGTGATGGTTGAGTTACTTACATTTTGTTTGATTACTCCATCGTAGGGAGTGTCAAATGTTATCATAACATCTACTCTGTCTGTTCTGTCGTAGATGTTATAGCTTAATATCTTCGAAGCAGATAAAGAAAAAGGAATTATAAAGAGTAGTAATAATTTAATCATAGTTTCTCTTTGGAAAGGTGATATAAAACTGCACTTGAGTCTAGAATTTCATTTATACGAATAGCGAGATTTTTTTCATATACCATAACTTCGCCTTTGCCTAGAATACGGCCATTTACATAAGATTCAACGCTTTCACCGGCTGGTTTTTTCAGATCTATAATAGAGCCTTTTGTCAGTTTTAAAATTTCGCCTACCGTGAGTTCGGTTTCACCCAAATCAGAAACAAATTCAACTTCCATGTCTAATAGTCCGGAATAGTCCATCCATGAGAGTTCTGCTTCTGAATCAAAAACAAACTCTTTAGCTCCGTAATTATGTCTCTTTTTTTTCAACTATAGTTCCTTGATGGCAATAATCATCTCATCATTTTCAACTCTTAAAACTTTTGCTTGGTCATATACAAAATCAAAACTATCTATCTTCTCAAAATGCGGAGTGGACATTGTATATGCATAATCATCTATATTTTCTGCAAGTACCTTAGCGCTTCCGACAATAAGATTTGTAGTTTCAAGTATCATATCAATCAAAGTATCTTCATCACTCTCATCTTCTTCCAGAAGAAGTGTTGAAATTCTTTGTGCAAAACTCGGTGTTGCGCCGACATAGACTCTATGTTTTTTACCATTTAAAGTTTCTATATCAATATAAGCAATAACTGTTCTCATTTTTGTTATATCGTCTACAATTTCATGTGGTATTCTAATTTGATGGATACAAAAATTTTGTGAAGCTTCTATAATTATGTTTAACATTTTAGCCCTTGTTTAAATGATTATACTTTATTGAATCTCAAAGTAAAATTAAACTCTGCTTTATGATGATATAATTCGAAAAAAAGTTTTTAATAATGATTGAGTTGATTTTTCTGGGTGTCGGTGTCGGTATATTATCCGGTTTTTTTGGAATCGGCGGCGGAACGATACTTGTTCCATCTCTTATGCTGCTTGGGCATCAAATTAAAGATGCAATAGGTATCTCTGTTATACAGATGGTTTTTAGTTCTGTCTACGGCAGTTATTTAAATAGAAAAAATAAAACGCTAGATGTTCCGATGGGTCTTGTTATTGGAACCGGCGGGTTTATCGGTGCGTTATCCAGCGGATTTATAGTATCAAATATTGATGATAAAACACTAGAGATTATCTTTTTATCTTTTGCCATTTTTGCGCTCAGCAGGCTTTTTTTTAAAACAAAAGTAGAAAAAGTAGAAAAGAATGTAAACAGAGTTATACTATTTATAATAGGTATTGTTCTGGGTGTGCTCGGTATGATAATCGGGGTCGGCGGAAGCATACTTTTGGTTCCGATTTTGGTTGGATTTTTACATGTAGACCTTAAAAAAGCTATATCGTCAGGTCTGTTTTTTGTTGTTTTTTCATCAATTTCCGGTCTTATTTCTCACTCACTGAGCAGGGAGATAGATTTTCAAAGCGGAGTTGTTGTAGGTTTGGCATCACTTATTGGGGTATATGCAGGAATTCATTTTAAAGATAGAGTTGATATGGTGTTGCAAAAAAAACTGTTATTAGGTTTTTATCTTTTAATAGTTATGTATTTAGCAAAAAGAATATTTTTTTAGAGGAAATTAGTTAGAGATGAAAAATAGAGATGTAATTAAAATAACGGGTGCGAGAGAAAATAACTTAAAAAATATATCGCTTGAAATTCCAAAAAATCAGTTGGTAGTTTTTACGGGTCTTAGCGGAAGCGGAAAATCTACACTTGCGTTTGACACCCTTTATGCAGAGGGGCAGAGACGATATATGGAGTCTCTCTCTTCGTATGCCAGACAGTTTCTTGACCGTGTCGGCAAGCCTGATGTGGATAAAATAGAGGGTCTTACTCCGGCAATCGCGATTGATCAAAAAACAACCTCCAAAAATCCTCGCTCAACAGTCGGAACAATTACGGAGATATATGACTATCTAAGACTTCTTTATGCCCGCGTCGGCATCCAGCATTGCCATAAGTGCAACAAAGAGATATCGCAAATGAGCGCTTCGGATATAATCGGAGAGGTTGCTAAGCTCCCAGAGGGTGCAAAGCTCGTTCTTTTGGCTCCAATCGTAAATGAAAAAAAGGGTGCCTATGCCGATGTGCTTGAATCACTCGTGCATAAAGGTTATGTCCGTGCCATGATAGACGGCGTAATGGTTAGGCTTGATGAAGAGATAGAGCTTAGCAAGACTAAAAAACATACCATAAAAGTCGTGATAGACAGGGTTGTCGTAAATGCTCAAAATAGAGAACGAATAGCGGCAGATGTTGAAAAAGCGCTAAAAGAGAGCTACGGTGAACTGGAGATTGACATACTCAATCATGAAGAGTTGGGTTTGAACCGTTCAAGCATTCATTACAGTGAGCATAATGCCTGTTTTGATTGTAAAGTCAGTTTTGACCCGCTTGAACCGCTCTCTTTCTCTTTTAACTCGCCAAAAGGGGCATGTAGAGAGTGCGACGGACTTGGACTTCGATATGCGCTTGATCAGGATAAAATAATCGATATAGACTTGTCGGTGGAAAAAGGGGCGGTAAAGATAATTTACGGTTTTAACAAAGGGTACTACTTTACATTTTTAAAGGGCTTTTGTGCGCAAAATAAGATAGATATTAACATCCCTTACTCAGAGTTGCCGGATTATCAAAAAAAAGCGATTTTACACGGCGGCATAGATGAAGTTAGCTTTCTTTGGAAGAGCCACGAAGTAAAGAGAGTTTGGCCTGGAATAATCAAGATAGCTTATGATATGTTTAAAGATGAAAAAGAGTTAGCAGACTATATGAGCGAGAAGGTTTGTAGTGTGTGCGGCGGACACAGGTTAAAAAGAGAGTCTCTTTCTGTAAAGGTCGGAAGCAAGGCAATTGCAGATATCTTAGACATGCCAATTTCTAAAAGTTATGAGTGGTTTGAGAACAAAAATAATTTCAACTATTTGAGTGCTCAAAGCACCCAAATATCGGCACCTATTTTAAATGAGATAAGAGAGAGATTGTACTTTTTGTTTGATGTTGGACTTGGCTACATAACTCTAGGTCGTGACGCAAGAACAATTAGCGGAGGCGAGGCTCAAAGAATCCGTATTGCTTCACAAATCGGCAGCGGATTGACCGGTGTTTTATATGTGTTAGATGAGCCGAGTATTGGTTTGCATGAAAGAGATACGCTAAAGCTTATTCGCACTCTTAGAAGCCTTCAGGAGAAGGGAAATAGCGTTATAGTCGTTGAGCATGACAAAGAGACGATAGAAAATGCTGATTTTATTGTGGATATCGGAGAGGGTGCTGGTAAGTTCGGCGGAGAGGTTGTTTTTGCAGGAACTCTGGATAAGCTAAAAAAGGCAAAAACTCTCACTGCGGACTACCTTTACGGACGAAAGAAGATAGAGTATTTTTACAGAAGAGCGCAAGAGAAATATATAGAGATAAAAAATGTCACATTAAATAATATCAATAATCTTAGCGCAAGAATTCCTCTTAATAATTTTGTCTGTATTACGGGAGTAAGCGGAAGCGGAAAAAGCTCACTTATGCTTCAAACACTTCTTCCCACAGCAAGAGAGCTTTTAAACCATGCCAGAAAAGTAAACAAAGTAGCAGGTGTGGAGATAAACGGGCTTGAACATGTAGATAAGGTGATTTATCTTGATCAAAGCCCAATCGGGCGCACTCCACGCTCAAACCCAGCAACATACACGGGTGTGATGGATGAGATAAGAAATCTATTTGCACAGACAAAAGAGTCGCAAATAAGGGGTTACACAAGCTCAAGATTTAGTTTTAATGTCAAGGGCGGAAGATGTGAAAAGTGCCAAGGCGAGGGCGAAAACAAGATAGAGATGCACTTTCTGCCAGACATAATGGTGAAGTGCGATACATGCCGCGGGACAAGATACAATCAGCAGACTTTAGAGGTTTTTTACAAAGGCAAAAATATATCTGATGTGCTAAATATGAGCGTAGAAGAGGCTTACGAGTTTTTTAGACCGATACCAAAGATAAACCAGATACTCTCAACGCTCGTCGATGTGGGTTTGGGTTATATTACTCTTGGACAAAATGCAGTGACGCTCTCAGGCGGTGAAGCCCAAAGAATCAAGTTAAGCAAGGAGTTGAGCCGTAAAGATACCGGCAAAACGCTCTATATACTTGATGAGCCGACCACGGGGCTTCATTTTGCCGATGTGGATAGATTGACTGGGGTTCTTCATAAGTTTGTGGAGCTTGGAAACTCGGTGCTTATCATAGAGCATAATCTTGATATGATAAAAAATGCCGACTATGTTATAGATATGGGTCCTGAGGGCGGAAGCGGCGGCGGTCTGATTATAGCCGAGGGAAGTCCTGAAAAGGTGGCAGACGAGCATAAAAAAACCGGTAGTTACACGGGTGAATATCTTGCAAAAGAGCTCTCTCTTCATAATAAAGGAAAATAATGCAACAGATAAAACTTACAGAGTATAGCCACGGTGCTGGGTGTGGATGTAAAATCTCTCCGATGCTGTTGGATGAGATACTAAAAAGTAGTGTCTCGCAGCCTCTTTACCCTCAGCTCCTTGTCGGAAATGAGCATAAGGATGATGCGGCAGCGTATGATTTGGGAAACGGTACATCTGTTCTCTCAACGACAGACTTTTTTATGCCGATTGTGGATGACCCTTTTACTTTCGGACGAATTGCCGCGACAAATGCACTTAGCGACATATACGCTATGGGAGGACGACCTCTTATGGCTATCGCTATCTTTGGATGGCCTATCGATAAACTCTCTGCCGATGTGGCACGGGAAGTTATAGAGGGCGGTCGCGCAGTTTGCCAAGATGCAGGTATTCCGCTTGCCGGAGGACACTCAATAGACTCGCCTGAGCCGATTTTCGGGCTTGCAGTGACTGGAATAGTCGATAATAAACATCTTATGATGAATAGCGGTGCAAAAGAGGATTGTTCTATATTTATTACAAAACCTATCGGCATCGGAATACTCACAACCGCACAAAAGCAAAAAAAGATTGAAGAGGGCGATATTGATGTGGCGATTGAGGCGATGGTTACGCTAAATAAGATAGGTGCAACTTTTGCAACACTAGAGAGTGTCATGACTATGACTGATGTTACTGGGTTTGGTCTTTTGGGACATTTGAGCGAAGTGTGCGAGGCAAGTAACATAAGTGCAAATATCTGGTTTGAGAAAGTTCCGCTTCTTAAAAATGTTGAAAAATACAGAGCACTTGGATGCATACCGGGGGGTTCTCGTAAAAACTTTATGAGTTACGGGCATAAAATCTCTAAAATGACGGAACAACAAAGAGAGATACTCTGCGATGCTCAAACATCAGGCGGGCTTCTTGTTTTCGTAAAAAAAGATGCTCTTGATGAGTTTTATGAATCAGCTCGCCAAGCAGACCTAAATCTTGAGCCGATAGGCGAGACGACTTTAAGAGGCAAAAATCTGGTAGAGGTTTTATAGGTGTCAGAGCTGTATGATGATTTTAAGTCTATTGTTTTAAACAACACCCCGCTCATCGATGTCCGCGCACCCATAGAGTTTATAAAAGGAGCGTTTTTAAACGCCGTAAATCTTCCTATTATGAACGATGAAGAGCGCCACGAAGTAGGAATTTGCTATAAAAATAGGGGAAATGCAAAAGCGATAGAACTCGGACACGAGCTGGTAAGCGGTGCTGTAAAAGAGCAACGCATTCAGGCGTGGTCTAGTTTTATTGAAGCAAACCCCGATGCACTTCTCTACTGTTTTAGAGGCGGACAGCGCTCTAAAATATCACAAGAGTGGCTTCGTCAGAGCGGCAAGGAGATAGTGCGCCTGAAGGGCGGATATAAGGCGTTTAGAAGCTATTTAATCGGAGAGCTTGAGAATTCCCATCAGCACTTTAAGCCTATAATCCTCGGCGGACGAACAGGTTCGGGCAAAACTATACAATTAAAAGAGATGCCAAACGCAATAGACCTTGAAGGGCTTGCAAACCATAGAGGCTCATCTTTTGGTCAAAAAATTACCCCGCAAACCTCGCAGATAAATTTTGAAAACAATCTGACATATGGGTTGATTCAAAAGATTGAAGAGGGATTTAAACATCTTGTTTTTGAGGACGAGGGGAGACATATCGGCAATGTTTTTATGCCGGATAGTTTTATATCTGCGATGTCCGAGGCTCCTCTTGTTATTCTTGAGACGCCGATAGAAGAGAGGATAGATATAACGCTAAACGAGTATGTCATCGAAGCGCAAAAAATGTATGAGTGTGCGGGTTTTGAGGACGTTTTAGGTGCATGGCAAGAGAGCATACAAAGTGCAATGAACAGAATAAAAAGACGACTTGGAAATCAGAAACATAGTGAAGTATGCAATATTTTTGAAGATGCAGTCCAAGAACAGAAAAAAAACGGCTCTTATGATAAATATAGAGATTGGGTAGAGTATCTTTTAAGAGAGTATTACGACCCGATGTATGATTATCAGATACAAAAACGCTCAGAGAAGATAGTGTTTCGAGGAAACGCGCTACAAGTGCAAGAGTATATTTTTAATAGTAATTTTCTATAAAACCCCGCAACACTTTTTATATTTCCTGCCGCTTTGACACGGACATGGCTCGTTTCGCTCTATTTTAGAGTTGAAGAGTTTGCCGTCTTTATATAACCAAATCCCATCTTCATAGATAAAATTGCTCTTTTCATGCTGCACTTTTATGCCGTCTTTGTCTTTGTAGTACGCTTTAAATTCAACTATTTTATTTTCTGCATGTAAAATTTCAAGACCAAGCCATGCAACGCTTTTGGCATACTCTTTTATAAGTTCTATGTCATCTTCGTATCTCTGCTCTTTTATGGCTGTTTTTACTAGGTACTCTCCATTGCCTAAAACATAAGCGCTATATCTGCTTCTCATAAGCTCTTGCGGGGTTGATGGTTTTGATTTGTCATTCAAATATGGTTCACAACACTTGCTAAACTCTTTTTTGCTTTTGCAATAACACTCCATATAAACTCTTTTTTAATTAAATTATAAAATTATAGACAACCCAAGTCGTAAAAAACGACAGAAGGATTCCATAGCCTACTATCGCAGAGCTTAAGCGCGGAGCAAGACCTGCCATAGAAGCAACTGCCGCCGCTGTTATCATCGGTGCCATCGATGCTTCCATGACAGAGATTTGAGCCGCTTTAGAGTTCCATGAAAAGATGTAGCAGAGGACAATTGCTATAAGCGGTGCCAAGATCAGTTTTATACCAAGAGCAAGTGCAAAAGGTTTTAAATCCTCCGACGGGAGTCTAAATTTCAGTTGAAGACCCACGGCAACCAAGGCTAATGGAATTATTGTGCCGGCTAAAGAAGAAAGTACGCTCTCCACCACCGGATTAAATGATGTGCCTATGAAAAAAAGTGCCAAAATAAGAGCCAAAAACGGCGGAAATTTTACTATCTTTAAAGAGAGAGCTTTTATATCTACCTCTTTTGCACTTGAGTAGTAAACAGATATAAATGTTCCATAGGTAGAGAGTGCTATAAAAGAGCCTAGCTGGTCATACATTAAAACATATCCAAGTGCTCCCTCGCCGAAATAGGCTTGAATTATAGGAATGCCTAAATAAGAGGTATTTCCTAAAACTGCCACAAGCATCAATGCGCCCGTAACCTCTTTTGTAAATTTAAAAAGCTTTGAGAGATAAAAAACAGCCAAAGCACTTATGCTCATAACAACCCAAGCTATAAAAACAGGAATTATTACTTCAAATGAAAAAGTAAGTTTTGGAATCTGCAAAAGCACCATGGCAGGAGCCGAAATGTAGAGGATAAACTGATTTAAAATAAGAGGTGTATTTTTTGGAAAGGCATCAGCTTTGGCTATGAGATATCCGATAAAAATAGCGCTGAAAATAAGTGCAAAATTTTCCATAACAAGAGTTTCTTTTTGATTAAGTTTGAAAGTATATAATTTTTTAGCGATTATGAGGAGATAAATTATGATTAAAACATTTAAAGAGGCGATGGATTTTAGACATGCGTGCAAACTTTTTGACGAGAGTAGAAAAATATCTGATGAAGAGATAAGAGAGATACTCGAAGCAGGGCGAAAATCTCCGTCGTCGTTTGGCATGGAGCCGTGGAAATTTTTGGTTATCACTAATGAGGAGCTAAAGGCTAAAATAAGACCTTTTTGCTGGAATCAGCCTCAAATCACATCTTGTTCCCATTTGGTTGTGGTTTTGGCTGCGATAGAGAGTGTTAAAGTAGAATCAGGCATACCTGCAAAGAGATTTTTGCGCCGCGATATGCATAAGGATAAATTTGATTTTTATCTGAATCTCTATGCAAAACATCTAAAAAAGACACTAAGCAATGATGAAAATACACTCTGCTGGAGTGCAAGGCAGACATATATAGCGGCTGCAAATATGATGACATGCGCGGCAACTTTAGGTATAGACAGCTGCCCGATTGAGGGCTTTGACAAAGAAGATGTAGAGAGAGTTTTAAATCTTGATACTAATAAATATCAACTGTCTTTGGTTTTGCCATTTGGGTATAGAGTAAATGAACAGTCATCTCAGCTGAGATTGGATTTCAATGAGGTTGTGGAGTTTATAAAGTAATATGCTTATTGCATTCTGTTAACTTTTTTTGGAAAAATTAGCAGGATTTAACTCTGCCGTTGACACCCTATACATATCACAAAACTACACATCCACATTAAGTATTAATCTTTTTTAACGATATAGATTATCACTAAACTCAAAAAAAGATATTATAAATAATAATTTTTTTATATTTCTTCGTTCTATGTTCTACTTGGGAATGCATACATAAATAAAACAAAATAATAAACTAAGATACACACTCCCAAGCGGAGCGTGGGAGCAAGATTTTTTAAAGAGAGAGGGCGTTATGAGAAATAAAATAATAAATAAATCAGAGGAGAGATTATGGAGAAGGTTTTAATAGTTCTTGGATTGGCAGAGGCTTATGGTGTGGAAATTCCAACAAATAAAAATCTACATGTAGATATGAAAGAGGTGGCGTGATGAGTGATAAAACCAAAAATATAAAAGAAAATATAGACCAAGGAAAAGTGATAAAAGGCATGAACACCCACGAAGCGAGTTTAGCAGGTGGAGCATACTTTTTTAGAGTCATCGCCGATGAAGATGTATGGGATAAAGACACAGACCCAAACATCATCATAAAAACCCAAGCAACACGACCCGACAACTCCCAAATTTGGATGACCTTCCAAAACGCTACCCAGTATCCCGACGAAGGGATACAAACTTTTCAAGTGGAGTTTCAAAAAGGAAAAGTCGTAAATATAAGACAAATCACAAAGGACACCAAATGATAAAAATAGGAGTAATCACAATGGCACTAATGAGTTTTTTACATGCGGGGTGGTTTGGGGATTTGTTTGACTCTACACCGACACCGCCAATCAGTCTTCCCATTGATTTGAGTAAGGCAGGGAGTGTAGTAGAGACGGAGGCGAGGATAGATGATGATAGTCATAATTATATTTTCTCATTGCATTTTTTCTATATTAATCCTAAAGAAGATGGTAAGGTAGACGCTAAAAAAATCCTAAAGTTCGCAGGTTTTAATGCGTATGACCCGTTTAATGGAAAGCAGATAGGGTATGGAGACTATGAACAAGCAAAAAGAAATTTGGGTGATTTGATAGATGAAACCTATAACTGTGACGGTACGGTTGCGCCTATCCAATTGACGATATATAAATTGGATGAGAATAATAGGCGCACACTTATAGTCGATAAAAGCTTCTTGTCCAAAGGGTATAACGGCGGAAGCGGTAAATACATCTCAAGAGAGTTTGCGGCAATCGATTTAGCTAAAGGCAGGTATTTAGTCAAAGTCCAATCGATAAAAGGTTTCGTTGAACTTAGAGATAGAAAAGTTGAATTATTTATTAATAAATTTTGGATGAAATAAAAGGAGCAATGATGTACACAATTACAGTAAAGATTTCAGCATATGGAACGGTTTATAAAGAACCAGGTAAACCTGATCATGAGTCAATAACAGGGCACATGTGGTATTCACTGGCAGGAGATGGTGTCCCGACAGAATCATTTGGTTTTGCACCGATAGAAGAGAGTTCACCATGGGGTGATGGTGAAGTTAAAAGAACGGATGATAATAGGTATACTGAAACTTATTACACAGGAACAATAGTCATTCAAAAATGGCAATATGATAAACTAAAGGATTTTGGACAAGATATTAATCTTAATGGCAACCCTTTTGATTTCAGCAGTTACTACAACGGCTTAACCAACAGCTGCATCGACTACACATGGAAAGCCTTAAATATCATAGGTCTAAATCCAAGTGATTTTGAAGGACAAACATGGCCGACATGGAATGCTGACGATGCGGATGCGGCACTTTATAAATACCTGATGGGGAATTTAGAGGGCTGGAACGAGTCATGGCCAGATGCAGGGGATTATCATGCTATCTATGGAAGTGGTGAAAATGACGTTTTACGAAGCGATGCAAAAACAGATGCTGTTTATGGTGGAGCAGGCAATGATGATATCTACGGAAACGGTCTAAATGAAAGACTATTTGGTGGTATAGGCAACGACACTCTTGCGGGCAACGGCGGAGCAGACTACCTAGAGGGCGGCAACGGTTTCGATACCCTGCAAGGCGGAGACGGTCACGATGTACTTCTAGGCGGAAACGACAGTGATGTCCTCTACGGCGGAGCAGGAGAAGATACTCTTGTAGGCGGAGACAATGACAATGCAAGTGATGCACTCTTTGGCGGAAGCGGTGAAGATGTGCTTCTGGGCGGAGGTGGCGATGACACTCTAGCAGGCGGCGATGCCCAAAATCTCTACGCTGATAAAGAGCTTGATTATCTCGCAGGAGGAGTAGGACACGACATCTACTATGTCAGCCACCAAGACATCATCAACGATGCAGACTCTACAGGCTTTATCATGTTTAACAATAAAACTATAAATAGAAAGGCGGTGGCGTGATGGGAAATAAAATAATAAATAAATCAGAGGAGAGATTATGGAGAAGGTTTTGATTTTTATAGGTGTGGCTTTAGTATTACTACAGCTGTATATTGAAATTCAGGTTAAAAGTGATGCGAAATATCTTTCAAAAAAAAGTCCAGAACAGCTAATTCAAGAGCTTGAAGATAAAAAAGAAATGGAAGAAAATCTTACCCTTTGGGATTCGTTTGATTTAAACACAAGGCTTTTTATCAAAAAAAGAATACTTGGTAAAATAGGTGCGATACTGCTTGGTATCGGAATTGTTTTAGAAATAATATTTTAATAATTGGAGATATAAAAAATGGCAACAGAAAATAGCAATATACAAAACGCTGAAGAATTAGTTGATAAGTTACAATTTTTAGGGATGATACCTGGTCCACAACAGTATTATTACCAATTTTTAAGCAGTCAAACAGGGTTAGTTACAAGCTTAGGAGATTTAATTGATAAAATTGATGATGGTACAGTAACCAGTAATGATTATATAGATGTCTTAAAAGATATTGGTGCAATTGGTGTAAGTACTGCCGGATTAATTGCACTAGCATTAGAAACAAAGCTATCGCCTTGGGCTATTGCCATCGGTCTCGGTCTCGCAGTACTAGACTACGCAGACGAGAATAACTATGATACTTCTGAAATATATGAAGATTTACAAGAAAAGATGAGTATGCTTGAGAGCTACATGAACGGCGGTGAACAAGATGGCGGTATAGACCCGACCGCAGACACAGATGGCGATGGAGTGCCAGATAACTTAGACCCATTTCCAAATAATCCATCTCCAGACACAGACAATGACGGAATACCCGACTACTTAGACCCGTTTCCCGATGAACCTGCAAATCCTGAGGGGAGTGTCTCCATAGAAGTCAGCAGCATAAGCGCTCAAGAAGGTGACACGGCAGGACAGAGTGCTCAAGTAAAAGTATCTCTCTCATCTGCTCTTTTAGAGAGTATTCATATATCACTCTCAAACGGCGGTTATGTGGAGATACCTGCAGGCAGTACAAGCGCAGATGCTACCATCACATGGAACGGCGATACCATCCCAGAAGCAGATGAGACAATCCCCGTAGAGATACTCGGCTTTTCATACGGAGGAGCTGAAAATGTAGTGTTCGGACATGACGGAAGCTTGAGTATAGTGGATGATGATAAAAATGGCAACGGACACCCAATGGATCCAGTACCTTTAGAGCCGCGTCGTGACCCGCTAGTGCTGGATATGGATAAAGACGGCTTTATTGACACTTACTCACTAGCTGAATCTACTGCTTACTTTGACCTGACAGGTGATGGCATACAAGAAAAGGTCGGTTGGATAAAAGCCAATGATGGACTTGTAGCCTATGATAAAAATGAGAATGGCAAGATAGACGGCATCGATGAAGTATTTGGTAACCCAACAACTACAGGGTTTGAAGAACTAAGAGAAGTGGCAGACTCTAACTACGATGGAGTCATAGATAGACGCGATGAACTCTACTCAAGACTAAAAGTATGGCAAGATAAAAATGCTGATGGAATCAGCCAAGCAGATGAACTTGTAAGCCTAAGTGATGCAGGTGTTACTTCTATAAGTTTAGATGTAGTAGGTACAAACATAGAAGTAAATGGCAATCTTATTACAGAAGCATCTCGTTATACAGATAGTGA